>Ga0209474_10003337_pt1 | contig 14146 bp, 13 predicted proteins | sample GraSoiAngelo_145_FD_185902 | JGI IMG/M metagenome (GOLD analysis project Ga0209474, IMG submission 185902) | Grasslands soil microbial communities from the Angelo Coastal Reserve, California, USA - 14_1009_05_20cm (SPAdes) (version 2) | ecosystem: Environmental > Terrestrial > Soil > Grasslands...
CACACGTGGGACGGCGCGCCTTTGTCCTGTGCCACGGCGCTCGCGGTCATCGACGCGCTCGTGGATGAGCGCATGGTCGAGCGCGTGCGCGACCGCGGGCCGCGGCTGCTGGAGCAGTTGAAGCAAGCGCTGGCCGGGATCTCGATCGTTGGCGAGGTGCGCGGCCGGGGGTTCCTGCTCGGGTTCGATCTGCTCGACCCGCGGGACGGCAGCTCGTTTCTGCCCGCCCACCTTGACGTCGCGCACCGGACCGAGGACGTGGCGCTCGACCACGGCCTGCTCATCGGCTCGACACAGTCGACGCCCGACGGCTACGCCGGCGACCAGATCCTGCTGGCTCCTCCTTTCGTCAGCTCTGATGCGGAGCTCGACGAGATGGTGTCGCGGACGGCGGCGGTGATGCGCGAGGTGGACGCGTGGGTGAGCAAATCTCTGTAGACCAGGCCGAGTTCGTGATGCTCGGCATGCCCGACGTCAACGGGTCGCTCCGCGGCAAGGCGCTGCGGCCAGAAGCGTTCCAGTCCGCCCTGCGCCACGGCACCGCCATGACCGACCTGCTGCTTGGCCTCGACCCCGTCGACACGCCGATCTCCGACTACGAGCGCTTCGGCATCCGGTCGGGCGCCGCGGACCTGATCCTGCATCCAGATCCGTCGACCCTGCATCCGCTCGAGTGGCGGCCCGGGTGGATGGTTTGCGTCGGCACGCCCAGATGGCCGGACGGGCGGCCGTGTGAGCTGGCCTCGCGCGAGGTGCTGCGCAGAGCGCTCGACGGACTGTCGAGTCTCGGCTTCGAGGCCGTTGCCGCCATCGAGTACGAGGTGCGCGTACGCGACGGCCATGGCCAGTTCGCGTCCAGCGGGATCAGCTACAGCCTGGCGGAGCTGGGTGGCGTCGAACAGCTCGTCACGCGGCTGCGCCCCGCGCTGTCGGCGCTTGGCGTGGAGCTCACGGCCGTCCACACCGAGGCGGCGCCGGGACTGCTCGAGCTCAACCTCGCCGCCCGGCCGGCCTTGCAGGCGGCCGACGATGCGGCATTCACGAAGCTGGCGATGAAGGAGGTCGCGGCGTCGCTCGGCATGCAGGCCACGTTCCTGGCCAAGACCGCACAGGGTGAGGAGGGATCGAGCGGGCATGTCCACCTCTCCTGCTGGCGCGAAGGCGAAAACGCATTTGCCACCGATGAAGCCGCGATGCGCTCGGCCATCGCGGGCGTGCTGGACCACCTGCCGGCCGCCTCACTGCTGCTCAACCCGACGATCAACTCCTACAAGCGCCTCGTCCCCGGCTACTTCGCGCCGACCAACGCGAGCTGGGGCCCGGACAACCGCTCGTGCGCCGTGCGCGCGATCCGACCGGGGCGGGCGGAGATGTGCCGCATCGAATGCCGGCGGCCGGGCGCTGACGCGAACCCATATCTCGCCGTGGCGGCGCTGATCGTTTCCGCCACCGACGGCCTGCGCCGCAAGGCGACTCCGCCTGATGCCGTGGTGGGCGACGCGTACGCACGCGACGATCTCGCCATGCTGCCAGGTTCGCTCGAGTCAGCCCTGCGCTGCTTCGAGGTGGACGAGACGTTTCGCCGCGCGCTAGGGGAGGAGTTCAGCGATTACTTCGCCACGTCGAGACGGTGGGAGCTGAAGGCGTTTCAGAACACCGTCACCGAGTGGGAGCGGAACCGCTACGAGCGGGGCGTGTGACTTCCCGCGCGCGCCACGAACCGCTCGAACAGCGTGCGCGCCCAAGGCATGTCGACCGTGAGCTCCTCGGGATGACACTGCACGGCGACCACCAGTCCGTCACTGGTTTCCAAGCCCTCGACGGTGCCATCGTCGCCGCGCGCGCTCTCGATCAGACCTGGCGCGAGCTCTCTCACGGCCTGGTGGTGCAGGCTGTTCACGCGCAGCATGCTTGCGCCCGCGGCGCGCCCCAGCTCTGAAGTCGGGCTGACCGTGATGCCGTGCGCGAGATGACTGCGGCCGATCGCTCTCGCGTCGTGGTCGTCGAGGTGCTGGACGAGCGAGCCGCCGAGCGCGACGTTGATCACCTGCTGGCCGCGGCAGATGCCGAGCACGGGCAGCCCTTCGCTTCGGGCCTGCTTGAACAGGCGCAGCTCCGTGTCGTCGAGCTCCCGGTCGACCTCGCCGAGCCTCCGGTCCGGCTCCTCGCCGTAGAGGGCCGGGTCGACGTCCCAGCCGCCCGGCAGCAGCAGCCCGTCCACGTCGGGCAGCTCGCGCGTGCCGACCGGCAGGTCGACAGGGACCGCACCCGCGGCCTGTACCGCCTTGCGGTACGGGATGTAGTAGTCGTCCCCACGGCTGCGGCTCGTGGTGATGCCGATCCGCGGCGCGCTAGGCTTTCCTCTGGTCTTGACGGCCATGTCAAGAATGTACCAGAAGAGAGCTAGATGCGCAAAAATGTAAAGAACGTTACAGGACGCCTCGCAGGGGTGGCCGACCTCGTACGCCAGCACCAGGCCGGCCTCAGCCCAGCCGAGCGCAAGCTGGCCCGGGTCTTCCTGGCCTCGTACCCCATCGCCGGCCTCGAGAGCGTGGCTCGATTCGCCGAGCGGGCGGGCGTCAGCGCGCCCACCGTCACCAGGTTCATCACCAAGCTCGGCTTTCGCGGCTATCCAGAGTTCCAGGAAGCGCTTCGGCTCGAGGTGCAGGAGCGGCTCTCCTCCCCGCTCGCGCGCTACCAGGAGGAGCAATCGCCACAGCAGGCGGGCTCGCTCGTGACCAGATCGCTCCTGGTAGCGGCCCACAACCTGGAGGCCACGCTGGAGCTGCTCTCGAATCACGACGTCGACGAGGTGGTCGAGCTGCTCGCGGACATCAAGCGGCGGATCCTTGTGCTCGGCGGCCGGGTCAGCGGGCCGCTCGCCCGCTACCTCGCGGCACAGCTGCACCTGCTGCGGCCGGGGATCGGGCTCGTCGATGCCGAGCGGACGGCGGCCGCTCAGCAGCTGCTCGACATGCGCAAGGGCGACGTCCTGGTCGTGTTCGACTATCGCCGCTATCAAGCCGACACCATCGACAGCGCCAGGCTCGTCTCGAGCCAGGGCGGGAACGTCGTCCTTTTCACCGACCCCTGGCTGTCGCCGGCATCGGCGTTCGCCAAGCAGGTCGTGGTGACCAGCGTCGAGACGGTTGGACCATTCGACTCTCTGGTCGGGGCGATGGCCGTCCTCGAGGCCGTGGTGGCCGCAGTGCTGACTCGACTCGGCCCACGCGCCCAGGCGCGCATGCAGAGCCTCGAGCGCCTCAGCGGCAAAGAGGTCATCGGCAGCCCCGAACCGTAGTCCAGCGACCCCTTAGTCTTAAGGACGGGTTGAGCGCGCTGAACGTCTGGCTGCCCCTCGGGTCGAGCGTTCTGAGCTTCCTGTTCGCCGCCTTCGTACTCGACCAGTGGTGGCAGCGCCGGCACAGCTTTCAGCTCGTGTGGGCCATGGGCCTGCTCTGGTACGGCGTCAGCGCCGGCACCGAGTTCATCGGCAGTGCTTTTGGATGGAGCGAACCGCTGTATCGCGCCTGGTACCTGATGGGGGCATTCTTCGTGGCGTCGTATCTCGGTGCGGGCACGATCTACCTGCTGGCCAAGACGCGATTCGGTTATTTCGCCGGCGTCACCATCGTCATCGGAGGCGTGCTCTCGCTTGCGTTCACGCCGCTCTATCCGGGGTCTCGGACCGCCGGCACCATTGCATTCGCTGTCGCGTTTGCGGGCGGCGTGGCGGTCATCGCTGCGACGGCGTTACGAAGAGGCCTTGCCGCTCACATCGCGATGGGCATCCTGCTGATCGGCTCGCTCGCGGTTGCTTACTCGGTGCTCAGCGCACCGCTCCCTCAACCTGGCTGGGCGGTCGACGCCGCCACGGGCGTCCCGGTCGGCACTGCGTTTCCGGGTTACCTGCGCGTGCTGACGGGTCCCTTCAACATCGCGGGCGCACTCTGCCTCGTGTTCGGCGCCATCTACTCCGCTTACGTGTACATGCCGAAGCGCAAGCTGCTGCGAGCGAAGGTGCAGACCCCCGTGCTCGCGCAGCTTTACGGGCTGGCCGCGGTGTCGGTGAATCTCGTGGCCTCGTTGCCGGCGGCCGTGCAGGCCCTGCTCGAGGGCCGGCTCAACTCGCGCGTGCCGGCCACACTCTTGATCGCGCTCGGCGCGTTCATCCCTGGCGTGACCAGCGGCCTCAACCGGTTCGGCGTCACCTGGTCCTTCTTCCTGGGCGAGTTCCTCGGCGTCGTGCTGATATTCGCGGGCTTCCTCGTGAGCGAGGAGGTCTTCCGCAATCTCCGCCTGGGAGTGACCCTGTGGTCCCGATCAGGAGCCAAGCCGGCCGAGGGCTGAGTTGCAGACCGAGGTGGTGAAGCCGCTCAGCGCCGAGGAGATCACGGAGCTCTGCCTGCGGCACACGCTGTACGACTGGTCAGCCCAGGCGGGCATCAAGCCGATGCCGATCGCGAGCGCCAAAGGCGTGCGCTTCCAAACCGTGGACGGCCGCCGCTTCATCGACTTCAACAGCCAGCTCATGTGCGTGAACGCCGGCCACGGCGATCGCCGGATCATCGACGCGATCAAGGCCCAGGCCGACCGGCTGCCCTACATCAGCCCCTTCATGGCCACGGAGGCCCGCGCCCGTCTGGGCCAGAAGCTGGCCGAGCTGCTGCCGGGTGACATCGACAAGGTCTTCTTCACACTCGGCGGCACGGACGCCAACGAGAACGCGATCAAGATCGCGCGGGCGGTCACGGGCCGGCCGAAAATCCTGGCCCGGTATCGCTCGTACCACGGATCCACGGGCTTTGCGGTGCAGGCAACCGGCGACCCCCGGCGCTGGCCCAACGAACAGGCCGCCGGCGTTGTGCACGTCCTGGATCCATACCACGGCGTCGAGCGCGGCTGGGACGAGGCAGGCCCCGCGCTCGAGCACCTGGAGGAGACGATCCGCCTCGAGGGCCCGGGGACCATCGCCGCCTTCCTCCTCGAGCCGGTCTCGGGCACGAACGGCGTTCTTGTCCCGCCCGACGGGTACATGCAGGGCGTGCGCGACATCTGCACGAGGCACGGGATCCTTTTGATCTGCGACGAGGTGATGACCGGCTTCGGCCGGACCGGCCGCTGGTTCGCCGTCGACCACTGGGGTGTAGTACCTGACCTGATCACGCTGGCCAAAGGCCTAACGAGCAGCTACGTGCCGCTCGGGGCGGTTGGCCTGCGGCCTTCGGTGGCCGCCTACTTCGACGATCACGTCTTCTGGGGCGGGCTCACATACAACAGCCACCCGCTTGGATGCGCGGCAGTTCTGGGCACGATCCAGGCTTACGAAGAGGACGACATGGTGGGCAACTCGCAGCGCATGGGGACTGTCCTCGCGCGCCATCACCGCAGGCTGCAGGAGCGGCATCCGTGCATCGGCGCCACGAGGTCGATCGGCCTGTTCGGCGCTCTCGAGCTGGTGAGGGATCGCAGGACGAAGGAGCCGCTGGCTCCGTTCAACGGCACCTCACCGGAGATGAAGGCCATCGGCCAGGCCCTGCTCGAGGCCGGCCTGTACACGTTCGTGCGTTGGAACACGATCATGACGAACCCACCGCTCTGCATCAACGAGGCAGAGCTCGACGAAGGCTTCGAGATCCTCGACAGCGTGCTAGAGATCGGAGACCGCGCCCTCGCCGGCTGAGACCGACGCCCTGCGTGCGGTGCAGCTCGAGCGGCTGCGCAACGGACTGCGCGAGGTGCTCAAGAGCAACCAGTTCTGGCGCGATCGGCTCGTCGATGTTCAAGGTTGGGACGACTTCGAGCGCCTGCCTCTCACCGGCAAGGATGAGCTGGTCGCGGATCAGGGCGTCAATCCCCCGTTCGGATCGAACCTGACTTACGAGCTCGATCGGTACGTGCGGATGCACCAGACCTCAGGGTCGAGCGGCGACCAGCCTCTGCGGTGGCTCGACACAACGGAGTCATGGGACTGGTGGCTGCGCATCTGGTCGGACCATGTCTATCGCTCCGCCGGCGTGACTCCGACGGACAGGGTCTTCTTCGCGTTCTCCTTCGGTCCCTTCATCGGTTTCTGGTCTGCGCTCGCAGGGGCAGAGCGTGTTGGTGCGCTGGCGATCTCGGGCGGCGCGATGACGACGGAGCAGAGGATTCGAAGCCTGCGCGACCTCGGCGCAACCGTGTTGCTATCGACACCGACCTACGCGCTGCGCATGGCCCTGCATGCGCGGGAGCTTGGGTTGGACCTGGCCACCTCCGAGATCAGGGTCACCATCCATGCAGGCGAGCCAGGCGCAAGCATCCCTTCGACGCGCGACGCGATCGAGGCGGCGTACTCGGCCACGTCGTTTGACCACACCGGGATGACCGAGCTCGGCCCCACCGGGCACAGCTGCGCGCAGCGTGACGGGATACATCTCATCGAGTCGGAGTTCATCTTCGAGGTGCTCGATGAGCGAGGGCGGCCCGCCGAGGAGGGCGAGCTCGTCGGCACCAATCTCGGCCGGTGGGGGATGCCGCTGATTCGGTATCGCACCGGCGATCGAGTCGTCTCGTCCCGCGAAACTTGCTCGTGCGGCAGCCCTTACCTGAAGCTCGCGGGCGGGATCCGGGGGCGGGTCGATGACATGCTCACGGTCCGCGGCGTCAATTTGTATCCATCTCAGGTCGAGGAGATCGTGCGCCGCCACGCGGGCTCATCGGAGTTCCTGATCGAGCGGCGGAGCGTGGAGCAGATGGACGACGTGACGGTGGTCGTGGAGGAGGCACCGGGGCTTTCGGTCGAGCGGCTGGAGGCTGACCTTCGCCAGGCGCTGGGCGTCAGGCTTGGTTGCCGGGTGGTTCAGGCCGGGGCGCTGCCGCGAGCAGACCTGAAGGCCAAGAGGATCGTCGAGGTGCCTTAGATTGCTGTCCGCGCGCCATCGAATAGCGCGAGTGCACGCACTCGCGTGCCTGCAAGCTTCGCGAAGAACGCGAATGCCGGCAGAGGCGGGTTTCGCCCATCCGGGTTTCCTCCCATAAAAACTTGGAGGCCGAGCCTTGCGGCCCGGCCCCACGAGAGGGGAGGAAGGGTTCTTTCAGGGAGTCAGCGAGCCGGCGCGACCACCGGCACAGGCACAGGGATCGCCTCGCCGACGATCAGCTCGAGCGGCGATCCGGTGAGGCCGCCTACCAGCGAGTGGAATGGCAGTGGGCGGTCCTCCTGGCCCCGGCGCGGAGGGGCAGGGCGCTCCACGACTCGATCGAGCATGCGCGCGAGCAAGACTTCCAGATACATGTCGAAATCATCCATCTGCATTAGAAACGCCTGCCTCAAGTGAAGTACCGAGGGCCTGGTTAGGCGGCCTTGCGCAGGGTCTCCGGGTTCCGGTCGGGCGTTTCCAGCTCGTGCGCGAACTTCACCATCCTCAGGCGTAGCGGACCGGGCCCCAGGACCCGCACGGCCAGCCTGACGAGTGGTCTAAGGGGAACGCGGGCGGGAGCTACATGAAGGGGTCTGCGCGCGTCCATATGTCATGGAAACGCCGCCAACACGACAAGTATTTTCCGGACCTAAACAAATGCGACTCGACCACTACGTTTGGACTATGCCAGCCCTCTCGCGTCGAGCGTTTCTACATCTAGAGGGCACTTACGAATGGGAAGCAACGGCCACCGGCCGATCAAGTCGCGAATGCTTCGGCGCCTTCTTCGCGGCCGCCGCCCTGTCGCCTTCGTGCTGTCCGGCGGCGGCAGCCTGGGCGCAATCCAGGTCGGGATGCTGCAGGCACTGTTCGACGCGGGGATCAAGCCGGACATGCTCATCGGCACCTCGGTGGGCGCTGTCAACGCGGCATGGGTGGGGGGATGGCCCAACTCCGAAGGCGTCGCCAGGCTGGCCGAGATCTGGAAGGGCCTCAGGCGAGACGACGTGTTCCCGCTTGGCTGGACGGCGGCGGCGGGTCTGCTGGGCCGGTCGAACCACCTCATCTCAAACGCGGGCCTTCGGTCGATTCTCGAGCGCCATATCCCCTATGAGCGGCTCGAACAGGCTCAGATACCGGTACACGTGGTCGCCAGCGAGCTCCGCAACGGCCGCGCCTCAGTCCTTTCGAGCGGGCCGGCTGTTCCCGCACTGCTGGCGAGCTGCGCGATCCCCGGCGTCTTCCCGCCGGTATCCATCGGCAAGCGTGAGCTGGTGGACGGCGGCGTTGCCAACCACACGCCGATCGAGGCCGCCGTCGGCCTGGGCGCGCAGAGGATCTACGTGCTCACGATCGGTTATCCGTGGCTTCACGAGGAGCCGACGAACGCGCTCGGGATGGCGCTCCAGGCGCTGGCGCGACTCGTGGAGCAGCGCCTCGAGTCGGAGATCGCCATCCACCGAGACGTCGCCGACATCGTCGTGATCCCGGCGCTGGACCCGCTCGCCGTGTCGCCTGCCGACTTCGGCCACACGGCCGAGCTCATCGACCGCGGCTTCGACTCAGCGTGGAGGCTGCTGACCGAGTCAGGCTCGAATGTCGAGGCGGCCGCGAAGAAGGCCAGGAAGGCCGAGGTCGGCCTGGCGGGCGCCGAAGCCGCAGCATAGTAATGAGAGGAAACCCAAATGGTTTCCTCTGCGCGCCAGGCGCGGGCAGGAAGGGGACTTTACTGATCGCATCGCCAGGGTGGCTTCGCCACCGTGGCTGCTCTCCTTCCGGTATAAGGTTCGGCTCTTACTAAGAGTCACTCCATGCCGCGTTAGCGTCGAGGTAAACAAAGTCGCGGCCGGGGCAAGCCCGGCCGCCAATGCAATGCAGGGGCGTATGTGAAGGGGTCAGGCGCAGGGCGGGATCGGGTCGTCGTCCGGCTCGAGGCTCCGCAGAAGCGGTCGCTTGCGGCCCCACACGCGCTGCACAAGCTCTTTCCGCCCGGTCCGATAGGCGCTCAGCCCGATGCTCTCGAGGTCGTCCTCGACCGCAGGCGGGACGCCAGATCCGGCGAGCTGCGGCCGGGTAAGCTGGGCGAGGATCCGATCCAGATGATTGAGCTCCACCCACTGCGCTCCAAAGCCACCACCGCCGCCACCTGGGTACATGAGCTCCACCTCGTTCTGTCTCCCGCTTGGGGAGCGCCACTGAAGCAGCCAGTGGCGTCCCTTCGCTAGACAAACGCCGAAGAACCGGTCAGTACCGGCATAATGACGACGCTCTCGTGTACGAATGTGAAGTTCACGAGTAGAATCGACCGCGAGCGGTAGGGAGGGTTTACACAATTGGATATCGGCGCCGGCACCGGTGTCGGCTTGGAACGCAAGCTGGATCGGCTCGACCTCGGCCTCTCCGACCGCGCGGGTGGGGACGGCTTCGAGGGTGCCCAGGAGCTTGCCCTGAAGGCCCTGAACGCCATCTCATCCAACCTCCGCGCGGGCGGCGACCAGGCGACCCATTACCAGCTGCTGACGGCCAGCATCGCCGGCCTCGTGGGCGCACGGCGAGTGCTTTTCTGGCAGCTGAACCCGGACCGGACCCTGACCGCCATCGCCGGTGCGTATGGGATCGGCGACGACTTCATCGCGCGCCTGTACCCGGCGCCATGCGACCCAGAAGGCACCGACCTCACCAGTCGGGTCGTCTACGGGGACCACATCTTCAGATCCGCGCTCAACGATCAGGGGCAGTCCGAGAGTGATCGCAGGGTGCTCGAGGTCCTGCAGGTGAAGGACGCCATGAGCGCGCCGTGGCGTGCGGGCGATGAGCGGCTCGGAGTGATCGCCGCCTACGACTCAAACCGTCCCGACGGTTTCACGCGCGCCGACGCTGCAGCCCTGCAGGTAAGCGGGCTCGCCGCCGGGCTCGTGTGGCAGCTCAAGCAAGCCGAGGCGCAGCTGGAAGAGACGGTGGCACGCCTGCAGAAGATCGATGCCGCCCGCGCCCTCCTGCTCAAGAACCTGTCGACCGCAGTCGACCGCGCCACCAAGACGTTCGCGACTGACCTGCATGACGGCGCATTGCAGAAGCTGACCGCGGCCGAGCTGGAGCTGGCTCGAGCCTCTGCACAGGACAAGGGCGGCCCCGCCTCGGGAAGCCTCGAACATGTGCGAACGCTGCTTGGGGAGGTCGAAGACGCGCTGCGCCATATGCTGCTCAACATCAGGCCCCCCTCGCTCGAGGCAGCGGCGGGGCTCCAGCAGGCGGTGCAGGAGCGGATCGAGAGAATGCGGCTGGCGGTGGACTATCAGGTCGACGCCGAGCTCGCGATTCCTGTCGAGCCTCCCTATGAGATCAAGGCTCTTCTATACCGCCAGGTCAACGAGGCGCTGACGAATGTCGAGAAGCACGCCGCGCCGGCGCGGGTGCGAGTCACACTCAAGGCGGAGAATGCCGGCATCTACGGGTCGGTCATCGACGATGGTCGTGGGTTCGTCCTTGCGGAGCGGAGCCGCCTGCCCGGCCACCTGGGACTGCTCGCCCTCAATGAGCGCGCGCACCTGGCGGGCGGCTGGTGCAAGGTGACGAGCGAACCCGGTGCAGGTACCATCGTCGAGTTCTGGGTTCCCGTCCCGTGACTGACAAGACGATCCGCGTCCTCATCATCGAGGACCACCAGATCGTGGCCGACGGATTGACCGCGCTCCTCAACGACCAGCGGGACATGACGGTGGTTGGCAATGTCGGCTCGGTCGCGGAATCGGCGCCCGCTGCGTCGGAGCTCTCGCCAGACGTGGTCCTGGTCGACTTCAGGCTCAACGATGGCACCGGCGCAGATGCGGCGGCGGCGATTCGCCGGGTGAACCCGAGCGCCAGGCACATCTTCCTCACGCGCGAGGACAGCGACGTCGCGCGCTTCGCCGCACTGGAGTCGGGGGCCAGCGGCTTCATTCACAAGTCGAAGGCCGCCAGTGAGGTCGTCGATGCGATCCGCAAGGTCGCATCCGGTGGGACCCTGATCACACCCACTGCGATTGCTGCACTGCTCAACCGGCGGCGAGAGTCAGAAAGTCAGCGCGAAAGCCTCACCGCGCGCGAGAAGGAGGTCTTGCGACTCATGGCGGAGGGACTGCCGAGCCGCGAGATCGCAACCAAGCTCGGGATCAGCTACGCGACAGTGCGCACTCACATCAGGAGCCTGGGCGCCAAGCTCGGCGTGCACTCAAAGGTGCAGGCGATAGTCAAGGCCAGAGAGCTGGCGCTTATCGACTAGCTGCCGGCGATTCGGCGCCGGCCCGCGCCGCCGCGAAGCCTGACGGCCGGGGCCTTCCGCTCGGCGGCCCACCGCCTGACCTCCTTGTGGTGCCTCTTGTCCTCGTAGAGCTCTTTGTCGACGATCTCGTACAGCGCCTGCCAGTCCATGCCCGGCTTCCACGCGCCCATCCCGATGCTGACCTCGACCGAATGGGTCGTTTTCGACCCCAGGTTCATCGACTGGATCGCAGTCCTGAGCCGGCGCCCCACCTCGCGCGCCCGATGCAGGTCGGTCTCGGGCATCGCCACGCCGAACTCATCGCCTCCGAGACGACCACAAACGTCCGACGCTCGAACGACGCGCTGGAGCTCCTGTGCGACCAGGCGCAGCGCGTCATCGCCTGCCCCATGTCCGTGCCGGTCGTTGATCTTCTTCAGGTTGTCGACGTCGACCATCATCACGGTGAGGTGGCGACCGTGGCGCTCGGTCAGCGCGACCTCACGCTCCATCACGCGCTCGAACTCGCGCCGGTTGGCGAGCCCTGTGAGGTGATCGGTGCGCGCCTCGTTCGAGAACTGCCTGGCACGGTCGATCGCGACCGCGACCTGGTCGGCGACGGCCGCCATCAGCAGCAGGTCCGAGGCTCCAAAGATGCGATCACGCTGCGTGCCGGCCGTCATCATGCCGACGGTGCGCCCACCGACACGGAGCTGGGCGCGCAGCGCGTTCCAACCGTCGCCGCCCGCGACTCCCTCGACGCGCGACTCCGAGCGCCCCACCGCCGAAACTGTGGCCCGCACGTCCGGCCCTGCATGTTCGACGTATGCATCGACCTCGTCCGCCTCAAGTCCGATGGTGTGCGCCAGCCGGTAGACGGCACGTTCACGGAGCCAGATCGCGCCGGCATCCAGACCGAGTGCGGCCAGCGTCTCGGCCAGCGCCACCTCTGCGGTCTCGCCGATGTCCAGCGACCGGCCCATGATGGCTGCGATCGCGGCCAGCCCGTAGAGGTCGCTCTCGCGGTTGCGGTGCTCCTCGTCGAGGTGGTCAAGGTACCCGCGGGCCATGCTCGACGTCAGCCTCTCGATGACGTCCTCGATGCGGCTTTGAGCCAGGGTCAGTACCTCATCGCGAAGCAGCTGGCCCTCGAGAGAAAGCGACAGAAGCTCGACCGTCGCGCGGCGATACACCGCCAGCACGTCAATGAGCGCCTCGAGCGCCACGCCCTGTGCGGCGCGAAGGCGGCCGTGATCGCGCGCGCGCTGCTCGTACTCGATCCAGGGAGGCTCCGCCTGCTGGCGCAATGACGCAAGCAGCACCTCGATGAAGCTCGCTGAAGTCGCCACCAGATCCTCGCCGGTCTGCTCGGTGAGCTCTATCAGCTCCGGCGACCGGATGCGCAGGACCTCCAGCGTCTTCCTGCCGCTCTCATGCGTTTCCGCAGCAAGCGCGGCCGCGACATTGCCCAGGATCTCGTGGGCGTCGCTCACGCTACTGGAACGTCGGGCTGGGTGCGCCGTACTCGAATTTAGAAACCTTTACATGTAGCCTGGCGACCGCCACGGATACCGCACCTGTGCTAGCCAAAAACCCACCCACCGTACGGTGACCGCCCGAGCCCCCCAGTAGGAAAGTAGAGGCGGCGAGAGACGCTGATTCTTGATCGGAGCAATGGGGGGTTTGGATGTCCACTCGCAACAGCAGCAACGCCGACTCCGAGACGGTGACCACACCGCCAACTTCATATCAACCTGGATCTGAAGCCGATTTCGAGCGCCTCTATCAGACCTCATACGGCCGCATCCTCGGCACGCTGACGGCGATGCTCGGTGACCGGGCGGCAGCGGAAGACTGCTGCCAGGACGCTTTCGAGCGCGCCTACAAGAAATGGGACACCTGGCAGCCGATCGCGCCCGCGGAGGCCTGGGTGCACCGGATCGCGATCAACGCGGCGGTGTCTTATCGCCGCAAGATGAAGCTGCGCGAGGTCGGCGAGGTCATCAGGCGCATGGGCCGGCCGGAGGGTCCCCCTGATCCTCAGGAGGAGATCGAGCGCCGCGATCTCGCGCTCGCCCTGGCCAAGCTGCCGCCCAAGCAGGCGGCCGCGATCGTGCTCCGGCACTACCACGGCTACACGAACCGCGCCATCGCGCAAGCGCTGGGCATCCCGGAGCGCACTGTCGCATCGCGGCTGGCAATCGCAAAGCAGAGGCTGCGCGGAATGCTGAGCCAGACCTATGGAGCGCACGCGGACGAGCCGCAGGGCGTCGAGCGAGGTTTCGCCCCAGCCGCCGACTGAGTCTGTTGTAGCCTCGCCGATGTGGTCGACGCAGAAGCCGTCTACAGGCAGCTGACACCCGGGTCGCGAGCCATTCACGAGCAGGCGGTCAGGGTCATGCCAGGAGGCACGACCCGCACCACCACGTACTTCGATCCGTATCCCCTGTACATCACCCGCGGCGAGGGCTGCCGGATCTGGGATGCGGACGGCATCGAACGCATCGACATGCTCGGCAACTACACCGCGATGATCCTCGGGCACGCTCATCCGAAGGTGGTGGAGGCGATTCGGAAGCAGGCTGCTCTCGGCACCGGCTTCGCCGCCGCCAACCCCGTGGAGGTTCAACTCGCTGAGCTCCTCTGCGAGCGGGTGCCGAGCCTGGAGGCGGTCAGGTTCTGCAACTCAGGCACCGAGGCGACCATGTTCGCGATGCGACTGGCCCGGGCCTTCACCGGACGGCCGAAGATCGCTCGCATCGAGGGCGGCTACCACGGAACCCACGACTACGCCGAGGTGAGCACCCATCCTGACGTGGATCGAGCAGGTCCGCCGGACGCACCAATCGCACAGGCGGATTCGATCGGCACCCCAAGCTGGGCGCTGGAGCAGACTGTCGTGCTGCCGTTCAACAACCCAGACGCAGCAGAGGCGATCATTCGCCGAGAGGCTGGCGGGCTGGCAGCCGTGATCCTGGAGCCGATCATCGGTGCCGGCGGCGTG
>Ga0209474_10003340_pt1 | contig 14140 bp, 13 predicted proteins | sample GraSoiAngelo_145_FD_185902 | JGI IMG/M metagenome (GOLD analysis project Ga0209474, IMG submission 185902) | Grasslands soil microbial communities from the Angelo Coastal Reserve, California, USA - 14_1009_05_20cm (SPAdes) (version 2) | ecosystem: Environmental > Terrestrial > Soil > Grasslands...
CGAGAGGACGCCATCGAGCATCCCCACCCCCGCCCGCAGCACAGGGCAGACGGCCACCTTCTTGCCGGAGATGCGTTGCACCGTCATCCGCTCGAGCGGCGTGTCGATCTCCGCGCCCTCGGTCGGCATGTCCTTCGTCGCCTCGTACGTGAGGAGAAGCGTGATCTCGTTCGCGAGCTTGCGGAAGTGGACGGTCGGCGTCTCCTTGTCGCGCAGGTAGCCGAGCTTGTGCTGGATCAGCGGATGGCTGACGACGGTGAGCCGCGATTCCGTCAAGCCACGTACGTCGTGTAGCCGCGGAAGCCCTCGTAGAGCGGGTGCTTCGCGCACAGCGCTGCGACCCGGTCGCGGAGCGCGTCGAGGTCAGGCGACTCGGTCAGTGCCGCGCAGATGATCTGCCCGACCTCGCGGAAGTCGTCCTCCTCGAAGCCGCGCATCGTCATCGCCGGCGAGCCGAGCCGGATCCCGGACGTGACGAACGGCGACCGCTCGTCGAAGGGAATCGTGTTGCGGTTGACGGTCACGTCGATCTCGTGCAGCCGCTCCTCCGCCGCCTTGCCCGTCCACTCCGACTTGCTCAGGTCGACGAGCAGGAGGTGCGTGTCCGTGCCGCCTGTCACGAGCGAGAACCCGCCCTCGAGCAGCGTCTCGGCAAGCGAGTCCGCGTTGCGACGGATCTGCGCCTGGTACTCGCGGAAGGCATCGGTCATCGCGATCCGGAAGCACGTCGCCTTGGCCGCGATCGTGTGCTCGAGCGGGCCGCCCTGCATCCCCGGCATCACTGCCGAGTCGACCGCCTTCGCGTGCTCCTCGCGGCAGAGGATGAAGCCGGCGCGCGGGCCGGCGAGCGTCTTGTGGGTCGTCGAGGTGACGAAGTCGCAGTGCTCGACCGGGTTCGGGTGGAGGCCCGCGGCGACGAGCCCCGCGAAATGCGCCATGTCGCAGAGGAGGAGCGCTCCCACCTCGTCCGCGATGGCGCGGAAGCGATCGGCCTCGACCGTACGCGGATAGGCGGAGCCGCCGCACACGATCACCTTCGGCCGCGCCTCCTTCGCCTTCGCAAGCACGTCGTCGTAGTCGACGGTCATCGTCTCGCGCGAGACCTCGTAGTGCGCGACCCTGTAGAGGCGGCCGGAGAAGTTCACCTTGTGCCCGTGCGTGAGGTGCCCGCCCTGGTTCAGCGCGAGCGCCATCAGCGTGTCGCCGGGCTCCATCACCGCGGCGTAGACCGCCATGTTCGTCTGCGCCCCCGCATGCGGCTGGACGTTGGCGTGCTCGGCGCCGAACAGCTCCTTCGCACGGTCGATCGCGAGCTGCTCGATCTCGTCGACCACCTCGCAGCCGCCGTAGTAGCGGCGACCGGGATAGCCCTCCGCGTACTTGTTCGTCGCCACGGAGCCAACGGCCTCGAAGACGGCGGGCCACGTGAAGTTCTCCGACGCGATCAGCTCGATCTGCGCACGCTGCCGCTCGAGCTCGTCGCCGAGGAGCCGTGCGATCTCGGGGTCGACCTCGTCGAGCCCGGCGTGCTTCAGCTCCTGGAACGTCGCCTGCGTCGTCGCCACGGTTTTGGATGCTACTCGGGCAGGTGGCCGGCGCCCTCGCGGAGGATGCGGGGCTCTCCGCTCGTGAGGTCGATCACCGTGGACGGGACGCCCGGCAGCTCGCCCCCGTCGACGATCGCGCCGCAGGCGGCGCGGATCTCCTCAGGGATGTCCTCGACGCGCCGCGGGTCCGGCCCTCCCGAGAGGTTCGCGCTCGTCGCCGCCACGACGCCGGCCTCGCGCACGACCTCCGCCGCACCGGGCGGCAGCTCCGGGACGCGGACGCCGACGGCCCCGAAGACGAGCGTGTACGGCCCCGGCAGGTACCGCTCGAGGAGCGAACGGTCGAGGCTCGGGACGGCCGCGACGAGGGCATCGACCTCGGCAGCCAGCAGCGCAACGGGCTTCGAGCGGTCGCGGCCCTTGAGCTCATAGATTACGTCCTCGTGCCCCGGTAGCGCGCAGAGCCCGTAGACGGTGTCGGTCGGGAGAATCACCGCGCGGCCGGCGCGCAGCGCGGCGACCGCCTCCTCGATCAAAGGAGGAAGTCGGTGAGAGCCGCCCGGAACGCGGCGGGCTGCTCGACGTAGACGAAGTGTCCCGCGTCCCGGATCGTCACCAGCCGCGCGTCGGCCAGCTCGCGCAGCATCGTGTCCGCGCAGACGGGACCGGCGATGAGGTCGTCGTCGCCTACGACGACGAGCGTCGGCGCCGCGATCGTCCGCAGCTCGCCGCGGAGGTCGAAGGTGGGGAACTCGACGGTGTTGAAATGGTGGAGCGGCTCCGACTGCACGAAATCCGCGAACAGCTCGCGTCCGGTCTGCTCGTTGCCCTCCCAGCGGTGGAAGTACAGCGGAGCCTGTCGCTGCAGGTTCGCGACGAGCTCCTCGATCGAGGAGAACTCGCCGGCCTGCTCCTCCGCGATCGCCTTCTGCGCCTCCTCGAACCACGGCTTGTCGCGGCGCGTCTCGATCGCCCGCTGCATCGCCCCCTCCGCCTCGTCGCCCCAGCACGCCAGCGTGTCGACGAGCAGCAGCCGACTGACGCGGGACCAGAACGCCGCCGCATACGCGATCGCGACGATCCCGCCGTGCGAGAAGCCGAGCAGGTCGAGCTGCTCGACGCCGAGATGCTCGCGCAGCGCCTCTATGTCCGCGACGTACGCCGCGAGCCGATAATCGTCGGCCGCGTCCGACCCGGACGATCCGCGCGGGCTGAGGAGCACGAGCTCGAACGTGTCGTCGAGCCCGGCGAAGTCGCGGAACTCGGCGGCCGACCCGCCGGGACCGCCCGGATGGCAGACAAGCAAAGGCCCGCTGCCTCGACGCTCGTACGAGAGGGTGAGCCCGTCCGGTGTGGTGAACGTCTCGGTCACGGCAGCCTCCCCTCCACGACCCTATCGCGGCCCGTGAGGTCGGCGGTGATCGCGATGTCCGCATAGCCGAGCCGCCGGAGCACCGCGGCCACCTCCGGCGCCTGGTCGTCTCCGACCTCGAGCACGACGAACGCGGCGTCGGCCGCGCGCGCGAGCCGCTCGTGCTCGCCTCGGCCGACAAGGGCGACCTTGGGCTCCCAGCGCAGCTCCGGCTGGACGTCCTCGAGGCTCTCGACGTAGGGCGGGTTCGCGACGACGATGTCCCAGCCCTCGGCGGCGGCGACCGCGCCGTCGCCCTGCCGCAGCTCGATCTCGAGCCCCAGCCGCTGGGCGTTCTCGCGAGCGAGGGCGAGCGCGTCGGCCGAGACGTCGACGCCGATGACCTGAGCGTCGGGCCGCTCGTCCTTGAGCGCGAGTGCGATCGCGCCCGAGCCGACGCCGACGTCGAGGATCCGGGGCCCCTCGATTCCCTCCGCGACCTCAAGCGCACGCTCGACGAGCGTCTCGGTCTCGGGCCGCGGCACGAGCGCGCGAGCGTCCGTCATCAGCGTCAGCCGGCGGAAGCCCCATTCGCCGAGTACGTACGCCAGGGGCTCGCGCGCTTCCCGGCGCGAGAGAAGCGGCTCGAGACCCTCGACCTCGTCCTCGAGGTGCGCAGCGAGCCCGGAGCGCGTCGTGCCGAGGAGATGCGCGACGAGCCATTCCGCGTCGACCCGCGGCGTCTTCACGCCCGCGGCGGCGAGCCGCTGCTCGGCCTCCGCCAGCGCCTCGCGAGCCGTCACTCCCCGAGCGTCCGGCGGCGATCGTCGGTCGCGAGCGCCTCGGTGAACTCGTCGAGCTCGCCCCCGAGGATCCGGTCGAGTTGGTGCACGGTCAGCTTGATCCGGTGGTCGGTGAGCCGGTTCTCGGGGAAGTTGTACGTGCGGATCTTCTCCGCGCGCTCGCCCGAGCCGATTTGCGCGTTCCGGGCCGCGCCGAGCTCGGCCCGCTGCCGCTCGAGCTCGCGCTCGTAGAGCCGCGCGCGAAGGACACGCATCGCTTTCTCCCGGTTCTGCAGCTGCGACTTCTCGTCCTGCATCGAGACGACGACGCCCGTGGGCACGTGCGTGATGCGGACGGCCGAATCGGTCGTGTTGACGGATTGGCCGCCGGGACCGGTCGAGCGGTAGACGTCGATCTTGAGGTCGTTCGGGTCGATCTCGACCTCGACCTCTTCCGCCTCGGGCATCACGGCCACCGTCGCCGTGGAGGTGTGGATGCGGCCGGCGCTCTCGGTCTCGGGCACGCGCTGGACGCGATGCGTGCCGCCCTCCCACTTGAAGATCGAATAGGCGCCGTCGCCCTTGACCGCAAAGATCGCCTCCTTGTACCCGCCGCCGTCGCTCGGGCTCGCCTGGAGCTCCTCGACCTTGAAGCCGCGACGCTCGGCGTAGCGCGCCAGCATCCGGTAGACATCGCCGGCCCAGAGCGCGGCCTCGTCGCCGCCGACACCCTGGCGCACCTCGACGATCACGTCCTTGCGGTCCGCGGGATCGGTCGGGATGAGGGCGAGGCGCAGCTCCTCCTGCAGCCGGCCCGTCCGCTCCTCGAGCTCGGGGACGAGCTCGCGCAGGTCGGCATCGTCGCGCGCTGCCGCGAGGTCGTCCTGCGCCGCTTCCCACTCCCGCGCGAGCTTGTACGGCTGCTCGAGCTCCTTCAGGCTGCGGCCGACGTCCGCCGCCTCCCGGTGGTCGTTGTAGACGGCCGGATCGGACATGCGCGCTCGCAGCTCCTCGTACCGGCGCTCGAGATCCGCCACCAGGTTGTCGAAGTCGGTCGCCATGGCCGGGCCAGCGTAGCCTCGGCTCCGCTTGCCTAGCTCCGTTCCCGGACGTGGCCGAGCGTGTCCGGCAGCTGCTCCCCGACTCGTTCGGCGCGACCGGCTTCGTCTACGACGTCGAGACCGGACGGATCGAGCCGGTCTAGCCGGCCAGAGCGGCAGCGTCGTCGAGCGGGAGGTTCCGCCCTTCCTGCAGGGCAGCGGCCAGCGCCTTCGGCTCGAGCGAGTCGGAGAGAAGCGAGAGCGCACGCTCGTGCTGCGCCTGTTCGAGCCCACTCAGGCTGCCTCCGAGCGCCGTGCGCACTCCTTCCGCCGCTCCGAGCAGTCGCGCGGCGCGCTCGGGATCGCCGGCGGCGGAAGCGCATCCGGCGAGCTCGAGCGCCCAGCCGACGTTGTCGCGGTCGTGCGCCGGCGCCGCGATGGCGAGGCTCTCCGCCGCGTAGAGCCGCGCCTCGTCCAGGCGGCCGGTCTCGAGCGCGGCCGACGCGAGACCGCCGAGGGAACGCGCGATCACGTGGCCGTCCTTCACCCGGCGCGCGAGTTCGCAGGAGCGCTCGAAGTGCACGTGCGCCGAGCCCGGATTGCCCCGCACGAGCGCGAGATAGCCGAGGTTGAGGAGCGCGATCGCCGCCAGCGAAGGCCGTCCGATCTCGACGCCCCGAGCGGCGACCTCGGTGAAGAGCGCGAGCGCGCGCTCCTCCTGCCCGACGGCGAGCAGCGCGCGACCGAGCGCGCTTGCGACCTCGACCCGAGGCGCGTCGTCGCCGGCCGCGATCCCAAGCTCGCCGCAGCGCTCGCCGTGTGCGACTGCGGCCTCCCAGTCGCCCTGCATCACGGCGAGCAGCGAGGCCGTCGCGAGCGCCATCGGCTTGGCGGGATCGGCGTCGGAAAGGCCCGGGAGGACCTCCTCCACGAGGCGCCGGCCCTCCGCGACGTAGCCGCGCTTCGCCCAGAAGAACCGGAGAGCGGCGAGGAAGCGGGCGGCGAGATCGGGCTGCCCCGAGGCGTCGCGGATGTTCGCGACGTCCTCTTCGAGGCGCGCCAGCCACTCCACCTGCGCCGCCCCGTCGAGGTGCGGTTCCGCCTCCTCGACGAGTGCGAGGAACCACTCGGCGTGCCGGCGCCGCAGCTCGGCAGCCTCGCCTCCCTCGTCGAGACGCTCGAGCCCGTAGTCGCGGATCGTCTCCAGCATCCAGAAGCGCTCTCCCGAGTGACGGACGAGGCTCTTCTGGACGAGCGCCTCGAGCACATCAAGCTCGGCGCCGGCCACAGCCTCCGCGGCGTCGAGCGTGCAGCCGCCCGCGAAGACCGCGAGCCGCGCGAAGAGACGCTGCTCGTCGTCGTCGAGCAGCTCGTGGCTCCACTGGATCGTGGCCCGCAGCGTCTGTTGGCGCGCATGGACGTCGCGGGCGCCGCGGAAGAGGTCGAGCCGTCGCCCAAGCCGATCGAGGATCTGTGCCGGCGAGAGCACGTCGGTGCGCGCGGCCGCGAGCTCGACGGCCAGCGGGAGGTTGTCGAGCGCGCCGCAAAGCGCGATCACGGCCTCGTCCGCCGGGAGGCCGGAGCGGTCGGCGAAGAGGCGCGAGGCGTCGTCCGGCGGCAGCGGCTCTACGGCGTACTCGATCTCGTCCCGCAGCCGCAGGAGCTCGCGGCTCGTGACCAGGACGTGCAGATTCGGGCAGCTGGAGACGAGGTCCACGATTGCCGGGCCCGCTTCGACGACCTGCTCGAAGTTGTCGAGGACGAGCAGCAGCTCACGCTCGCCAATGTGGCGCGTGAGCCCCTCCCGAGCCCCGAGGATACGGCTGATCTCCTCCGGCACAAGCTCCGGGTCGTCGAGCGCCGCCAGCTCGACCCAGAAGACGCCCGCGCGGAACTCCGGCACGAGCTCCGCCGCGACCTCGATGGCCAGCCGCGTCTTCCCCGAGCCGCCGGGCCCCGTGAGCGTGAGCAGGCGAGCGCCGCCGCGGATGAGCTCGGCGACGGCTGCCGCATCGCGTGCACGGCCGACGAACGAGCTTGCCGGTCGCGGCAGGTTCGTGTTGGAAACGGTCTTCAGCGGTGGGAAGCGCCCGACGCCGAGCTGGAAGAGCTGGACGGGATCGTCGAAGTCCTTCAGCCGGTGCTCGCCGAGGTCGAGGAGCTCACGGCCGCTACCGAGCTCGTGCCGAGTGGCCTCCGAGAGCACGATCTGGCCACCGTGCCCTGCAGCCCCGATCCGTGCCGCCAGATGGACGTCGGCCCCGACGTAGCCCTCCCCCGTCAGGTGCGGCGTGCCGGTGTGGAGGCCGACCCGGACGCGCACGGGGCCCGGCTCGAGGAGCTCGCATCCTTCCCCGGCGGCCGTGAGCGCGTCGTCGGCCGACGGGAAGACGAAGAAGAAGGCGTCGCCCTGCGTGTCGACCTCGGTGCCGCCATGCCGCGCGAACGCCTCCCGCAAGACGCGCCGGTGCTCGCCGAGCGTGTCGGCATAGCGGTCGCCGAGCTCGTGCAGGAGCCGCGTCGAGCCTTCGACGTCGGTGAAGAGGAGGGTCAGCCGGCCGCTCGGGAGCTCGCGCAGCGTCGGGCCGCCTCGCCTCGCCTAGGCCATGACCTCGACGCGCTGCGCGCCGGGCGTGCCGCGAGCCTCGAGGTCGAGCACCTCGCGCAGGGCGCGGATGGAGACCTCGAGCTGATCGAGGGTCGGCTCGCGCGTCGTGAGCCGCTGCAGCCAGAGCCCCGGCGCGAGCAACGTCATCAGAACCGCGTTGTCCTGGTGCTTGCCCGCAAACCGGATCAGCTCGTACGCCAGGCCCGCGATCAGCGGCAGCAAGAGGATCCGCGTCGCGATCAGCCAGTACCAGGCGGGCCGGCCGAAGAACGCGAAGACGAACACCGCGAGCACCATCACCCAGAGCAGAAATGCCGTCCCGCAGCGCGGATGGATGAGCGAGTAGCGCTGCACGACCTCCGGCTCGAGCGGCTCGCTCGCCTCGTAGGCGTTGATCGCCTTGTGCTCCGCCGCGTGGTACTGGAACACGCGGCGCAGGTCAGGGAGCAGCGAGATGAGCGAGAGGTAGGCGACGAACATCGTGACGCGTATCAACCCCTCGACGATCACGAACCAGCCGCCGCTGCTGATCGGGAGCAGGTCGGTGATCAGCGCGGGCCCGACCTTGAACACCATCACCGCGAAGCCGATCGCGACCGCGAAGGCGAAGATGAGGGCGCCGCGCGAGAGCTCCGTGTCGACCTCGCCGTCCTCGCCTTCCTGCCGCGCCGCGTAGTTCGCCGAGATGGCGAGGGCACGGAAGCCGATGGCGAGCGACTCGCCGAGCGCCATCACGCCGCGTACGACCGGCAGGCGGAAGAAGCGATGGCGAGCCATGGCGGAGTCGATCGGCCGCGAGACCTGCGCGATCTCGCCGGACGGGGTGCGAACCGCGACGGCCCAGTTCCCGGGGCCGCGCATCATCACGCCCTCGAGGACCGCCTGTCCGCCGACGTTTGCCATGGTTCCTGGGGTCTAGCCGCGGCGTGCGCGGTCGGCGCGCTCCAGGCGACGCTGGAAGCGCTCGACGCGGCCGCCCGTGTCCATGAGCTTCTGCTTGCCCGTGTAGAACGGGTGGCACTGCGAGCAGATCTCGACGTGCAGCTCGGGCTTCGTCGAGCGGGTCTGGAACGTGTTTCCGCACGAACACGTCACCGTGGTGATGACGTACTCGGGATGGATGCCGGCCTTCATTGCCTTTCCAAGATAGCAGCGGCCTGTTGCGGATCCACGTTGCCCCCCGAGACGATCACGGCCATGCCGCGCGCCGCCTCGACCTTGCCCGCGAGCACGGCTCCCGCGGCCGCCGCTCCCGCCGGCTCGCACGCGAGCTTGGCGCGGGCATAGAGGAAGCGCATCCCATCCGCGATCTCGTCCTCGGTCACGAGCACCGCCTCTACCCGCCCGCGGCAGAGCTCGAGCGGCAACTCGCCGGCGAAAGGAGGCGCGAGCCCGTCGGCGATCGTGTCGGTCTCGACGCGCACGCTGCGGCCCGCCGCCAGCCCGGCGCTGAACGCCTGCGCGCGCTCCGGCTCGACGGCGATCACACGCGCGCGGCCGTCGAGAGCGGTGACGATGCCGGCGAGGAGGCCGCCGCCGCCGACGCCGACGACGACGGTCTCTAGATCAGTCAGGTCCTCCAGGAGCTCGAGTGCCAGCGTCCCGTGGCCGGCGACGACGAGCGGATCCGAGTGCGGGTGGACGAATACGCGCTCCTCCTCGTCCGCCACCGCGAGCGCGCGTTCATAGGCGGCGGCTGCGTCGGGCGGCGAGAGGTCGACGGTCGCGCCGTAGCCACGCGTCGCCTCGACCTTGAGCGGGCTCACGCCCACCCACATCTGCACGAGGCAGTCGACGCCCTCCTCCCCGGCCGCCCACGCGACGGCCTGCGCGTGGTTCCCGGCCGACCACGTGACGACGCCCCGCTCCCGCTCCTCCGGCGTGAGTGCCGCGATGCGGTTCAGCGCGCCGCGCGCCTTGAACGAGCCCGTCTTCTGGAACAGCTCCGCCTTGAGCGAGACGCCGAGGGACGCCGAGGTGAACGTCGGCGTGCGGTGGATCCGTCCGGCGAGGACGGAGCGGGCGTGCTCGACGTCCTCGCGGGAGACGCTCATAGGGCAACCAGCCCTATGAGCGTGGAGGGGGTGTGGGGGAACCGGGAGGTTCCCCCACAGGTCACGAAGAAGGGGGCTCGTGGGGGAAACATGGTTTCCCCGACGGGAGCGAGCCGAAGGCGAGCGACGCTCACGCGGGCAGCGTCTCGCGTGCGGCGACCGGGACGCTCAGGCGCACGGTGAAGACGGTGAGCCGGCCGGGACTGCTCTGGACGTCGACGCTGCCGCCCATCGCCAGCGTGAGCTCCTTCACGATTGCGAGGCCCAGGCCGGTCCCGACCTGCCGCTCGAGCCCATAGCGCTCGTGCAGGTAGAAGCGCTCGAACGCGCGCGCGGTGTCGCTCTCGGCGAGCCCCGGACCGGTGTCTTCGACGCGGAGGACGCCCGGCGCCGCGATGACACGCACCTCGCCGCCTGGCGGCGTCAGACGCAGCGCGTTCTCGACGAGGTTGGAGACGACCTGGAGGACGCGGTCGGCGTCCCCGATCGCCGGTGCCGCGGCTCCGGCGACCGCGGTCAGCGCCACACCGAAGCTGTCCGCCTGCTGCTGATAGCGGCGAACGGCGTCCTCGGCCACCTCGGCGAGGTCGATCTCCGTGTTGCGCACGCTGAAGTCGGTGCGGTGCATCCGCGCGAGGTCGAGCAGGTCGCGGACGAGCCGCTCGAGCCGCCGCGCCTCCGAGGCGACGGTCGCAGCCGCCTCCCGCGCGTCGACGGCGCCGTCCTCGACCGCCTCGGCGTAGCCGCGGATCGCGGTGAGCGGGGTCTTCAGCTCGTGGCTGACCGAGAGGAGGAAGCTCCGCTCGGCCTCCTGCGCCTGGCGGAGCTGCGCGGCGAGGTCGTTGAAGGCGACGGCGAGGGTCGCGATCTCGGCGGCGCCCTCGACGGGCACGGGCTCCGGGTGCGTGCCCCGCGTGAGGCTTCGCGCTGCGGCCGCGATCCGGTCGACCGGCCGCGAGATGCGGCGGGCGACGAGGAACGCAGCGATCGCCGCGAGCAGCCCTCCGGCCGCCGCCGCGATGAGGAGCCCCCAGACGTACGGCGACAGGAGCGATCCGGCGGTGCTCCGCGGCCGCAGCAGGATGAGCGTGCCGGGATTCACCAGCCGCGCCGCGAAGTAGTACGGGGCTCCGCCGAAGGTCATCGTCCCCTGCACGCGGTGGTTGTGCGCGAGACGCTCCTGCGCCTGCGCGGGCAGGTCACTCCGTTGGAAGAGGAGAAGCTCGTGCTGGCGGTTGAGAATCGCCTGGATCCGGGTGGGCAGGCTTCTCAAGGACGAGACGGAGTTCCGCTGCGCAGCCGCGATCAGGTCAGCCTGGTGTGCGACGTCCTGCAGCGTCGCCCGGTCGACGGCCCGCCGGGTCAGCACGATTCCGAGGCCGATCGTGAGCGCGACGCAGATGAGGACGACGACCCCGATCGCCCGGAACAGCCGCGAACGAAGCCCGCTGCCGCGCATCGCCATTACAGGCTAGACGGGGACAAGCTTGTAGCCGGCGCCGCGCACCGTCCGGATCCCCTCCGGGTCTCCGAGCTTGCGGCGCAGCTGCGCCACGTGCACGTCCACGGTGCGGGTGCCGCCGGGATACGTCATGCCCCAGACGAGGTCGAGCAGGCGCTCGCGCGAGAGGACGATGCCGGGATGCTCCAGGAAGCAGGCGAGGAGGTCGAACTCCTTGCTCGTCAGCTCGACCACCGTGCCCGCGACCGTCACCTCGTGGGAGTCCCGCCGCAGGACGACCTCGCGCGCGGCGAGGATCTCGTCCTCCGTACGGCGCTCGGAACGGCGGAGGATCGCATTGATCCGCGCAGACAGCTCACGCGGCGAGAACGGCTTCGAGACGTAGTCGTCTGCCCCGAGCTCGAGCCCGGCGACACGATCCGGCTCCTCGTCGCGGGCGGTCAGCATCACGATCGGCACCTTCGAGCCGGCCCGGATCTTGCGACAAACCTCGAAGCCGTCGATGCCCGGAAGGCCGAGGTCGAGCACGACGACGCGTACCGGCTGGCCCCGCAGCTCGGTGAGCGCCTCCTCCCCGGTCCGGCGCCAGACGACGCGCCAGCCGTCCTGCTGCTCGAGGTACTGCTTGACGAGGCGCCCGATCGAGTCGTCGTCCTCCACGAGCAGGAGGGCGCCCCCGGTGGCCTTGGCGGTCACGACCTCAGGATAGGCGTGGCGTCGGCGCGACGGATCATCGGCCCTATTTGACGGGCGGCGGCGGGATTCGTTCGACGTCGACGGACTGGGCCGTGCCGCCCGTCGGCCACAGGACGAGCACGTGCCATCGCGGCGCGAGCGCGCTCAGCGGCAGGCGATGTCCGATCCGGATGACCGTCGTCGTTGCCGAGAGCGCAATCTGCTGGACCTTGCCGTCCGCCTCGTGCAGGGTGAGCTGCGTGCTGCTCACCTGGGTGATGACGCCGCGATCGAGGCGCCAGTCGGCGCCGCCCCTCTTGATCACCTCAGCGCGAATCAAGCCCCGGCCGAAGAGCTGTTGGATGATGCCCTGGCGAAGGGCGAGACCGGGGCCCGCGAGCCAGAGCACGAGATTGAGCGTCACGAGAACGGCCGCGAGGAGGAGGAAACGCCTGCTGAACATGGACATATTGTCGTGTCTTCCCCGCTGTTTCGAAGTAAATCCGCGGTAAATCAGGTCACGGTGTACTCCGGGCCGGAGCCAGCCTCGGGCGGCGTGAGGCGTCCGCCCTTCGCGGTGATCGCGCCGCATTGGACGCAGTTCGACGGCGCTACGTCGACCAGCACGGTGCCGTCGCCCTCCTCCGCCCCGACCTCGTAGACCTGCGCCGGGCACATGTGCGCCCAGAGCTGCGCGACCTCCCGCGGCACCCGCCGCTCGATCCTGATGTGGTTCGGCTGGTCGTCGCGCGTCTTGTTGCCCGAGGCGAAGACCGAGGAGAGCTTGTCGAAGGTGAGCTGCCCATCGGGCGCCGGATAGCCGGCGTCGCGATCGGTGGCGAGGAGCGGCTGGTCGGCGTCCGGCTCCGCCGGCATCTTGCCGAGCTCGACGCGCCCCTTCGAGACCGTCATCGCGCTGGCGAGCGCCCCGCCGACGAAGAAGCCGTGCCCGAAGACCTGGCGCATGTTCCGCACCTCGTACAGGTCGCGCCAGATGAAGCTGTCGCGCACCGCGTCGTCGTACGACGAGAGCGCGCTCGCGGGCGTCTCGCCGCGCTGCAGCGCGCGGAACGCCGCCTCGGCCGCCAGCCGTCCCGACTCGATCGCGTAGTGGACTCCCTTGAGGCGGGGAATGTTGACCATGCCGGCTCCGTCGCCGCAAAGGAGCAGGCCGGGAGCGTGCAGCTGTCGGGGCAGCGAGTGGAAACCGCCGCTCGGGATCGTCTTCGCGCCCCACTCCACACGCTCGCCGCCGGCGAGGATCCGCCGGATCTTCGGGTGCGTCTTCAGCTCCTGCAACAGGTCGTGCACCGAAAGCGACGCGTCGCGGTAGTCGAGCCCGACGACGAGGCCGATCGTGACCATCTCCTTGCCCAGCGGGTAGATGAACGAGCCGCCGAACTCGCGATACCGCTTGCCGGTGCGCAGCGGCCAGCCCATCGTGTGGATGACGCGGTCGAGCGGTTTCGCGACCTTCCAGACCTCCTTCACGCCGAGCTCCCAGACCTGCGGGTCCTCGCCTCGGAGGGTGAACCGGTCGAGCGCGACGCCTGTGAGATGTCCTTGGGTTCCCTCCGCGAGCACCGTGACCTTCGCGACGAGGTCGGAGCCGGCCTCGAAGTTGGCGAGCTCGCCGCCCTCGCGGCCGCGGCCCTTGTCGCCGCTGCGGACGCCGACGACCCGGCCGTGCGAGACGAGGAGCTTCTGCGCCGCGGTCTCGGGCAGGATCATCGCCCCTGCCTCCTCCGCGCGCTCGGCGAGGAAGCGGCCGAGCTGCGAGAGCGAGAAGATCCAGTTGCCGTGGTTGCGCATTGGCGGAGGAGGCGGGATAGGGAGCGCGGCGCGACGGGTGAGCACGTAGACGGATTCACCGGGGACAGGCCCGAACGACGGGAGCTCCTCCATCCGCAGGCGATCGCCGAAGAGCCGGCGGAGCGCCCTGGGGTCCACCACCGCGCCGGAAAGAAGGTGCGAGCCGGGCTGCTTGCCCTTCTCGAGCACCGCGACCGGCACGTCGCCGAGCCGCTCCGCCACGTCCGGGTGCTTCTCGAGCAGCTGACCGAGCCGGATCGCGCACGCGAGACCGGCAGGGCCCGCGCCGACGATCAGCACGCCGACCTCGATCCGCTCGTCCGCCGGGTCGGTCGGCTCGGCGACGTAGTCGCGCGTGGAGAACGGCGGCGGGAAGTTCGACGGACGGCTCATCCGCGCCGCTGGCGGACGAGCTCGGTCAGCTTCGGCACGATCTCGTGCAGGTCGCCGACGACGCCGAGGTCGCTGAACTCGAAGATCGGCGCGTTCGCGTCTTTGTTGATCGCGACGATCGTGCCGGAGCTCTGCATGCCGACCTTGTGCTGGATGGCGCCGGAGATGCCGAGCGCGACGTAGAGCTTCGGCGACACGGTCTTGCCGGTCTGGCCGATCTGGGCCGAGTACGGGTACCAGCCGGCGTCGACGACAGCGCGGGTTGCGCCGACCGCTCCACCGAGCGCCTTCGCGAGCTCCTCCGCGAGCGTGAAGTTGTCGGGCGAGCCGAGGCCTCGGCCGCCGGCGACGATCACGTCGGCGTCCTCGATCGAGGGGCCGCTCGACTCCTCCGCGTCCTGACCGACGAGCTTCAC
>Ga0209474_10003343_pt1 | contig 14128 bp, 13 predicted proteins | sample GraSoiAngelo_145_FD_185902 | JGI IMG/M metagenome (GOLD analysis project Ga0209474, IMG submission 185902) | Grasslands soil microbial communities from the Angelo Coastal Reserve, California, USA - 14_1009_05_20cm (SPAdes) (version 2) | ecosystem: Environmental > Terrestrial > Soil > Grasslands...
TGGGCACGCCCAGCGCGACGGCGACGAGGGTGGACAGGATCGCCAGCTCGATGGTGACCGGCAGCAGCGGCCGGATGATCTGCCAGGCCGGCAGGTCGTAGCGATACGACTTGCCGAGGTCGCCGTGAAGGATCTGCGTGATCCACTCCACGTACTGCCGCCAGTACGGCTTGTCCATGCCGAGCTCGCGGAGGATGGCCTGCTTCTCGGACGGGTTGACGTAGCCGGCCGCGGAGAACAGCACGTCGACGATGTCGCCGGGGGCCATCCGGAGCAGCACGAAGATGACCACCGACATGCCGAACAGCGTCAGGACGGCGATGACCAGGCGCTGGGCGATGTAGCTCTTCACTCTCCTACTTGTCGACCCACACGTCCTGCAGGCGGCCGTAGTTGTAGAAGTTGTTGTGCGGCACCAGGTTCTTCACCTGCGGCCACTGCGCGAAGTTGTCCACGCGCCAGTCGAGCGTCGGCCGGGCGCCCTCCTCCTCGAGCTTCTTCTGGATGTCGAGCACGAGCGCCAGCCGCTTGCGGGGATCGATCTCGCCCGACTGCTTGTCGACCATCGCCGCGATCTGCTCGTTGCAGTAGAACGTGTAGTTGCGCGGCGAGGTGCAGGCGAAGTTCTCGTAGTAGTTCGCGTCGGGGTCGTCGATGCCGACGCCGGTGAGGTTGGCGCCGATCTGGTACTCGCCGCGGGTCGCCATCGCGTGCCACTGGGCGGTGGCCATCTGCTTCAGCGTGGCCTCGATGCCGATCTGCTTCAGCTCGTTGACGATGAACGACGCCATGTCGACGTAGACGGCGATGGCGCGGGTGACGATCTCGACCTTCACGGGCTTCTCGGGGCTGTAGCCGGCCTCGGCCATGAGCTTCCTGGCCCGGGCCTTTTCCTCCGCCGGCGTGCCGTAGCCCGGCAGAGTGGCCAGCGCGGCCTCGGCGGGCCCCCAGATGCCCCACGGCTTCGACGGCATCGAGACGCCGATGGCGGCGCCGCCCTGGTGCACGGCCTGGTTCAGCGCGCGGCGGTCGATGGCGTGGGCGACCGCCAGCCGCACCTTCACGTTGTCGAAGGGCGGCTTCTTGGTGTTCATGATGACGTTCTCGTTGACGTTCTCGGCCGCCCGCGTGACGACCAGCTGCGGCACGGCCTTCCGGAGCTGCTCGGCCGTCGTCTTGCTGGTGTCGCCCGGGAACGCCGCCTGGACCTGACCCGCCTGCAGCGCGGCCACCCGCGTGCCGCGCTCCTTGATGATGACGTACTTCAGCCCGTCGAGGTAGGGCCGGCCCTTGACGAAGTAGTCGGGGTTCTTCACGTACTCGATGAACTCGCCCTTGCGCCACTCCTTGAGCTTGTACGGTCCGGTGCCGACGCACGAGGTGCGGTACTGCGCCGGCGGCACGTGGGCGGCGTAGATCGGCGTGTAGCCGGAGGCCAGCATGAGCAGCAGCGACGGCTGCGGCCGCTTGAGGTGGAAGATCACCGTGGACGGATCCGGCGCCTCCACGTTGACGATGTTGACGTACCAGTCCTTGCGCGGATTGATGCGCAGCTTGCCCTGGGCGTCGGGCGCCTCGCGGAGCATGTCGAACGTGAACTTGACGTCCTTGGACGTGAACGCCTGGCCGTCGTGCCACCTCACGCCCTTGCGCAGGAAGAAGACGAGGTTGCGATAGTTGTCCTGCCACGACCACTTCTCGGCGAGCTCGCCGATGACCGTGTCGGCGCTCTCCTGCGGCTTGCGCGGGTCGAACAGCACGAGGTTGCTGAAGCACGGCATGGCCGGCCACGTCGTGGAGACGGTCGACGTCTCGTGGATCGCGAAGCCCTGCGGCGTCTCCTCCCGCTGGGCCAGCGTGAGCACGCCGCCGGGGCGGGGCGTCGGTGAGGCCGGCGGATTCTGACCGGTCGCGGGGGCGCCGCCGGTCAGCGCGCCGAGGACGGCGAGGACGGCGACGAGGGGCGGCAGCTTTCGCGCGCGCATGACCACCTCCGACGGGGGAACGGCAGTTGCGCGAAGTGTAACACGCGCCCCGAGCGTCAGAAGATCGCGCGCAGCACCAGATGGATCGCGTACAGCACGCCGCCCGCCAGACCGCCGACCACGGTGCCGTTGACACGGATGTACTGCAGGTCGTCGCCGGCGTGCTCCTCGATGAGGTCGACGGCGCCCTCGGGGCCGAGCGCGCGGACCCCGTTCTCGATGAACGCCGCGATGCGGGCGTGGTGGCGCTCGACGAGGACGCGCACCTGCGTCTTGGCCCAGGCGTCGATCTCGCGGCGCAGCCCGGCGTCGGCGATCAGCGCCACTCGCGCACGATCGAGCCGGTCGCCCAGCCACGTCGTGAGCTCCGAGCGGGGATCGGCCAGGTCGGCCCGCAGCGCGCGCGTCAGCGCCGACGCGGCGTCGTCGAGCACCACCGCCAGCGCCGGCGAGGTGAGCAGCTCGCGCGCGGCCGCGTCGACCCGCGCCGCCAGCGCGGCATCGATCGTCAGCCGGCGCTCGAGGTCGGCCAGGACCTCGATGCCCTGCCGCCGCAGCGGGTGCTCGCGGTCCTTGGCGACCTCCCGCAGCCCGGCGTGCAGCGCCGCCACCAGCCGGTCGCGATCGAGCACGCCGAGCAGCGCCGCCACGCCCATGAGCAGCCGTGGATAGACGCCGAGCCGCTCCCGGTAGCGAGCGAGGAGATCGTCCACGACGTCGCCGACGGCCTCGCGGAACTCCGGCCGCTCCATCGCCCCGGCCAGCACCGTCAGCCCGCCGTCGAGCAGCCGCTGGTCCCACCCCTGCCGGCGCGCCACGCCCAGCGCGGCCGCCAGCAGCGGGGCCATCGGCTCGGTCGCCAGCGCACGGCGGCCGCGCGCGAGCAGCTCCGCCGTGGTGGCCGGCGTCAGCTGCTCGGCGGCCCAGCCGGCCAGCACGCGGGTGGCGCGCTCGAGATCCCCGCGCGTGAGACGCTCGGCGCCGCGGGCGATCAGGTCGGCCAGATCCACGCGCGCGATCTCGTCGCGCACGTACTCCTTCGTCAGGACGCGCCCGCCGACCATCACGCCGACGCGCTCGGCCATCAGCTCCCAGTTGCGCGGGATGAGACCGGTGTGCGGGATCGGCAGGCCGAGCGGCCGGCGAAAGATCGCCGTCACCGCGAACCAGTCGGCCAGCCCGCCGACGATGCCGGCCTCGGCGATGGCGAGGATCCAGCCGCCCCACCACGTCGCCCGCACGGGAACCGCCGCCACCGCCAGCCCGGCCGCGCCGAGCAGGACGCCGAGCGCGAGCCGGCGCTGGCCCTTCACGAGCGCTCCGCACCGAGGAGGAAGTCGAGCATCCGCTCGGTGGCGCGGGGCCCCGGCGCCCACGTGTGCGTCGCGCGCGGGTCGCCGCCGCTCCACGCGTGGCCCATGCCCGGCACCAGCCACGACTCGAGCACGGCGGCGCCCCGCGCATCCTTATAAATGGCGTGCACGGCGCCCCCGTCGGGGCTCGTCACGCCGGCGCTCACACCGAGCAGCCGGCCGAACATCGTCTCCAGCGCGGTGAGGTTGGCGGGGCTCACGACGGGATCGAGGGCGCCCTGCCAGAGCGAGGCGCGCAGGTGCGGCGCGCGGCCGCCGGCGCAGGCGCCGGCGGTGCCGGCCCGATCGCGGCCGGTGCCCCGCATGCACTGGATCGCCGCCGCGGGACCGGTCGCGCACTTGAACGGACCGCCGGCCAGCGCCCCGACCCCGCTGACCTTCTCGGGCGCGACGCACGCGAGGTTGACCGCCATCCAGGCCCCCGCCGAGAAGCCGAGCACGAGCACCTTCGGCTGGCGCACGCCGTGCTCGCTCTGCGCACGCTGCGCGATCGCCAGGATCTGCGCGGTCTCGGGCCCGCTCGCCTGCTGCTGGGCGGGATCGAACCAGTTCCAGCAGCGGTACGGGTTCTCGCGACGGCTCTGGGCCGGGTAGACGACGACGAGGCCGCGGGCCTCGGCCACCTCGTTGAGCCGCGTACCGAGCGCGAACTCCTCGGGCGTCTGCCAGCAGCCGTGGAGCGCGATGACGACCGGACGGGCCGGCGCCGGCCGCGACGGAATCCAGACGCGATACGCGCGACCGTCGAGCGTGTCGCGGCCGAACGTGCCGGCCGCCGGCGCGGCCCCGAGAGGCGCCGCCGCCAGCGCGAGGGCGAGCAGCCCGGCCAGCGCCCGGGCCATCGCCGCCGTCAGGGCCGGCGCGCGCGCCGGGGCAGCAGTACGCGGCCCTGCTTGACGTCCCAGACGCCGCGCGGCGACAGGCGCACGAACGGCAGGAAGTCGGCGGCGAGGAAGAAGAGCGTGAAGAGCGGCTCGTGATGCGCATAGCCGCGCGCGACCAGCGCCGCCCGCAGGGCGTCCTCGCGGGCGGCGGCTTCCGGGACGCCGAGGCGGGTCATGACGCCGCCCAGCGGCAGCGGGATCTCCAGCGCCACGCGCTCGCCGTCGACGAGCACGACGCCGCCGCGAATGTCGAGCAGGCGGTTCACCGCGCGGGCCATCGCCTCGGGGCTCCGGCCGAGGACGAGGATGTTGAAGTCGGTGGTGATCGTGGAGGCGAGAGCGTCGATGCGCTCGCCGAAGCCGGCGACGACGCCCGGCGCGACCCAGCGGCCGGCGCGGTCCACGAGGGCGGCGCGCAGATCGCCGGGCGCCAGGGCTCGCTCCTCCAGTCGCGTGATGACGGCGCTGACGAGCCGGATCACCGGGTACTGCGTGCGCGGCGGCAGCCGGAAGTCGTCGGGGCGGGCGCGCCAGCGGACGGTCAGGCGCGCCTCCGGCCGGCCGAAGGCGCGCCGCCAGTCGGGCTCCGGCACGGAGACGAGGACGCGGCCGTCGCGCGCGGCGAGCCGGCCGCGCGCCACCACCGCCTCGGGACGCGGCTCGCTCAGGTCGCGCAGCAGGCAGAGGTCGGCGTAGCGCCCGGGGGCAATGCCGCCGAGGTCGCCGTCCCGGCCCAGGTACAGCGCCGGGTTCAGCGTCGCCATGCGGTAGGCGTCGATCGGCGCGATGCCGCGCTCGAGCGCCGTGCGGATCAGGTGGTCGACGAATCCGCGGTCGCGGATGAAGGCCGGCATCGAGCCGTCGGCGGTGAGCATGAGGCGCGAGACGAGCGCGGGCGCCTCCTTGAGGGCGTCGAGCAGGCCGACGAGATCGGGACGCAGCGAGGACTCGCGCAGCATCACGGCGATGCCCTGCCGGGCCCGCTCGAGCACTTCGCGCGCGGTGATCGGCTCGTGATCGGAGGTGAGGCCGCCGGCGGCGATGGCGGCGATCTTCTCGCCGGCCGCGCCGGCGGTGTGGCCCTCGACGCGCTGGCCGCGGCGCAGGGCCAGGTCCAGCCGCGTCAGCAGGTCGCGCCGGCCGCCCCACACCTCGGGCCAGCGCGTGACCTCCCCGGCTGCGATCGTCCACGGATGCGCCAGCGCCCGGGCGAGGTCGCGCAGCGGGTAGCGGCGCGGCTCGTCGAGGCTGCGCGCCTGGGCGTGCACGCGGATCATCCAGTAGAACTTCAGCGGCGAGCCGGCCAGCGCGTCGGCGACCGTGCGGAATGCCCGCAGGCCTCCGAGCTCCCAGAACTGCAGCGTGTCGGCGAACACCGTCGTGGTGCCGAGTGGCAGCACGTGGCGCGCGAGCGCCGCGGGGGTGACCACGTGCGCAGGGTGCACGTGGGGATCGATGTAGCCGGGCACGACGACGCGGCCGGCGGCGGCGAGCGTGCGCGTCCGCGGGCCCACCATGTCGTCGCGCGGGCCGACGTAGGCAATGCGCTCGCCGGCGATCGCGACGTTGGCCGGGTAGATCTCGCCCGTGTAGACGTTCAGCAGCGTGCCGCCGCGCACGTAGAGATCGGCCGCCGCCGCGCCGCGGGCGACGGCCGTGAGTCGCCGGCGCTGGGCGACGGTGAGGGCGGCCGCCGGAGGCATCACGCCGGCGCTGCCGTCACTTCTTCCGCGGCTTCGAGGTGGTCGCGCGATACGCGGCGGCGCCGGCCCGCACGCCCGCCCGCAGGCCGCGGCCCACGCGCTCGGCCTCGGTCAGCGCCTGGCGGACCTGGGGCTCGGCGGTGCGCAGCGCCCGCGTGACCGTCACGCGCGTGCGCCGCTCGAGCCGCTTCATCCGCTTGCGCGCCTCGCCGCGCGCGCGACGCGCCTGGCGGCCGAGCTGGGTGAGCTGACGCTGCAGCGCCTTCCATCGACTCTCGAGGGTTGCCATAGCGCCTCCGTGGTCACAGGCTACTACAATGACCGCATGAGCGAGGCCATCGTGGTCTCCGACACCGTGCGCGTGCCGGCCCGCGCCCTCACCCAGCGGGCGGTGCGCGCCTCCGGCCCTGGCGGTCAGAACGTCAACAAGGTGGCGACGAAGATCGATCTGCGCGTGGACCTCGATGCCATCGAGGGGCTGTCGGAGCCGGCGCGCGCGCGCCTGGTGGCGCTGGCCCGCCATCGCCTCGACGCCGACGGGCGGCTGGTGGTCACCAGCCAGGCCGGGCGCAACCAGGCTCGCAACCTCGAGGATGCCCGCGACAAGGTGCGACGGCTAGTGGGGGCGGCGCTGGTACGGCCGCGCGCGCGGGTGGCGACGCGGGCTCCCGCCGGCGCCGAGCAACGCCGGCTCGAGGTCAAGCGACAGCGGGCGGCCGTGAAGCGCTGGCGCGGGCGCCCGGCCTCCGAGGAGTGACGGCGAGGGCTACCCGGCCAGCTTCCCGGCTTCGGCGCGGAAGCGCTCGACGTTGCGCAGCTTGATGTCCTCGTAGCCGCGGACGAGGTCGGGCAGCCGCGCCAGGGTCACGGCGCGCTCGTACGTCGCCCGCGAGAGGCCGGCGAGCGCGCGCTCGACGAGCGCGCGGTACTCGGCAGGCAGCGCGCGCTCGACGCGGCGCACGGAGGCGCGGCCGAACGGGTCGAGCGCGGTGCCGCGCAGCCCCTTCATGCGCGCCAGCATCCGGAAGGCCGCGTCGAACCACGTGCCGAGCTCGATCTTTCGCGTCATTCCCAGGGCGCGCAGGAACGGCGGATGCAGGTGGTACCGCACACGCACGCCGCCCGGAAACTCCTCGGCCACCGCGCGGGCCACGTCGGCCTTGAGGTGCAGGCGCGCGACCTCGTACTCGTCCTTGTAGGCCATGAGCTTGAAGAGGTAGCGGGCCACCGCCTCGCTGAGCCGGGTCTCGCCCGGCGCCGCCGCCTGCTCGGCGGCCCGCACGCGGGCGACGAAGTCGACGTACTCGCGCGCGTAGCGCTCGTCCTGGTAGTCGATGAGCTCGGGCACGCGGATCTGGAGCAGCCGCCGCAGCTCGCCCTCGGCCGCGACCCGCTCGACGAGGGCGCGCGCCGCGGGGCTGACGACCGGCTCGACGCGTACCTCGCCCATGCGCGCCCTCTTGGCCTGCCCGAAGCCCGGGACCGCCACGAAGGCGCGGCCGGCGCGGAACGCCTCGGTGTTCATGGTGACGGAGACGCCGTTCAGCTGGATCGCCCGCTCGATGGCGTCGGCGCTGACCGGGAGGGCGCCGGCCTGGTACGCCGCGCCGAGCATGATCATGTTGGCCGCCATGTGGTCGTCGAACCATCGCTCGGCGAGGCCGAGCGCGTCGAGATAGACGTTCTCGTCCTTGCGGGTCACGCGGTCGATGGACGCCCGCAGCCCGCCGCCCTCGGGGAACTGCACGTCGGTCTGCGTGACCATGGCCCCGGTCGGGACCTGGCTGGTCGACACGACCGCGATCGTCCGGTCGGGCGCCGCGTGATCGAGGTTCGTCGGCGCCGTCGCCACCAGCACGTCGAAGCCGAGATAGCAGTCGGCCGCCCCGGCCGCCACCTTGCTCGACACCTCGCTCGGCCGCTCGGAGATCTTCAGATGCGAGACCACCGGGCCGCCCTTCTGGCTGAGGCCCGTCTGGTCGAGGCCGCGCAGGTGCTTGCCGTCGAGCAGCGCCGCCGTGCCGAGCACCTGGTTGACCGTCACCACGCCGGTGCCGCCGATGCCCATCATGAACACGTTGGCGTCGCGGGGCACCTTGAGAATCGGCTCGGGCAGGTCCCGGTCGATGCTGACGCGCGCGCGCTCCTTCTTCTTCGGCGCGCCGAGCGGCACCACGGTGAGGAACGATGGGCAGTCGCCGCGCAGGCAGGAGTAGTCCTTGTTGCAGGACGACTGGTGGATCTGGGTCTTGCGCCCGAACTCGGTCTCGACCGGGTGGACGCTCAGGCAGTTCGACTTCACGCCGCAGTCGCCGCAGCCCTCGCACACCGCCTCGTTGATGACGACCCGCATCGCCGGGTCCGGCAGCTTGCCGCGCTTGCGCAGCCGGCGCTTCTCGGCCGCGCAGCGCTGGTCGTAGACGAGCGCGGTCACGCCGGGCGTGTCGCGCAGCAGCTTCTGGGCCTCGTCGAGCCGGTCGCGGTGCCAGACCTCGACGCCGGCGGCGAAGCGCGCGCGGCGTCCGTACTTGTCCGGCTCGTCGGTCATCACGATGATGCGGCGCACGCCCTCGGCCTCCAGCATGCGGGTCAGCTCGGGCACCGGCATGGCGCCGGCGGCGTCCTGGCCGCCGGTCATCGCGACCGCCGAGTTGTAGAGGATCTTGTACGTCATGTTGGTGCCGGCCGCGATCGCCTGGCGAACCGCCAGCGAGCCGGAATGAAAGAACGTGCCGTCGCCGAGGTTCTGGAACATGTGCGGCATGTTGGAGAACGGCGCCATGCCGACCCACTGGGCGCCCTCGCCGCCCATGTGGGTGATGCCCATCGTGCGCCGCTCGGGCATCGACAGGGCCATGCCGTGGCAGCCGATGCCGGCGGCGGCCATCGAGCCCTCGGGCACCGCCGTCGAGCGGTTGTGCGGGCAGCCCGAGCAGAAGTACGGCTGACGGGCCAGCGTGATCGGCTGCGGGCGCTCGCGCAGCGCCTCCAGCAGCGCGACCCGCGCGGTGATCGACCCCAGGTGCAGCTTGCGCTCGAGCCGGCTGGCCACGAGCTGAGCGATGCGATCGGCGTCGAGCTCGCCGTTGGCCGGGACCAGCGGACGGCCCTGCTCGTCGCGCTTGCCGACCACGCGGGGATGGACGGCGTCGTTGTACAGCGCGTCGCGCACGAAGAGCTCCACGAACGAGCGCTTCTCCTCGACCACCAGGATCTCCTCGAGCCCCCGGGCGAACTGCCGCACGATGCCGGGCTCCAGCGGAAACAGCATGCCGACCTTCAGGATGCGGATGCCGTGGTGGCGGAGCGCGGCGTCGTCGAGGCCCAGCTCGCGCAGGGCCTCGCGCAGGTCGTAGTACGTCTTGCCGGCCGCGACCAGGCCGAGCCAGGCGTCGGAGGTGTCGAGCGCGATGCGGTTGATCCGGTTGACGGCGGCGAAGGCCTTGGCCGCCTCCAGGCGGCCGTAGTGGATCTCGCGCTCCATCTCCAGACCGTAGGGCGGCAGCAGCAGCGGATTCTGCGTGTGACGCCACGGCTTGCCCTCGAACTCGAAGCCCGGGTCGACGATCTGCACGCGCTCGGGCGCCACCTCGGCGGTGCCGATCTCGTCAGCGACGTTGGTGACGATCTTGAAGCCGACCCAGAGCCCGGAGTAGCGCGAGAGCTCGAAGCCGAGCCGGCCAAGGTCGAGGATCTCCTGCACGCTGCCGGGGAACAGCACCGGGAACAGCGCGTCGTAGAAGGCGACCTCGGAGTGTGTCGGCAGCGTGGAGGACTTCGACAGCGGGTCGTCGCCCCCCAGCGCCAGCACGCCGCCATGCTTGCCGACCCCGGCGAAGTTGGCGTGCTTGAAGATGTCGCCGGTGCGGTCGACCCCCGGTCCCTTGCCGTACCACATGCCGAGCACGCCGTCGTGCTTCGGCTGGGGGAAGACGTTGGCGAGCTGGCTGCCGAACACCGCGGTGGCGCCGAGATCCTCGTTGAGGCCGGAGATGAAGACGACGTTGTGCTCGCGCAGCAGCGGCTGGTTGCGCTCGAGCGTGATGTCGAGGCCGCCGAGCGGCGAGCCGCGGTAGCCGGAGATCAGCGTCGCCGTGTCGAGGCCGCGGCGCCGGTCAGCGCGGTGCTGATCGAGCGGCAGCCGGACCAGCGCCTGGATCCCGGACAGGAAGACGACTCCGTGCTCCTGGCGGTACTTCGCATCGAGGGAGAACTCACGCGTGATCGGCATGGGCCGTATGATACGGGCCGCGCCCAAGCGGCGCAAATACGCCGTCACCGCGAGGGCCGCATGGCGCCGCAGCTCACGATCATGATCGAGGGACAGGAAGGCCTCACCTGGGAGCGCTGGCAGCGGCTGGCGCGGACGGTGGAGGACGCGGGCTACGCCGGGCTGTTCCGCTCCGATCACCTCACCGGGCTGTTCGGCGATTCGACCCGGCCGGCGCTCGACCTCTGGGCCTCGCTCACGTGGCTCGCCGGCAACACGCGGCGGTTGCGGTTCGGCCCGCTGGTGTGCCCGCTCACGTTCTATCAGCCGGCGCTGCTGGCCAAGCGCGCCGCCGCCGTGGCCGAGCTCTCCGGCGGCCGGCTCGACCTCGGCATCGGCGCCGGCTGGCACGAGGGCGAGCACGCGATGTTCGGCATTCCGTTCCCGCCCCTCAAGGAGCGTCTCGACCGGCTGGAGTGCGGCGCCCGCGCGATCCGCGCGTTGTGGCAGGGCCGGCCGGTGACGCTCGAGCAGCCCTACTACCCGCTGCGCGAGGCGCAGTCGTTCCCCCTGCCGTCCGGCGGCGCCGTCCCGCTGATCGTCGGCGGCCGCGGCGAGCGCCGGACGCTTCGCATCGTGGCCGAGCACGCCGACGAGTGGAACGTCACCCGCGTCACGCTGGACGAGCTCGCCGCCAAGGGCCGCGTTCTGGCGGAGCACTGCCGCGTGGTCGGCCGCGAGCCGGGCACCATCCGCCGCTCCCTGATGGTGCCGATCATCACCGGCCGCACGCCGGCCGAGGTCGACGCGCGCCGCGTCCGCGCGCGGCTCTACTTCCCGCGGGTGCCCGAGGACGCCGCCGGCTGGCGGGCGGCCGGATTCCTCCACGGCGTGATCGACGAGGTGCGCGCGGACCTCGCGCGCTGGGAGGCGGCGGGCATCGGCCGCGTCATGCTCCAGCTGCTCGACATGGACGACCTGGAGGCGATCCGGCTGATCGGCCGGGAGCTCACGTAACCGCGCGACCGCGGTAAAGGCCGTCCCCGCCGGGCGGCACCTTTGAGTGAGCCTTCCTGACGGAGGGCGGCGATCGTGGGCGCCGAGCACGACGCGGTCGCCGCGCGCGTGCTCGGCGCACTCGAGGGTCTCGCAGTTCTTCGGCCGGCGCGTGCGCAGCGATCCTGGACGGCGCCTACGACGAAATCCCCGAGATCGCCTTCGCCTTCGCCGGCGGCATCGCCGAGATACTGGCCCGCGCACGAGCGCGGTAGCCGCGAGATTGAGCTATCTTCGCCCGCGGGCGAGCAGGTCGCGAACGGCGCGCTCGAGATCCTCCGGCAGGCATGGCTTGGTGAGGAAGATGTCAGCCCCGGCTTCGAGAGCGCCCTGCTGGATCGCCCGGAACGCGTAACCGGTGAGCACGACCACCGGAATGCGTCGCGTGCGCGGATGCTGCTTGAGACGGTGGGTGGCGGTGATGCCGTTGAGGCCGGGCATCGCGAGGTCCATGACGACGACGTCGGGCTTCATCGTCAGCGCCAGCGCGAGGCCCGCTTCGCCGTCGGGGGCGGTGATGACCCCGAAGCCGCGGAACGTGAGGTACTCGTTGTAGAGCTCGCGCGTGTGCAGCGAGTCGTCGACGATCAGCACCAGGCCGGCGCGCCGGCGGCCGCGCGCCACGCGGGGCGAGGGCAGCGACGCGGGCACCGGCGGGCGCGAGACGCGCCGCGCGCGCGGCCGCTCGTGACGGTCCGGACGCTCGGTCGGCAGGTGGCGGGGCGCCGCCGCGAGCAGCAGCCCGATATCAAGCCGCATCCGATCCCTCGTCGAGCTTCTTCAGCTCTTCGTAGAGCGCCGCCCGGTGCTGGGGGCAGGCAGTGTGCGTCAAGGTCTGGTCCTGGTACGGCTCGCGCTCGGCGACGAAGGACGGGCGCCCCTCCGCCTGACACCATGCGCACACCACTATCATCGCGCGCGTATCGCATGCACGTGGAGTGCCACGGCGGAACTATTATTCATCGCGGTCTTGCACATCACCGCAAGGCGTGCGTCCTTCAAAGGGAAAGCTGATCCATGTAAGTCCTACACGCTGGCGTGGCGGGACAGACAACAAGGAAAAATTCTGCCCACTCTGCACCCGGCACACCTCAGATTTCGCCGGGCTTCGCCGCTAGTCGAGGCGGACGAACGCGTAGCCGAGCGTCGACAGCTGGCCGCCGATGTCGACCTTCTCGCGACGGTCGACCTGTCGCCGGTTCCCGGCCGCGGCATCGGTGCGGGCGGGGTGGAGCCGGCGGTCACCCTGGCGGCGGTCGAGAATCACGCGAACGTCGGGCTCCTCGGAGAATTCCCGGGTCAGATACGAATAGAGATCGGGCTGCTGGCGGGAGACGATGAACAGGTGGTGGCCCACGAAATCTTTTCTAGCGCATTTGCCGGAACGCGTCAACGGGGCCGGAGCTTGCGCAACACGCGCGCGGCGTCACGCGCCTCGCTGACGGCCGTCGCCGCGGCCCGCGCGTGGTGGGCGGCGCCTCGTCGTCGTCCTCCACGTCGTCCTCCGGCAGCCGTCGGGCGGCGTCGAGGAACGCCTCCGCGGTGACGGCCACCGCGCCGGCGCGCCGCGCGGAGTCGAGGACCGCGCGGTCGGACGTCACCACGACGGCGCCGTCGCGCAGCGAGGCGGCCAGCCGCCGCAGCACGTCGTCGGCGCTGTCGGGCGGACGCGAGAACATCACCGCCACGCGCCCGGGGCTCGGCGTCCCGCCGGTGCGACGCGCGCCGTCGAACACCACCGTGAAGGTTTCGCTGCTGTCCCGCGCGACCCGCGCCAGCAGCGCGAGCAGGGCGGCGCGGCCGGCGTCGAGCCCCTCGGCCTCGCCGGCCACGAGCTCGGGATCGCGCCGGATGACGTTGTACCCGTCGATGAGCCAGCGCATCGGCGACCGCCCGCGGCCTCAGCCGAGGTCGTCGCGGCGAAGCGGCAGGGGCAGCGATCGGCGCGCCAGGAACCGATCGAGCCCCGCGCGCCCGTCGGCGGACACGACGAGGGCTCCGAATGCGCGGGCCTCGGCGGCGAGGCCGGCCTCGAGACCGTCGGCGAAGCCGAGGCGCACGAGGTCGAGAATGGCCCGCGCCGGCTCCGCGCGCGGCTCCCGCGCGTGGTGGGCCAGCAGGCGCTGGATCTCCGGATCGCGCTCGACGTTGGGAAACGCCATGCTCGCCGGCTCGGCGAGCGGCGACCACAGCGGCGCGCGGAATTCGCCGAGCGCGATCTGCCGCGCGATGCCGAGCGCGTGGCCCCACCTCGTCGACGAGACCGAGCGCGTGGGCGCGCGCGGCCGAGCGACGGCGCCCGTCGAGCAGGACGGCGAGCGCATCGACGAGCAACGAATACATCTGGCCGCCGCCGGCCCGCGCGCGACGCGCGGCCAGCCGCGGCAGCATCTGGGTGCCGCCGAATCCCGGGATGACGTGCAGGTTGATCTCCGGCTGGCCGAGCTCGGCGCGGCGCGAGGCCACACGATAGGCGCACGCCATCTGCAGCTCGTTGCCGCCGCCGAGCGCGTAGCCGTCGACGGCGGCGATCACCGGCGCCTTCGAGCGCGCGATGCGACCGAACAGCCGCTGGGCGCGCGCGGCGAGGGCCTCGACGTCCTCGGCCCGGGTGAACGCCCGGAGCTGACGGATGTCGGCGCCGGCCACGAACATCGCGCCGCCGCCGGTGAGGACGATCGAGGCCAGGTGGGGCTCGCGCTCCAGCGCGTCGAGGGCGCGCTCGAGCTCGTCGAGCGTGGCCGCGGCGAGCGCGTTGGCGGGCGGCGCGTCGAGCGTCACCAGCGCCACCGTCCCGGCTCCGCCGGCGCGGACGGGGTCGACGCGCACGCGCACGGCGCGCCCGTCGAGGAAGCGCGCGCCCCAGGCCTCGTAGACGGCGCGTGCCGTGCGGACGCCGTCGAGGGCCGCGGTGGCG
>Ga0209474_10003344_pt1 | contig 14125 bp, 12 predicted proteins | sample GraSoiAngelo_145_FD_185902 | JGI IMG/M metagenome (GOLD analysis project Ga0209474, IMG submission 185902) | Grasslands soil microbial communities from the Angelo Coastal Reserve, California, USA - 14_1009_05_20cm (SPAdes) (version 2) | ecosystem: Environmental > Terrestrial > Soil > Grasslands...
AATGTCGGCGCCCGCGATGAAGGTGCGGCCGCCACAAGTCAGAACGATGGCCTTCACCTCGGGATCGGCGATCGCGCTCTTGACGCAATCGAAGATGCCGCCGCGCACGGCGGCGCTCAGTGCATTGACGGGAGGACTGTTGACAGTGACGACGGCGACAACATCGTGACGCTCGAGCTTGACAACTTCGTTCACGCGACTCTCCCTTAAATTCTTGTTCTAGTTAATTTCGCATAGCGGAATTTAATTCCACATCTTGACACGGAGGGTTATTTTGAAGCACGTCAATTGTCAACGAAATCCGCGCAGCAGCAGGCAATGAAACGTCCCGGCAAGAAGGCAGCGACCGATCGCAACTTCGTCGTCGCGCTTTCCCGCGGCCTCGATGTGTTACGCGCATTCCATCCCAACGACGGGCTGCTCGGCAATCAGGAGATCGCCGCCCGCACGAACTTGCCAAAGCCTACCGTTTCACGGCTGACCTATACCTTGACCAAGCTCGGTTACCTTACACCCGTTCCCCGGTTCGAGAAATATCAGCTCGCGCCTTCAGCCATGGCGCTGGGGTATGCCGCCCTTGCGAATCTCGGCGTTCGGCATTTGTCCGAGCCATTCCGCGAGGAAGTGATGCGGCAGACCGGCGGCGCTGTCGCAATCGGCGGCCGCGACCGCACCAGCATGATTTACTTCGGACAGAGCCGCAATGGCCTGACGTTGGGCGTTCAACTCGACGTCGGTTCGCGAATCCCGATTGCGACGACCGCGATGGGACGAGCGTATATCTGGGCGTTGCCGAGCGATGAGCGTGCCGCATTGCTGCGCGAACTCCGCGAACATTACGGCAGCCGCTGGCCGCGAATGCGCGAGGGCATCGAACGTGCCGGTGAGATGGTGGCCAAACAGGGCTTTGCGATCTCGGCTGGCGAGTGGCAGGACGACGTGCACGCGGTCGGGGTAGCCTTAAAGCTTAATGACGGGACCGGTACTTATGCATTTAACTGTGGCGCGCCGGCATTCCGCTTCACGGAAGACCGACTCCGGAACGATATTGGACCTCGCCTCTTGGCGATGGTAAGGAACATAGAGGCTGCGCTCGGCGGCACAGCACCGCAATCAAAACAACAAGAAAACAAAAAGTCGAAAGCAGGAGGGAAAGTTGCACGTTTGGTCGAGGGGATCAGGTAGCCTTCATCGTTGCGGCCGGCGAACGATTTCGCACGGTCATTCCGGCCCGGCGAATTCGGGCGCAACGAGATGACACAGGCACAACGCGCGCAAGCACAGCATCCGCTGCTCGCAGTTCGCGACGTAAGCGTCGTGTTCGGCGGCATTATCGCCTTGAACGGCGTGTCCTTTGACATGCATCAGGGCCAAATCCTGGGCCTGATCGGGCCAAACGGCGCCGGCAAGACCACGCTGTTCAATTGCCTGAGCCGGCTCTACCAGCCGAGCGCCGGCGATATCCTGATGGAGGGCCGGAGCATCCTGACCCGCCCGCCGCACCGGATCGCGGAAATCGGCATCGGCCGCACCTTCCAGAACGTCGCGCTGTTTCCCAATCTCTCGGTGCTCGACAACGTTCGGGTCGGCACCCACGCGCGCACCAATAGCGACATCATCAGCGACTCCCTGAGACTGGGCTGGGTCCGACGCGGCGAGGCCGAACTCAACAAGCGCGTCCATGAAATCGTCAGTTATCTCGACCTTGACGAGGTCGCCCATGCCACGGTTTCCGGGCTGCCGTTCGGCACCCAGAAGCGGGTCGAGCTGGCCCGCGCGCTCGCCGCCGAGCCGAAGATCCTGCTGCTCGACGAGCCGGCAGGAGGCCTTAACCACGAGGAAGTCCATGTGCTCGGGGATCTGATCCGCAGGATCCGTGACGAGCGCAAACTCACCGTCCTGCTCGTTGAACATCACATGGGGCTGGTGATGTCGATCGCCGATCATGTGGTCGCGCTGAATTTCGGCCGCAAGCTTGCCGAGGGAACGCCGGCCGCGGTGCAGTCCGACCCGGACGTCATCAAAGCCTATCTCGGGAGCAAGGACCAATGACCGCGATGCTCAATGTAAAGGATCTGCGCGCCTATTACGGCCAGGTCCAGGCGCTTCATGGGCTCGACTTCGGTCTCAACGAAGGAAGCATGACCACCCTGCTCGGCGCCAACGGCGCCGGCAAGACCACCACCCTGCGGGCGATCTGCAATATGGTGCGTTCGACCGGCGCGATCGAATTCGAAGGCGCGCCTCTCGCCGGCCGCTCGACCGAAAACATCGTCCGGCTCGGCATCGCGCATGTGCCGCAAGGTCGCGGCACCTTCACGACCATGACGGTTGAAGAGAACCTTCAGCTCGGCGCAATCACTCGAAAAGACAAGGCCGGCGTGGTTTCCGACATCGAGCGAATGTACGATCATTTTCCGGTGCTGAAGCAGCGGCATACCCAGCAGGCGGGTACCCTATCGGGCGGCGAACAGCAGATGTTGGCGGTGGCCCGCGCGCTGATGTTGCGTCCCCGATTGATGCTGCTCGACGAGCCTTCGTTCGGTCTGGCGCCGCTGATCGTGCGCGACCTGTTCAAGATCCTCGGCAAGATCAATCGCGAGAACAAGGTCACCATTCTGGTCGTCGAGCAGAACGCGCAGCTGGCGCTCGAACTCGCCGACAAGGCCTACGTCATCGAAACCGGACGCATCGTGATGTCGGGAACTGCAACCGAAATCGCGAACAATGAAGACGTCCGTAAATCCTATCTGGGTTATTGAGGAGCGCGGCCATGGAGCTTTTCACCAATCAAATCCTGGCTGGCATCGCCACCGGCGCAATCTATGCCTGCATGGCGCTCGCAGTGGTCATGATCTACCAGGCGATCGATCATCTCAATTTCGCCCAGGGCGAAATGGCGATGTTCTCGACGTTCATATCCTGGCAACTCATGCAATGGGGCGTCCCTTACTGGGGCGCCTTCATCATCACTTTGGCATTGTCCTTTGCCGGCGGCATCGCGATCGAGCGGCTACTGTTCAAGCCTCTGGCCAAAGCCCCGATCCTGACCAACGTCGCCGGTTTCATCGCACTGTTCGCGATCATCAACAGCGTCGCCGGCCTGATCTGGGACTTCACGATCAAGCAGTATCCGACACCGTTCGGGTCATATCCATTTCTCGGCAGCCAGCTGATCTCGACCCATCAGGCTGGCATGATCGGGGTAACCGTGCTGCTGTTGCTCGCGCTGTATTTCTTCTTCCAGTTCACCCGGATCGGGCTTGCGATGCGCGCGGCCGCCTCTGTGCCGGAATCGGCACGGCTGGTCGGCGTTAACACCAGTTGGATGATCGCACTCGGCTGGGGCATGGCGGCGGCGATTGGCTCGATCGCAGGCATGTTGATCGCGCCCGTGGTGTTTCTCGAACCGAACATGATGGGCGGCGTGCTGATCTACGGATTTGCCGCCGCAGTGCTCGGCGGCCTCACCAGCCCATTGGGTGCTGTCGTCGGCGGTTTCCTGGTCGGTATTTTCGAGAATCTGGCCGGAACCTACATCCCGGGCGTCGGCAACGAACTCAAGCTGCCGATCGCGCTGGCACTGATTATCACCGTCTTGGTTGTCAAACCGGCTGGGCTGTTCGGCCGGCCAATCGTAAAGCGAGTTTGATCATGAGCGCAGTTCAGGAAGTCGTCACACCGGCTGCAATCGAAGCCGTTCCGAAGAGGGCGATGACGCTCGGCTACGGCACCTCGCTGATCATGCTGGCGTTACTGCTGCTGGTGCCGCTGTTCGTCAAGAACTTCATCATCTTCCAGCTTACGATGCTGCTGATCTATGGCCTCGCCGTGCTGGCTTTGAACATCCTGACCGGCGGTAGCGGCCAGTTCTCGCTGGGACAGAGCGCGTTTTACGCAGTCGGCGCCTACACCTCGGCGATCCTGATGGAACATGCCGGAATGAATTACGCGCTGACGCTGCCGGTTGCCGGGCTGATCTGCTTTGGTTTTGGCTTTCTGTTCGGGCAGCCGGCACTGCGCTTGAGCGGCGTTTATCTGGCGCTGGCAACCTTCGCGTTGGCAACCGCCATGCCGCAGCTTCTCAAGCTCGGCTATTTCGAGCACTGGACCGGCGGCGTGCAGGGCCTGGTCGTGACCAAGCCCGATGCGCCGTTCGGGCTGCCGATATCGCAGGACATGTGGCTGTATTATTTCACGCTGGTCATCACCATCGCGATTTACATCTTCTCGGTCAATCTGCTGCAGTCGCGCTCAGGGCGTGCCTTGATGGCGATCCGCGACAACGAAATCGCGGCGTCCGCCATGGGCGTTGACGTCGCGCTGTACAAGACGCTGGCATTCGGGGTCAGCGCCGGAATCACCGGTATCGCGGGCGGCCTCGGAGCCATCGCCGTGCAGTTCGTGGCGCCCGACGCCTACACCATTACGCTGGCGATCTCGCTGTTTCTCGGGATGGTTGTCGGCGGCGTCGGCTGGCTGCCGGGATCGATCGTCGGTTCGGCATTCATCATCTTCGTACCGAATATCGCCGAGGGTATTTCAAAGGGGCTGTCCGGCGCGGTGTTCGGCGTACTGCTGTTCCTGGTCATCTTCCTGGTGCCGCACGGCGCGAGGCAAGTCGCCATCGTTGCCCAGCAACTGATGGGCAAACTGAAGAGAAACTAAACACTGAGGAGAGAGTATGCGTTCCAAACAAAAAATGCGTATCGCCGCGTTCTCGACGGTCATCGCCTTCGTCACCACCTCGGGCGCCGCACTCGCACAAAAGAAATACGACACCGGCGCGACCGACGCGGAAATCAAGATCGGCAATATCATGCCCTATAGCGGCCCAGCGTCCGCCTACGGCGTGATCGGCAAAACCGAAGCGGCCTACTTCACCAAGATCAACGCCGAAGGCGGCATCAAGGGCCGCAAGATCAATTTTATCAGCTATGACGACGGCTACAGCCCGCCAAAGGCGGTTGAGCAGGCGCGCAAGCTGGTGGAGAGCGATGAAGTCTTGCTGGTTTTCAACCCGCTCGGCACACCTTCGAATTCGGCGATCCAAAAATATCTGAACTCGAAGAAAGTCCCGCAACTGTTCGTCGCCACCGGCGCAACCAAATGGAACGACCCGAAGAGCTTTCCGTGGACCATGGGCTGGCAGCCCAGCTATCAGAGCGAAGCGCGGATTTACGCGAAATTCCTGATGAAGGAAAAACCGGATGCCAAAATCGCGATCCTTTACCAGAACGATGACTTCGGGAAGGATTACCTCAAAGGCCTGAAGGACGGGCTTGGCGCCAAGGCATCGGCGATCGTTGCTGAAGAGAGCTACGAGACTACCGAGCCGACCATCGACGGCCACATCGTCAAGCTGAAATCAACCGGCGCTGACACCTTCATCAGCATCACCACGCCGAAGTTCGCGGCGCAGGCGATCAAAAAGCTCGGCGAGATCGAGTGGAAACCGCTGCACATCGTTTCCAACGTCTCTGCTTCGGTCGGCAGCGTGATGAAGCCTGCCGGCTTCGAGAACTCGCAAGGCATTCTGTCGGCGGCCTATGCCAAGGACGGGGCGGACCCGCAGTGGGACAACGATCCCGGCATGAAGAAATTCTATGCGTTTCTCGAGAAGTACTATCCCGAAGCGAACAAGCTGGATGGCTCGGTCGTTTTCGGCTACGGCGTGGCTCAGACGATGGCAAAAGTCATCGAGATGTGCGGCGACAATCTAACTCGCGAAAACGTCATGAAGCAGGCGGCGAGCCTGAAGGACTTTGCGCCGGACACGTTGCTGCCCGGCGTCAAGATCAACACCAGCGCTACTGATTTCGCCCCCATCGAGCAGCTTCAGATGATGCGGTTCAAGGGCGAGAAGTGGGAACTGTTCGGCGATATCATCAGCGGCGAACTGAGCAATTAAGGACAGCTCTCCGCGAGGCGTCCCGGCCCATACCCATAAATCGGCGACCGGACAGTTCGACTAAATAACCCCCTCGGCGAGACCCTCGCCGGGGGGCTTTTTGTTGATGGTTCCCCTGAGAAGGTATTCAATGCCGCCAGGAGCCGAAAAGCGCTTCCAATGAAAAAGACGCATTCAACCACACCAGGGAGTTCCAAATGCCTGCTATCCAATTGCGATTGGGAGCCTTTTCGGTTGCCCTCGCGATACTCGCGGCGTCCAGCACCGGCGCGCTCGCGCAAAAGAAATACGACATCGGCGCCACCGACACTGAAATCAAGATCGGCAACATCGTACCCTATAGCGGCCCCGCTTCCGCCTATGGCGTGATCGGTAGTACCGAAGCCGCTTACTTCAAGAAGATCAATGCCGAGGGGGGCATCAACGGCCGCAAGATCAATTTCATCAGCTATGACGACGGGTACAGCCCGCCGAAGACGGTCGAGCAGGCGCGCAAGCTGGTGGAGAGTGACGAAGTCCTTCTGATTTTCAATCCATTGGGAACGCCGCCGAATTCGGCGATCCAGAAGTACATGAATGCGAAGAAGGTGCCGCAACTGTTCGTCGCCACTGGCGCCACCAAGTGGAATGACCCCAAGGAATTTCCCTGGACCATGGGTTGGCAGCCGAACTACCAGAGCGAGTCGCGGATCTACGCGAAATACCTATTGAAGGAGAAGCCTAACGCCAAGATCGCGGTGCTGTATCAGAACGATGATTACGGCAAAGACTATCTCAAAGGCCTCAAAGACGGGCTCGGCGCCAAGGGCGCCACCATGATCGTTGCCGAGGAGAGCTATGAGACCACCGAGCCGAGCATCGACAACCACATCGTCAAGCTGAAATCGACGGGCGCCGATGTGTTCTTCAACGTCACCACCCCGAAATTCGCCGCGCAGGCGATCAAGAAAATGAGTGAAATCGAGTGGAAGCCGCTGCACCTTCTCAACAACGTCAGCTCTTCGATCGGCAGCGTGATGAAGCCGGCAGGCTTTGAAGCCAGCCAGAACATCATCTCGTCCTCCTACCTGAAGGATACCTCGGATCCGCAGTGGAAGAACGATCCTGGAATGAAGGAGTTTGACGAGTTCCTGACCAAATACTTCCCCGAGGGCAACAGGATCGATGCCTCGGTGATGTACGCCTATACTGTGGCGCAAGGCCTGGTACATGTGTTGAAGGCGTGTGGTGATAACCTCACGCGCGAGAACGTGATGAAGCAGGCCGCCAGCATCAGGGATCTTGAACTGGGCGGTCTGCTGCCGGGCATCAAGGTCAATACCAGCGCCTCAGATTTTGCGCCGATCTCGCAGCTTCAGTTGGAGAGGTTCAAAGGCGAGAAGTGGGATCTGTTCGGTGACGTCATTAGCGGCGACGTCGGCGGCTGATCCTTCGCCCTCGGGCCGGCAAGCCGGTCCGACCAGCTACTAAAGACGCAGTCCCTGCGATCCCTGTCGCAGGGGCTTTTTATTGATGCGCGTCGGTAGATGGTATTCAATTGGTTCCGCTCCATGACCAATTTACCAAATCAGCAAGAAAACATGGCGCACAAACATCCATAGGGAGATCCGGAATGCCTGTTGCTACCAGCAGAATCGCCATTGCATCGGCTGCGTTCGTCGTACTCGCAGCTTCGAGCAGCGGCGCGCTCGCTCAAAAAAAATACGATACCGGGGCCACCGATACTGAGATCAAGATCGGCAACATCATGCCCTATAGCGGTCCAGCTTCCGCCTATGGCGTGATCGGCAAGACCGAAGCCGCCTACTTCAAGAAGATCAATGCCGAGGGGGGCATCAACGGCCGCAAGATCAATTTCATCAGCTATGACGATGGCTACAGCCCGCCAAAGACCGTCGAGCAGGCGCGCAAGCTGGTGGAGAGCGACGAGGTGCTGTTCATTTTCAATTCGCTGGGAACGCCGCCGAATTCGGCGATCCACAAGTACATGAATTCAAAGAAGGTGCCGCAACTGTTCGTCGCAACCGGCGCCACCAAGTGGAACGATCCCAAGGACTTTCCCTGGACCATGGGTTGGCAACCCAATTACCAGAGCGAGTCGCGGATTTACGCGAAATACCTGTTGAAGGAGAAGCCTAACGCCAAGATCGCGGTTCTGTATCAGAACGACGATTACGGCAAAGACTACCTGAAGGGCCTCAAGGAGGGGCTCGGCGCCAAAGCCGGCTCCATGATCATAGCGGAAGAAAGCTTCGAGACCACCGAGCCGACCATCGACAACCACATCGTCAAGCTGAAATCGACCGGCGCCGATGTGTTCTTCAACGTCACCACCCCGAAATTCGCCGCGCAGGCGATCAAGAAGATCGCCGAGATCGAGTGGAAGCCTCTGCACCTTCTCAACAACGTTAGCTCTTCGATCGGCAGCGTGATGAAGCCGGCCGGCTACCAGAATGCCCAGGACATCATTTCCGCGGCCTACCTGAAGGACGTTTCCGATCCTCAATGGGCCAACGACCCCGGCATGAAGCAGTTCCTGGATTTCATGGCAAAGGATTTTCCGGAAGGCGACAAGCTCGATGGCAGCACGGTCGTGGGGTACGGCGTTGCGCAGACCCTGATCCAGGTGCTGAAGCAGTGCGGTGACGACCTCACTCGCGCAAATATCATGAAGCAGGCTGCGAACCTGAAGGATTTCCGCACCGAAGTCCTGTTGCCGGGCATCAAGATCAATACCAGCCCAACCGATTTCGCCCCGATCAGTCAGCTTCAGCTGATGAAGTTCAAAGGCGAGAAGTGGGAGCTGTTCGGCGACGTGCTGAGCAGCGACGTTGGAGGCTGAGCGCCGGGCATATTTCGTAGCGAGCTAATCAAACCTCCGCAGTTTGCTGCGGGGGTTTTCTTTTGCCGCGATCGGACCGATAACGGCGGGATGTTTCCAACCGATATCCCATAAAGCCATGATCGACAGACGCCCTCTCCTGCGCGCGATCTTCGACGCCGCCGTTGCCGCTGCGCACCCTGATGTCGTGCTGGCGGCCCACCTGAGGCCACCTCCGGAAGGACGGGTGATCTGCCTTGCCGCCGGCAAGGCCGCAGCCGCCATGGCCGCGGCTGCGGAGCGGCATTATCTCGACGAACTTGGCCTCGAGCCATCGCGGCTGTCGGGCATCGCAACCACCCGGCACGGCCACGGTGTGCCGACCCGTCGGATCAAGGTGATCGAAGCCGGTCATCCTGTTCCAGACCAGGCCGGGCTGAAGGGCGCCGAGAAAAGCCTGCGGCTCGCCGAGGCAGCCGATTCCGGCGATCTCGTATTGGTGCTGTTGTCCGGCGGCGGCTCCGCCAACTGGATCGCCCCGGTCGAGGGCGTATCCTTTGCCCAAAAGCAACAAGTAACCCGTGCGCTGTTGCGTTCGGGCGCGCCGATCGGGGAGATCAACACGGTTCGCAAGCACTTGTCGCGTATCAAGGGCGGCCGGCTGGCGCGCGCAGGCCAGCGCGCAGAAGTCGTGACGCTGGCGATCTCGGACGTTCCGCATGACGAGCCTTCCGCAATCGCATCGGGTCCGACGGTTCCGGATCCGACCACGCTCGCCGACGCACGCGCCATTGTCGCGAAGTACGGCCTCAAGCTTGACGAGGCCCTCGGACGCGCGCTCAACGAGCCCAGCAACGAAAGTTGCAAGCCGGGCGATAGCGCGTTTGCGCGCGCGCAATTCGAATTGATCGCGCGGCCGAGGGCATCACTGGACGCCGCGATCGAATTAGCAAGGCAGGCCGGCTACGACATCGTCGATCTCAGCGCCGATCTCGAAGGCGAGGCGCGCATTGTCGCCGCCGATCACGCGCAACTGGCGCTCAAGGCGCGCGGCGAGGGACGGCGGATGGCGATCCTGTCCGGCGGTGAACTCACCGTCACGGTGCGCGGCAATGGGCGCGGCGGTCCCAACCAGGAATATGCGCTGGCTCTGGCCGCGCTGCTCAAGGACACCACAGCGATTTCGGCGCTGGCGGCGGATACCGACGGGGCGGATGGTGGCGCGGGCAGCGCGGCCGATCCGGCCGGCGCAATCATCGATCAAAGCACCTTTGAAAGGATGCGCTCGCTCGGGCTCGAGGCAGCCGCCTACCTCGACAACAACGACGGCACGGGTTTCTTTGCGAAAACCGGTGATCTGTTGCTTACCGGTCCGACGCTGACCAACGTCAATGACATCCGGGTGATTTTGGTGGATGAGGTGTGAGGATGTTCCCTAAGGCGTATACTAGTTGAGCAGAATATCAGGATGCATCGCTGCTCTCGTGGTTCGAGACGAGCGGCGTTGCCGCTCTCCTCACCATGAGGGTCTAGACCTCGTCTTGAGGAGCGCGCACTTGCGCGTGTCTCGAAGGATGTTTCCTACAGCGTATACTAGTTGAGCAGAATATCAGGACGCACGGCTGCCCTCATGGTTCGAGACGAGCGGCGTTGCCGCTCTCCTCAACATGAGGGTCTAGACCTCGTCCTGAAGGAGCGCGCATTTGCGCGCGTCTCGAAGGATGAAGCCACCGATATCACAATTCTCTTGCGATCGTGGCCAGCATGTCCAGCAGCGCGGCGCGCTTGGCCGGCCCCAATATTTCATTGAGACGTGCTTCGTGCTTGGCGGCGACCAGCTTCTTCGCCCGCGCCAGCACCGCCCTGCCCTTGTCGGTCAGCACAACAATGTGGGAGCGGCGATCATTGGTGGAACGTATCCGTGCGCACAGCTCGCGGCTCTCCAGCCCATCAAGCATCGCCACGAAATTCGGCCTGAGGATGCCGAGCGTATTGGCGATTTCGGTCTGGTTACGGCCGGGATTCTTGTCGAGCAGCAACAGCACCGAGAACTGCGCGGGGGTCAATTGCAGTGGCGCGACGCAGCGCAGGAAGTTTTCGAAGATCTTTAGTTGCGCGCGCTTGAGCGAATAGCCCAACTGCTCGGACAATTCGCCCAATTGCAGCTCGGTGTTTTCCGCCGCGCTCTCGACTGGCTCCTTGCGGGCCGGGCGGGCGGTTTTCACGGCGTTGGCCACCGCGCTCTTGAGAACAGTCATCGATCGAAGCTCGCTGTCTGCGCCAGGTTGGAAACACTCCGGCAAAACGAATCTTGCCTTGCGATTATAATCGATAATTGTTATAGAGTATATCAAATAGCGGCAGGATCTTTCAACTGCTGTTATCGAAGTGTCGCGCTCGGGTGAGCCGCGGCCCGTCCGATATGTGAGGGGAGCGTCCGGTCTTGAACACGACCATCATGCTTTTCCTGGTGCAGGACGGCATTACCAATGGCGCCATCTATGCGTTGCTCGGGCTGGCGCTCGTGCTCGTGTTCGCCGTCACCCGGGTGATCCTGATCCCGCAGGGCGAGTTCGTCACTTACGGCGCGCTGACCTATGCCTCGCTTTCCTCGGGCCAGATGCCGGGCACCGCCCGGCTGGCGGTCGCGATGGGAATCGTGGCGTTCGGGCTCGATCTGTTCGCCGCGCGTCGCTCGCTGCATCTGCGGCTGGTCGGCCGAGCCCTCGCGGTCAACATCGGGCTGCCTGTCGCGGTGTTCGTTTTGACCTATTGGCTGGCTGGCCGTCATCCTCCGATCGCCGTCAATGTCGCGCTGTCGCTGCTGATCGTCGCGGCCATCGGGGTGTTTCTCTATCGCATCGCGTTTCAGCCGCTGGCGCATACTTCGGTCCTGGTCTTGCTGATCGCCTCGGTGGGCTGCCATCTCGCGCTGCAGGGTTTCGGGCTGGTGTTTTTCGGGGCCGAAGGCCAGCGCGGCCCGACAATCGCGGACACCGCGTTCAGTTTGGGCCCGCTGCGTTTCACCGGCCAGAGCCTCGCCGTCTACGCCATCACGGCTGGCTTTATCGTCGCGCTCTGGCTATTTTTCGGACTTACGCTGTATGGCAAGGCGCTGCGCGCCACCGCGGTCAATCGGCTGGGCGCGCGGCTGGTCGGGATTCGAACCACGTTGTCGGGACAGATCGCATTCCTTTTGGCCTCGGTGATCGGGGCCATCTCGGGAATCCTGATCGTGCCGATCACCACCTTATACTACGACACCGGATTCCTGATCGGCCTGAAAGGCTTTATTGCCGCGATCATCGGCGGCCTCGTCAGCTATCCGCTGACAGCGGTCGCGGCGCTGGTGGTCGGCACGGTGGAAGCCTTCTCCTCGTTCTATGCCAGCAACTTCAAGGAGGTCATCGTGTTCACGCTGATTCTTCCGGTTCTGGTGCTGCGCTCGCTGGCCGCGCCCGCGGTCGAAGAAGAAAAGGATTGAGAGCGATGAGGCAACGTCTGCCGATCATCGTGTTCGCGCTTGTGGTGGCGGCGATCCCGTTCATTCCGGGCGTGCCGCCGTTCTGGATCGTGCTGTTGGACAATATCGGTCTAGCCGCGCTGGTGGCGATGGGGCTTGTGCTCTTGACCGGCGTCGGTGGCCTCACCTCGTTCGGCCAGGCGGCGTTTTGCGGTTTCGGCGCCTACACCACGGCGGTGCTGACGACGGCCTATGGCGTGTCGCCATGGCTGACGCTGCCACTGTCGCTTGCGGTATCAGGCTTTGCCGCAGTCCTGCTCGGGCTGGTCACGGTGCGGCTGTCGGGCCACTATCTGCCGCTTGGCACGATCGCCTGGGGCCTCGGGCTGTTCTATCTGTTCAGCAAGCTCGAATTCCTTGGCCGCAACGACGGGATCTCGGGCATCCCGCCGCTCTCGATCGGTCCGCTCAGGATGATCGACCCGGGAGCCATCTACTTTGCGATCTGGATTGCGGTGTTGCTATGCGCGCTGCTCACCATGAACCTGCTGGACTCGCGCACCGGCCGCGCCATTCGCGCGCTGCGGCGCGGGCACATCGCTGCCGAAGCGTTCGGCGTGCAAACCCCGCGCGCCAAGCTGCTGGTATTTATTTATGCCGCGGTACTGGCCGGCCTCTCCGGCTGGCTCTATGCGCATTTCCAGCGCGCCGCCAATCCGACCCCGTTCGGCGCGCAGGCCGGCATCGAATATCTCTTCATCGCAGTGGTCGGGGGCGCCGGCTACGTCTGGGGCGGCGTGTTGGGGGCTGCGATCGTCGTGATCCTGAGGGAAATTCTTCAGAGCTATTTGCCTTATATCTTTCACGGCGAGGGGCAGCTCGAAACCATCGTGTTCGGCATCCTGCTGGTGCTGCTGCTGCAACTCGCCCCGACCGGGGTATGGCCCTGGCTGATGGCGCGGCTGCCGCTGAAACAAAAGCGCAAGCGGCCCGATACCTCGCTTGCATTGGCCTCGCGGCCAAAAGCTGTGGCCACATCCGCGGTGCTGCTGCGGCTCGATCAAGCACGCAAGCAATTCGGCGGCGTGATCGCGGTCAACAATGTCTCGTTCGACGTGCAGTCTCGCGAGATCGTGGCGCTGATCGGACCGAACGGCGCCGGCAAGAGCACGACCTTCAACCTGATCACCGGCGTGCTCACGTCGTCCGGCGGCAGGATCTCGGCTGTAGGCAAAAGCATCGATAACGCGCCGCCTCAGGAAGTGGCCAAGCTCGGCATTGCGAGAACGTTCCAGCACGTCAAATTGGTGCCGGACATGACGGTCTTGGAAAACGTCGCGATCGGCGCGCATCTGCGCGGCCGCTCCGGCGCGCTCTCGAGCATGTTTCGTCTCGATCGTGGTGATGAAGCGCGATTGCTGGCGGAAGCCGCGCGCCAGATCGAGCGCGTCGGATTAGCCGACCAGATCGACCAGCTCGCGGGCAGCCTGTCGCTGGGCCAGCAACGCATTGTCGAAATCGCGCGCGCACTCTGCGTCGACCCGATGCTGCTGCTGCTCGACGAACCGGCCGCCGGATTACGGCATATGGAGAAGCAACGGCTCGCAGCACTGCTGCGTCAGCTGCGCGACGGCGGGATGTCGGTGCTGCTGGTGGAGCACGACATGGGATTTGTGATGGATCTGGCCGATCGCATCGTCGTCCTGGATTTCGGCACCAAGATTGCCGAAGGCACGCCGGAGGCAATCAAGACCAATCCCGAGGTGATCAAGGCCTATCTCGGAGCGGTCGCATGAGCACGCTGTTGTCGGTCTCATCAGCGCATGTCGCCTACGGCAAGGTGGAGGCGGTCCGCTCGGTGTCGCTCGAGGTCGGCGACAACGAGATCGTGACGATTATCGGCGCCAATGGGGCCGGCAAGACCACGCTG
>Ga0209474_10003346_pt1 | contig 14117 bp, 12 predicted proteins | sample GraSoiAngelo_145_FD_185902 | JGI IMG/M metagenome (GOLD analysis project Ga0209474, IMG submission 185902) | Grasslands soil microbial communities from the Angelo Coastal Reserve, California, USA - 14_1009_05_20cm (SPAdes) (version 2) | ecosystem: Environmental > Terrestrial > Soil > Grasslands...
GTCCTCCCATTTCTCGTAGAGCGAGCGCGCGAGGTCCGGCTGCGACAGCGCCGATGCCCGCAACTGGTCGAGCATCTGCCGGCACAGCTCGAAATCGATCGGGCGTCGGTTGTCCGGATCGACCAGCGCGAAATCCCACAGCTCGGTCCCCTGGTAGAAATCCGGCACGCCCGGCGCGCCGATCTTGAGCACCAGCTGCGCGAGCGAATTGTGCATGCCGATCTCGGCGATCCGCCGAGCGAACGGCTCCAGCCCGCGCCAGAGCTTGTGTTTCGAAGGCAACGCGAAGATTCCCTCGACGAACGATCGCAGCGCGTCTTCCCACCGCGGATCCTCCTGGATCCAGCTGGTGTTGCTCTTCGCTTCCTTGGCGGCTTTGGTCATGTACTGCAGGAGGCGGTCGCGGAGGTTCTCGCTGCCCCAGGCGCCGATCAGCGTCTGGAGCAGCAGCATCTGCTCGTTGCGATCCGGCGCCATCCGGCCGTCGACGTCGCGCCGCAGCTCCTCGGTGCGGCGGGCGAACGCGATCGCGGTCTTGCGCCATTCGTCGGGCAGCTCCGAGATGGCGTCGATGCGCACGCGGATGTCCTCGCCGCGCTTGGTGTCGTGCGTCGCGGTGGCGAGCAGCGAGCGCGGCCACTGCTTTGCGCGCACTGCGTTCTGCTCGTGGAACGATTCCACCGTGCCGCCGAAGTGCTCCGGCTCGCCGCCGACTTCGTTCAGGGAGACGAGGCGGTTGTAGACGTAGAAGGCGGTGTCCTCGAGCCCCTTGGCCATCACCGGCCCGAGCATCTGCTGCAGCTTGAGGGCGAACGCGTGCTGCGCGGGACGTTCCTTCTCTTCCACGTAGGCGGCGAATTTCTGCAATAATATATCCGCTATAAAATCGTAAATCGAGGCGTTCTCCGCTGGATTGCGCCGCTTGGCGCAGCCCACCGCCTGCAGCACGTAGCGCCGGTCCCGCTCGTCGACGTGCCCGGGTTCCTCGATATACGTGCGGTAGACGGGGAAGCAGGCGATCATCTCGATCAGCGCCGCGCGCAGAGCGTACAGAGTGAAGTCGCGCGTCCACCGGTTCCCCTCGGAGATGCGGTTGAGCTGCCGGGCCAGCAGGTTCATCTCCGCCGCCATCGCCGTGTAGAGGACCAGCTTCTTCTTTTGGTAGACGAGCTCCTCGAAGTCGATCTCGCCGTGGATGAACCGGTAATAAATCTTCTGCAGCTTCTGCTCGTTCTCCCGCGCGATGAAGATGCCGTTCAGCGCGTTGAGGAAGTCGTAACCGGTGGTGCCGGCCACCGCCCAGCTCGACGGCAGGGTCTCGGTGCGCGCGAGGATCTTCTCCGCCACCACGAAGAGCGGCCGCGTCAGCCGCGGATCGCGCGTCTGCTCGAGCTCCTCGCGAACTACGCTTTCGTCCCAGCGCAGACCTCGCTCGCGAGCGCGCGCCTGCGCCCGCTGCATGATGTGCGCATTCTGCAGCAGGCGGAAGTAGCGCCGCGGATACGCGAGGCCGTCGGGATGATCGATGCGCAGGCCGGCGAGCCGGCCTTCCGCGAGCAGCCGCAGCGGAACGCGATGCGCGTGCTCGAAGACCTGCTCGTCCTCCATACGGATCGCGGCCAGGGTGTTGATGCCGAAGGACCTTCGATAATTGATCTCTTCGGAAGAAACGCGCCAGTGGGCGAGCCGGTACGCCTGCGCGTCGAGGAGCTTGTCGAGCAGGTCGAAGCTGCGCGGCTTTCCCGGCGATCCGTTGAAGATGCGGACGTTCTCCTCGAGGTGCCTGCGCACCGTCGCGCTCGACGCGCACAGCGTCGCCACCCGCCGTTTGACCACTTCCTTCTCGCGGCGCCGCTCCTCCTGCCTGGCCGGATTCTGTTCGTGGCGCGAGGGCATGTGCTCGAGCTCGAAGAGGATGCTCTTCAGCTCGTCGAGCGCTTCGCTGGGACCGAGCTTCTTCTCCAGCTCCTCGATGCGGTGGCCGAGGATCTGGCCGTACGAACGCGGGTTCACCGGAAAGACATGATCGAAATAGCGCACGCGGAAGGAGCCGTCGTGCAGCTCGAGCTTGAGCTCGCCGCGCTCGAGTACCGCCCCGTAGCGATCGCCGAGGATCGGCACCAGCACCTTGTCGGCGAGCTCTTCCTTGACCGGCCGCCATTCGACGTCGAAGAAACGCGCCGCCTGCGAAGAGGGACCGTTCTCCAGCAGATCGAGCCAGAGTGAATTTCCCCCCGCGAGGCCCATGTGATTGGGCACGATGTCGAGCACATGTCCGAGGCTGGCTTCTCTCAGGCTGGCGGACATCCGCGCGTACGCCTCTTCGCCTCCCAGCTCGCGGTTGATCACGCCGTGATCGATGACGTCGTAGCCGTGCATCGAGCCGGGCGCGGCCTGCAGGATCGGGCTGGTGTAGAGGTCGGTGATGCCGAGGTCGGCCAGATACCGCGCGATCGCGCCCGCCGCATCGAACGCGAATCCCCGATGGAGCTGCACGCGATAGGTCGCGAGCGGCTGGCGGGCGGCCGCCAGCTCGGCTGCTACCTCGTCGAGCAGCCGGCGGGCCTGCTCCCGCACCATCTCGCGTTCGACCCGCATCGACCCTCCCGACGGAGGGCAGACGTTGCCCTACCGCACGCGGTCGTGTTGCCTCGCAAGATGTGCAAGGCGCTGCGCGGTTGCCACCGGCTCGGGTGCGGAAAAGAGCTCGTCTACCCGCCAGGGGAGCCGGAACGTCCAGTTGTGGGCTCCGACGGTGCCGGGCGTATTCATCCGATCGCGCCAACCGAGCGCGTCGGTGATCGGCGTCAGGAGCGCGTCGCTCGATGCCGAGTAAGCCAGCTCGAGCAACGCGTCGCGCGTCTGCGGCGTGTAGCGCTTCTGGTCGGGGCCGCGCAGGATCGCCAGTTGCGGCTGCTTCAGCTGGTGCCGGTGACCGCGACCGAGACGTGGGAGAACTTGGTCACGTCGCGCGGCACGCCCAGGTCGTTTTCCCAGCGCAGCACTTTGGTTCCGGGAAACTCTTCCTCGGCGAGCGAAAGGCGGACGAAGTCGGGCACGGTGCCGAGATCTTCGGCCAGCACTTCGGCCTTCTCGCCGAGCAGCGAGAGGATACGCTCGCCCTGTTCGCGCTGGCGGGGCTCTTCGGCGGGGATGAAAAACGGCGGGCTCTTGTCGATGGGGCGTGCGTAGGTCCGATAGAGGCCGACCACGTGATCGACGCGAAACGCATCGTAGAGCTCGGCGGCGCGATCGGCGCGCAGATGCAGCCACGGATCGCCGTGCCCTCGCATTTCGTCCCACTGCGGCACGGGCAGGCCCCAGTCCTGGCCCTCGGCGCTGTACGCATCGGGCGGCACGCCCACCGTCGCGTCGAAACGGAAGAAGTGCTGGAGGCTCCACACGTCGGCGGAGTCCTCGGCGACCATGAAGGGAAGATCGCCGAGCACTTTCACGCCGAGCGAGTTGGCCGCTTTTCGCCCCTCGCGCCACTGCCGATCGGCGATCCACTGCACGTAGACCAGCTCGTCGATGGCGTCGCGCAATTCCGTGCGCGCGGCTTCGAGCGCTCTCGGATCGCGGTTGCGCAGCTCGGGCTCCCAGTCGCGCCAGCTCTTCCGCCGCCGCTCGTGCAGCGCGCGGTAGAGAGCCCAGTCCTCGATCCAGGCCCCGTGCTCCTCGCGGAATTCGCGCAGCAGCCCGACACCGCCGCGCTGCCGGAATTTCGCAAATCCACGGGCCAGCGCGTCGCGTTTGACATTTCGATATTTCGCAAAATCGACGCGATCCGACGCGCGGGCTTCGTCGATCGTGGACTTTTCCGAATCGGTCAGCTCGCCCAGATCCTCGACCGAGCGCAAGTCGATGTAGACCGGCTCGAGCGCGCACGAGCTCGAGGCGGCGTAGGGGCTGTCCTGCCCCGGCGAGACCTCGTTCAGGGGCAACAGCTGCCACATCGTGCAGCCGGCTTGCAAAAGCCAGCGCGCGACCGCGCCGGCGTCGGCATAGCTCCCGAGATCGCCCGCGGCGCCGCGGACGGACGAAAGCGGAAGCAGCAGGCCGGCGCGGCGGCCGAGCGAAAAGCGATGTGCCACGCCAGCGTTTTACGCTGAGTGCGCTTCGGCGCAAGTGTCGATTGCGCGCCGCCTGCGGTTCGGGGTACAGCGACCACATGCCGAAGCGGGCGACCACCGATCACGGCGAGATCATCCACTTCGCCGGCGCGCACAAGCTGTTTCCCGTCTTGCGCAAGGGTGAAGCGCGCCTTGCCTCGCGCGACGAGCTCGTCGAAGGCGATGTGCGCGTGGGTTGGCCCGCTTACTTCCGGCCGTTCATCGACCGCCGCCTCGTCTTCCTTTATGACGAGACGGGCGGGCAGGCGGTGACCCGCGCTGAGGCCGACGCTGCCCTTGCCCAGCCGCCGGCGGGGCCGGCCGGCGCGGCTTCGACGACGGCGTAGCGGCGAGGTCTGCCGGCGTCAGCCAGCGCTCGCTCTGCATCACGCCCTTCTGCGCCAGCGTTAGCGTGATGCGCCGCCGCGCCGGGTCGGCGGAGACCACTTCGACGACGATGCCATCGCCGATCGAATACTTCCGGCCGCTGGTGCCCACCACCAGCCGCTGCATTTCCTTCTCGAATTTGACGCCTTCGCCGAGCGACTCGGAGGGGACCAGTCCTTCGACGAAGACTTCCTCCAGCTCGGAGAAGAGGCCGAAGTCGGCGACGCCGGAGATGACCGCCTTGAACTTCTCGCCCACCTTGTCCTGCATGTAGAGCGCCGAGTAGAACGCGTCGACGTCGCGCTCGGCCTTCATCGAAGCCCGCTCGCGATCGGAGCACTGCGCGGCCACGCCGGCGAGATACGCCTCCTGCTCGTCGCGCTCGTGCTCGCGCAGCGGCTGACCGCCGCGCGCCCAGTGCTCTTTCAAAAGCCGGTGCACCATCAGATCCGGATAGCGGCGAATCGGCGAGGTGAAGTGAAGATAGTGCGGCGCGGCGAGACCGTAGTGGCCGATGTTGTCGGGGCTGTACTGGGCCTGCATCATCGAGCGCAGCAGGAGCGAATTCAGCGCTTTCTGCGCCGGTTTGCCCTCCACGGCTTTGAGGAATTCGTTCAACACGCCGGGCGTGAGCTGATCGCCGACGGGCAGATCGAAACCGTGCGAGCGCGCCAGCGCGGCGAAAGCTTCGAGCTTCTCCTGATCCGGCTGATCGTGGATTCGATACACCGTCGGCAGCCCTCGCACGTCGAAGAAGCGGGCCACGCCCTCGTTGGCCGCCAGCATGAACTCCTCGACCAGCCGGTGCGCGTCGTTGCGCGGACGCCGGACGATCTCGGCGACCTTGCCTTCGTCGTCGAGGACGATCTTCGCTTCCGGGAGATCGAAGTCGATCGATCCCCGCTGCTTGCGCTGTTCGGTGAGCTTTTTCGACAGCTCGTGCGCCGTGCGAAGATCGTCCAGCAGCGGGCGCAACTCGGGATCGGGCGCGCCCGCGAGCGCTTCCGCGACCCGCGTGTACGTCAGCCGCGCGTGGCTGCGCATCACCGCTTCGTAGATGTCGGCGTGGAGCGGCCTGGCGTTCTTGTCGAGGGCGAGATCGCACACCATGCAGAGCCGGTCGACGTCGGGATTCAAGGAACAGATCCCGTTCGACAGCCGCTCGGGCAGCATCGGCAGCACCGTGCCCGGGAAGTAGACGCTGGTCGCGCGGCGCAGCGCTTCGCGGTCCAGAGGCCCGCCGGGCCGCACGTAGTGAGCCACGTCGGCGATGGCGACGACGAGGCGATAGCCGGAGGCCGTGCGCGAGACGTGCACCGCGTCGTCGAAGTCGCGCGCATCCTCGCCGTCGATGGTCACCAGCGCGAGATGGCGCAGATCGCGCCGCGCGGCGATCTCTTCCGGATGGACGTGATCGGGCACGCTCTGCGCAGCGAGGGCCGTAGCGGGATCGAACTCGTCGGAGAAACCCTCGGCATATGCGCTGGCGAGAATCTCGAAGCGCGGATCGCCTCGGTTGCCGAGCACCGCGATGATCTCGCCGGTCAGCGCGCCCGCTTTTTCGCGATGCAAGCGCACCTTGACCATCTCCCCGTCGCGCGCTTTCGGATGGCGCGGCACGGCGATGTTCTCGGACAGGTTTCTGTCGTGCGGGATCACCCACTGCGCCTTGCCCTTCGCCTGGTAAATCCCCAGCGCGAGCTGGCGGCGGCGCTCGATTACGTCGAGCACTTCGCCGGCCAGGCGGCCGTCGCGGCCCTTCATCGCGCGCGCGAGCACCACGTCGCCGTCGAGGGCGCCCTTGATGAACTGCGGCGGAACGAAGAGGTCGTTGTCGCGCCCACCCTCGCCCAGAAGGGGCGACACGAACCCATATCCTTCGGGTTTGACGTGGATCACGCCGGTGACTTCGGAGCCGGCCTTGCGCGGGGCCGTCGCACCGTTGCCGCCCCGGATCTGCTCGCGCCTTGCGCGCGCGCCCTCGACCATCGCTGCCGGCGCACGGCGCGGCGTGGCGGGCCGGTGCTCCTCTTTCGGAGCGGGACGCGAGGCGACCTCGCGGTAGACGTGGCCGTCGAACCTGGCGCGGCCTTCCTTGAGAAGCTGGGAGAGACCGCGGCGCACGGCCTGGTGGTGACTGTGGCCGAGATGGAGCTGGCCGGCGAGCTGTTTGAGCGAAAGGCCCTTCCCCCGCGCGCGATGCAGCGCGGAGAGGACCTCCTCGGGATTCACGTTCATATGTTCTATTTAGACTTTCTTGGGCGCCGTGTCGGCAGCCGGCGCGACTGATGCAGCCGACTTGTCGGACTCCGAGCAACTGAAGCCCGGAACGCGTTCGGCGAGGAAGCTGGACAGCGAGTGCATCAGCTCTCTCGGCATGTCGCGGACCAGGGCGTGCCGGCAAAGCTTGCGCGTCGCCTTGTAGGTGCGGACAAAGGTAATGCAAGGTGGGCAGAGGGACAGATGATCTTCGAGCGCCTGGGCGCGGTCCGGCGGGAGGGTGCCCTCGATGTACTCACCGAGGAGGTCGACGCATTCCTTGCAGTGATGAATTTCAGTCGTCAACAGGCGCCCTAAAGGGAAGGGGTCAGGCGAGGTTTACTCTAACCGACCTGCAAGAAAAGATGCACCGGCCGGTTGGCGGATTCGAGGATACGTCATTTGGCGGGCTCGTCGAAGAACTCGCCCAGCTTCTCGCGCAGGGCGAGCCTTGCCCGATGCAGGCGGGATTTGACGGCCGGAACGGTCAAATCGAGCGCATCGGCGATGTCCTCGTTGGAGAGGCCGTCGACGTCCTTGAGCAGGAAGACCGTGCGGTAGTCGTCGGGCAACTGTTCCACCGCCTTGTTGATGGCGGCCCCGAGCTGGCCGGACATCATGCGCTCGTCCGCCCGCTGGGACCAGTCGCTGGACGAGGTGGGCTCGAGGTAGCCCTCGGCGGAGAACTTGGGCCCCGCCAGCTCGAGCGGCTGGTCGGCGAGCGCGTCGGGGGCCCGCCGCTTGCGCCGCAACCGCATCAGCGCACTGTTTGCCGCAATGCGGTAAAGCCAGCTGGAGAACTGGGCCTCGCCGCGGAAAAGCGGCAGCTTCTGGTAGGCGTTGAGGAAGGCCTCCTGGAGGACCTCCTGCGCGTCGGCCTCGGACCCCGTCATGCGCAGCGCGAGGCGGTACAGCTGCCGCTGGTGACGCTCGACGAGCGTCGCGAACGCAGTGCCGTCGCCCTTCTGGGCCTTTTCGACCAGCTCCCGATCCCCGGGCTGGCCGTCCGCCCGCGGCTCTTCGGGCGCCATCTCATGGGTCTGCTCGGGCAAGGGGCGCGACCGTAAAGCACGCTCCAAGGCCGGTCAAGGGACGGCGGGCAGGATCTTCCCCGGATTGAGCAGGTTTTCCGGGTCGAATGCTTTCTTGACCCTTCGCTGCAGTTCGATCAGCTGCGGGCTCTGCTCCTTGGCGAGGAACTTCCGTTTCGCCAGCCCCACGCCGTGCTCGCCGGTGATGGTGCCGCCCAAATCGATCGCGGCCTGCAGCACGTCGTCGACCGCGGCGCCGCTCTTTGCGCGCTCTTCGGCCGTGCCGAACAACAGATTGACGTGCAGGTTGCCGTCGCCGGCGTGTCCGTAGCAGGCGGTAGGAAGGCCGTAGCGCGCGCCGATCTCGCGCACCCGGCGGATCATCGTCACCAACTGTCCCCGCGGCACGGCGATGTCCTCGCTGATCTTGAAGGGGCGGACATTGTAGAGCGCCACCGAGGTCATCCGCCGCGTCTCCCAGATGCGGCGCCGCTGCGCTTCGTCCTGCGCGGCGACCACGTCGATGGCGCCGGCCTCGGTGCACATTTCACCGCTGCGGGCCAGGTCCTGCATGACCGCGTCGGCGTCGTTGCCGTCGTGCTCGACGATCAGCGCGCCGCCGACGTGCTCGGGGAACTTGAACGGCGCGGCCGGTGTGACGTAGCGCATGGTCGGGCCGTCCATCAGCTCGCAGGTGCGCGGGAGGAGGCCGGCGCCGAAGATCTTCTGCACGCCCAGCGCCGCGGCGTCCTCGTCCGGGAAGAAAGCCAGCATGGTGGCGACCGCGCGCGGCAGCGGGATCAATTTCAACGTCGCTTTGACGATGATCGCAAGCGTGCCTTCGCTGCCGACGAGAAGCTGCGTCAGATCGTATCCGGCGACGCCCTTCCAGCTGCGGTGGCCGGCCTTGATCAATTCGCCGGTCGGCAGCACCGCTTCGACGCCGAGCACGTAATCGCGCGTCACGCCATATTTCAGGGCGCGCGGCCCGCCGGCGTTGTGGGCCAGGTTTCCGCCGATCGAGCAGATCGCCTGTGAGTTCGGATCGGGCGGATAGAAGAGGCCCTCTGCTTCCACCGCTTTCTGCAGATTTTCCAGGATGACGCCGGGCTCGGTCACGCACACCATGTCGGCGCGGGAGACTTCGAGGATGCGATCCATCTTCTCCAGCGAGAGGACGATGCCGCCGCGCTCGGCGAGCGCCGCGCCGCTCTTGCCCGAGCCGCGTCCCCACGGAATGACGGGCATCCGATGCTCGCGCGAGTAGCGCAGCACTTTCTGCACCTCGTCGACGTTGCGCGCCAGCACCGCAGCTTGCGGCAGGTACGTGCCGCAGCCGCTCTCGTCCTTTTCGTACTGCTCGTTGGCGGCGACCGCCAGGCCGAGCGCCGCGAGGTCGTCGCGCAGGCTCATCCGAATACCTCCACCGCGCTGCCGGTCATGGCAAACGGCGCCTCGGCGGCGAGGAAGCGCACTACTTTGGCCACGTCGGCCGCCTCCATCTGCGCCGGGAACGGCGTCTGCCGCAACATGTCGGTATCGGTCGATCCCGGCAGCACCAGCGCGCAGAAGATGCCGTGCTCGCGGCCCTCCTCGGCGAGCGACTTGATGAAGCCGGTGAGGCCCCACTTGCTCGCGTTGTACGCCGAGGCGCGCGGCGTTCCGAGCGTCCCGCTGATCGAGCCGAGGGCGATGATCCGACCCTTGCGCCGGCCGCGCATCGAGGGCCAGGCGGCGCGCGCGCACAGGAACGCACCTTTCAGGTTGATGTCGAGAACGCGGTCCCATTGCTGCGCGGACATCTCGTCGAGCGCGGCCCGTTCGAGCACGCCGGCGTTGAGCACCAGCACATCCGGCGGACCTAGGCGCGTCTCGCTCTCGGCGAAAAACCTGCTCACCTGGTCCTCGTCGCTCACGTCGCAGCGGGCGCGCCAGTCCCCCACCAGCGGCGCGTCCTGAGCGGCGCAGGCCGCGACCAGCCCGCCCGCGGCAGCCAGATCCTCGGCGATGGCGCGGCCGATCCCGCGCGACGCGCCGGTCACCACGCAAACCTGGCGGTAGAGCGAGCTCATCAGGCCCGGCGCGCGAGCGACGCGCGCAGCTCGCTGTCCTTCTCGAACACGCCCGACCAGGCTTCGACCGTGATTCGGCTCTGCCGGCGCATCGGACCGCGCACCTGCATGCAGCCGTGCTCGGCGGTGATCACCACTCCGGCGCCAAGCGGCGAGAGCGCGGCCATCACCGAATCGCAGAGGCGGTGCACGAGCGACTCCTGGAGGATCAGCCGGTGCGCGAGCGCATCGGTTGCTTCGGCAATCTTTCCGAAGCCAACCAACCACTGATCGGCGACGTAGCCAACCGCCGCCACGCCTTTGTAGGGCAGGAGGTGGTGCGGGCACATCGCGTGGAAATCGATCTGCGAGGCGATCACCAGCTCGCCCTTGCGCGGCGCCGGCACCAGCGAGCTGCGCAACGTTTCGACCGGATCGCTGGCGTAGCCGTCGAGGAGGTCCTCGGCGAACGCCTTGGCGACACGCTCCGGCGTCACGCGCGTCTCGGCGTCGAGCTCGGCGCCGCTCGCCAGCAGAAGGTCCTCGATGGCCCTGGCCAGCGCCGCGCGATCGGGCGCTTTCGACGCCCTTTTCTCGGGCAGCGCCATCAGGCAAACTTCCCGTTCGGGCCGCGGTAGACGACGCAGCTGGTGGGGATTTCCCAGAGACGCACTTCGGCGAGGCCGGGCAGCTTTCCTTCCAGCCGTTGCCACATCCAGGTTGCGATGTTTTCCGCGGTGGGATTCTCGATGAAATCGTTCAGGTTGGTGTGATCGACCTTGTCGAGGACGTGCTCCTTGACCGCTTTCTCGACGTCGCCGAAGTCGACGAAGATCCCGGAGTACGGATCCGGGTCGCCCCGCAGCACGACCTGGATACGGTAGTTGTGGCCGTGCAGGTTGAAGCACTTGCCGTTGTAGCGCGGCAGGCGGTGGGCCGCGGCGAAAGTGAACTCGGCTTCGATCTGGTGCATCCCCTTCAAATACGCCGCGCGCCCCTCCGCCGCAAACCCGTGTCACGCGGCGGATTTGGCCGTAGACGGAACCCTTTGACCTCAAAATACATCTAATCCCTCGAACACTCAGGAGGAGAACGAATTGCCGACCGCCCACCTGCACGCCGTTCCCGCAGCGGAAACGAGGTTGGTCGAGCTGTATGCAGAGGCACCTCTGCCGACGAAGCACGGCCTCTTTCGCACGCTCGTCTTCCGTGAAAAGGGCACCGAGAAAGAGCACGTGGTCGCGCTGAAGGGCGATCTCCGCGGTCACGAGGGTGTGCCGGTGCGCGTGCACTCGGAATGTCTGACCAGCGAGATCCTCGGCTCGCTCAAGTGTGACTGCCGCGATCAGCTCGAGCACGCTCTCGCTCTCGTCGGTCGGGCCGATCGCGGCGCGCTGATCTATCTGCGGCAGGAAGGCCGCGGCATCGGGCTCGGCAACAAGATCCGGGCGTACGAGCTGCAGTCGCGCGGCGCCGACACCTACGAGGCCAACCGTCAGCTCGGCTTCCAGGACGATCTGCGCCGGTATGACGTCGCCGCCGACATCCTCAAGCACCTCGGTCCGTCGTCGATCGATTTGATCACCAACAATCCTTTGAAAATCGAAGGGCTCGAGAGCGAAGGGATCGCGGTGCGGCGCCGGATTCCGTCGGCAGCTTCCTTCAATCCGCACAACATCGGCTACCTGCGCACCAAGCGCGAGCGGACCGGCCACCTGATCGAGTTGGAGAAGAGCACGGCGTAACCTTGCGGCAGAGGCGTTCTTTCGGCACTCTCTGGGGGTGCCCACCGCCCGCGCTCGTATTCGCCCTCGCAAGAAAGCTCCGGCGATGGTCGTCCGCTTCTGGGGCGTGCGCGGCAGCGTCGCCGCGCCCGGAAGCGGGACGTTGAAGACGGGCGGCAATACCGCCTGCGTCGAGGCGCGTTGCGGCGGGGAGACGGTCATCTTCGACCTCGGCACCGGCTTGCGCCCGCTCGGCATCGCACTGATGCGCAAGGGCCCGGTCCGGGCGAGCCTGTTTCTCAGCCACTACCACTGGGACCACATCGCGGGCTTGCCGTTCTTCGCCCCCGCCTACGACCCGAAGAGCGAGCTGGTCATCCATGGTGCGACGCGGCGCGGGCGCGACGTGCGGCAGATCCTCTCCGGACAGATGGTCGATCCGTACTTTCCCGTCGATCTCGGCGTGCTCAACGCGCGGTTGCGCTTCGTCACGCTGCAGGACGGCGGGCTGGCGCACCTGGGCGAGGCGGTCGTGAGGGCGGCGGAATTGAATCATCCGGGCGGCGCGCTCGGCTTTCGACTGGAGCATGAGGGGCGGTCGATGGTCTACGCCACCGATTTCGAGCATGGCACCTCGGCCGACGATCGGCTCGTCGAGCTCGCGCGCGGAGCGGATCTGATGGTGTTCGACGCGCAGTACACGCCGGCCGAGTACAGCGGCAACGGCGTCATTTCGAAGCAGGGCTGGGGCCACTCGACGTACGAGGTCGGCGCCCAGATCGCGAGGCGCGCCGGGGTGAAAAAGCTTGCCCTCTACCATCACGCGCCGGAGCGCGACGATCGCGGGATCGAGAAGCTGGCGGCGCTGGCGAAGAAGTTGCACCCGGGCGCATTCGCTGCGCGGGAGGGGCTGGAGATCAGGCTGTAGCGCGACCGCTCAACCAGCAAGCTTCACCGCTCGCTTGAGTCCCGCGAATGGCAGAAGTTCGAGAGCTTCCTCGACCGTGCACCATCGGTGTTCGTCGTGCTCGTCGCTCAGTCGCGGCTCACCCTCGACTGTCACCGTGAACGCCGTCTCCTCCGCGAAACCGGTGCCGAGCGCGAAAGAATGTACGTAATTCAATTCCCGTACCTCTTCGAGCCGAGGCGAGAAACCGGTTTCCTCGTGGATCTCCCGAGCCGCCGTCTGCAGCGGGCTCTCGCCGGGCTCGATGCGGCCGGTGAGGATCTGCCAGAACCCGCCGCGCTCGGCCTTGCGCTTCATCAACAGCACTCGTCCGTCATCGCGCCGGATGACCACGCTGATGGTGCGCAGCTCGTGCGGGACCTCGAACGCTTCGCTCTCCCAGACTGACGCTGCGGCCACGGCGAATCGCTGCTCGACCTCGGCCATCGGCGGCGCGACGCCGCAGAGCGATTCCAGCGAGGCCACGCTCGCGCCGGAAATCCCGCACGGCACGATGGCGGCGAAATCGTTCAGGTCGGTGCGGACGTTGAAGGCGAATCCGTGCGAGGTGATCCAGCGCGAGATGTGCACGCCGATCGCGCCGAGCTTGCCCGCCGGCGTCCAGATCCCGACGCGGCCCTGCACACGCTCGCCGCGGATTCCGTAGCTCGCCGCGACGCGGATCATCACCTCTTCCACCGACGCCACGTACTTGCGCACGTCCTTGCGCTCCGGCTTGAGGTCGAGGATCGGGTAGCCGACGATCTGTCCCGGTCCGTGGTACGTCACGTCGCCGCCACGGTCTGTTTCGTATACTTCGTATCCTTTTGCTTGCAGCTGCTCGCGCGGCAACAGCAGGTTGGTCTCTTTCGCCCCCCGTCCGAGCGTGATCACCCGCGGATGCTCGAGCAAAAGGAGCGTATCCGGAACGCGGCCCGCGGCGCGCGCTTCGACGAGCATCTTCTGCGCGGCGAGCCCGTCCTCGTATTCGACCCGGCCCAGCCGGCGGACATGAAGCGTGCGCAGCATCAGCCGGCGATGTTCTTGGCATCGGGCCGCGGCACGGCCGGCGCGGCGAGCATCTCCTCGCGCTGCTCGCGCAGCGTCCACGGCATCACCGCGTAGACGTCGTCGAAGAGCGACTCGCGCGGCGGGTCCGGCTTCTTCTCCGCCTCCGCGATGGCCGCGTTCACTTCCTCGAGCACCCGCGCCCGCAGCGCGTCCTCGTCGGTGGCCCGCCACATGCCCCACGACTGCAACCGCCCGCGGAAGAGATCGAGAGGGTCGCGCTTCTTCCACTGCTCGACTTCCTTCTCGTCGCGGTAGCGGGTCGGATCGTCGGACGAGCTGTGCGCGCCGATGCGGTAGGTCTCGCATTCGATCAGCGACGGCCCGCCGCCGGTGCGCGCCTTGTCGACCGCTTCCTTCACCGCCAGATAGACGGCGACCGCGTCGTTGCCGTCCACCTTCACACCGGAAAATCCGTACGCCTGGGCCTTGATGGCGATCGACTCGCTCGCGGTCTGCTTCGCGGTGGGGACGCTGATCGCCCAATGGTTGTTTTGACAGATGAAGACGACCGGAGCCTTGAAGACACCGGCGAAATT
>Ga0209474_10003347_pt1 | contig 14115 bp, 13 predicted proteins | sample GraSoiAngelo_145_FD_185902 | JGI IMG/M metagenome (GOLD analysis project Ga0209474, IMG submission 185902) | Grasslands soil microbial communities from the Angelo Coastal Reserve, California, USA - 14_1009_05_20cm (SPAdes) (version 2) | ecosystem: Environmental > Terrestrial > Soil > Grasslands...
ATCTACGTTTCCGGACAGGTCGCGATCGACGAGTCGGGCGCCCTGGTCGGCAAAGGCGACGCCGCCGCGCAGGCGGAGCAGGTGTTCAAGAACATCCACCGCATCCTGAGCGGCTGCGGCGCGAGCATCGGCGACATCGTGAAGCTCAACTGGTACTTCCGGGACATGGGCGACCGGGCGGTCATCGCGGCGGCGCGCGATCGGTTCTTGGGCACGCACCGTCCGGCCAGCACCGCCGTCGAGGTCTCCCGGCTCGTGAACGAGGATTGGCTCCTCGAGGTCGACTGCGTGGCGGCCGTCCGCGGCTAGCGCGCCGCAGCTCGTTCCCGTCGATGGATGGGAGCAGCTGCCGTCCGGTCTGCGGCACGCCGACGTGGCCGCGGTCGCCGTCGACTCGAAGGACCGCGTCTACCTCTTCACGCGCGGCGACGCCGCCGTCCTCGTCTACGAGCGGGACGGCCGCTTCGTGCGGTCGTGGGGGAATGCTGGATTCACCGAACGAGCCCACGGCATCACGATCGGGCCCGACGACAGCGTGTACTGCGTCGATGACGCGGACCATTCGGTCCGCGCGTTCACGACCGACGGCGCGCCCCTGCTGACGCTCGGAACGCGCGGCCATCCATCCGACACCGGCTACGACGGCACCGCGTACGCGACCATCGCTCGCAGTGGTCCGCCATTCAATCGCCCGACGAACCTCGCCGTCGCTCCGGACGGCGAGCTGTACGTCGCCGACGGATACGGGAACGCGCGGGTCCATCGCTTCGCCGCTGACGGCCGCCTCATCGGATCGTGGGGCGAGCCGGGTGGTGGTCCGGGAGAGTTCCGCATCCCGCACGGTATCTGCGTTGTTGGGGACGGTCGCGTGCTCGTGGCCGATCGCGAGAACGACCGGATCCAGCTGTTCGATGCCGAAGGTAACTATCTGACGGAGTGGCGCGACATCCAGCGGCCGACCCAGCTGGTCCTCGCTCCGGACGGCCTGCTCTATGTCGCCGAGCTCTGGTGGCGGAGCGGCCAGCGCTCGCACCGTTTCGGCGCGATCGACGCCGATCGTTATGGCCGCGTCTCGGTCCTTGACACCGCCGGTCAGGTCCTGGCGCGGTACGGGGGCACGGCGCCCGGCACCCCCGGCGGCTTCACCGCGCCGCACGGGATCGCCGTCGACTCACGCGGCGACGTCTATGTCGCGGAGGTCACGTACACCTTCGGGATCGCGCCTGGGGTCATCCCGCCGAACAGTGCGCCGACACTGCAGAAGCTCGCCCGCCGCTAGTTCGCGCGGTCAGCTCGCGAGCTCCTCTTTGCCCGCGGTGAGCTGCGTGACGCATCGGAAAATGAGCTCGCGGAATCGCTCCTGATCCTTCGCTGTGAGCCCGGCGAGCATCTCGCGCTCGATGGCGGCCGCAGCGGAGCCGGCCTTTTGCAGCCGAGCGGTACCCGCGGGCGTGAGGTAGAGGCCGAGCGTCCGGCCATGCCGCGGCCGCCGCGCGAGCAGGCCGCTCCGTTCGAGTCCGGTGATGATCTCGCTTAGCGTCTGGGGCGTCATCCGTCGCACCCGCGCGAGTCCCGCGCTCGAGACTCCCGGAATGCGGGCGACGTCGAACAGGACGCCCATCTGGGGCAGCGTGAGCTCGTGCTCCTCGAGCGCGCCGGCGAGCCGTTGGGAAAAGAGGTGATTGAGAACGCGCAGACCGTAGACGGCCGAGCCGGGCGGACGCTTCAGAACTGACACGCACGACATGTTGACAGGCTTCCGAATATTCGGCAACCTGATATTCGTGACAATACGACCGGTGGTCGAGGTGCGCGGACTCCAGAAGCGCTACGGCCAGATCGAGGCCGTCCGGGGCATCGACCTGACCGTCGAGCCGGGCGAGATCTTCGGCTTCCTCGGCCCGAACAGCGCCGGCAAGACGACCACGATCAGCATCCTCTGCACCCTTGTCCGCAAGACCGCGGGCGAGGCGTTCGTCGCCGGCGTCGACGTCGACAAAGATCCGAGCGGCGTGCGCTCGCGGATCGGGCTCGTCTTCCAGGATCCCTCGCTCGACGCCCAGCTGACCGGCCGCGAGAACCTCGAGCTGCACGGCCAGATCTACGGCGTGCCAGGCGCCCTGCGGAAGCAGCGCATCAAGGAGCTCCTCGAGGTCGTCGAGCTCGCCGACCGGGCCGACTCCATGGTCATGACGTACTCCGGCGGTATGAAGCGCCGGCTCGAGATCGCGCGCGGCGTCCTCCATCATCCCCAGGTCCTGTTCCTCGACGAGCCGACGCTCGGCCTGGACCCCCAGACGCGGAAGAAGATCTGGGAGTACCTCCACGCGGTGCGCAAGCGCGAGGGCATCACGCTCTTCATGACGACCCACTACATGGACGAGGCCGAGTACTGCGACCGCATCGCCATCATCGACAAGGGCGAGATCGTCGCTCTCGGCACGCCGAGCCAGCTGAAGTCGAAGGTCGGCGGCGACGTCATCACCGTCACGCTCGCCGATCCGCGTGCCGCGGCCGCGGAGATCCAGGAGCGGTTCTCGCTCGCGCCGCTCATGGACGACGGGTCGCTGCGCCTGGAGGTCCCCGACGGCGCGGCCTTCCTGCCACGCCTCGTGCGCGAGCTCACGGTGCCGGTCGACACGGTCTCCCTCCGCCGCCCGAGCCTCGATGACGTCTTCCTCAAGCTCACTGGCCACGCGATCCGCGAGGAGGCCGGCACCAACCTGGACCGAATGCGCATGATGGGCCGGATGTTCGGCGGAGGTGGACGGCGATGACGACAGCCGCGGTCAGCGCGAGCGGACCGATCCCGCGCGCCCGTGGGGGCATGCTCCGCACGATCTACATCGTCTGGTGGCGCGACATCATCCGCTTCTGGCGCGATCGCGCGCGGCTCGTGGCCTCCTTCGCGCAGCCGCTGTTGTACCTCGTGATCTTCGGCAGCGGCCTGTCGTCGGCCCTCGGTGGCGGCTTCGCCGCGGCGGGTGGCGTCAGCTACACCCAGTTCATCTACCCCGGCGTGATCAGCATGTCCGTGCTGTTCAGCGCGATCTTCGGCGGGATGTCGATCGTGTGGGATCGCGAGTTCGGCTTCATGAAGGAGCTGCTCGTGGCCCCGATCGAGCGGACCGCCGTCGCCATCGGCAAGACCCTGGGCAGCGCGACGCAGTCGCTCGTCCAGGCGGTCATCCTGCTCCTGCTCGCGCCGTTCGTCGGCGTCACCTTCACGGTCACGTCGTTCTTCGAGCTCCTCGGCTTGATGATCGTGCTCGCCTTCGGCCTGTCCGCCTTCGGCGTGGCCATCGCGTCACGGATGAAGTCGATGCAGGGTTTCCAGGTCGTGATGAACTTCCTGATGATGCCGATGTTCTTCCTGTCGGGCGCGCTGTTCCCGCTCGTCGGCCTTCCGCTCTGGATGACCGTGCTCACCCGGCTCGACCCGGCCTCCTACGGCATCGATCCGATCCGTCGCACCGTCCTCGGGGCGCCGGCGGAGCGGACCGCGATCACGCTCGGTGACCAGATCGTCCCGATCGGTCTCGAGGCGCTCATCGTGTTCGCGTTCGGTCTCGTCATGCTCGCCTTCGCGGCGCGCGCCTTCCAGCACCGGGACTAGACCGGCCGGCCGCGACCCTCGGACCAGACGGAGAGCTCCTTCACGCCCATTGGCGGCGCGATCGCGTAGCCCTGGGCCAGGTACACACCGGCGTCGCGGAGCAGCGCGATCGCCGCGTCGTCCTCCACGCCGACTGCGACGACCCGTCCGCCGAGCTCGGTCGCGCGCGCGACGAGGGTCCGCAGCGTGGCGCCGGCGACGTCGTCGCGCGCCGCGGTGGTCACGATCGCCCGGCCGAGCTTCACGTAGTCCCAGCTCGTCCAGGTCGCGCCGTCCAGCTGCGTCACCGTCGTGACGTCGTCCAGCGCGAACCGCACGCCGCGCTCGCGCAGGCGGATCACACCCGCGAGCGGGTGCTCGGTCCCGTCGAGCGCCTGCGCGGCGAGCTCGAAGGTGAAGGTCCCCGGATCGCCCTGGATCTTCAGGGTGCGCTCGAAGAGCCGAAGGAACGGCTCGTCCCTAAGCAGTGGTGGCGTGACGTTCACGCTCACCCCGACGCGCATCCCGTCGCGCCGCCAGACCGCCGCCTGCAGCAGCGTTTCACGGATCACCCAGGCCTCGAGCTCGCGCATGAGGCCGTCGCGCTCGGCGGCGGCGATGAACTCCGCCGGAGGGATCATCCCCCGCACCGGATGGCGCCACCGGACGAGCGACTCGACGCCGCGCAGCTCGAGGGTCGTCACGAGCACACGCGGCTGGTAGTGCAGGACGAGCTCGTTGCCGGTGATCGCGCGCTCGAGCTCGAGCCGGAGGCCGCGATCGCTCACCGCAGCAGCGTAGAGGCCGCGCCGCCCGCGAATCGACCTCAGGCGGTGCGCTTGGGCGGTCTCGCGGTCCGCTCCGGCTTCGGCGCGAGCGCGATGAGGAGCTCGAGGAATCGGGCGAGCGCGCCGGTCGGCGGCCCCGCGTCGCGGCGGCGCACCGCGATGATCGTGCGCCGGACCGGCGTCATGTCCGTGACCCGGACCGCCCGCAGGCGGTGGTCCCGCAGCTCGCCGGCGACGGCGCTCTGCGGCAGGAGCGCGACCCCGAGCTCTTCCTGGACCATCCGCTTCGCCGCGTCGATGTTGTCGACCTCGAGGAAGCTCCGCGGTCGCACGCCCGCGGTGCGGAACATCACCCGGGTGAGGTCGTGGTAGCTCGAGGCGCGGTCGAACATCACGAGGCGCTCGCCGGCGAGGTCGCGCATCCGAACGTGCGGGAGCCGGCTGAACCGGTGACCACGGTGCGTGACGAGGATGAGCCGATCCTCGTAGACCGGCACGCTCGTGACGTCCGGATGGCGGAGTGGCCGCATCACGCCGACCTGGACATCACCACGGAGGACCAGCTCGAGAAGCTCCTCCGAGTGGCCGCTGCGGACCGAGAGCTGCGCGTCCGGATACGTCTCGCGGAGCCGTCGCAGCACGGCCGGCAGCACGTACGCGCTCACCGCCGGCGCCGCGCCGATCGCGATCGCGTCGGACCCACCCGCGAGCTCGCGGGCGCGCTGCGCCCCTTCATCCATCGCCGCGATGGCCCGGTCGGCGTAGGGGAGCAGCGCGCGGCCGGCGTCGGTCAACCGGCTTCCACCGCGCCCGCGGGTCACGAGGACGCAGCCGAGCTCCGCCTCGAGGGCTTTGAGGCGCGCGGTCAGGGCCGGCTGCGAGATGAAGAGCTGCTCGGCTGCGCGGCCGATCGTGCCCGTCCGGGCGATCTCGACGAGGCCCTGAAGCTGCGCCAGCTGCATTGCGGCAGTCTAGACCGCACATCAACGATGCTGATGAAAGGCATCAGAAAGATTGCCTGGACTGATGGCTGGTCTGGCGCAAGAGTTGCGACCTTACGTCGCGAGGAGGTGCGCCATGACCCTCATGGACCGTTACACGCAACCCGACCTCGAGACCCGCGACACGTCCAACGCGCGGGAGCGGCTCACGGCCGCAGCGTCGCAGTGCGAATGCCCGGACTTCTGTCCCGTCCAGCACGACAACGACAACTAGAGGAGAAGGAACATGACGACGACGATCGATCCGACGAACGGCGTCGCGCCCGCCACCGAGCTCGCCTCGACGGCGCTGCTGCCGCCGGGCTTCCAGGTCCCGGCGTCCCGGTGGACCCATCCAAGCGCCCGCATGCGCCAGCTCCTCGAGACCGAGCCGTACCTGTTCGGTCCCGGGGTCTACGACCCGATGGGGGCGCAGCTCGCGATGTACCACGGCTTCAAGGCCGTCTACTTCAGCGGGTACAGCTTCGCCATCGGACACCTCGGCACCACCGACATGGATCTGTACACGGGGCCGGAGATCGCCGATGCCGCCCGGCGCACGGTCTCAGCCCTGCGGAAGTTCCAGCTCACCCAGGCGGTCGGCGACCCGGAGAAGGGGACGGCGCCGCGGCATCTCGAGATCCCGCCGGTCGTCGTCGACATGGACGGCGGCTACGGGAACATCTTCAACGTCCAGCGCACCACCGAGCTCTACGTCAACGCCGGTGTCGCCGCGGCGCACATCGAGGATCAGGTCCTGCCGAAGCGCTGCGGCCACATCGGCGGCAAAGCCCTCATCGCGGCGACCGAGATGATCGGCAAGCTGCGCATGGCCCGTGCGGTCGCCGAGGACCTCGGCAATGCGGACTTCGTCGTCATCGCGCGGACCGACGGTCTCTCCGCGATCGACGCGCCGGAGGCGACCCGCGGCCTGGATCTCGCGATCGAGCGCGCCCTCCGCTACCTGGACACCGGCCTGCCGGACCTGGTCTGGTGCGAGTTCCCGACCTCCGACCGCGGCCCGGTGGAGACCTTCGCCGATCAGGTGCGGCGGCGGTTCCCCGCGGCCCGATTCGCCTTCAACTGGTCGAGCTCGTTCAAGTGGTTCAACGACCCCGCGCCGATCAGCTTCGCCGAGCTCGGCGCGCTGGGCTACCGGTTCGTGTTCATCACCCTCGGCGCGCAGCACGCGATGGGCTACGGCCTGAGCCGGCTCCTCCAGGCGATGGCCGCGACCGAGGAGCAGGGGTACGTCGCGCTGCAGCGCCAGGAGTGGGCGCCCGACGGCGACTTCCCGACGAAGAGCCATCACTTCTTCTCCGGCGTCCCGTACCACCACCTCATCGGCAAGCACTACGACGCCGCGCGCCTCGGCAGCGAGTTCGCGGAGAAGCTGTCGGCGGAGCGGGTCGTGTGACCGGCTCCGATCAGTCGCCGCCCGGTGGGATGTTCTGGTTGCGGTGGAAGAGGTTCGTCGGGTCGTAGCGCCGCTTGATCGCGACGAGCCGGTCGTACGTCTTGCCCGGGTATGCCTGACGCACGCGCGCCGGGCCCTCATCCATCAGGAAGTTCACGTAGGCCGCCTCGGGCCCGCGCTGGATCGCCTTCGCGAACGAGTTGACCCACGGCTTGATCGCGGCCATCTCGTCGACCGACTGGAGGATGTTGCCGATGTTGATCATGGCGAAGCGCGAGCGGTGCGCGTAGGCGGTCGCATCGTCGGGGACGCGTGACACGACGCCGCCGAGGACGCGCAGCTGCGCGACCGAGAACGTCGCCGTCGACGACCCCAAATAGTCCATGATCGACTCGGCCGAACGGCGATCGATCGCGTCCACCAAGAGGTTCCGTCCGCTGCCGATCGGGTGGTACGAGGGATCCTCGGGCGGATAGATCTGCGCGTACGGCATGGGCTTCACCATGTCGACGATCGGCGTCGCGAGCGCGCGCAGCGGCTTGATGGCCCGTTCGGCCGCGTCCGGATCGCCGGCGTAGCAGACAAACGACATCGCGACGAGCCTGTTGTGCCAATCGGCCGGCACGAAGGGCATTGGCGGCGCCGGCATGATGTTCGCGATCGTCGTGAGCTCGTCTGGCGCCGCAGCTGAGATCGCGACGAAGTCCTCGATGAGCCGGGCGCTCGCCGGTTGCATGAGCAGACCACCGGTGAACGGCTCGACGTCGTGGAGGCGGAACTGGAAGCGCGTCGCGACGCCGAAGTTGCCGCCGCCACCCCGGATCGCCCAGAAGAGGTCGGGCTCGTGGTCCGCGTCGACGCGGCGGAGCGTCGCGTCGGCGGTCACGATCTCCGCCGCGATGAGGTTGTCGATCGTGAGTCCGAGCTTGCGCGCGAGGTACCCGACCCCACCGCCGGTTACCAGGCCGCCGAGACCGACTGATCCCGTGTCCCCGAACGACACGCCCAGGCCGTGCGCGCCGGCGGCGCCGGCGAACTCGACCGCCGTCGCGCCCGTCTCCGCCCACGCGGTCCGGTTCGCCACATCGACGTCGATGCCGTGCATGTCGTGGAGGTCCAGCACGAGCCCACCGTCGGTGAGGCTGTACCCGGACGGGTTGTGGCCGCCGCTACGCACGGCGAGCTCGACGCCCGTCTCTCGGGCGTGGGCGACGACGCGCGCGACGTCGTCCGCGCTGACGACGCGGACGATCGCCGCCGGACGCAGGTCGACGCCGCCGTAGAAGAGGCTGCGCGCCTCGTCGTAGCGCCTGTCGCTCGAAGTGATGACGTCGCCCTGGACCCGCAGGCCCTCGATGATCTTCAACCGTTATCCCCTCTGATCGGTCGCGGTGTCGGTCACGTAGTGCGGGCGCCCGGTGGGCCGGTAGACCTGGATCGTCACCCCGCTGGAGGCGACCCGCGATTCGACCAGGTCGAGCGCCCTGTCCGGGCCGGTGTCAGGGAACAGCCGCGTGCCCTGACCGATGATCACGGGATAGGTGAGCAGGGTGATCTCATCGACCAGCTTCTTGCCGAGCAGCCAGCGGATCAGGTTGCCGCTGCCGTGCACCTGCAGCTCACCGGACGGCTTGGCTTTGAGCTCGCCGATGGCCGCCGCGAGGTCACCGGAGACGACGGTCGTGTTCGCCCAGCGCGGTTCGGTGAGCGTGGTCGATGCCACGTACTTGGGCCGCGTATTCAACGCCGTCCAGATCGGGCTGTCACCGGGATCTGGCCACGTTCCCCAGGAGCCGGCGAAGATCTCATAGGTCCGACGGCCGAACAGGAAGGCCTCGGCGCGCTCGAAGACGCGGTAGAGGAACGCCGTGGCCTCGTCGACGAACAGCGGCGGGGCCCATCCACCCCGCTCGAATCCGCCCCTGCGGTCCTCACCCGGGCCGCCGAGCCCCTGCATCACTCCATCGACGGAGACATGCGTGACGGTCGTCAGTTTCATGGTCGCGGGTCCCTTCTCTCCCGACCTTACCGCAGTCGCCCCGCAGGTCGCACGACCTCCAGTGACCCCCAGCGATCTTCGGCGGACAATGGATCCGCGAGCTTCTTCGGAAACCCGCATGAGAGTGCGCGTCTGCCGGTGCAGGCCGCGGTCTTCAAAACCGTTGACGGGGCGTTGCACGCTTCGTGGTGGGTTCGACTCCCATGCACTCTCGCAGCCGCCTGCGCGCGGGTGATCTAGAAGACGGTCGCGAGCCCCTGGGCGGTCATCCCGGCGCCGAGCACGAGGACGACGAGCGCGGTCAGCTCGGGCAGGAATCGCAACCCCTGGCCGAGGATGCGATGTCCGTGCACGGCGCCCTGCGCGAATCGCCGGGCCCCGACCAGCGCCAGGCCGACGCCCACGAGCGTCGCGGCCATCCCGGCGCCGAACGCGAGGATGAGCAGCATGCCGAGAGCGATCCGATCGAAGTGGATCGCACCGAGCAGGAGGAGCAGCGCCGAGGCGGAGGGCACGATCCCGCCGGAGAGGCCGAGCGCGACCAGGAGCCGCCAGCCGAGCGGCGCGCTCGTCGCGTCCTGCGCGTGATCGTGCCCGTGACGGCGCGAGCGGACGCGGCGAGCGACGAGGGTGAGCCCGACGACGAGGACGATCACGCCGGCGGTGACCGAGAGATACGGGTAGAGGCGCTCGGGCGCGATCAATCGCGACGCCGCGAGGGTCGCGCCGCCGAGCAGGAGCACCCCGGCGGTGTGTGACAACGCCACGACCGGCCCGAGCACGAGCGCCTGCCGACGCGTCCCGCGCGTGCCCACGAGGTACGCGGCCATCACGGACTTCCCATGTCCGGGACTCAATGCATGCACGACGCCGAGCCCGAACGCGACGAGCAGGGCCAGCGCGACGCCGATCGCGGACAGCTCATCCTGACCGATCAGTGCCGCGAGCGGGTCGGCCGGTCGGCCATCCGTCGCCGGCGGCGCGTTGGGCGTCGCCGGTCGAGCACCGCTCGACCCGCCGCCGGTGACGCGGACCCCGCCGCGCCGGACATCGAGTGGCGATGCGAGCAGGTCCTGCGGATACGCGGTCAGCCGGCGGCTGACGCTCTCGCTGGGCAGCGAGGTCTCGACCCGCACGCCGTCGGCCTGCACGGTGATCTCACGCCAGCCGATGCGTTCCGCGTAGTTCGTGTCGGCGATCTCGAGCTGGCGCGAGCCGTCGCCCGCGACTGCGGCCACGGCGCCCTCGTATGCGCATTCGACACGCAGCGTCGCGAGCCCGGCCTGGCCGGCCGGAAGCGTCGCGGACGCACGATCCACCTCCAGCGTCACAGCGTGCCCGTCGATCAGCAGCGCAAGCCCGGACCGAAGGTCGTTGCAGCGGACGGCGGCGTATCCAGTGAGCTCCGCGGCCGAGAGGGACCCGTCGCCGTCGCGGTCGATGTCGACCCGCGCTTGGAACGCGGGGATCTCGGCCATGTCGATGACGTAGTCGACGCCGACCGTGTCCGACCGCACGGTCACGCCCGCGTAGTGATTGATCGTGAAGTTGCCGAGCGGATGCGCGGACGCGACACCGCTGCGGCCGATCGCGAGCACGGCGACCGCGAGGACCACGAACGCGAAGCGTTTCATCCGAGCGCCTCCAGCCAGGCCAACATGGTCCGCGCCCGTCCAGCGAGGATCGGGTCGAACGCGGGCCCGATCGCCAGGGCCCGGCCCAGCTCCGCCTTCGCGCGTGGGGCGTCGCCCCGCGCGAGCGCGATGTATCCGGCGTGGTAGTGGAAGCGGGCGTCCGGGGTTCCCGTGGCGAGCGCGCGGTCCGAGGCCGCGGCGGCCTCGTCATAGCGGCCGGCCTTGTAGAGGGACCAGGCATAGATGTCGTAGCCGTACACGTCCGGGCGTTGCCCGAGCGCGGCCTCCGCGATCGTCAGCGCGCGGTCAAGGTGGCGATCGTGGTCGAGGTAGAACAGCGCGAGCTGCCGGTCGTAGAGTCGCGCGCTCGAGGGCGAGAGCGTGGCACCGGCCTCGACCGTGTCGTACGCGTTCGTCGCGCGGCCGGCCTCGCCGCTGATCGCGTAGAGGTCGCCGAGCGCCGCGAGGTAATCCGGCTGCGGCATGGCGTCGATCGCGCGGCCGTACCACGCGATCGCCTCCGCGGTCTGTCCCAGCGCCGCCATCGCGCGGGCGAGGCCCGCCTCGGCAACGTGGTAACCGGGTGCGATCGCCAGTGCCTCGCGCTCGGAGGCGGCCGCGGCCTCGTAGTCGCCGCGATCGAAGCCGACCTGGGCCTCGAGGTGGGCGTACCAGGCGAGATCCACACCGAAGGCGCCCTCGGCGCGCGCCTCGGCGTTCGCGCGCGCGGCGCGATCACGCGCGGCATCCGGATCGCCGGTGACGAACGACAGGCGGGCCAGCCGGGCGTCGACGGCGGCGGCACCGGGGAAGGCTCGCGAGAGCGCCTCGAAGCGCTGACTCGCGGCCGCGTAATCGCCGACCTCGAGCGCGGCGTCGCCGAGCAGCGCAGCCGCTCCCGGATCGGTCGGGTCGGAGGCGAAGAGCGACGCGGCGATGTCGCGTGCGCCGGCGAAGTCGTGCGTCGCGTACCGGAGCCGGGCCAGCACGGCGCGCGCGTCGGGGTCGTCAGGGGCCAGCGCCAGCGCCCGGGTCAGCGCCTCGCCCGCCTGGGTGTACGAGCCGAGGTCGCCCGTCGATCGCGCGCGTTGCAGGTAGAGCTTCGCCAGGAACGTGAGGTCGAGCGAGTCGGTGTGGTCCTTCGCCCGAGACTCGAACGCGCCGATGAGGCGGGCGAGCTCGGCGGCGGAGGCCGCGGTCTGGATCGCGTCGGCGGCGAACGACGGCCCGAGCGTCCTGCCCGAGGCGGCGGGCGTCGGTCCGGGTGCGATGTGCGTCGCCAGCGCGACGACGATCGCCGCGATGCAGAGCCCGAGCCCGCGGATCTTCACGTTCGGTGCGTTCTCCCTTCGCAAGATCGAACGTCACGTGGGGCGGTGACCGCCCCACGTGACGGGTGGATGGGCGAGTGGCTAGTGCGCGACGTTGAGGTACGGGAAGGCGGGGAGGTAGGCGTGCGCGCCGACGCAGTCGGTCGTGATCGCACCCTGAGTGACGAGCCCGAGCTCCACGTCGATGACGTCGTTCGCCAGGGCACGGCCGTTGAGCGGGCCCACCGGAGTCGTACCGACCGTGTAGGTGAGCACGTCAGGAAGCAGGAAGTCGGCGAGGCCGCCGGCCACCGCCGGGCTGTACCCGCCGAGCGTCTCGAGGGTCGTGATGATGTTGCTGCGGAAGTTGCCGGTCGTCACCTGCTGCGACGGCGGCGTGACGTTGAAGGCTTGCTTGTCCGAGACGGTGTGGTTGAAGACGGTGTTGATCGCCGGCCGGCCCATCTGGTCGATCATGGCCCCGGTCGCCCGGTCGAGCGTCGTCGCCCAGACACCGATCGCCCCGCCGCTGTCGCTGAGCGCCTCATTCGGCAGCTCGAGCACGATGCCGTTCGTGTTGAAGCTCGCGAAGAAGTCGATGCCGGTGTTGTTCGGCTGGTCGCAGAAGCCGGTCCGGCCGTTGTTCACTCCCAGGACCACGTGCTTGAACGCGGCGAGGTCGAAGAAGAACGGGTCGGCGCGGAGCCCGGCGAAGACCAGGCCGTCACCCTTGAGGGCGTTCGTATCGCCGCGCTGCCCGCCGCCGAGGACGACGCCCTGTGCGAGCGTCCGCGCGTTCGCCCCCGCGTAACGGGTGACGGTGTACGCCTGTGAGCCCGCTGAGGCCGCCGCGAAGTCGACAACGTACGCGACGTCCTCGACCGCGTCGGCGTTGCGGTCGACGTTGATCTTGTAGCGGACGTTCGTCGCGTAGTCGATCGGCCCGATGACCCCGGCCGCGGGGCTGGTGGTGACCGCGATGGCCGTGCGCCCGGCCGTGCTCCCCGGGAACACGTAGACATCGTTGATGTCGGCATCCTCCCGAGCCGCGAGGTTGGGCGCGTCGAGGTGGTCCGCCGCCCGGGAACCGAACGGGGCGGTCGCGAGGATCGCGATGATGGCGGCGGCGGCGATCCCGCCTCCGAGCTGGGCAAGACGTGGGATCCGCATATGGGCTTCCTTTCCCCCTGCTGGTTTGACCGGCGCGTGATACGAGATCGACGCCTCACCGGATGACCGTCGGTCGAAAGGGGATGCGCGGTGCGCTCGCCGGACGTGGCGCACGCCTTACGCGCCGCGCCCGTATCGTGACCGCTGGAGGCGCACGCATGACCGCGGACCGCATCCCGCGCGACGCGGAGCTCGCCGAGGAGCTCGAGGGGCCGGCCACGGATCTCGCCGCGGACCTCGAGCCCGGCCGGACCTCGGCGATCGCCGCCCTGCGTTACCGCGACTTCCGGCTCTTCTGGTTCGGTCTGCTCGTCTCGAACATCGGGACGTGGATGCAGATGTTCGGACAGGGCTACCTGGTCGTGCTGCTCGCGGTGCGTGACGGCGTTCCGCAGCTCGCGCCGCTCTACCTCGGTCTCGTGGGCCTGGCCCGCGCGATCCCCGGGCTCGCGTTGGGCCTCTTCGGCGGCGCGCTCGCGGATCGCACCGACCGCCGCCAGCTCCTCCTGGTCACCCAGTCGGCCGCGGCGGTCACCGCGGCGATCCTCGCGACGCTCGCGATCACCGGCCGCATCAACATCGTCGAGATCTTGTTGCTCGGCGCGCTGAACTCGACGATCTTCGCGTTCGACGCCCCGACCCGGCAATCCATGGTGCCGCGCCTCGTACCCGAGCGCGACCTGATGAGCGCGATCGGGCTCAACTCCGCGGCCTTCAATGGCCCCCAGATCATCGGTCCGGTCATCGGGGGCCTCATCTTCGCTCCGTTCGCGTCCACGCCGACCTTCGGCGCCGGGTTGCTCTTCTACATCAACGCGATCTCATACCTCGCGGTCGTCGTGGCGCTGTTGCGCATGCGACCGGTGCCGATCATCGGCACGAGCGGCGCCGTCACGATGCTCGAGTCGATCCGCGAGGGCCTCGCGTACATCCGGCAGGACGTCGTCGTGAAGTGGATCGTCATCCTCGCCGCGGCGACCGCGCTGTTCGCCCGCCCGTACATCCAGCTCCTGCCGGCCGTGGCCCACGAGGTCCTCAAGGTCGGGGCGGTCGAGCTCTCGTGGATGCTGGCCGCCTCGGGCGTCGGGGCGCTCGCTGGCGCGCTCGCGACCTCCGCGCTCGGCAACCTGCGACGGCGCGGTGCCGTGCTCGTTGGCTCCGCCATCGCCTTCGGCCTGTTCTTGGTGGCCTTCACGCTGCAACGGTCGCTCATCGTGTCGCT
>Ga0209474_10003349_pt1 | contig 14109 bp, 8 predicted proteins | sample GraSoiAngelo_145_FD_185902 | JGI IMG/M metagenome (GOLD analysis project Ga0209474, IMG submission 185902) | Grasslands soil microbial communities from the Angelo Coastal Reserve, California, USA - 14_1009_05_20cm (SPAdes) (version 2) | ecosystem: Environmental > Terrestrial > Soil > Grasslands ...
CCGATACATCCACCTGGTCGCAGAGGATGACGGCGAGATCGTCGGAACGATCGAGCTGGGCGCGCAGGGCGGACGTTCGCGGCACCGTGGTGAGCTGTTCCGCTTCGTCGTCGCAGAGTCACACCGGGGGAAGGGCATCGCGCGCAGGCTGCTCGAAACGGTCATCGAAGAGGCCAAGCGGATGGACATCGAGATGATCGACGCGGCCGCGCGCGCCGGAACACCGGCGGAGGACGCGTTCCGCAAGCTCGGCTTCGTTGAGTTCGGGCGATTGCCCGGGGGCTTGGTCATGGACCCCGAAGAAGTCTACGACCTCGTGTACTTCTACCTGCCCGTCGAGGGCTAGGCCTGCTTGCGCTGACCGAACAGCGCCTCGTACCAGATCGCGGCGATCGTATCGATGACCACGTCGCGCTTGAAAGGCCCGCCGCGCACGAGCCAGAAGTAGCAGAAGCGTTCCAGCATCGAGACCAACGCGACGGCCGCGGTACCGGGATCGACTGGGTGACGAAGGCCCGCATCCACGCCGCGCGCGATCGTGTGCGCGATGCGCCCGGCGAACTGTCCGAGGACCTCCCGGCCGAGCTGGTCGAAACGGCTGTCCTCCATCTCGGCGGTGATCCACGCGTTGATGACGGGTGAGTGGCGCTCGTATTCGTCGACGAAACGCTCGACCCACGCGCGCAGCTGTTCGTACCCCTCCTCGCCAACCTCGATCCCCTCGAGCTCGTCGGCGAGCGCGTACATGTGGTCCGCCGTGGCGACGGCGAGCGCCTCGAGGACGTCCTGCTTGTTGGCGAAGTAGAGGTAGAAAGCGCCGTGGCTGGTCCCGGCTTTCTGCGTGATGTCGTCGACGCGCGCGGCCGAGTACCCGCGCTCCAGGAACACCTGGCGAGCGGCTTCGAGCAGCTTCACGCGCGTCCGCTCGCCCTGCTCGCCGATCACGCGTTCTTGCTGGACGGACTTCGCTTTCTTCGCCACGGCGCTCATCATAGGGGGCCCGATGAGACCCCTGCATCGATGGTCGTGCGTGCGATGCACGCCGCCAACAGCTGCTCAGGCGAGAACACTCCGTGTTGCAAGCGCGTAAGCGCTGGTAGCGATCCAGCACGATATTTCGTGCTCATTTGTTACCAACTAACATTTCGAGCAGCCGGCGCGCGCCGGGACGGCCGCCCGTCACTCGTGTCACGACACCGGGTCCTACAGTAGCCTCACGTCGGCATGAACTCAGAGCTTCGTGGCTGGATCGACCGGCACTTCACGGTGCCGCGGGGCGGGCGCTCGAAGGTGATGGCGCTCGCGGACGCCGTCGCCGACAACGTACGGCCGGGCGACGCCGTTCACCTCGGTGTAACGCACTCGCGCGGCAGCGCCGCATTCTGGGAGCTGATCAGACGGTTCCGGGGGACCGATCCGCGGCTGACGTTGCTCGCGGTCCAGATGACGAGCCCGGAGGCGCCGCTGGTTCACACGGGCCTCGCAACGAAGATCGTCACCTCGTGGTCGGGCGACTCGTACATGTCGCCGGGGCCGAACGGCGTGTACCAGCGCGCGTGGATGTCGGGCGGCATCGAGTTCGAGCACTGGTCGATCCTGACGTTCGTGCAGCGGCTAGCCGCCGGCGCGCGCGGCCACCCGTGGGCGCTGACGTCATCGATCGCCGGCTCGTCGATGGAGAAGGACAACGACGTCCAGGTGATGGAGGACGGGACCGTCATGATCCCCGCCCTGGTGCCCGACGTGTCGATCTTTCACGCGCCGGCCGCCGACGAGCAAGGGAACGTCCTGTTCTCTCCGCCGCTCATGGAGAACGTCTGGGGTGCTCTCGCCGCACGCCGCGGCTGCATCGTGACCGTCGACAAGATCGTCGATCAGTCGTACGTGCGCGCGCACGCGCACATGACGAGGATCCCCGCCTCCGCCGTGCGCGCGGTCGTCGAAGCGCCGTTCGGCGCGCATCCGGGAGGGCTGCTCCCCACCGGGCTAGAAGGCATCACGGCGTACGGCGAGGACTACGAGTTCTGGGCAGACATCAAGAAAGCGTCGCGCGATCCGAGCGCTATGGACACGTGGATCCGCAAGTGGGTGCTCGAGCTCGGAACGCACGAGGCGTACGTGAAGAAGCTCGGCCACGAACGATTCACACGTTTGCGCCGTCGCGCCGATCCGCAGGGTTTCTACGCGGAGCTCGAAGAGTCGCTCGTCACGACCGGCATCGACGCGCCGGCCAACGCCGTGGAGTGGGCGGTCGTGGCCGCCGCGCGCGAACTGCGCGCGCGCATCCGTGCGAACGGTTACACGGCGATGTTGGCCGGTGCCGGCGTCGCGAACTTGGCGGCGTGGCTCGCCGCGTACGGCCTTGCGGAAGAGCAGATCCCGATCGACCTCGTCGCGGAGATGGGGCTGGTCGGGTACTGGCCGCGACCGGGCGAGCCGATCCTTTTCAACCAGCGCAACTTCCCAACCTGCACGATGCTGACCGACATCGAGACCACGCTGGGGATCGTGATGGGCGGCGGCCGGGCGCGCGCGATCGGTGCGCTGGGTGCGGCGCAGGTCGACAAGCAAGGGAATATCAACTCGACGCAGATCCCCGGCGAGACCCTCCTGATGGGGTCCGGCGGAGCGAACGACGTCGTGACCTGCGCGACCGAGTCGATCGTGGTCGCAGCGCAGTCGAAGGGCCGTTTCGTCGAGCAGGTGCCGTACATCACCGGTCCCGGCGACCGCGTGGGTGCGGTGGTGTCCACGCTGGGCGTGTTCCACAAGAAGGACGGCGAGCTGATCCTCACCGGCGTGTTCGGCGACGACCCGATCCGCGCCGCGCGCGAGTGCATCGCGCGCTGCGGGTGGAAGCTTCAGGTCGCGCGCACGCTGCAGGTCATCGAAGCGCCGTCGCGCGAAGAGATAAGGATGCTTCGCATCATGGACCCGCGGGGCTGGTTCCGTGGCTAGCTAACGAGCATGAATCGACTGCGCATCTCGTAGGACCGCCACCGTCTTCCGTCGATTCATGCTCGCTCGATCCCGCGGCGCAGCACGTATTTCTGAACCTTGCCGCTCAGCGTCCGCGGGAACGCGTCGACGATTTCCAGCCGCTCGGGGGTCTTCTGCTTCGCGACGCCGCGCGCCTTGAAGTGCTCGAGCACCTCGTTGAGCGTGAGCGGCTGGCTCTCGCGCGTGATCACGAACGCGCACACGCGCTCCCCGTAGCGCTCGTCCGACACCGGCGTCACGGCGGCCTCTTGCACCTTCGGATGCTCGGCGAGGATCTCTTCCACCTCGCGCGCGCTGATGTTCTCGCCGCCGCGGATGATGATGTCTTTCTTGCGGTCGGTGATCGTGAGGTAGCCCTCCGCGTCGAACCGTCCGATGTCGCCGGTGCGGAACCAGCCGTCCTCGGTGAAGGCGTCCGCGTCCATCGCAGGGTCCATGTAGCCCAGGAACTGGTCGGGCCCGCGGCTGATGATTTCGCCTTCCTCGCCGGGGCCGACGTCGTTCAATTCGTCGTCGATCAGCCGCACCTCGACGTCGAGCATCGGCCGACCGTCGGTGTGCGCGCGCTTCTCGAGCGGATCGTCCTTCGTGCCCATGGTGATCGAGGGGTGCTCCGTGCAGCCGTACGCGCGCATCGACCACCAGCCGACACCCGCGGCCTGCTCGACCAGTGTCGGAGGCACGCCGGCGCCGCCCAAGCCGAACTCGCGAAGTGATGAGACGTCGTAGTCCTTGAAGTTCGGCGCATTCAGCAGCGTCGCGAGGAAGAACGTCGCGCCGCCGGTGAACGTGATGCGGTGCTCCTGGATCAATTGGAGCGCCCACGACGGGTCCCAGCCGTCCATCAGAACGAGCGCCTTGTAGCCGAGCATGAAGGGCGCGATCAGTGCCGAGTAGATGCCGGCGATGTGGCCGATCGGATTGGGGCACAGGAACACGTCGTCCGGACCGCCGCCCGACGCGGCGGCGATCGCGCGCAGCTCCGAAAGCAACGTGTTGTGCGAGTGGACGACGCCCTTCGGGTCGGACGTGGTGCCGCTCGTGTACGCGAGGATGTGGGGCTCGTCCGGCGAGATGTTCGGGCGCGGGAAGTCGGGCGTTGCGCGCTCGGCCACATCGCCGAACGACAAGCAGTCGTCGGGGACCTTCTCGCCGACGACGATGACGTTCTGGAGATCGGGGAGGCGCGGACGGATCTCCTGCACCATCGCGAGGTAGTCAACGCCGCGCCAGGTGTCGGGAACCATGAACACCTTCGCGCGCGACTGACGAAGGATGAACTCGACCTCTTTCGCTTGGTAGATGTGGATGATCGGCGTGACGACGACGCCGAGCGCCGCGCATGCGTGATAGGTGAGGCACGCCTCCATCCAGTTCGGCATCTCCATCGCGAGCACGTCGCCCTTGCGCAAGCCGAGCGCGTGCAGCGCACCGGCGAGTTGCAGGCCGCGCTCGTGCATCTGCCTGAACGTGAGCTCGGCGGGACGGTCGGGCGACGCCACGATGAACCGCCGGTCGGGGAACGTCACGGTGCAGCCTTCCTCGAGCACATCGTTGAACGTGCGCGTGCCCCACAGACCGCGCGCGCGGTACTCGCCGAAGAGCTGCGCGCGCACCTCTTGGCGAGGGAAAGCTTGCTCGATCATCGCGCGGCGATTCTACGGATGAGTCGTCTCGCCGGTGAAAACTAGGGGATGACCGCGTCGACCTCTGCGACGAGCGGGAGCGCACCGAGCGAGCCGAAGAGCTCACGCGCACTCTCGAGGTGTTTGGCCGCTTCTTCCTTGCGACCCAGAGCCGCCAAGCATCGCCCGGCGCCGAAAAGCGAGTGTCCTTGCTCGAGCGGCATGGAGAACGCCTCCCAGTTCGCCGCAGCCTCAACGTACGCGCGCAGTCCCTCTTCGAGGTTCCCTTGCGCCTCGTTCAACGCGGCACGCCCAGCGGCCACCGCGTAGCGGTCTCGCGTCAAGCCCGGGCGTATGCGGTCGAGGATCCGCCGGAGTGTTTCGGTTTGATCTGCTGCCACGAAGATCCGAGCTGCGTCCGGCAGCTGCCAGCAGATGTACACGGGAACGTCGCCCGAGACCTCGACGAACTCGTTCGCAAGCTGGACCGCGCGCGTTGTGTTCTTCGCTGTGAGCTCCCACATCGCCGCGGTGATCAGCAATGGCGCCAGCAGCTGCGCGTCGCCGATGCGGCGCACCTTCGGAAGGTATTCCTGGATGGTCTGTCCGGAGGCGGCGACGTTGTTTCGAAGGAGTTGAACACGTGATTTGAACGGGAGCGCTACGGCTGCGGTGGAGGTTGTTCCTCCTGCCTCGACCCACGCGGTCACTTCGTCGGTAGCAGCGATGACATCGTCCCAATCACCCGTGTCGTAGAGCATCCAGGTCGTCTCCGCCCGCGCCCACATCGCTCCGCCTGTGGCGCCTCGACGCGCACAAAACTCGACGCCGGTCCGGTGGAGCTTTAGGCCTTCGAGCGGTCCCTCGTTGATCCAGACGGCGTCGCCGAGGTTCACGTAGGCAGACCCGGCCCCCTCCGTCTCTCCCAGCTCGAGGACGCTCTCGAGACACTTCCGAAGGTCTTCGATACCGCCCGGGTCTCCGAGGTCGCATCTGGCGCCGCCGCGGAAGCCAAGTGCCCGGGCGACCGCTGAGTCCATCCCGAGCTTCGAGCCGAGATCGATCGCACGTTGAGCGAGCTCCTTCGCGCGCTCCGACCTGCCGGATACAAGTGCCTGCCCGGCGAGCGAAACGTATGCCCCCGCTAGCAGAAGCCCGGGCGGTTGGCGTTCCAGGATGCTGATGCCCTCGTCTGCGACCGCGTCACCTTCCTCCGACTCACCTTCGAGATGGAGCGCGTTCCCCAGCTTGACGAGCAACGCCCCTAGCCCGAGGTCGTCGTTGCGTGCGCGGAACCGTTCGGCTTCTTTGCGCATGATGGGGATCGCGGGCCCAGCACCCTCGGCCTGCATCAACGAAAAGACAACCTTCTGCACGAGATCGATCCGACGAGGGTCTTCCTCTGAGGCGAGCTCGAGCGCGCGGCCGTAATAGCGGGCCGCGGTGCCGATGTCGAGGACACATGCCCGGTCGCCCGCAAGCTCCAGGAAGGACCGCGCGCGCTCCTCAAGTGCGAGCACCTCAGCGGAGAGCCCTGATGCGCGCGCAAGATCCAAGGCTTGCTCGTAGTGGTACGCGAGTAGCTCTGCCTGGTCCGCCACGCGGTCACCCGCCGTCTGCTCGATCCATTCGGCCGCGGCGCGGTGCTTCTGCGCGCGCGACCCGCGGGGGATCTGTCCGTAGGCGACATCGCGGACGAGGACGTGCCAGAACGCGTACTCGGCTTGGTCTTTCACCGACGAGTTCCGAGCGGGACGGACGATCTCGCGCCGGGCCAGCTCGTGCAGCGCGGCTCTTGCGGCCTCCTCCGCCAGGTCGCCCATCGTGGCGACGGCGCCGGACCAGAACACCTTGCCGACGACAGCGGCGTCCTGCAGCAGCGCCTTGCGCGCGGCCGGAACCGTGTCCAGACGCGCGGCGATCAGTGCGTGGACCGTGTCCGGCACGCTGACCTCGAGGTCGGCAGTGACCTGGAGTTTCCCGTCCTCTCGAGAGATGACGCCGCGGTCGAACAGCATGCGCACGAACTCTTCCGCGTACAGCGGATTGCCGCCCGACCGCTCGACGACCATCGACTGCAGCTTCTTCGGCAATTCCGTTTCTTGGAGCAGCCCTGCGATCAGCTCGGAGGTCTCCTCCGCAGTCAGCGGTGAGAGCGCCAACGTCGTCGAGTTCCGCTTGCCGCCACCCCACCCCGGGTGCGCGTCGTACAGCTCGGGCCGCGCGGTGCAGACCACAAGGAGCGGGACGCCCGAGGCCCATTCCACAAGGTGCTCGATGAAATCGAGCATCGCGGCGTCTGCCCAGTGCAGGTCTTCGAAGACGAGGATCGTTGTTCGGTGCATGGCGAGCGCTTCGAGAAAGCGGCGCCATGCGGTGAACGCCTCGGTCCGCTCGACGGTCGAATCCAGCTCGATCGCGGCGCCGACCAGCGGGGCGAGGCGCGCGCGCACCCAATCGCGCTCGGTCGCGTCCTGGATCAGAAGCCCGAGCGCCGCGGCCAGCTTGTCGCCCGCTTGCGCGGGCGTATCGGTCTCGAGGATCCCCGCCTGCGCTTTCACCAGCTCGCCGAGGGCCCAGAACGTGATGCCTTCGCCGTACGGCAGGCACCGGCCTTGGCGCCACTGCACGATCTCCGCCAGCTCGTCGACGAAGTCGCTGAACTCGCTCAGCAGCCGGCTCTTGCCGACGCCCGGCTCGCCCATGACGGTCGCGAGCTGGATCGACTGCTCGCGCGTCGTGCGCCAGTAGAGGTTCTCCAGCATCGTCAGCTCGTATCGGCGTCCGACGAACGGGCTGCTCGCATACAGCTCCGTCTCCAAGCCGAACTTCGCGCGCGGCGACTTCGCCCACCACAGCCGCACGGGCTCCGCCTTGCCTTTCACCGTTACAGGCGAGAGCTCTTCGTAGTCGAATAGATCCTGCGTCAGGCGGTGCGTTGTCTCGCCGACGGCGACGCCGCCGACCGGCGCGACGCCTTGCAGTCGCGACGCGGTGTTGACGACGTCACCGGTGACCATCCCTTCGCCGAGCTCTGGGCGCGCGCCCAGCGCGACGACGACCTCGCCGGTGTTGACGGCGACGCGCGCGCTCAGCCCGAGGCCGGGGTCCGCTTCGTTCAGCTCTTCGATGGCTTGTTGGATACGCAGGGCCGCGCGGACGGCGCGCTCGGCGTCGTCTTCGTGCGAGATCGGGGCGCCGAAGAGCCCGACGACCGCGTCGCCGATGAACTTCTCGACGGTGCCGCCGCGCGCCTCGATCAGCTCTTTGAGTCGCTGGTGGTACGGTCGCAAGCGCGCGCGCACGTCTTCGGGGTCGGCGGCCTCAGAGGCCGCCGTGAAGCCGACCAGGTCGGCGAAGAGCACGGACACGACCTTTCGCTCTTCGCCTTTGGCGGCGGGCGCGGCGAGCGGGCTGCCGCAGTTCAAGCAGAAGCGAGCGTTGGCTGGGTTGTCCTGCGAGCAGTTCGAGCAGACCGGCATCGCGGCGAGTCTAACGTGCGCGCCCACGCCCCCGAAACCACCGTCTGGAATGTCGGTTCCTTGGACTGGCGCGCGCGCCGCGTGCGAAGGTGTACGCGTTCGGACGACCCTGGAGGGCGCCATGCACGGCGGAACGTTCACTGCGAACTGGCTCAAGGAACAAGGGGTAACCGACGTCTTCGCGCTCAGCGGAGAGCACGTTTTGCCGCTGCTGGACGGCTTGGCCGACGCGGGCATCGACGTGATCGCGTGCCGGCACGAGCAGGCGGCCGTCCTCGCCGCCGAGGCGTTCGCGCGCGTGACCGGGCGGCCGGGCGTTGCAACGGTGACCGCCGGTCCGGGTGTGACGAACGCGGTTACCGGCCTTGCAGTCGCGAACACGTCTGGATCGCCGGTGATGCTGCTCTCCGGCAAGACGTCGACCGCGAAACGTTACACCGGAACGTTCCAAGACATGGACGGCGTGGCGGTCGTGCAAGGCGTGACGAAGTACGCCGATACCGTGTATCTCACCGACCGGCTCGGCGATTACCTCGACCGTGCCTGGCGCCGCATGGTCGGCGGCCGGCCGGGCGCGGTCGCCCTCGAGCTCCCACACGACGTGCTCAAAGGCGAAACGGCCGTCGAACCGAAGAAGGTCGTCCTTCCCGAGCCGCCCGGCGCGTCGCCGGCGGCGTTGGCCTCGGCGCTGCAGCTGCTGTCGGAGTCGGAGCGGCCGATCATCGTCGCCGGCGGCGGCGCGTTCTGGTCGGGTGCCGGCGGCGCGTTGCGCGCGTTCGCCGAGCGCGCGCGCATCCCCGTCACCGCCGTGAACGCCGCACGCGGCCTGATCGCCGACGGCGAGGACGTCTCGCTCGGACCGCTGTCCGAGGGCGGGTTCCAGATCATGATGGCCGACGTCGTCGTGCTCGTCGGCACGAAGCTCGACGCGTCGGTGACGATGGGCGGCCCGCCGCTGTTCGCCGGAACCGAGAAGCTGATCCAGATCGACATCGAGCCGACAAACATCGGCCTCAACCGCATGCCCGACGTGGCGATCCAAGGCGACGCGCGCGTCGTCCTCGAGCAGCTTGCCGAGGCCTGGGACGGCAAGCCGAAAGACGCGTGGCTCGCGCAGGCGAAGGAAGGCGGGGGACAGCTGCGTGCGGCGTGGGAAGCGCAGACCGCGCCGCTCGAAGGGTCGCCGGTCCCGCCGGGCCGCATGATCCACGAGGTCATGACCCAAGCGGGCCGAGAGGCGATCCTGATCTCCGACGGCGGCGACATCCACACGTGGGCGATCACGCGATTCCCGGCGTACCGGCCGGGTTCGTTGCTCGCGACGCACGACGCGCTCGGCACGATCGGCGTCGGCGTGCCCTACGCGCTCGGCGCGAAAGCGGCGGCGCCGGATCGAGACGTCGTGCTTTGCATCGGCGACGGCTCGTTCGGGTTCGGTGCGATGGAGCTGGAGACCGCCTCGCGGTACGGCCTGCCCTTCACGGCCGTCGTCGCGACGAACGGCGCGTGGGGCAACATCCGCCACGAGCAAGGCAAGCAGTTCGCCAAGCAGACCGGCGCCACGGAGCTGTCCGTCGCGTCCTACGAGAAGATCGCAGAGGCGTTCGGCGGTTACGGCGAGCGCGTCGAAGACGCGAAGGACGTCGGCCCGGCGATCAGGCGCGCGATCGACTCCGGCAAGCCCGCGGTCGTGAACGTGATCACGCAGCCCGGCGTCGTCAGTCCCGTGACCGAGATGGTCGGCGGGATGATGTCGATGCTCTGATATGCCGGGCCACGACGCGATCGTCGTCGGCGCGGGTTCCGCCGGCGCGATCGTTGCGACGCGGCTCGCCCAACGGGGCGCGCGCGTGCTGCTCCTCGAGGCGGGACCGGATTTCCCGTCCGACCCGCCTGCGCTGCTGACGAGCGACGTGAAGGTCCCCGTCTACGAGTACGACTGGGGGTTCCGCAGCGAAGGTGATCGCGATATCGAGCTGCCCCGTGGGAAGTGCGTCGGAGGCTCGTCGGCTACGAACGCCGCCGCAGCGGTCCGTCCGCAGCCCGCCGACCTCGACGGCTGGGGGATCGCCGAGTGGTCGTGGGACGCGTGTCTGCCGGCGCTGTGCCGCTTCGAGACCGACAAGGAGTTCGGCGACAGGCCGTACCACGGAAACGACGGACCGATCCACGTCGAGCGTATCGACACCGCGAACTGCAAGCCGGTGACGCGCGCAGTATACGAGTCGCTGCTCGCGATGTTCGGCGACGAGCCCGATCAGAACGCGCCGGACGCGACCGGCACCGGCGCCCAAGCGAGCAACACGCGCGACGGCGTCCGGCAGTCGACCCTGATCACCTACATGCCGATCGCGCGCGCGCTCCCCACGTTCGAGCTGCGCGCGGACGTTCTCGTCGATCGCGTTGTCATCGAGAACGGCCGGGCGGTCGGCGTTGCGCTCGCAAGCGGACGCATTTTCGAAGCCGATCTCGTCATCCTCGCGGCGGGCGCTCTCGCGACGCCGACGATCCTGATGCGCTCCGGCGTCGGCCCCGCGCAACATCTCCGAGAGCACGACGTCGATCTCGTTCAGGACCTGCCGGTCGGCGACAACCTTCACGACCACCCCGCGCTCGGGCTGCTCGCCACCGCGCGCGACCCCGACGAGATCGACCAGCGGCTGATCGCGCGCGTGATGGCGCGCACGTCGTTCGATGGAAAGCGCGGCGAGGAGGACCTGCACATCTTCGGCTCGTTCACCGGCGAGGGAACGCGGTCGCCCGTCCCGCCGAGCGGCTTCGTCGTCGCAGGGATGGTGATGAAGCCGCGGTCACGCGGAACCGTCCGTCTCCGGAGCCGCGATCCCGAAGCCGCGCCGCGCGTCGTGCTCAACTACCTCGACGACCCATACGACCTCGACGCTTTCGTCCGCATGATGCTGCTCATCGAAGAGGTCTACGATCAGCCGGCGATGAAGGAGGTGCTCGACCAGCTGCTGTGGCGGCCGTCGAGCGTCCATCGCGCCGAGATGGAACGGGTTGCGCGCGCCGGCGCCCTGACCGACCACCACGAAGCCGGTTCCGTCCCGATCGGTCCGGTTCTCGACCGGCACTTGCGCGTGCACGGCATCGACGCGTTGCGCGTCTGCGACGCGAGCATCTTCCCCGACCCGCCGCGCTGCAACACGAACTTCCCGACGATGATGGCCGCGGAAAGGTTCATCGAGCTCCTCGATTCCGAGCGGTAGTCTCAGCCCCACTGTGCACGAAGGGGCGATCCCACCTCCTGCGTCACTGCGCGTGATCATCCGCGATCCCGCGCTGCGCGTGATCATGCTCGTCGTCTTCGTGATCATGCTCGGCTTCGGTATCGTCGCGCCGATCCTGCCGCTGTTCGCGCGGTCGTTCGGCGTCAGCTACGGAGCGGCCGGCCTCCTGATCTCAGCGTTCGCGTTCACGCGCCTCGCGTTCGATCTGTTCGCCGGTCCCGTCGTCGACCGTTGGGGCGAGCAGCGCTCGTCGATCGCCGCGCTCTTGTTCGTCGCCGGGTCGTCGGCGTTGACTGCCGTCGCGCCCAACTATCCCTTAGCCGTCATCTTTCGAGCAGCCGGTGGTGCCGGCTCCGCGCTGCTGTTCGCTGCTTTGTACAGCTACTTGCTGAAGATCGTTCCGGCCGAGCGCATGGCGCGCGCATCGGGACTCTTCTACGGCGCGTTCAATGTGGGGATCATCGTCGGAGGGCCGCTCGGCGGAGCGATCGCGGGGCAGTTCGGGTTGCGCGCGCCCCTGTACTTCTACGCTGGCGTGCTCGTCGTGTCGGCGGTCGTCTTTCGGCGCTTCGTGCCGGACCCGCCGCGAGCGGCGCCGGCGGAACTAAGAGAGACGACGAGCCGCGAGCGATTCATAAGCGTGCTCAAGAACCAGGCGATCCTTCGCGTCGCGATCCTCAACTTCGCCTACCTCTGGATGATCGTTGCCGTCTACGACACGTTGATGCCACTCTTCGCGCGCTACCGGCTGGGCATGTCGCCCGAGACGATCGGCGCCGTGCTGGCGGTGGCGCTGGTGACCGAGATGGTGGTGATGTATCCGGCCGGGGCGTTGGCCGATCGTCTGGGTCGTAAACCGGTGGCGATCTCGACGTTCGCATGGCTGGTCGTCATCATTTCTCTGATCGGTTTCAGTCCCAATCGCGCGATCTTCTTCCTCGTTATGGGGGCGGTCGGGACGGCGACCGGATCGAGCGCCGTCATCCCGACGGCGATGCTCGGCGACGTTGCAGCGGAGGGATCATCGGGAACCGCGGTGGGCGTGTTCCGCTTCGCCGGGGACCTCGGGATGACCATCGGTCCACTCGCGGTTGGATTGACGACGAACGCGCTGGGCTTCAAAGCGGCATTCATGATCGCGGTTCTGCCGTGCTTCTTGGCGCTGCTGGATCTGCTGCGGATGCGCGAGACGCTGAAGCGCGCCTAGCTACTCGAACGCGCCCGAGGCTTCCAGGGTCTTGAACTCGTCGTCGCTCATTCCGAGCAGCCCTTTGTAGACGTCCTCGTTGTCGCGGCCGAGCGTCGGGCCCGGCCGGGTGAACGAAGGAGGAGAGTCCGAGAGGCGGAACCCGAGCGCTTCGTAGTTCTGTGTGCCGATCACCGGATGCGACATCGAAACGAAGTGCCCTCGGTGCTGCAATTGCGGATCTGCATTGAGGTCGGCGAGATCGAGAACCGCAGTGGCCTCGAGCCCAACAGAACGCAGCTCTTCTGCCAGCTGATCACGATCGCGAGATGAGGTCGCCGCCTCGATCGCAGCCTCCACGAACTCTCGCTGAGCCAACCGGCCATCGAGGTGCTGCCAGTTTTCTTCGGGCGTCAACGAGAGCGATTCGGCGAGGTGCGTCCATTCCTCGTCCGACGACGTCGCGATCGCGATCCACCGGTCTTCGCCCGCGCATCGGAACACGCCGTGCGGCACCGCGCGCGCCGACGCATTCCCGCGACGCCAAGGCGCCTCGCCGGTTACCGCCTTCTCGACCAAGACATCGCCGAGGCAGTAGATGGCGCACTCGACCTGCGAGAGGTCGAGGTACGCTCCTTCGCCCGTGCGCGCGCGGCGCAGCAGCGCCGCCATCACCGCGGCCGCGGCGAAGCGCGGCGACAGCGAGTCGGTGATCGTCCCGTACGGCCCGAGAGGCTCGCGGTCGGGCCAGCCGGTCAGGTGGTTGAAGCCGGAGATCGCTGCGCCCTGGCCGCCGAACCCCGGGTAGTCGCGCTCGGGCCCCGTCTGTCCGTGCAAGCAGGTCGACACCATCACCAGGCCGGGCTTCTCCTTCGCGAGGTCTTCGTACGCCAGACCCCATCGTCCCATCGCGCCCGGCGCGAAATTCTCGGCGACGACGTCGGCCCAACCCACCAAGCGCAACGCGATCGCGCGCGCATCGGGATGCTTCATGTTCAGGGTGATCGCGAGCTTGTTGCAGTTGAAAGCTGCGAACATCGGCGATGCGTCGAGCGACTTCTGCGTCTTCGTGATGCCGTACAGGCGCAGGAAGTCGGGACGCACGCGCGACTCCACGCGCACGACGGTCGCGCCGTGGTCGGCCAGATACCTCGTCGCGAGCGGCCCCGCCGCGCCGGCGCCGAACTCGAGCACGTTGATCCCTGCGAGCGCGCCGCTCACGGCGCCGCTCCGTGCGCGCCCGGAACGGCATCCGAGACGACGAACGACCGAACCAACGGCACCACTCCGAGAGCTCGATCTTCCACCTGAACGAAGAGATCTCGAGAGGCGTACTGCCGGCTCGCCAGGATCTCGCGCGCGGTGTTCGCCGGCGCGAGCATCAAGCCCCGCGTCAGCGCCGCGTCGTAGAGCTCGGTCATCGTCTTCGTCAGGAAGAACGCGGCGATCGGCTCGCTGATCTCGCCGACCTCTTCCTGCGAGAGGAGGTTGTGGTTATAGGTGTCCCAGTCTCGTTCCCTGAGCGAAGAAGGAGCGAGCCCTTCTTGGTTCATCCAAGCCACCAACCG
>Ga0209474_10003350_pt1 | contig 14104 bp, 12 predicted proteins | sample GraSoiAngelo_145_FD_185902 | JGI IMG/M metagenome (GOLD analysis project Ga0209474, IMG submission 185902) | Grasslands soil microbial communities from the Angelo Coastal Reserve, California, USA - 14_1009_05_20cm (SPAdes) (version 2) | ecosystem: Environmental > Terrestrial > Soil > Grasslands...
CGTCGTCGTGCGGGTGATCGACGTGGGCCCGGAGATCGAGCTCCAGGTCGAGGACACGGGCGTGGGGATCCCCGCCGATGCGCTGCCGCACATCTTCGACCCCTACCGGCAGGCCCACCGCGAGCGGGGCGGCACGGGCCTGGGCCTGGCGATCGTGAGTGGGATCGTGGCTGCCCACGGTGGACGCGTGACCGCCGAATCGCGCGAGGGGAAGGGGAGCCGCTTCACCGTGCTTCTGCCGCGCGCATGAGCACTCGGGAACGCGAGCAGAAGCCCAAATCCGCCGCCCGCGCCGGTGGTCTGCTCTTCGTCGTGTCCCGTGACGCCGTGGACCGCTACGAAGACCTCAGGCGAGTCTTCGCCGGAGACGCGAGGGTGACGGTGATCCTCGATCGCCGGTCGGGCGAACGTCGGAAGACGCCGAGCGTTCGAGCCGCGGGACGTCGTCGAGCCGAGCGACGCTCGAGGCCTGCGATCGACAACGGATTACAACGGCAGGGGTGGGCCATGGTGCGTCGCGACCTGTCTCACGTTCCCACGTACGATTCGCACGGCCTCCCGCCGAATCCCTAAGCCCGAACTATCGCCACCTCTTCGAAGTCCTTCTTTAGCCGCCCGATCGCGGCTGAACACCCCCCTTGTGGTTCATCGAGGGACGAATACCGCGGTACCGAGCGACCGTCGCGACCCGGAGCCGGCTCCGCTTAGGACCACGAGTGGCACGATACCGAGGATGTCTTCAGACGGTCGACGACAAGCTCGAGTCCGGTGATGTCCCGACGATTGGTCCGTTCGCCTCTTAAAACGGGGATGTGGGCTACGAGCAGTGCCGGAGACGCCCGAAGGCGTCGTTGCCGCCGACCAAGCGGCGCGGGGCCGCGTTGACAATGGGCGAGGTCGTCGCGTCGGCGTGGTCGAGCTGCCGCAGGATGCGATTCACGTACCGGCGCGTCTCCCGATAGGGCGGAACGCCCCGGTGATGGATCACCGCTTGCTCGCCGGCGTTATAGGCGGCGAGGGCGAGCGGCACGTTATTCCTGAAGATGTCCATCATGGCGCGAAGATGCCGGATGCCGGCCTCCATGTTCTCCCGTGGATCGAAGGGATTGTCCACGCCGAGGGTGGCCGCCGTCGTAGGCATGAGCTGCATCAGCCCTCGAGCCCCTCGGCAGGATACGGCGCCAGGGTTGAAGTGCGACTCGGCTTCGATCACCGCCGCGACCAGGTTCTCGGAAAGACCGTATCGGGTCGCCAATTCCCTGATGTCGGACTCGACCCTGATGTGGAAGTCGGTCCTGACGTAGAAGTCGATTTGCGTGCTACTGGGTGCGCTTTCATCACCGGCGCTCGCGCTGTCGGACGCGCCTGTGGCGCCCTCGTGCGCGCCGGTCATGCGAGCCACCACGTAGCCGGAGCCCATCGTCACAAGAAGAACCACGAGGCCGAGCAGGTGCTTACGATCGCTTCCTGACCACATGCCAGGGTAATAAGGCAACGATCGGACCAAGAGGGGCGGGACAGGATAAGTCCCGAATTTTCCGGCATTCGCGAGGAAGAGGAGGTCACGGAGGACTGGTCAAAACCTTACCTAGTAGGTCCATTTTTCCCCTCCGGGTGCACAGGAGAGCGCTGTCCGGACAAAGGACGGGTGGCTGCAGAGGTCTTTCGCGTCCTGAGCCCAGGCGGCCGTGCGGCCGTGGCCGAGATCACCTTCGCCCAGCCTTTGCTCCGCACCGAGATGCACACGATCGACGACTGGTTTCGGTGAATTGCCGGCGCCCTACCAGAAGCGGCGCTTCTGGCCCTCTTCCGGGAGGCGGGCTTTCTCGAGCCCGAGATTCTGGCGCGAGCGACGAACGCGCGCACGAAGACGCCGGGAACGTTTATTGCGACGCTGTTACTCTGCAAGCCCGCATAGCGCCGCCGGGTGCGCGCGACGGACGTCAGCCGCTGCCCAGATAGGCCTTCCGGATGAGCGGGTTCTCGAGCAGCTCCTGCGCGGAGCCGGCGAGGACGACTTCGCCCATCTGAAGCACGTAGCCGCGATGGGCGATCGAGAGCGCCATGTTCACGTTCTGCTCGATCACGAAGATGGTGGTGCCTTGCTCGTTGATGGCGCGGATGATGTCGAAGACCTCCTCCACCAGGCGCGGCGCGAGGCCCATGGACGGCTCGTCCATGCAGAGCAGCGTGGGCCGCGTCATCAGCGCCCGGCCGATGGCCAGCATCTGCTGCTCGCCGCCCGACATCGTGCCCGCGAGCTGATGGCGCCGCTCCTTGAGCAGCGGGAAGAGGCCGAACACGCGATCGAGCTCCTCGGCCCAGCCAGGCTCCGCCCGCCGCGTGTAGCGGCCCATCTCGAGGTTCTCGAGGATGGTCATGCGCGGGAACACGCGGCGGCCCTCGGGCACGGGGGCGATCCCACGCTTGACGATCTCGCTCGTGCGCAGGGCGTGGATCGGCTGGCCCCGGAAGCTGACCGTCCCCGCGCTCGGCCGCACCAGCCCGAGCACCGTCTTCATGGTGGTGGACTTGCCGGAGGCGTTGCCGCCGAGCAGCGAGACGATCTCCCCCTCGCGAATCTTGTAGCTCACGCCCTTGAGCACGTGGAGTGAGCCGTAGTGGGTGTGGACGTCGCAGAAGTCGAGCAGGACGCCCCCCGAGGCCTTCATGCCACGCGGCGCCGCCGGCCCAGGTAGGCCTCGATCACGCGCTCGTCGCTCCGTACGTGGGCCGGCACGCCCTCCGCGATCTTCACGCCGTGATCGAGAACGACGACGCGGTCGGAGACGTCCATCACCACGTCGAGCTTGTGCTCGATCAGGATGATCGTGATCCCGAGGCCGCGGAAGGCGCGGACCACGTCCATCAGCTCGAGCGTCTCGGCGGGGTTCATTCCGGCCGTCGGCTCGTCCAGCAGCAAGAGCTTGGGCCTCGTCATGATCGCGCGCGCGATCTCGGTGCGGCGGCGGTTGGCGTAGGAGAGTCCGTACACCGGGTGATCCATGCGGGGCCGCAGCCTGTTGCCGAAGATCTCGACGACTTCGAGCGCGCTCTCGACGGCCCGCCGCTCCTCCTCCCGCACGCGAGGTGGGCGAAAAATCGCGCCCAGCGCGCCGGCCTCAAGGCGCGCGTGCTCGCCCACGAGCAGGTTCTCCATCACGCTCAGGTTGTTGAACAGGCGGATGTTCTGGAAGGTGCGGGCCACCCCGTGCGTGACGATCGCGTGCGACGGCAGGCCCCCGATCTCCCGGCCCTCGAAACGAATGCTCCCGGTGTCTGGTGGGATGAGGCCGGTGATCAGGTTGAAGAGCGTGGTCTTGCCGGATCCGTTAGGCCCGATGACGCTGACCAGCTCGCCGGCTCGGACGGTGAGCGTGATGTCATACGCCGCCATGACCCCGCCAAAGCTCTTGCGCAGTCCCTCGATCTCGAGCAGCGGACGCCCCGCCCCGCCGGCCGTCGCCGCGCGCGCCCACGAGAGACTCACCGCCGCGCCCCGGACCGGCGCGGCGGCCTGCTGCTCGCGCGTGAGCGCGGAGACGCGCCGCACCGCCGGCCACAGCCCCTCCCGCCGGAAGAGCATCATCAGCACGAGGATGAGGCCAAAGATCAGCTCGAGCGAGGTGATCAGCTCGATTCTCTGTAAGAAATCGCTCCCGACGAGACGGCCGAGGGCGTGCACGTACTCAGTGAGCTCCTGCAGGATCACGGATTGGAGAAACGACAGGGACAGCGCGGCCACCACCACGCCGCGGATCGACCCGAGGCCGCCCAGCACCACCATGACCAGAATCATGACCGACACCGGGAACGTGAACATGTCCGGCGTGGCCGTGGTCAGCTTGGCCACGTAGAACGTGCCTCCGAGCCCGCCCACCGCGGCGCCCATGGCGAAGGCCATCAGCTTGTAGTGGACGTGATTGACCCCCATGGCCCCCGCCGCCAACTCGTCCTCCCGGATCGCCATCCAGGCGCGGCCGAGCCGTGACTCCTGCAACCGGATGGAGATCCAGACGGAGACGGCGACCAGCCCCAGGCCGAGGAAGTAGTAGGGATACGGCGAGAAACCGAACTCGACACCGAAGAGCCGGGGCGTGCGGATGCCGCCCAGCCCCTGCGCCCCGTTGGTGAGCCCTTCCCAGTTGCGGGCGACCACCGGCACGATCTCGCCGAAGCCCAGGGTCACGATCGCCAGGTAGTCGCCCCGCAGCCGGAGCGTTGGGGCGCCGAACAGCAGGCCGAAAATCGCGCAGACGATGGCGGTGACGGCCAGCATCGGCCAGAAGGCGAAGTGGAACTGCACGGTGTCTGGCTGGCCGGGCACCACCAGTCGGCTCACCTGTCCCGCCCACTCGAGCGGAATCCACAGGCTCGACCACTCGGGCTTGAGATGCCCGGACGCAGCGACGCCGTAGCCGTAGGCGCCGATCGCGAAGAAGGCCGCATAGCCCAGGTCGAGCAGGCCCGCGAAGCCCACCACGATGTTGAGGCCGAGCGCGAGCAGCACGTAGGTGAACGCGTTGGCGGCGGCGTCCACGTTGCCGGCGTTCGACGTCAGGAACGGGAACAGGAGCCCGGTGCCCAGGAGGATCGGGGTGAGGATCTGCCGGCGCCGCGACACCGGCAGCGTGCGCCAGCGCTCGAGTCCTCGCCGCCCTCCGAGCCATCCGGCGAGCGCGGCCATGGCTCAGGCCTTCTGTGGGACGTGGGCGCCGAGCAGCCCGTTGGGCCGGAACACCATGACGATGATCAGGAGCGAGAAGATGATCACGTCGGTCCACTTCACGCCCACGAGCTGGCCGCCGAGGGACTGCGTGAGCCCGATGAAAAGGCCGCCGAGGACGGCGCCCGGAATGGACCCGATCCCGCCCAGCACCGCCGACGTGAAGGCGCGCAGCCCGGTGGTGTAGCCGATGTAGTAGCCGGTGAAGCCGTAGTAGAGGCCAAAGAAGAGGCTGCCCGCCCCGGCCAGCGCCGAGCCCAGGAAGAAGGTGAGCACCACCACGCGGTCGACGTCGATGCCCATCATCCGGGCCGCGTCGGCATCCTGGGCGGTGGCGCGCATGGCCTTGCCGAGCGTGGTGCGCCTGACCAGGTGGCTCAGCGCGAGCATCAGAACGAGCCCCACGACGAAGAGGACGACTTGCTTGAAGGTGACTTCGGCGGCACCCACCGCCCAGCGCCAGTTGGGCAGGAGCTGCGGGAACCGCTGGGCCTGCGGGCCCCAGATCAGCAGCATGGCGTTGATCAGAATGAACGCGACGCCGATCGTCGTGATCATCGGCGCCGTGCCCGCGACGTGCCGCAACGAGCGCAGACAGATCCGCTCGATGAGCACGCCGAGGACGCCGGTCGTCGCCATGGTCGCCACGAAGAGCACCACGAGCGTGCCGACCAGCGCGAGTCCGGTCAGGGACTTCGAGACCGCGGTGACGCCCATGAGGTTCAACACCACGAGCCCCACGAAGGTCCCCGTCATGAAGACGCTGAAGTGGGAGAAGTTGATCAGCTCGATGATGCCGTACACCATGGTGAAGCCGAGGGCGAGCAGGGCGTACATCATGCCCAGCGCGAGCCCGTTGACGATCTGCTGGAGGAGAACATCCACCGTGCTCATGACCGCGTCTTCATCCGAGCCGTTCTCCGGGCCGGCACGCGAGGCGCCGGCCCGGGAAGCCGGATCTCCGCCTACTTTTCCGGCGCCACGCCGACGTACTTGATCTCGCCGTCGCGCCACTGATAGATCGAAACCGTCCGGGTCAGGATGTCGCCGTTGGCGTCGAAGGCAATCGGGCCCTGGATCGAGGCCAGCTTCGTCGCCTGGATCGCGTCCCGGAGGGTCGTGCGCGTGATTGCCTTGTTGGCCTTGGCCGTCCGCTCCACCGCGTCAGCGATGACCAGCACCGCGTCGTAGGAGGTGATGGCGTAGTTGGTGGGGTCGCGCTTCATCTCCTTCTTGAACTTGGTCACCCACGCTTCCAGCTTCCCGGAGGTGACCAGCTCCGGGGAGGCCTGGGAGCAGAACCAGCCGTCGACGGCCTCCTTGCCCGACTGCTTCGGCCATGAGAGGTCGTACACGCCGTCCGAGCCCGCCTTGATCGCGCGGGGCATCACCTCAAAGCTCTGGGGGGCGAGCTTGGCCGCCGCCTGCATGACGCCGCCGTAGTAGAGCGCGTCCGGGTTGAGCCCTTTGATCTTGGTGAGGATGGTCTTGTAGTCGGCTTCCTTCGGGTCGAGCCGGTCACGCCCGAGGATCTTCACGCCCAACTCGCCAGCCCGCTTCTGGAAGCTGTCCGCGATGCCGACGCCGAAGGCGCCGCCGTCGTCCAGCACGAAGACGCTCTTGATCTTCTGCGCGTGGAAGAGATAGTTGGCCATGTTCGGGCCCTGGAAGGCGTCGGTGGTCACGGTCCGGAAATAGACCGCCTTGCCCTTGGGCCGATACTGCGACTGGAGCTTGGGATCGGTGATGTCGGGATTGGTCGAGCTCGGCGTGATGGTGGCCATGTCGGCCTCGGACAGGATCGGCGAGATCGCCTTGCCCTCGCCGCTCATGACGGGACCGACCGCGGCCATGACGAGGCTGTCCGCGATGAACTTCTTGTAGTTCGTGGCCGCCTGGGCTGGATCGTACTGACCCGCCGTCGGGGTGGCGCTGTCGAAAACAACCGCCTCGAGCTTGTAGCCGGCCACGCCTCCCTTGGCGTTGATCTCCGCGATGGCCATCTGCGCGCCCTTGAGAATGGCGTCGGCGCCGTCGGCGTCCGCGCCGGTCACCGGCAGCGAGAGGCCGATCTTCACGACCTTACCCTGCGCCCTCAATCCTCCCGGGAGGCCCGTGAGCATCACCACGAGAGCAAGGAGGGCTGTTCCGGTCACGAGAATGCGGCGATTCATGGTGTCTCCTCCTGATCGAGCGTGTAGGGCTTCAAGCTGGCGCGGAGTCTAGCACGCGGCGGCCGTCGCGGCCTGACCGCATCACCGCCGCATCAGCGGCTGTGCTGGTGGCGAGGCGTGCAGAATTGTTTGTCTGACAAGCAAGCTGAGGGAAGCGCCACGGGTTAATGTACCGACGATCTGAGGCAGGCGATAGAGGAGGTACGAGCATGAGGTTATCACTCGCAGTCAAACGGGCCTTGCTCGCGGGGCTCCTGGGGGTTCTGGTGGCGCCGGTTCCTTCCGCACTCGCGGACGACGAGTGCCGGCAGGTGGCCCCTCCCCCTCCGGCCACCATCAACCTCGGATTCTTCGGCCGGAACATCCCCATGCTGGCCGCCCAGAAGGTTGGCTTCTACGCCGCCGAGAACCTGACCGTCCAGGAGTTCCAGATCGCCAACTCGGTCCAGGGCTTCCGCGACCTCCGCGACAACAGGTTCCAGTTCATCCTGACCTCCATCGACAACGTCGTGAACTTCCGGGTCAATCCCCACAACGCCCTGGGCGCGATCCAGGCGGTGACTTCCACCTTCGGCGTCGACTTCGGCGCCAACCTCACCATGGTCGGCCGGCTCGGGATCACCTCCATCCAGGACCTCCGCGGCAAGACGATCGGCGTGGACGCGCCCGATTCGGGCTTCGCCTTCGCCATTTACAAGATCCTGCGCGTCAACGGGCTGGAGCGCGGGGTGGACTACACGGTGGTCTCCATCGGCGGCACCGCCACCCGCTTCAACGTTCTCATGGCCGGCAACGTCGACGCCACCCTCCTCAACAACGGCTTCGAGATCCGCGCTGCCGACGCCGGGCGCCCCATCCTCGCCACCATCTATGACGTCGCCAGCCCCTACATGGGCAGCGTCGGCGCGGCCATGGAGGGCTGGCTCGCCACCCACGCCGGCATCGCCGAGCGGTTCATCCGGGCTTACTTCCGGGCCACGCTCTGGACCTTCGATCCGGCGAACCGGGAGGCAGCCATCGCTCTGCTCATGACCCAGCCCAACACCCCCAGGGCCATCGCCGAGCAGATCTACGCCGCCCACCTCATCGAGGGGCGGGGGCTCACCGAGGAGACTGAGATCGACCGGGACGGGATCCTCACGGCGGTCCAGCTCCGGGACGAGTTCGGGGGCTTCGAGTCGCCCCAAGACCTGGAGTTCCTCACCACGCGTAAAGCGGGGATCTTCAACTTGCGCTTCTTCACGGCGGCCATCCGCGGCCTGGAGTGCGACGACGACGACCTGGACTCCAGCAGGCCGTCGGTCGAGCGCGAGGATTTCGCGGACGACCTGGGCTAACGACAGGCAGGGGACGGAGGTCCTGCGTCGGTTTGACATGGCCTGGGATGCCGTGGGACCCTCGCGGCCACGCGGGCGCGCCGACCCTCACGTCGGACGTGATCACGACGAGACGTGCGTCGAGCCCACGAAAGGAGTGCCAGCCGATGGCTGAACGGACGATCTACCTGAACGGCGACTACGTGCCCGAGTCCCACGCGAAGGTGTCCGTGCTCGACCGAGGGTTCCGGTGGGGCGATGCCGTGTACGACGCGGTCCGCACCTTCGACGGGCGGCCGTTCAAGCTCCACGAGCACGTCGAACGGTTCTTCCGTTCGCTGAAGTACGCGCGTATCGACCCCGGCCTCGACAAGAAGCAGGTGACCGACGTCACGCTCGAGGTCGTCCGCCGCAACGAGGAGATGCGGAAGACGGACGGCGACTACCTGATCACCATGCAGGCCAGTCGTGGGCCCGTCACGAACGTGTACTCGCCGGTCGCCCCGCGCCCGACCGTGACCGTGTACGGCCTGCCGCTACAGTTCTCCGTGCACGCGAAGTACTATCGTGCGGGCGCGCACGTGGTTGTGCCGTCGATCCGTCGCACGCCGCCCGAGTGCGTGTCGCCCCGGGCCAAGGTGTCGAACAAGATGAATCATTTCCAGGCGGAGCTCGAGGTGAGGGCCCTCGATCCCGAGGCGTTCGCGCTGATGCTCGACGTCGACGGCAACATCGCCGAGAGCACCGGCGCCGACTTTCTCTTCGTCTCGGACGGTATCCTCCGCATCCCGCAGCGGCGGACGCACCTCACCGGGGTGAGCCTCTTGACTGCGGCCGAGCTGGCCGAGAAGCTCGGCATCGCGACCGACGAGGGCGCGTACACGCTCTTCGACCTCTACAACGCCGAGGAAGCGATGCTGACGGCGAGCACGTACTGTCTCCTGCCGGTGGTGCGGGTGAATGGACTCCCGCTCGGCGAGGGGAAGCCCGGGCCGGTCGTGGCGAAGCTGCTCGAGGCGTGGAGCGAGATGGTCGGCGTGGACATCGTCGGCCAGGCGTTTCGACACACGGCAGGAAGGAGGGCGTAGATGCGCCGCGCGGCGATCGTCTCGGGCGCCCTCGCGCTCGTCCTCGCATGGACGGGCGCCGGACCGCACGCGCAGGAGTCGCGCCTGAACGTGGTGCTCAAGCGGGGCGAGGTCATCATCGGCACCACGAGCGCCGCGCCGCCGTTCGGGTTCATCGACGAGAAGAACGAGCTGGTCGGCTTCGACATCGACATCGGCCGGCTCGTCGCGAAGGCGCTGTTCGATGATCCGGCGAAGGCGAAATTCATGCCGCAGTCGTTCGAGGCGCGCTGGGCGTCGGTGCAGTCGGGCAAGGTCGATTTCGGGATCATGTCGACGACGATCTATCCCGATCGACTCCGCAAGGTTGCGTTCACACGGCCGTACGTCGACTCGGGCATCGCCGTGCTCGTGCGCAAGGACGTCAACGTCAGCCAGATGCTGGAGTTGAACAACGAGAAATACACGATGGCGATCCTGAATAATCCACAGTCCGCGGATCGCCACAAGCGGTTCACCCCGAAGGCGAAGGCGCTCACCTTCGACTCCCCGGCGCAGATGCTGCTTGCGGTGAAGACCGGCCAGGCGCAGGGCATGCAGTTCGACGTGCCGGTCATCAACTGGATGGTGGCGCAGAACGCGGGCGCGGTGAAGAAGCTGCCGGAGCTGATGACGCCCGCGCAGAACAACGCGATCTTCCTCCAGCAGGGCGACTTTGCGTGGTGGCACTTTCTCGACGCGGTCGTCGGCGAGATGAAGGAAGGGTCGCTCTACGACGACTACAAAGCCATCTATCACAAGTGGTTCGGAGTGGATCCGCCGGGGCAGCGCTGGTACCTGGCGAAGTAGGCGGCCCGGACGCTCCCGATGGGCGGCTATTTCTTCGACTTCGGCTTCATTTACCGCAACCTGCCGATCTTCTGGAGCGGGCTCGGCGTCACGCTCGAAGTCTCGGTCATGGCGATGGCGGGCGCGGTCGTTGGCGGGCTCGTCATCGCGTTCGGCCGGATGTCGCGCCGCGTCTGGCTCTTCGCCCCCGCGACCGCATACGTGGAGTTCCTGCGCAACACGCCCGTGCTGATCCAGATGTTCGGGCTCTACTTCGGGCTTGCGGTGCTCGGTTTCCGGCTGTCCCCGATCACCGCGGGCGTGCTTGCGCTCGCGGGCCAAAACGCCGCCTACCTCGCCGAAATCTATCGCGCCGGGATCGAATCGGTCAGCCGGCGGCAGCTCGAGGCCGGCCTCGCGCTCGGCATGCGGCGGTGGCGCGCGATGCGTCTCGTCGTCGTGCCGATCGCGGCCAGCCGGCTGGTCGCGCCGATCGGCAACCAGCTCGTCGTCATCATCAAGGACACGTCGCTCGTGTCGAGCATCTCGGTCTACGAGCTGACGATGGAGGGCAAGCGGCTCGCCGAGCGGAGCGCGGCGACCTATGAAGTCTTCGCGACGATCGCGGTCTTCTACCTCGTCCTCACGTCCGTCGTGAGTCTCGTGCTCCGGCTCTACGAGCGGCGCGTGCAGCTGATCTTCTAGCGCCGCCGTGGAGACCCTCGGGACGAACCTCCCGTACCTGCTTCGTGGCGCGAGAGTCACGGTGCTCCTCTTTGCCGCGTCGCTGGCGCTCGGCACCGTTGTCGGTGTGGGCGCGGGATTGCTGAGCGCGGCGCGCCACCCGGTGCCGCGCGGGATCGTGGCGGTCTACGTGTTCCTCACGCGCGGCATTCCACTGCTCGTCCATCTGTTCCTCGTGTACTATCTGCTGCCAGTGATCGGGCTGGACCTGGAACCGTACGTCGGTGCGACGATCGTGCTCGCGCTCTACATCGGCGCGTTCATCAGCGAGGTCACGCGAGGCGCGATCGGCTCGGTGTCTCGCGGTCAGCTCGACGCGGCGTTGAGCCTCGGGATGACCCGCGGGCGAGCGATGCGGAAAATCGTGCTGCGCCAGGCCGTGCGCTACTTCCTGCCGCCGTACATCGGCAACGCGGTCATGCTCGTCAAGCTCACGAGTGTCGTGTCGGTGATCAACATCTGGGAGCTGACGCTCGCCGGGCGCGAAGTGGTCGAGCGCACGCTCGCCCCATTCCAGATCTTCGCGGGTGTCGCTCTGATCTACTTCGCGATCTGCTATGGACTCTCGCGACTCGGCCGGGCGATGGAGCAGCGCACCGAGTTCGGTCACTAGCATGATCCGCGTACGGGGCCTCGTGAAGCGGTTCGGGCAGCACACGGTCCTGCACGGGATCGACCTCGATGTCGCGCGCGGTGAGGTCGTGGTCGTGATCGGGCCCAGCGGGTCCGGCAAGACCACGCTGCTGCGGTGTCTGAACTTCCTCGAGGAGTACGACGACGGCGAGGTCGTCGTGGATGGTGAGCTGCTCGGTTACCGACGCGGCGCCGACGGCCGCCTGCGTCGGCGCGGTGAAGAGGAGATCGCGAAGAGCCGGGGCGAGATCGGTATGGTGTTTCAGAGCTTCAACCTGTTCCCACACAAGTCGGTCCTGGACAACATCACGCTCGCGCCGATCTATATCAAGGGCGTGCGCCGGGACGTCGCCAAGCAGGTCGCGAGGGAGCTGCTCGAGAAGGTAGGCCTTGCGCACAAGGCGGACGCCTATCCGGGCACGCTGTCGAGCGGACAGCAGCAACGCGTCGCGATCGCGCGCGCGCTCGCAATGCAGCCGAAGGTGATGCTGTTCGACGAGGTGACCAGCGCGCTTGACCCGGAGCTGGTCGGCGAGGTGCTCACGGTGATGCGTGGACTCGCCGAGGATGGCATGACCATGGTGATCGTGAGCCACGAGATGCATTTTGCGCGGGAGGTCGCGCACCGGGTCGTCTTCCTCGACGGGGGCCGGATCCTCGAGGCGGGACCGCCGAAGACGCTCTTCCGTGAGCCGAGCAGCGAGCGGCTACATGCCTTTCTCCGACGTTTCACCGAGGGCTACAAGCTCTCGGTCTGATGCGCGTAGAATGATGCCGGGAGCGCCCGCGACAGTGTAGGCACCGGGGGAGTGGAGGAGCGCATGCTGAAAGACCGCTTCGGTAACGAGTACGCCCAGGGAGTCCCCTATGCGCGCGGCAAGATCCTGACGAGCGCCGCCAGCGACTTCCGGAAGCTCAGGGAGGCGTGGCGTCACATCGAGGCGCGTGTGTCGGCCCGCGGGCCCGGCGCCGTCTTCAACTTCTCAGGACTCGAGCACGGTCTGCCACTCGACGCCGCCGACCTGCCGTTCGCGGATGATTTCGTCGCCCCGGCACTCTACTTCGAGAAGTTCAGGAAAGCAGCGCTCGACCACTTCGGGGGCTCGCCGGCTGTCCACGACGCCGCGCTGTTCAACCGGCTCACGGGCGCGACCTACGCGACGCACCTGACGCTGGTGAAGCCCGGCGCCGTGGTCCTTGGGGTCTCGGCGAGCTACAGCCACCCGTCCGTGGTCCGCGCCGCGGCGCAGGCGGGCGCGAAGCTCGTCGACACGCGCGGGGTCGATCAATTTGCCGACGCGCTCGAGCGCGAGTCGGATGTGGCGCTGGTCGTGCTGACCCGCCTCGCGGTGACGTATGAGATCCTGGCCGTCCGTGAGATCGAGAAGATCGTGGGGCTCGCGCACGGACGCGGCGTCCCCGTGTACGTGGACGATGCGGGCGGGGCTCGCGTCGGCCCCGCCGTGTTCGACCAGCCGCGGACACTCCAGCTCGGCGTGGATCTGGTGGCGACCGGGCTCGACAAGTACGGGACCGTGGGCCCGCGGCTCGGGGTCATGGCCGGCGAGAAGTCGCTCGTGGAGCGGATTCGCGTCCGCGGCTACGAGATGGGGCTCGAGGCGCGTCCGTTCCTCTACCCCGCGGCGTTCCGGTCGCTGGCCGGCTCGACGTCGGAGCGAGTCCTGCACCTCGTCCAGACGGCGCGCGAGGTGGCGGCCGCCGTGCGGCGCATCCTGGGCGACCGCGTGCACGAGACGCCGGTGATCGCGGAGCTCCTCGCCGAGGACATCCTCGAAATCGCGATGATCCGGGCCGGCGTGACGGTACCGCCGGTCGTGCCCTACGAGGCCGCCTCCGCGCTCGCGATGCTCCTGCTGCGCGACTACGGCGTCATCACGGTCCAGCTTGTCGGCGTGCCGCCCGGCACCTCCTCCGTGATGCTGAAGTTCATCGCGCCCGAGACGCTCGCGCGCTTCGGTGGCGCCGACGCCTATGCGCGCGCGATCGACGATTGCCTGATGAAGCTTGCGGGGATGCTGGCCGAACCGAGGCAGATCGCCCGCCTGCTGCTGGGCGAATGATCCGACGAGCGCGCCCGTTGGAGCCATGCCGATGAACGCCCGTCACGCCTGATCACGCCGTCCTTCGCCGGCTGTTTGCCATCTCACGAAATGAGAGGACCCCGCGGGGGCGGTTGCGTGGCATGGACCCTTGACGGCGCGGCCTCATGGTAGCATCGGCACGCCAAAGAGGAGGACCGCCATGAACGTCGGGATCTCAGTGCCGCTTCCCGCCTACCACGTGGACGTCGCATCGATGGCGAAGACCGCCGAGGCGCTCGGCTTCGAGTCGTTGTGGTGCGCGGAGCACCCGATCATGCCGGTCCACAGCAAGAGCCGCTTCCCGGGCTCGGCCGACGGCGTCATCCCGGAGAGCTACTCGCACTTCGTTGATCCCTTCGTGGCGCTCGCGCGCGCGTCCGGTGTCACGAGGACGTTGAAGCTCGGGACGGGCATCACGCTCGTTCCCGAGCGCAACCCGCTGCTCCTCGCCAAGGAGATCTCCACGCTCGATCTCTTCAGCGGAGGGCGGTTCTTGTTCGGCATCGGCACGGGC
>Ga0209474_10003355_pt1 | contig 14079 bp, 12 predicted proteins | sample GraSoiAngelo_145_FD_185902 | JGI IMG/M metagenome (GOLD analysis project Ga0209474, IMG submission 185902) | Grasslands soil microbial communities from the Angelo Coastal Reserve, California, USA - 14_1009_05_20cm (SPAdes) (version 2) | ecosystem: Environmental > Terrestrial > Soil > Grasslands...
GCGCGCCGATCCGCCACGGCAGCTCGACCTGGCTCACGCGCTCGAGCGCGCCGCGCTCGACCTCACCGACGACGCCCGGACGCGCGGTTACCAGCGTGTCGAGGAGCTTCATGCCGGGCCCGGCGAGCACGGCCGCCAGGAGCAGCAGCGCTCCGGCGCCGCGCAGCGCCCAGCCCGGCAACGACACCAGCACGGCCGCAAGCGTGAGCACCGACGCCCAGAGCACCGGCGCGCCGCCCAGCAGATGCACGGCGACGGCCGTCCGCTGGCTCGTGCGCCACAGGTGCACGAGCAGCGGCGCCCACGTGAGCGCCACCGCGAACGTCAGCACGGCGAGGATCGGAACGTAGTCCGCGGGCCGCGGCCCGAAGCTGCGCGGCTGCACGGCCAGCCACGCGGCGACGGCGCACACGAGGCCCACGCCCACCGCATAGCCGAGCATCGACCACGTGGGCGTGCGGACGCCCAGATCGGCGGCGAAGCTCAGCAGGCACGCGCCCGCGACGCCGCCGACGGCCGCGAGTGCCGCACGGCTGGGCCGGATGATCGCGATGAGCGCCGTCACGAGTCCGAGCGCGAGCAACCCGTCGACGAACGTCGCGACGAACGCCAGCGCCATGGCGGTGAAGCGTCCGGCCACCGCCGGCGGCTCGGTCACCACCGTATCGTGCGCGAGCAGGGGCTCGACGGCGTCGAGCTTGCGCTGCAGCGCCGCGACCTCGCCCGGCGCGATGCGCACGGCACGCGACGCGCCGCTGCGATCGCGCGCGATGAGCGAGGCGCCGCCCCACCAGACGGCACGCACGCGCAGCTCGACCAGCTCGTCGTACGGCGCCGACCATCGTGAGCGCGCGGTCTGGCGCAGCAGCTCGGGATCGCGATCCGCGGCGTGGCGCGCCTCCACCCAGGCCACGCCGTCGCGGTCGAGGACCACGAGCGCCGTCGGGCGCGTCGTCGCGATGACGAGCGTGTCGTCGAACGGCATGACGGGAATCGCGGCCACGCGGCGAATCGCGTGCAGCCGGCGCGCGAGGCTCGGATGCGACGAGCCGTGCTCGAGCTCGGCGCTCCAGCGGCGCGGCATCCGGCCCGCCATGGTCAGCTTCGTGAGCCCGCTGACGAGCGCCTCGGCGTCCTCGCACAGCGCGAGCGCCCGCACGTCGCTCTCCGTCTCGTGGGCCCGCTGCCGCGAATTTTTCCACGCCAGGCCCACGATCAGCCCGAAGGACCAGAACACCATGAACGGCCATTCCGGCAGCCAGTCGAGCGCGAAGGCGGCGCCGAGCGTACCCGTCGCGACGAGCCCGTAGACGACCGCGGAGACGAGCCGACAGCGGCCAGAGGTGTAGTGCTCGAGATGGCCGACTTCGTGCGCGAAGACGGCCGCCTGCTCGCGCGCGCTGAGCAGTTCGAGGGCGGGGACGGTGAACACCACGCTCGGCACGCGGGTCGACGGAAAGGCGAATGCGTTCACGAAGCGACCGCCCGGCACCGGCATCTCGAACAGGCGCGGCCGCGTGGCGCGCGAGCGATCGAGGATCGGCTGCCAGTCGACGCGCCACAGGCGCGGCCGCGCGCGCACGAGCCAGAGGAACATTTGCGTGGAGCGCGCCGCCCACAGGCCGAGCAGCAACGCGAGCGCGATGGCCGCGGGCCACCGCCAGATATCGGCCGCCTGGATCGCCGTCGGGGCCAGCAGCAGCGCGAACCAGAAGCCGAGCCACGCGATGCTGAAGCGGAGCTGCCAGAGCAGGTACGTCGCGGGTCCCCAGCGCTCGTCCAGCAGGACGCGTCGCGAAGGATAGTCGCCGATCCAGAGACCCACGATGAGCGCGAGCACGGCGAGCCAGTAGTACGGCCCCGCCCCGAAGGCCATGCACACACAGCTCAGCACCGTCACTCGCTGCGTGTGCTGCGTTCGGGCGAGCAGCCGCTCCGCGAGCGCGGGATCGTCGGGGCGGCGGACGAGACGACGGCCGCTCCACCAGGCGAACACGCCGGGCACGACGATGAACGCCAGGAGCGGCCAGGCCACGGGAAGAGACATCGACCAATCAACGTTAGGGCGTTCGACGGCTCAGCGTCAATTGCGACGTGGAAGTCCGTGATGTCGTAGACTTACGCGAACCCTCAGGAGGCCCGCCATGGCGACCATGTACCGCTACCAACTGCCCGTGGACCAGACCGGCTGGACGCTCTCGGGTGAGACCCAGACGTCGTTCACCTGGGAGTACGAAGACGAGCGCGCCACGCTCCTGTCGCTCTACGACAAGGGCAAGAAGCAGCAGTGGGACGCCGCCACGCGCATCGACTGGTCGCAGGACCTCGATCCCGAGAATCCGCAAGAGATCGACGACCGCCTCATCCCGATCTTCGGCTCGGCGCTCTGGGACAAGCTCACGGACAAGGAGAAGGTGCACCTGCGTCACCATCAGCAGGCGCAGACGCTCTCGCAGTTCATGCACGGTGAGCAGGGCGCGCTCATGGCCGCCGCGCGCATCGTGCAGACCGTGCCCGATCTCGACGCGAAGTTCTACGCCGCCACGCAGGTGATGGACGAGGCCCGACACGTCGAGGCCTACGCGCGGCTGCTGAACGAGAAGCTCGGCATCGCGTACCCGATCACGCCGGGGCTCAAGGCATTGCTCGAGACGGTCCTGACCGATCGCCGCTGGGACATGACCTATCTCGGCATGCAGATCCTCATCGAGGGCTTGGCACTCGCCGCCTTCCAGCGCATCCGCGACTACGCCAAGAACCGTCTGGCCGCCTCGGTCAACGCCTATGTCATGCAGGACGAGGCGCGCCACGTCGCGTTCGGGCGGCTGGCGCTACGCGACTTCTATCCGCAGCTCTCCGATGCGGAGCGCGCGGAGCGCGAGGAGTTCGTGGTCGAGGCGTGCTACCACATGCGCGATCGCTTCAATCAGAAGGAGCTCTGGGAGAACCTCGGCCTGCCGGTGAAGGAGGCGATCGAGGTGGCCATGACCTCCGAGAACATGCGCATGTTCCGCAAGCGGCTGTTCAGCCGGATCGTGCCCACGGTGAAGGACATCGGGCTCTGGGGCGAAAAGGTGCAAAAGGCCTTTGCTGACATGGGCGCCATCGAGTTCGCCGCCGTCGACAGCGACGCGCTGCTGGAGCAGGACGCCCGCGCCGCCGCCGAGTTCGACGCGGGCCTCTTCGTGACGAAGAGCCTGGCCTAGACGCCCACGCCCTGGGGAATGACGCCGTCCCAGGCGGGCGTGCGCGTCGCGAGGGGCGGGTCCGCGGTCGGCCCTTCGCCGGCGAGCGTCGTGCGGCGCATCACACGCTTGTAGCGGGCGGCGTCCCACGGCCGGCCGCGGTGGAGCACGCAGCGGTTGTCCCACATCACGAGATCCCACTGCGTCCAGCGGTGCTGGTACACGCATTCGGGACGGGTGGTGTGAGCCAGCAGGTCATCGAGGAGCCGTCGCGACTCCTCGTACGGCAGGCCTTCGATGTACCAGGCGTGCGAGCCGATGTAGATCGACTTGCGGCCGTTGTGGGGATTCGCGCGCACGAGCGCCTGGCGCACCGGCGGCAGTTCTGCCTCGTGCTCGGGGTCGAAGAGCCCTTTGGCGATCGTGCTGCGGGAATAGAGGATGCTGTGCACGACGACGCGGCCCTCCAGGCGGCGCTGCGTCTCCGCGGGGAGCGTCGCCCAGGCATGGTGCATGCTCACGTATTCGGTCTCGCCACCGACCGGCGGCACCTCACGTCCCGACAGCAGGGACGCCGTCGCCGGCACGGGCTTGAACGAGCTGTCGGTGTGCCAGAGCTGATTGCCCGACTGGTACTGCATCCGACGATCGCTCCAGTCCATCAAGCTCTGCTCGGCCTTCGGATCGACGTTCGAGAGATCCACCATGTTCTCGTGCAGACGATGCTCCTGGCCGATCGACCGGATCGTCTTCTCCAGGGGGCCGAAGCGCGTGGTGAACGCCATCTGTTGCTCGTCGGTGAGTCGCTGGTTGGGGAAGACGAGCACGGAGTATTCCTGGAACGCATCGTGGATTCGGCGGAACGTCGTCTCGTCCATCGGCGCAGCGAGGTCGACACCATCGACGCGGGCGCCGAGCACGCGATGGATGGGCGTGATGGTCAGCGCGGCCATGCAAAATCCTCCCTTACAGCGGCGACTCTATCACGGCCCATGCTAGACTCCGCGCGACCATGAGCACGCCGTTTGGACGCAAGCCGACCGCGGGCGCCGGCGGCGTCGAGCCGCGCTGGGTGACGACGGCCAATGACTTCGACGGCTATCGCATCGCCGAGTACCGCGGCGTGGTCCGTGGCATCGTGGTGCGCTCGCGCAGCGTGCTCGGCAACATCGGCGCGAGCGTGCAGACGTTCTTCGGCGGCAACATCACCCTCTATACCGATCTGTGCGAGCGTGCCCGGCAGGACGCGTATGCGCTGATGCTGCGCCACGCCACCGAGGCGGGCGCGAATGCCGTCGTGGCGATGCGCTACGACGCCAACGAGGTCGCGCCCGGCGTCACCGAGGTGCTGGCGTACGGCACCGCGGTTGTGCTCGAGGCGGCGCCGCGGGCTTAGCCAGGCCCTCTCCGAATCTATCCCAGCGGCGCGCCACCCCAGCGCTCCCGCATCGCGAACTCGCTCACGGGCTTGCGCCTGAGCTTCGTCAGCGGCTTCACCGGCCGGCCGAGCGGCATCACGGTGGCGACGGCGACGTGCGGCGGCAGCCCGAGCAGCGTTTGCAGTTTGGGCTCCTGCGCGACGGCGAGCGTCGTGATGGTGCCGCCGAACCCGCGCGCCCGGGCCGCCAGCAGGATGTTCCAGGCGAACGGGTAGATCGAGGCGCCGCTGATGACGCCCACGCGGTCGAGGTCCTGGTCGGTGGAGGCGACGACCTTGAGGTCGACGCAGATCACGAGCACCACCGGCGCCTTCAGCACGGGCTCGATCAGGCGCATCAGCGGTGGCGTGCGCTCGATGGTCGCCGCGTCCACGCGCGGCGGGTCGATGGTGTTCCATGGATTCTCGCCGTTCTGCTGCTGCGCGACGTAGCGCTTGGCCGCCGGCTCGGTCAGCTTGGCGAGCGCCTCGCGCGTGGCTTTGTCGCGCACGACGATGACCCGCCAGCCCTGACGGTTGCCGCCGCTCGGCGCGAAGCGCGCGGCATCGAGAATCTCCACCAGCGTCGCGTCGGGCAGCGGATCGGCGCTGAACTCGCGCGCCGCAAACGTCGTGCGCATCGCCTGCTCGAGATCCATGGTGGTGCTCCTAGAGGAACGTCGGGTCGGGGTCGAGACCGAGCAGGAACCGTCCGACGTTTTCGAAATGGTCGTCGCGGGCCTGCAGCTGTTGTGAGACCGAGTGCAGATCACGCATCCGCCGCTCCCACGGCGCGCCGGCAAAGATCGCGTGGGCTCCCGCCGCGTGATACAGGAGCGTGCCGACCTCGCGGCCCTCGCGGCTGGCGTGGGAGGCCGCCTGCCGGATGCGCACGCGCTGGGCCAGCGTCAGCGTCCCGCTCCGGCCGACCTCGGCGAGGATGTCGTGCAGCGTCGCCAGCACGTACGCGCGCGCGGCGTTGAGTCGCGCGTCGGCCTGCGCGAGCATCGACTGCGTCACCGCGCTCTCGCGCAGCGTGCGCCTGGAGCCGCGAGGCGTCTTGTCGGTCGCGAGCGCCACGACGGCGTCGAACAGCGCGCGGGCGATACCGAGCGCGACGCAGGCGAAGCCGGACGCGTAGAGACTGCCGCTCGGAAAGCAGTAGAGCGGACCGACCTCGCGCCGCTCGGCGGCGTCGTCGCGCGCGGCGGCGTACGCGCGCGGGACGAACAGGTCTTTGACCGCGTACGTGTCACTGCCGGTGGCGCGGAGCCCCATCACGTGCCACACGTCGGTGACCGTCGCGGCTGCGATCGGGAACAGCAACGTCCGGACGACCGGCGCGCCGTCGGGATGCTGCTGAGGCGCGCCATCGGCGCCGACGATCGGCGCATGGGCGCCGAGCCACGTCGCCTGGTGAAGGCCGCTGGCGAACGACCACGTGCCCGTGAGGCGATAGCCGCCATCGACGGCCACCGCACGGCCCTGCGGCCCGGCGCCCCAGGCGAGCACCGCGCGCGGCGGGCCGAACACGCGCGCGGCGGCGTCGTGCTCGAGATAGGCGGCGATCATCGAGCACCCCGCCGTCTGACCCAGCACCCACGCGGTGCTCGCGTCGGTCCTGGCGATCTCCTCCATCACCTGCACGAACGTCGGCGGATCGAGCTCGGCGCCGCCGAGCGAGCGCGGCAGCAGCATGCGGAACAAGCCGGCTTCGTGCAGCGCGTCGGTGAGCGGCGCGGGCAGCCGCCGCTCGGCCTCCGCCCGATCGGCGTGGACGGCGATCGTGGGCGCCAGCTTGCGCGCGCACGCGACGTAATCGGATGCGGCGGTCATGAGGGGGACGATGGTACCATCGGCGCCGTTTCGGGCATCGCCGCCTTCCGCTCAACGTCGAGCCGACATTGATTCCACATCCTGAGGAGGAGACGCGGCATGGACAAAAGCCCGGAAAGCAATGAGCGGCAGGCCGACGAGCGTCATGCGGACGGCAGTGCACGGCGCGATTTCCTGAAGGGCGCGCTGGTCGCCGGCGGCGCGGCGGCGTCGGTGGGACTGAGCACGGTGGCGGCGCAGGCGCAACCGGGACGCGTGCCGGGCACCACCAATCACTACTTCGTTCCCGCCACCGACAAGACCGTGCACTGGGGCTACTTCAGCAAGTTGCTCAAGCCGCTGGTCGAGGTGAGCTCCGGTGATTTTGTGACGATCGAGACGCTCACGCATCATGCGAACGACGACGGCGAGCGGATGATCAAGGGCGACCCGGGCGCGGAGAGCGTTTATTACTGGGATCGCCAGCGCAAAGGCGTCGACCGGCGCGGCGCGGGGCCGATGCAGCCGACCCTCTTCGGACGCGGCGCGGGCGAGGGGCTCGGCGTGCACATCTGCACGGGGCCGGTGGCCGTGAAGGGCGCGATGCCCGGCGACATCCTCGAGGTCCGCATCATCGACGTGAAGCCGCGGCCGTGCGCGAATGCCCAATACAAGGGCAAGTCGTTCGGCAGCAACGCGGCCGCGTGGTGGGGCTTCCATTACAAGGACCTGCTCACCGATCCAAAGCCGCGCGAGGTCATCACCATCTACGAGGTGGACACGAGCGGCGAACGCAACTGGGCGAAGGCGGTCTACAACTTTCAGTGGACGCCGCAGACCGATCCCTACGGCGTCGTGCACAAGATCATCGACTATCCCGGCGTCCCCGTCGATCACCGCACCGTCAAGGAGAACCACGGCATCCTCAAGAACGTGCGCATCCCGATCCGCCCGCACTTCGGCGTCATCGGTCTGGCGCCGTCGGAGGCCGACATCGTCGATTCGATCCCGCCGCACTGGGTCGGCGGCAACATCGACGATTGGCGCATCGGCAAAGGGGCGACGATGTACTACCCCGTGGCAGTGCCCGGCGCGCTGCTGTCGGCCGGCGATCCGCACGCCGCGCAGGGCGATTCGGAGCTCTGCGGCACCGCTATCGAGTGCTCTCTCACGGGCACCTTCCAGCTGCTCCTGCGCAAGAAGGACACGCTCGCGGGCACCGCGCTCGCCGGTCTCGAGTATCCGCTGCTCGAGACGCAGGACGAGTGGGTGCTCCACGGTTTCAGCTATCCGAAATACCTGACGGAGCTCGGGCCGACCGCGCAGAGCGACATCTACTCGAAATCGTCGGTCGACCTGGCGCTGCGCGACGCGTTCCGCAAGATGCGCCATTTCCTGATGACGACGCGCGGGCTGAGTGAGGACGAGGCGATCTCGCTCATGTCGGTCGCCGTGGACTTCGGCGTGACCCAGGTCGTGGACGGCAATTGGGGTGTGCACGCGATCATCAAGAAAGCGCTATTCGCCGGCGGTTGATCCGACATAGAGGAGCGGGTTGATCCGACTCGAGGAGCGGGTTGATCCGACATCGAGGAGCGGCCCGGGTTTCCCGGGCCGTGACGAGCGTTGGGGGATGTGGGGGGCCATTTCGGGGCCCCCCACTACAATCGTCCGCGCTGCTCCACGAGCTTCCAGTACGTGTCCTTGTTGAGGATCTTGTCGCCGCGGAACTCGTAGATGTCGCAGCCGCGATAGTTCAGTGTCTCGCCGTCGGCGCCGGTGCCGGTCACCATCCAGACGCTCACCGCGCGCTCACCGCAGATGAAGGCGTCGATGTGATCCCAACGCATGTCGGCGATGACCTTGAAGCGATCGGCGAGCACCTTGCGGATGGCGGCCTTGCCGCGCACGCGGCGGCCATCGGGCTCGGGGCCGCGCGCCATCAGGAACGTCGCGTCCTCGGCGAAAAACGTCATGATGCGCTCGACGTCGCGGTCGTTGAACGCCGCGTTGATCTCTTTCATCAGGGCCGGCGTGGGGCCGGCGGCCACGGCGGGCGTGGTCATGATGGCTCTCCTCGTTACGGGCGTATCGGATGCGTGAACGAGCCCGGCCGCCGCAGCGGGGCCGCCAGCTCGGCCCAGTCGCAGAGCAGCCGTCGCGTGTCGCGCGGATCGACGATCTCCTCGATCCAGAACGTCTCGGCCGAGCGGAACGGCGAGCGCAGCTTCGTCAGGCGCTCTTCGATCTCCGCGAGCTTCGCGCCCGCATCGTCCGCCGCGTCCAGCTCTGCGCGGTATGCCGCCTCGATGCCGCCCTCGAGCGGCAGCGAGCCCCAGCGTCCCGACGGCCAGGCGTAGCGCGTGCAGTAGTGGCCGCCGTTGCGATGCGCGGCGCCCGCCACGCCGAAGCAGTTGCGCACGATGATCGCGCACCACGGGATCGTAGTCTGCCAGATGGCCGACATCGCGCGCACGCCCTGCTTGATCGTTCCCATGCGCTCCGCGTCCAGGCCGATGAGGAAGCCCGGGCAATCGACGAGATACGCCAGGGGGAGATGAAACGTCTGCGCGAGGTCGACGAAGCGCTCGACCTTCTGGCAGGTGTCAGCCGCCCACGCGCCGCCGTAGAAGAACGGATCGCTCGCCATGAGCGCGACGGGCCAGCCATCGAGCCGCGCGAGCGCGGTGATGATCGAGCGGCCGTAGAGCGGTGCGATCTCGAACAGCGAGCCCGTGTCGACGACGGCCTCGAGGATCGGGCGCATCTTGTACGGCTTGCGCACGTCGCGCGGAATCGCGTTCATCAGCCAGTCGACGCGGCGCACGGGATCGTCTTCGCGCGGGCCGCGCGGCGGCACGTCGTCGATCGAGGACGGAAGAAAGGACAGAAAGCGACGAGCGCGCGCGAACGCCTCGTCTTCAGTATCCACGGCGTCGTCGACGGCGCCGGCCTTGAGCTGGATCTGCCAGCCGCCGAGCTCGTTCTTGCTGAGCTTCTGTCCCAGCCGCGCGACCACCGGCGGGCCGGCGACGAACAGCGCCGACAGCTCTTTCACCATCAGCGAGTAGTGCGCGGCCGCGAGATGCGCGGCGCCGAGCCCCGCGACGGAGCCGAGACCGAGCGCGACGCGCGGGATCGTGCCGATGTTTCTCACGACCGAGTCCCAGCCGGCGAGCGCCGGGACATTGGCACGGCCCGTCGTCTCGATGGTCTTCACCGAGCCGCCGCCGCCGGAGCCTTCCACCAGCCGGAGCAGCGGAAGACGCAGCTCGTACGCCATGTCCTCGCACTGCAGGTGCTTTTCCTTGATCGTCGCGTCTGCGGAGCCGCCGCGCACGGTGAAGTCGTCGCCGCCCACAACGACCGGACGGCCGTCGACCTTGCCGCGGCCGAAGACGAAGTTCGACGGCGTGAAGGTCTTCAGATCGTTCGCGGTGTCGTAGCTTGCGGTGCCGGCGATCTTGCCGACTTCGTGGAACGTGCCCGCGTCGAGAAGCTTGGCGATCCGCTCGCGGATGGTCATCCGGCCGCCGGCGTGCTGGCGCTTCACGCGCTCGGGGCCGCCGAGCTCTTCGGCCAGCGCCTCGCGCCGGCGCAGCTCGTCCATCTCCGATTGCCACGACATGGCGGTGATCTTACGCCAGCGGCGGGCGGCGCCGGTGGAAGTCGGTCCGCGCCTGCCATGCGCGCGCGGCGGCGAGCACGATGTTTTCGTCCCACGCGCGGCCCATGAACTGCAGGCCGATCGGCAGGCCCTCGGGCGTGAAGCCGCACGGCACGCCGACGCTCGGCAAGCCGGCCGCGTTGCCGATGGCGCCGAGCACGTCGGCGGCGCCGCCGCGGATCGGGCTGCGGAACTCTTCGCCGAGCCGTGGCCCCACCGCGGCGCGGCTCGGTCCCACGATGGCGTCGAAGCGGCTCAGCACGCGGTCGATCTCACGCGCGACGACGCCGCGCAGGCGCAGCGCGCGCACGTAGTCCTTCGCGAGGATCGCGTCGCGCGCGTAGGGCGTCACGCGATCCTCGGGCGCCGTCAGCTGCGCGATCGCGCCGCTCTCGGTCAGCGACTCGACCGCCGAGGCGCCTTCCGTCCAGAGAATCACGCGCGTCATGGCCTCGTACGGCAGGTCGGGCAGCGCGATCTCCTCGACGCTGCCGAGCGTGCGCAGCGTGTCGAGCGCGCGCCCGACGGTCTCGCGCACGGCCGGCTGCGCCGCCTCGAGCGTGCCGCGCACGACGGCGAAGCGAAACGGTCGACCGGGCTCGCGGTCCTCGTAGCGATAGTGGCGTACCGCGGCGGTGGCGTCTGCGGGATCGGCGCCGGCGATCGCGTCGAGGACGAGGCCGCAGTCGTCGGCGGTCAGCGCCAGCGGCCCGAGCTTGTCGAGCGTCCAGCAGAGCGCCATCGCGCCGTGGCGGCTCACGCGGCCGTACGTCGGCCGCAGCCCCGTGACGCTGCACAGTGTCGCGGGCGCGAGGATCGAGCCCCACGTCTCCGAGCCGATCGCGAACGGCACCAGCCCGGCGCCCACCGCCGAGCCGGAGCCGCTCGACGAGCCGCCGCTCCACGCGTCGGGCGACCAGGGCGAGATCCCGGGACCGGTGAACGACGCGTTCGGCTGCCGATAGCCCATGCCGCCCGCGAACTCGACCATCGCGAGCTTGGCCACGAGCACGGCGCCCGCCTCCTCGAGATGACGAATCACCGTCGCATCGTAGGTGAAGCATCGATCGCGGAACGGCGCGGCGCCCCATGTGGTCGGGATGCCGCCGGACGTCGCCAGCAGGTCTTTCGCGCCGTAGGGGATGCCGTGCAGCGGGCCGCGGTCGCGCCCGGCCTTCAGCTCGGCCTCTGCGCGGCGTGCCTGCTCGAGCGCGCGCTCGCGGGTGAGCGTCACGACGGCGTTCAGCTTGCCGCCGATCGTGTCGAGCCGGTGCAGGCACGCTTCCGCCAGTGCCACGGGCGACAGGCGGCCGGCGCGGAGATCGGCGCCGAGCTCGCGGATGGTGCGGAACGCGACGCTCAACGCGCTACGGCTCGGCGCGGAACGGAATGAAGGGCTGCGCGGGCTCGGCGTCGTCGGGAATCTTCGCTCCGCGCAGCGCGGCAACGTCTCGTGCGAGACCCTCGAGCGTTTCGCGCACGATCTTCAGCTGCGCCTCGTCGAGCCGCGCGCCGTAGCGCTGGCGGATCAGCGCCCAGAGCAGCTCGACCTCGTCCGCTATTGCAGCCACACCGGCGTGAGTACGAGGTCGAAGTTGGGGTGCAGCTTGAAGCCCTGCACGCGCTTGCGATGCACGATGACCTGCTTGCCGTGGTCGACGAAGATCCACGGCGCGTCCTCGACCACGAGCTTCTGCGCCTCACGGTAGAGCGGCACGCGTGCCTTCTCGTCGACGGTGGTCCGCGCGCGGCGCAGCAGGTCGTCCACCCGGTCGTTCTGGTAATAGCCGGCGTTGAACGCGGGCGGGAAGCGATCCGAGGACAGCAGCATGTACATCATGTGATCGGGGTCGCCGATCGACGGATTCCACGACATCTCGGCCATGTCGGGCTGCTCGAGATATTTCCGCAGATACGCGCCCCACTCCATCGTCTGGATCTTGGCGCGCACGCCGATCTGCGCGAGGTTGGCCTGGATGACGGTGGCCATCTCGACCGGCGACTGCATGCCGGAGCCCGACTCCGGCACGAGGAACGTCAGCTCGAAGCCGTTCGGGTGGCCGGCCTCCCTGAGCAGCGCGCGCGCCTTGTCGAGATCGTGGGGATAGCGCGCGGTGTTGTCCTCATAGAACGTGCCGTACACCGGCGACATCGGCCCGCGTGACACGATCGCCGTGCCGCGCAGGATGTCGCGGATGATCGCGTCCTTGTTCACGGCGTGGTTCAGCGCCTGCCGCACGCGGCGATCCTTCAGGATCGGATGCCGCGTGTTGAGCATGACGTACCACACCGCGGACGAGTTGCTCTCGGCGACGACGACGTTCGGGTCGCGCCGCAGCTCGTCGAGGCTGTCGGGCGGCACGTCCATGGTGAGATCGATGTCGCCGGTCTTGAGCGCGACGAGTCGCGCCTGCGCCTCGACGATCGGCACGTAGATCGCCTGCCGGATCTTCGGTGAGCCGCCCCAGTACTCGTCGTTGCGCGCGAGCACCACCCGCACGCCGGGCTCCCACGCGTCGAGCTTGAACGGACCGGTGCCCACCGGATGCTTCACCACGTCCTTGCCCCACTTCTTGAGCGACTCGGGACTGAACATGAACAGCGACTGATGGGCGAGATACTGTAAGAACGGCGCGAGCGGCGCCTTGAGCTTGATCTGCACCGTGCCCGCATCGAGCACCTCGACGCCGGCGACGTTGCCGAGGAAGCCCTTCACGTACGGGTAGGTTCCGGTGGCGTAGTACGGGCCTTTGTCGTTGAGCTGGCGCTCGAACACGAACTTCACCGCCTCGGCGTTGAAGGGCGTGCCGTCGTGGAACTTCACGTTCGGGCGAAGCTTGAAGGTATACGTGAGACCGTCCTTCGAGATGTCCCACGACTGCGCGAGCCCCGGCACGAGCTTGTAGCTGCCGAGCTCCTGGGCCACCAGACCCTCGAAGATCCGCTTGGTCACGCGCGCCGAGTTGAGATCGGTGATCTGCGGTGGATCCATCGTCACGGGCTCGGCGACGAGGCCGATGACGATTGCGTCCTTCGGCGGCGCAGCGGAGGCGCTGGTGACGAGGCCGAGCGCGGCGAGGACGGCGAGGACGGCGAGGCGTGTGCGCATGCGGTGGCCCTCCTGAAAAGGCGGCTGATTCTACACCAGCCGCTAGGTCGCGCGGTCTCGACGGTGCTCTGCGGTCACGCAGTCATGAGCAAGCCACCGAAGATCCAGGCGCCGACTTTGAACGCCTCCCTGACCGTTGCGCCCGCGCCCTCCATGGTGGGATGTGCGTCTCGCCACGCTTTCAAGTGTTCTTCCGACCGGAAGAAGGTGAGCGTCGTTCAGAGCCCATCGATCGCCTTACACCGATCGTCGGCCCGCTTGCCGAACCAGACCATGACCCCGTCCGCGTCATGCCGCGGTCCCTGCGGCGTGGCGGAGAAGCCGATGGGAGCGGCGCAGTGATGGCACTGCGACATGATCTCGACGTGCTCTCCGACCATCGGCGCCATCCCGAGCGCGTCCGTCGCGCAGCAGGCGTATCGTTCACGATCGGCCGAGAACCGAACTCGAAATGGCGTGGGTGCGGCCGAGAACGGGTAGGCAATGTCGATGAGACCATTGCGGATCCGGATCAGATCGTCGGCGTCCAGTGCGACGAGGGCATCCTGGGCGACGATGTCCTGGATCGGGATCGGCGCTCCTCGTTCGAGAAACATTCGAAGAATTTGCCGGACGAGGGGGCGCTGCCGCGCCGCTCTCCGCTCAGTCTGTCGCTTCAACTGACTCCGCGCCTTGAGCTCGTCCGCCGTCAAGATCACGAGGTCTGCCACGATGACGCCTCCCTTCAGCGACGCTCGAAGTCGATGAAGCCGCGCTCGACGTCGGTGGACTTCAAAGTGACCTCCACGCGATCGCCGACGTCGAGGCCCTCGAAGCCGCGCACGAGGCGGCCCTCCACCGGCGGCCGCGTGATCCGCACCCACGTGCCCTTGTCGGCAGCACCGGT
>Ga0209474_10003356_pt1 | contig 14078 bp, 10 predicted proteins | sample GraSoiAngelo_145_FD_185902 | JGI IMG/M metagenome (GOLD analysis project Ga0209474, IMG submission 185902) | Grasslands soil microbial communities from the Angelo Coastal Reserve, California, USA - 14_1009_05_20cm (SPAdes) (version 2) | ecosystem: Environmental > Terrestrial > Soil > Grasslands...
CCTTCGTGCGCGTATCAATGGAACGGAATACGTCGCCGCAGGCGCAATGATAAAGCCGTGGGATCGTGCCGAGCGTTTTGCCCTGTGTGCCTTTGCCGCTGCCAGGCGCGCCAAAAAGAATAAACGTCTGGTATTTCATCTGCGAAACCCGCTTATACTGCAAGCCCGCCCAGCTGGGGAAGCAGAATCCGACCAGCTATTTCCCAGGTGCGAGCGGATCGACATTCACCCGGCGCCCGCCGCGGTCGAAGCGCACACTGCCGTCCAACAGCGCAAAAATTGTGTAGTCCCGGCCCAGGCCGACGTTTTTCCCAGGCAAAAATTTCGTCCCGCGCTGACGCACAATGATGTTGCCGGTAACGACCATTTCACTGCCGAATTTTTTCACACCCAGCCGTTTGCTGACGCTGTCGCGGCCATTCTTAACGCTGCCTTGTCCTTTTTTGTGAGCCATTGGGGAAAGTTCTTAGTTGATCCGCCTTCGCCAAGGCTACGGCGGACATGGAGTTTATGCTTGTTACGCGGTTAAATTTTCTTATTCGTCAGCTTTCTTCGCTGTGCTTTTTTTCGCTTCTACACTGATGCTCTTAATTTTCACGCGCGTCAATTTGCGGCGATGCCCAACCGTGCGGTGGTAACCTTTGCGCCGCTTGTACTTGAAGGCGATAACCTTCTTGTCCTTCCGCTGTTCCACGACTTCAGCCGTCACTTTTGCTCCAGAGACGAGTGGGTCGCCGTGTGTCACATTTTTGCCATCGGCAAACATGAGCACGTCACCGAATGTCGTGGTCTTTCCCGAATCCACATCGAGAAGATCGACATCAATCGTATCGCCTTCTGCGACGCGAAATTGTCTGCCTCCAGTCTTGATAATTGCGTAACTCATAAGGGCTCGAGGGGGAGAAAAGTTGCCCAAAATTCCATAGATGGGCGGGATTGGCAAACGGAAAGGTATGGATGCCAGCCGCCAAACCGGTTCAGCTTCCGCGCCCGCTTAAATTCAACGACGCGATGCGTAAAGCGATGCGAGTACCGCCCCAAAAAAAGAACAAGCCAACAAAAGTCTGGCGAAAGAAGCGAAGGAAGAGTTAGCGCGCCTTTCCGAAATTCTGTGTCGGGCATTTACGGCACGAGCAAGAAAGGCAAGTATGTGAGCGAAGCTGACGCAATCAAAGAGGGATGAAGAAGTTCCCTTTCCCATCATGACCAGTAAAATCGGTAGAACATTCGTCATTTTTCGCGCCTTCTGCGCCGCCTTTCGGATCGGTCTTTGGTTTTAAATCCCGATGTTCGATTTTTCGTTTTTCTTTTTCCGTTGACTCACGATGGGTCTTTTCGTTGGACATGACCTAAGTCAAAGCAAATCGAATGCAGACAGTCAATCAAAATTCTCGCTCTAAAATCCCTTTGTGAAGTGCATACTCCTCTATTCAACGATCCGGCTGTCATGTTTCGCTTCGCTCAGAATGACAAAACATTAACAGAACTACGCAGCCGCTTCCTCGGTCACGCCAATGAGTTCTCCGTAAAGAGCTTCGTAGCGCCGCGCTGATGCGTCCCACGAAAAATTGCGCGCCATTGCGCGTTTTATCAGCTTGGTCCAGAGGCGCTGGTCGCGGAAGATTTGACGTGCGCGCTTGATCGCGTCCCAGAAAGCTTCGCTCGAATATTCGTAACAAAGAAAACCGTAACCACTGTCCGTGGCCGGATCGTAATCTTCGATGATTTCCTGGATTCCTCCGGTCACGCGCGCTACAGGGAGAGCGCCATACTTCAAGTTGTACATTGCGATCAAACCTGCCGGCTCGAAACGCGATGGAATCAAACTGATATCCATCCCGGCCTCAATCAGGTGCGCCAGCTTTACGTCGTAATTTCTTTGGTAGGCAAACCGTGTTGAGAATTTTCTGGCTGCCACCGCCAGCGCAGTTTCATACGCGGGATCGCCTTCGCCAAGAATGATCAAGCGGACATCATCCCAAAGAAGCCGGTCCAGAAGCGGCACGAGAATTTCGAAGCCTTTCTCCTGAACGACGCGAGTGACCATTCCAAAAACCGGGCCGAGTGGCGCAGACTCAAGATTCATTTCCTTGAGAAGCGCCTCACGGCAAATCTGTTTTCCCCGAAGCCGTCTCGTATCGTACCGCGCTGGGACTACATGGTCGGACGCCGGATTCCAGCGCGTATAATCGACGCCGTCCAAAATGGCGCTAAGGCGATGTGCATTTTCGCGCAGCACACCATCGAGCCCATGGCCGCCAGCCGGCGTCAGGATTTCGCGCCGGTAATGTTCGCTTACCGTTGTAAGCCTGTCGGCATAGAGAATTCCGCCTTTCAGGAAATTCAGTCTCCCGAAAAATTCGATTCCCCTCAGCGTGAAAAACCGCTCCGGCAAATTTGTAAGCCTGAAATCGACTCCCCAGAAACTGCCTTGGTCAGCCACATGATGGATGGTAAGTACAGTTTTGAATGGAAGCCCCTGGGCATGTACAAATACCGGCAACAGCGCTGCGGCCCAATCGTGCGCGTGCAAAATTTGCAGTTGCGGCGTCAATCGTCGAGCTAACTCCAGGACCGCTTTGCAGAAAAAAATGAATCGCGCGGCATTATCTTCGTACGGCTTCCCGCGCTCGCCATAAATTCCAGCGCGATCAAAGAATTCGTCGCAGCGGATTAGAAATAACTGCACGCCGCTGGCGCTTCGCCCCTCCAAGTAACGGGCAGTGTAAACTTTGTCGCCCACCTGCACGTCGACGGTCATCCCGGTGTTCTTCTTTTTCTTAAATGCGCGGTTCTCCTTGATCTCGCGGTAGAACGGCAGAACCACGCTTACCTCGTGTCCACGAGCACGAAGCGCGCTGGGCAACGCATCCATCACATCCACGAGCGCGCCTGCTCGCTGCAAAGGTGGTCCCTCGGCGCTGATCATTAGGATTCTCATCGGATATGTGAGGTTAAAACGTTACAAAGTTACATCGGGCCAGGTGCCAGTTCCGTTTTAACAATGTAACTCTCTTAACCTTGTAACGAATATTCGCGCTTCACCCACTCCAAAGCCTCGTCCCTCGTTCGGAGCGTGCCTTCCAGTTGTCTTGTCTCGACTGCTTCGAGGATCTCGCCGAACTTTGGGCCCGGTTTGAGTCCCAGTGCGATCAAATCGTCACCCCGCACTAGCGGCGGCGGAATGATCGGTTCATTCGCAAACTCTTCGCGTTTGCGCAGAAGAAATTCGTAATTGTCGAGGATGCGATGGCTGCTTTCGCAATCGACCCGGTGCAATTCCAGCTCATCCTCAAAGGTCGGTCTCGCCATGAAACGTTTCAGCTTTGCCACTCGCATATTCGGGGCATCCTTGAAAACCATGTGCTGCCGCACCATTTCGATGGTCGCATCGATTTCAGCGCCCGAAAACCGCAGACGGCGCATGATCGCTTCCGTCATCTGCGCACCGATGCGGTCGTGTTCGTTGAAACGGATGCGACCCGTTTTGTCCACTGTCGCCGTTACCGGTTTCGCGACATCGTGAAACAACACGGCCAAAACCAGCGGAACAGAAACTTCCTCTGGAAGCAGCTGCAGCATCAGCCGGGTGTGTACGAACACGTCGCCTTCGGGATGAAACTGTTCCGGCTGTAAGACACCTTTCATCGCTTCCAGCTCGGGCAGAATCACGGGCATCAAACCGCTCGAATCTAGCAGGTCCCAGCCGCGCACACGATTCGGCGAGAGAAAAATGCGCATCAACTCGTCGCGAATTCGCTCGGCACTGATCTGGTTGATTGACGTTGCGTTCGCCACGAGCGCTTCCCACGTTTGGTTGTCGATCTGGTAATCCAGCACTGTGGCGAAGCGCACGGCACGGAGCATTCGCAAACGATCCTCCGCAAATCTTTTTGCCGGCTCGCCAATGGCGCGCACCAATTTTGCGGCGATATCTGCCTGCCCGCCGACAAGGTCGATCACTTGCTCCGCGACCGGATCGTAAAACATTCCGTTGATAGTGAAATCGCGGCGTTTTGCGTCTTCCTCCGGTGAAGAAAAATGCACGGCACTGGGGTGCCTTCCGTCGATGTAGGCCTCGTCGGAACGAAAAGTTGCCACCTCGAATTGGAAACTGTCTTCTAGCACGATGATCACGCCAAAATGCGCGCCGACTGCGAACGTGCGCGCAAAAAGCGTCTGCACGGCTTCCGGTCGCGCGTCGGTAACGATGTCATAATCCTTCGGCGTTATACCACGCACCATGTCGCGGACACAGCCACCTGCAAAGTACGCGATGTGACCGTTCTCACGCAAACGAGCAATCACTTTGCGCGCGGCTTTTTCCATGGGTGAGGGTTTCACATGAGCACTGTAGCCGCTTCGCGTTTGTAGGGGAAGCTGTCAGCTTCCCCTACAGCGTTTTTGCAAGGCGAGTGTGGGACGGTAGATTTGGCGCGCTACGACGTCCGGACGCCGCAGCGCGGCGTCCCTACCCAGCACTCTTCTGCGTCCGAAAGGAGTGGATGATGAAAAGCGCCACGGCAATCGAGATGCAGGAGTCCGCCACATTAAACGCTGGCCACGGATCGGCGTAGTGAATGTGCAGATTGAAAAGGAGAAAATCGATCACGTGGCCATAAACGAGGCGATCTGTGAGATTCCCCAGAATCCCAGCGAGCAGTAACGCAAGCGAGAGGTCGCGCCACGGATCGGGCTGGCTGTGTCGGACCAGCAGAACCGTCACGACGACCAACGCGATGATGGAAATTATTACGAAGAAAGTATTGTTGCCCCTGAATGATCCAAACGCCGCCCCGGTATTCGTAACGTTCACCAGACTGAAAAAATCCGGTACGATAATGCGCGCCTCAAAAGGGCTGATCAATCGCAGGACCAGTTGCTTCGTGCATTGATCGAGAAAGTAAAGCGGCAGGGAAAGAAACAAGATGAATCTCATTATCAATCTTGCGAGGCAGCCGAATGACGAATGACCAATGCCGAATGACGAATCAATGACGAAGCACGAATGACGAAGACACTCGTCGCCGCGACCTCACGATTCGTCATTTGAATATTCCTTCGTCATTCGTCATTCGGATTTCGTCATTGCCACCACAACGCTTTCGCAGCGATCGCACAAATCCGGATGCGCTTGGCGCGCGCCCACGGTTGCTCGATGGCGCCAGCAGCGTGCGCACTTTGCGTACGGCGTTTTCGTGACCGAAGCGCTTGCTTCTTTCGCCTGATGAACTGTCAGATCACTCACAATAAAGAATTCTTCCAGTTCCTCCTGACCGACTTTCCCGGTAACATCGGAATCCGAATGCAAAACAACCCTGGCCTCCAGCGTGTTGCCGATCAGTTTTTCCTGACGCGCGCGCTCGATCGCCTGGCCGATCACGCCGCGTAATCTCAACAGCTCTGCGACCTGAGCGCTAGCTTCACCGCTTCGATCCTTTGGTTCAGGAAATTCCTGCAGATGGATTGAATCCGCAGGTGTTGGAACTGAATAGCGCCACGCTTCCTCGGCGGTAAAAGCGAGAATCGGCGCGAGCAATCGGCACAACGTGTTCAAAATCTCATGCATGACCACTTGTGTCGCGCGCCGACGCGGCGAATCTGCCGCGTCGCAATACATCCGATCCTTGGTGATGTCGACATACAGGCTGCTCAAATCGACGGCGCAAAACTGGTTGAGTGTGTGATATACCTTGTGAAACTCGAAGGTTTCGTACGCGGATCGACAATCGCGAATCACCTCATCCAAGTGTTCCAGAATCCAGTGATCGATCAATGTCATTCCGAGCGAAGTCGAGGAATCCCGTTGCGTCGCCTTTAAGGTTTCATCGCGAGCTCCCTCGACTCCGCTTCGCTGCGCTCGGGATGACAGTGCGTTATCAAAGTCGTACAGATTTCCCAGCAATATCCGCAGGGTGTTGCGAATCCGGCGATAGGTGTCGCCCAGACGCGTGAACATTTCCTCTGAGAACGGAACGTCCGCGGTATAATCGATGCTGCTGGCCCAAAGCCGTAGCAGATCGGCGCCGTACCGGCCGACGAAGTGATCGGCAGCCGTTGGCTTCTCGTACGTTCCCGATTTCGAAATCTTCTTTCCGTCGACATCGACAACGAACCCGTGGGTGACGCAGATTTTGTACGGCGCGCGATTGTTCAGCGCGATGCTGGTCAAGAGCGATGATTGAAACCACCCGCGATGTTGATCCGTCGCTTCGAGATACATGTCGGCTGGATCGCGCAGCTCCGGATGCAGCGCGCAAACTGCTTTGTGCGAAACGCCGCTATCAATCCAGACGTCGATGGTGTCGTTGCGTTTTGTTGTGCCAGGTGGGAGTCCAAGCTTTTTCACAAGCTCGGCATCGCTCAGTTCAAACCAGATATTTGAGCCGCGCTCGGCGACCAGATCGGCGAGCTTCCGGATGATTTTTGCGTTGAGAATTGCTTCCCCTTCCTTCGAATAGAAAACTGGAAGCGGCACGCCCCAGCTGCGCTGGCGCGAGATTACCCAGTCAGGGCGCGATTCGACTGTTCCCGCGATGCGGTTCTCGCCCCACGCCGGAATCCATTTCACTTCCTTATGAATGGCCTTCAGCGCCTTGTCACGCAGCTCATCAATGCGAATGAAGAATTGCTCGACATTGCGAAAGATGATCGGTGTCTTCGAGCGCCAGCAGTACGGATAAGAGTGATGAAACGTTTGTTCGCCGAGCAGCATCCCGCGCTCGCGCAGTAGCTCGACGATGTCCCGATTGGCGTCGAAAACATATTTCCCAGTCAGATTTGGCAAACTGGCTTCCTCAGTAAAGCGGCCGTGATCGTCCACTGGCGACAGGATCGGAAGCTTATGTTCCATCCCCAGCGCGTAATCATCCGCGCCGTGCCCGGGTGCGATGTGCACAAGCCCGGTTCCTGTATCGGGGGTTACGAAGTCGGCGGCCAGCACTCTTCCGGTTCTGTCCAAAAACGGATGTTCATACGTCAACTGGCTCAACACTTCGCCTTTAACGCTCGTTCCATACAGCGTGCCCGGCTCATGACCGGAGATCGCTCCGATTACGGGGACTTCGTGAGCTGTTTGAGCGAGGATGAAGCTCTCAGTTCCTCGCTGAACTATAAAATAATTCATGCGCGGGTTAAACGCGACTGCGAGATTCGCAGGCAGCGTCCAAGGCGTGGTCGTCCAAATGACAAGGTAAGTAGGACTTCGTCCCACGATCCTTTCAGCATCTGGTGTCAGGCGAAATTTGACGTAAACGGCCGTGTCATCGCGCTCCTGATATTCCACCTCCGCTTCAGCCAGCGCGGTCTGCGCCCCGGTGCTCCAAAAGACCGGCTTCTGCGCCTGGTAAACCAGACCTTCCTTTACGAACACGGCAAACGCGCGAAGAATCTCCGCTTCGTATTTGGGATCCATCGTCAGGTAGGGTTTTTCCCAGTCGCCGAATACGCCTAGCCGTTTGAACTGCTCGCGCTGGATGTTGATGTATTTACGGGCGAACTCTTCGCATTTCTTGCGCACTTCCAGCGGAGAAAGCTCGCGCGATTCCTTGACGACTTTGTATTCGATTGGCAGGCCGTGACAATCCCAGCCGGGAACGTACGGCGCGCGCTTGCCCAGCATCGTCTGCGATTTCACGACGAAATCTTTTAGAATCTTGTTGAGCGCAGTGCCCATGTGGACGTCGCCATTGGCAAAGGGCGGCCCGTCATGCAGAACAAACAGCTCTCGACCCTCTCTCGATTTCTGAATCTGCCGGTAAAGCCGCGTCTCCTCCCAGGCTTTGAGCATCTCCGGCTCGCGCGCGGCAAGGTTCGCCTTCATCGGAAATTCCGTACGCGGCAGGTTCAGAGTATCTTTGTAGTTTTGGCTCATGGCGGGCGGGCGATTGCTACGTAACATCCGCCACTGCGCAAATCAACGCGCGACGAGATTGTCACTAAGCCCATTTTGTTCGACCGCGCGCTGAGTGTCAGACCTCGCAAGCATCCGGCGGCGTCACATTTTCCGAATCAGTCAGCGACTGACTTAACAAAGGAACTCTTATGCGAAAAAATCCTCTTTCCGAATCCGGTTTCTTTAATCCCCGCATTTTCGTGGCCGTTAGCCTTTGTTCGGTCGGCGTGTTGCTGGCGATGTTCAGTTTCGCCGCTACGCCGTCGAGCGGAACACTGACGGACACCTCCGGCCCACTCACATACACGGCCGGACCGTTCTTCGTAGCGAATCCGACGCCGATACTTTTTGTCGACCAAGGCCCCGAATGTTCTGGCTCAGCACAACCTTGCGATAATTATGCGCTGACGGTGACTCTCCCGGCTGGCTACGCCGCGGCGCATCCTAACGCCGCGATCAAGGTCACGTTGAGTTGGACCGATAACGGCAGCGGCGCTTCGGACTACGACCTTTACATTTACAGAAATCCTCGGAACGATTGCAGCCCGCAGGACTGCACTAGCACGGACGGTAGCCAGGCGGCTGACTCCCAATCAGCCAGCAGCGCTAACCCGGAGATCGCTACCATCAGCCCGGTGTCCGATGGCACCCAGAGGTACACCGTAAAGATCGTGCCATACACGCCGACCGGCGAAAGGGTCCACGTGACAATCGAATTGCTGTCGGGCTCCGGAGGCGGTGGTGGGACACCGGGCTTCGGCGGCCCCGACCCGACGACACCGGGCGTTCCGCGCTATCAGAATTTCTACGCACCGGCAGGGACGTCTGCCGAGTCTAGCGATGGCGAGTTCAACATTGGGTTCAATCCGCACAGCGGCCGGATTATGACGATGAACACCGGTCCGATTTGGCGGCTCACTCCACCGGAGCGCCTGAATCCAGCCAAGCCGGAGTGTTGCGAGGCGCTTTGGGAGGACAAGTCGGCTCTCACGACGAACATCGGACTGGATCCGATCCTGTTTACGGATCAGCACACGGGCCGCACTTTTGCCTCTAATTCGACCGTTGGCGCGAACGCTGTTTACGCTTACAGCGACAATGATGGCGACAGTTGGATCGAGGCCGGTTTTTCACCGCCGGACGGAGGTGTCGATCACGAAAGCATTGGTTCTGGACCTTATCCGGATGCCTTGAGCGCTCTGCGAAACGACATTAACCAAGGCCAGGCTGTTTACTATTGCTCGCAAGACATCGTAGGGCCAGCAGCGTGCCAGCGCAGCGATACCCTGGGTGCCAGTTATGGCCCTGGTGTGTTGGCTTACGACGGCATCACGACGCAATGCGGCGGGTTACATGGCCATGTGCATGTTGCTCCAAATGGCACTGTCTGGCTGCCCGTTAACCAATGTGGAGGGACGCAGGGCGGGGCGGTGAGCACCGATGGTGGCACGACATGGAATGAATTTCTTGCCGCCGGCAGCCGATCGCAGACTAACGGCGCCGATCCTTCTATCGCCATTGATAGCAACAACACTGCGTATTTTTGTTATGTAAACAATGAGCCGGTCTCGCCTAACAACCCGCCGGAAGGCCATGTTCATGTTAAAGTCAGCACCGATGGCGGTCAGACATGGGTTCGCGATGTCGATGTTGGTGCATCGCATGGAATCAAGAACGCTGCGCACACCGAGGCGGTTGGTGGAAGTGCCGGTCGCGCCGCTTGTGGGTTTATAGGCACCGATCGGGCGGGCGATTATCAGGCCAGCAGTTTCCCGGGAAAGTGGTACGCGTTCATCGCTACGACGTACGACGAAGGTCAGACGTGGGTGACGGTCAACGCGACGCCTGACGATCCCGTTCAAAGCCAGACCGGGGTCTGGCAACAAGGCGGCAGCCACGACGACCGCAATCTGCTCGATTTTAACGAAATCACCGTGGACGACCATGGACGCGTTCTCTACGGATACAGCGACGGCTGCGTGACGCCTGGCTGCATCGCGGGCACAGCGGGCAATGATTTTGTCGCCTTCATGCGTGTTGCCCGGCAATCGGGAGGCAAGCCCCTGTTCGCCAATTTGGACCCGGTAGAACCGGCAGCGCCGAAAGCTTCCTGTTTGTCCGGGACGCGCGATCCTGCCGGTTCTCATCTAAGCTGGAAGGCTCCCGACAACGGCGGCTCGGATATTGCCAATTATCAGATCCTGCGCGGAACATCACCGGGTGTCGAGGTGCCACTAGCGCAGACTAACAGAACCACTTTCGATGACACGACCGCCGATCCTGCTGTGACCCACTACTATTATGTGGTCAAGGCCATCAATGCGGTTGGCGTCGGACCCCAGAGCAATGAAGTGGATTTGACTATGGTCGCTCCACCACCGCCAGAAAACGTCTGTGCACTTCCAGGTCTCACCAAATTGACCGACGCATCGGGCGACAACCACGCAGTCCTCGGAATTGCGGGTCCGGCACCGGCTGGAACTGACCTGCGCTCTTTCCAGATCGCGCAGCCTTATGCTGCGGACAATGTCATCCGGCTGGCCTTCACCATCAATACCGATCCCGGGCAATCGCCACAGCCGATCGGCTCGTCCTGGTATGTCGCGATGAAAATACCTGACCCCGCTCCGTTACAGACGTTTCACTACCGCGCTGTGCACATGACTTGGAACGGTACTACACCAATATTCGAGTCCTACACGCCAGCTCCCAACGGCAGCGGCGGGATTGATGGCCGGTTTGTGACTGCCGGAAGCCAGCGACCCGCCGAACCGACCAGCGGTTATGCGCCGCCTTACAACAAGGTCGTAATTGTGGTTAAGGCGAGTGATCTTGGGTTGAATCCGGGTAATACCATTAGCGGTTTCGTTTCCGGCGTGTCCCAGACTGGAGGCGGCCTAATCACGGAGCTTTACGATCAGATGCCGGACAGTCTGGCTTTCACTGGCAGTTACACCGTCAACGACAATCAGGTGTGCAGACCGAACAACCCACCGATCGCGGCGCTCACCGCATCGCCAAGCTCGGGCAGACCTCCATTAACGGTTAACTTCGATGGCTCTGGATCATATGACCCCGACACTGCGCCGCCGGCCGACACGATCGCGTCATATACATTTAATTTTGGGGATGGTTCAGCTGCGGTCACGCGAACTACGCCGACCATTTCGCACCGTTACCAACACGCGGGTACTTACGCCGCGCGACTCACGGTCACCGACTCGCGTGGTCTGCAAAGCGCGAACACGGCAACTGTCGTGATCAGACTTCCCCAAAGATAAATCCAGCATTCAGGAGACGATTCTGGCCGAGTCGCCATTCTTGAACGATTTATTATCAATGTGTCGGAATCTTGCGCTGCTGTTGCTGTGTTCTCTGTTCGTAGATTTGTCCGCATGTAACAAACGCGAAACATCGTCGCCCGCGCCACGCGATGTTTGCGGGTTAATTACCCTCGACGAGATCCAAACGACCCAGGGATCGCCGATGAGCGGAACAAAGAATAGCGCGCGCTCCGACGGAGGTTTTCGCGTGTCGCAATGTTTCTACACGGCGACCGAGTTTAGCAAATCGGTGAACCTTGCCGTAGTACAACGCGACCCAGATCACCCGGGCAAACGGAGCCCAAAAGATTTTTGGAAAGAGAAGTTTGATCCGTATCAGGACGAAGAACCCAAGACAAAAACCGGCGACGAGAAGGAACAAGGCTCGCCGCCGAAAAAGATCGAGGGCTTGGGAGACGATGCTTATTGGGTCGGCAATCGATTCGGTGGGATGCTTTATGTGCTAAAGGGAGATGCATTCATCTCGATCGGCGTCGGTGGAACAGATGACCAGGACACGAAACTTAAGAAATCGAAAGCGCTCGCCGAAAAAGCGCTTCAACGCCTGTAACAGAGTCAAAAAAAGGGAGCTAATGAGGCGAGCGTAATCGCCCAGTTTCCCGAATCTTCTGAGCAGCTCCGTGCAACAGCTCAACGCGGTGAATGCATTATTTGTTTTGATGGCCGCGCCCACAAAAGGCCTGCCGTCTTCCCCGCGATCGTATTCTCGCGACCTCATCAGCCACTAAGGCGTGGTAAAGATCCCATCGCTACCCAGCCTGGTGCCGCCACTGTTAGTGGCCATCATCCGGAAATGGTAAGTAGTGTGCGTAGTTAAGCCGCTAATGGCAGCAGCGATGTTTCGGTACGTGTTCCCACTCTGGCTTTGAGTCGGCGTCGTGTGCCCGTAACTGGTGGTCGTGCCATACTGAAATGAAACGCTTGTGGCCAACCCATGCGGATCAAGTGAGCCATTGAGTGTCGCAGAAGAAGCAGTTTTGTTGGTAACAGTGCCGGTCGTCACAACGGGGGCGCCGGTGGCGCTAAGTGTGGTAACGGTCTTGTCGCTTCCCATCGTGGTGCCGGAGCTGTTGCTGGCTACAATTCGGAAATGATAAGTTGTGCTTGCAGTTAGGCTGCTAATGTTGGCACTCACGTTCCGGTAGGTGTTGCCACTCTGGCTCTGAGGCGCGGTGGTAAGTCCGTACGCGGTCGTTGTGCCGTACTGGAAGTGAACACTCGTGGTCAATCCATGAGGATCGAGCGAGCCATTGAGCGCGGCTGAAAAACTCGCGATCAATGTGGCCGGCTTAGTGGCGACGACGGGAGAGCCGGTCGCGCTGAGCGTGGTAAATGTCCTGTCGCTGCCAAAGCTAGTGCCGCCACTGTTGTGGGCTACAATTCGGAAATGGTACGTGGTGCTCACGTTTAAGCCGCTGATGTTTGTGCTAACGGCTTGGGCGGTGTTCCCAGTCTTAGTGTGCGTCGCAGTCATCGAGCCGTAGCTTGTGGTCAGACCGTATTGGAAATAGACGCTCGTCGTTGCCCCATGCGGGTTGAGTGATCCATTGAGGGTCGCAGAAAAACTTGCGACGTTCGTCGCCGAATTGCTTGTGACGGCCGGAGTGGGAGTTGGCGATGACATTCCTACCGCCACGGTAAAGCTGCCGATATTGCCGGCTGCGACAGGGTTGCCGATGCCGTCGAACACCTGATTTGGCTGCATCACCACGTTGTATGTGCCGTTGTCGGCGAAATTCCAATTGCCGCCTGGCGGTACGATCGAATATGTCGCGATACGGGGTGTCCCGTTGGTATTGATATTTACGGACACAAATGTGGCTGCACCGTTGAAACCGCCCGGGCCGGTGACGCGCACGTCATTACTATCGAGAGAGCCGACGTCGATTTCTCCGTCGTCGGCATAACGGACGGCAAAAGAGTATGACGTGCCGCCACCGTTAGTGACATTTGTGGTTATCGCGCCGGCAGTGGGATCAAGCGCCTTCGTCGTTGCGGGCATGAGCGCGACGAATATCAACGGAAGAAATAGCTTCAACGGTGCTGGGAGAGTTTTCATATTTTCGAATTTTCTGTTGAGGATGGAATGGTTGACCTTGCGTAAACTGCAAGCCAGTTCCGCGTGGAACCAGGAACCATCCTCACGAGGTGCTTTGAACAGCGGCCTCACTTCGGCTGACTCGGGGCTCCAGTTGGATCTGGGGGATCGCGCGAAACGGTGTCTCAGCGAAAATCCAGCCCTCGCGGCTTATCCAGCCGTGCCGAAGATAAGGTGAAACTGTCGGATGACGTAATCGAGCAGGCTTTTATTTGATCCGTGTCATCGGGTCAAGCTCTTTTTTCGCATGAATAAGGAATAATCCACAGCTTTTGTTGCGCGGGCGGCTGGTGTGAGGTGACCACGTTTAGCCATTTCTCCGAATGCATTCTTCTCGATCGGCATCGGTGAAACGGATGACGAGGAGACAAGACTGAAGAAGTCGAAAGCGCTTGCAAAAAGCGGTTCAACACCTGTAGCAGACTCAAAAAAACCGAGCTGATGAGGCGAGCGTAATCGCCCAGTTTCCCGAATCTTCTGAGCAGCTCCGCGCAACGCCTCAACGCGGTGGTGCATTATTTGTTTTGATGGCCGCGCCCACAAAGGGCGTGCCGTTCTTCCCCACGATCGTATTCTCCCGATCTTATCAGCCGCTAAGGCGTGGTAAAGGTCTTGTCGCTGCCGTTAGTCGTGCCACCGATGTTGTTAGCCACAATCCGAAAATGGTAGGTAGTGCTCGGAGCTAAGCCGCTTATGTTGGCGGCCACATTCTGGTACGTGTTACCGGTCTTCGTCTGATTCG
>Ga0209474_10003357_pt1 | contig 14076 bp, 9 predicted proteins | sample GraSoiAngelo_145_FD_185902 | JGI IMG/M metagenome (GOLD analysis project Ga0209474, IMG submission 185902) | Grasslands soil microbial communities from the Angelo Coastal Reserve, California, USA - 14_1009_05_20cm (SPAdes) (version 2) | ecosystem: Environmental > Terrestrial > Soil > Grasslands ...
GAAACTCCGCCAGCCGATCCTTGCGCAGCGTAACACCTGCCGCCATGGCGTGACCGCCGCCCTTCATCAGCAAGCCATCCTTCACGGCCTGTCGCACGGCCCTTCCAAGATCGACCCCGCCGATCGAGCGTCCGGAGCCGGTGCCGATCCCGCCCGGCTCAAGGGCGATAGCGAAGGCGGGCCGCGAGAATTTTTCCTTCAGCCGCGAGGCGACCAGCCCGACCACGCCAGGATGCCATCCCTCCGATGCCGTGACGATCACCGAGCCCTTGTCCTCGAGGCCGAGCGAGGCCAGCGCCTCAGCTTCGGCTTGCGCCTCCGCCATTTGTTCGATGACACGACGCTCGGTATTCAACCGGTCAAGCTCGGTGGCGATCCGCGCCGCCTCGGAGACGTCGCCTTCCAGCAACAGGCGAACACCGAGATCGGCGCGCCCTATCCGACCCCCCGCATTAATGCGCGGCCCCAGCATGAAGCCGAGATGCCAAGCCTCCGGCGGGCCATTCAACCGCGAAACGTCCATCAGCGCGGTATGCCCGATATGGTCGCGGCGCCGCATCGCGATCAAGCCTTTTGCGACAAAGGCTCTGTTGAGCCCGATCAACGGGGCAACGTCGGCGACAGTCCCGAGCGCCACGTGATGCAACATGCCGAGCAAATCAGGTTCGGGCATTTCGGCGCTCCAGAACCCCCGCACGCGCAGCTCGCGATTGACCGCGACAAGCGTGACCAGCACCAGGCCAACGGCGGCGAGATGACCCAGGCCCGAGAGGTCATCCAGCCTGTTCGGATTCACCAGCGCATCTGCGTCGGGCAATTCGTCGCCGCATTGATGGTGATCGACAATGATGACGGACATCCCGAGCCGGCGGGCTTCGGCCAGCGGCTCGATGCTGGTGCTGCCGCAATCGACTGTCACCAGCAGCGTAGCGCCCTTGCCAGCGAGCATGCGGACGGCCTCGACGTTGGGACCGTAGCCTTCGAAAATTCGATCCGGAATATGAATCAGCGGATCAAGGCCGCAATGGCGCAGGTGCCACGCCAGCAGCGCCGCCGACGTGGCGCCGTCGACGTCATAGTCGCCGAAGATCGCGATTTTCTCAGCGCTTACGGCAGCGTCTGCGATGCGGTCGGCGGCCACTTCCATTTGGGTCAGGGTATATGGGTCGGGCATCAATTTGCGGATGGTCGGATCGAGAAAATCCTGAACCGCGTCAAGTTCGACGTCCCGCCCCGCCAGTACCCGCGCCAGCATCTCCGGCAATTGGTGGCGCTGCGCAATCGCCAGCGCGCGGGCGGCTCCGCGTGCATCGAGCCGGTCGCGCCACAGCTTTCCGGTCGCGGAATGCGAGACGCCGAGAAACGCAGAGGGCGCTTCGATAGGCAATGCGGATGCGGGAAGCGTCATGATGCTTTCCAGAGGTAAGCACGAAGCGCGATGGTTGGAAACCTGTCATTGCGAGCGGAGCGAAGCAATCCAACGCGCAGAAGAAAGTGTGGATTGCTTCGTCGCTTCACTCTCGTGCGCAAACGCTTCGCGTTTGTCGCAGGCAATGACGGCAAAGATAGCTGTGCTCCATCATCGTCATTGCGAGCGGAGCGAAGCAATCCATGGCTCGGCATCGCCGGATCGAAGATGGATTGCTTCGTCCCTTCGCTCCTCGCAATGACGGCAAAATATTGGCTTGCGATCTCAAGCACACCTCCGCGATCTCACGACGCGATGCGCCCGAGTTTTGCATGATTCTTCCGCCCAAGAGAGGGCGCAGGGAATGCCGGGCGCGCGATGCGCCCGCAGCCTCGCATGCAAAATAAAAAAGCATACGAGCATAGTCACCACGGTCACACCGGAGACACCCGGCATTCCCCGCGCAATGGTTTTAACGGTTTCCTTCGTGCTCTTCCCGGTGACCGGGCTTGTTTGCCACCGTCATTAACGGAATCGCTCCGCCAACTTGATGCCAGCGTCGGGGCATCAGAACCACACGACTTCGCCGTCCGCATCAGCACCATTCGTCAAAGGCGCCAACCACGTCCACCGCATCCCGTCCCGCGTTCGTGACGATCGCGAGCCGCCCCTTTGGTGGGACGAGACGGCGCGACTAATGAAGTGATTTGCTTTGGAGAGGAACGGAAATGTTTTTGCAAATGGGACTGGACAGGGCAAATCAGATTGATCCGGTTCAACAAATTCCGCTGTGCGCGCACACGGTGCATCCTGCCGGCTATGGGGATTTCAGTAATCTCCTGGGTAGTGCCATTGTTAAGCTGACAGCTTGCGCACGAAGCTCGGATCGGAGTGCGGGAATACCACATTTATGCTGCGGCTTTGCTGCCCGCCGAGCGCGGAAGGATAACCCGGAATTCGGTGAACTCGCCGGCTAGCGTATCGACCTCAATGAATCCACCGTGCTGTTTGACAACAATGTCGTGGCTCAATGAAAGACCAAGTCCGGTTCCCTTGCCCGGTGGTTTTGTCGTAAAGAACGGGTGGAAAATCTTTTCCTTCACTTCCGCCGGAATGCCGTCCCCATTGTCGCGAATGGTGATCTCTACGGAGTTATCCAGGTTCCTTGTCGCGACACTAACAGTGGGCTGGTAGCCCTGCTCCTGCGTCTCGGCGCTGCGTTTCGTTGTTGCGTAGAAGCCGTTTGATAGCAGATTCAGAAATACCCGCGTCATCTCTTGCGGGAACACATTGACCTCGCCTGCTGATGGATCGAAAGATCGCTCGAGCATGATTTTGAATTCCTGATTTTCGGCCCGAGCGCCGTGATAAGCCAAATTGACGCTTTCTTCGACAAGGCTGTTCAAATCGACGCGGCTGGGCTCACCGGAGCCTGCGCGTGAATGGAGCAACATGTTCTTGACGATTGAATCTGCGCGCTTGCCATGCTGAACTACTTTTTCAAGATTGCCCTTCAGCATGTTAGTCAACTCTTGAGTCTCGGCGCGGATTTTGGTGTCTAACGTAACAGGCTTGAGTACCTCGTTGAGGTCATCGATCAATTCTGCCGAGAGGACGGAGAAATTGTTGACGAAATTGAGGGGATTCTTGATCTCGTGCGCGATACCCGCAGTCAGCTGACCGAGCGAGGCGAGCTTCTCGGTCTGGATCAGACGGTCCTGAGCGGATCGCAAGTCCTCCAATGATTTGGCCAACTCGCGAGTGCGGGCTTCGACGCTTTCGAACAAGCGCGCATTCTGAATGGCCAGGACAGACTGTGCGGCGAAGGTCTGAAGCAGATCAACCGTGTGCTGCGGGAATTCGCCGATTCGTTTGCGCCGCACCACGAGCGCGCCGACAGTGCGGTCGGCACCTAGCAACGGGACGATTAGCACGGCCCGGAACCCTGCCCGTACAATGATATCAAGCACTGATTTTGGATCGTCCTGAATGTCCGAAATCTGGATCGACACACGCTGCTCAACCGCTTTCCCGATTGCTGTCTCGCCAAGGTAAATATGACGATCCTTGATCTCGGAGATGATCGCCTCGTCCATTCCATAGCTCGCGCGAAGACTGAATGTCTGACTTGCCTCATCGAACACGTAGATCGTTCCGGCATCCGTTCTCGAGAGTTGAGTGGCTCTGGTGACGATGGCGGACAGCACGGTTTCGAGGTCGATCGTCGAGTTGACGGCCTGGCTCACGTCGCTTAGCGCGCGGAGTTCTTCGACCGACTGTGCCAGCTCTACCGTTCGTTCATTGACCTGCTGCTCCAGCCGCTCGGCAGCATGTTCCTTGTCGACAAGCAAGTCGTTGCGTTCCAACGTGTTCTTGCGAAATATCTCGACCACTCGCCCCATTTCGGTGATCTCGTCACTCCCGGACACGTCGATGGTGCTGTGGTAACTGCCACCGGCAATGGCAAGCATGCCGTCGCTCAGACGCATTAGCCGACGCAGGAGATTGCGGCTGACATAGAGCCATCCGATCAAAATCGAGCTTAGCAGACTTAGGGTGGCAAATGACAGGAGGGCTTGTGCACTCAACCGTTGAACGGAGAGCGCGTCCTTGGCCCATGAACTCACGTCGGTTTCGGCCTGTGATACTAGCCGATCGACCGCGGCGGTTAGGCCGACGGACAAGTTGCCGTTTTCTGCAATGAGTTTCTCAGCCTTGCCGACCAATTTTAGCTCCTCGCCGCGTATTGCGAGCGCGGCGTCTGGTCCGAGGGCGAGCCCGCGAATCTGTCGAAGTTGCTCGGCGAACACAGCACCTAGTTTTGGATCGAGATCTCTCGCCTTGGCATCGAGATCATCCAGACCTCTGCGCAGTTGGAATTCGACGACCGGAAGTCTCTCCTGTTGGACGATGGTTGCTGCTTGAATCAGTTGGTCAACAATGGCCGAGAAGCCCCGTTGCGCCGCTTGGGCCGCCCGGTCCAGGACGATGGCAGCTGCGACCTCATGGCCTGCTCGCGCGCTCGGATCAGCGTCGCGCTTGCGTGCTTGCTCGAGCGCGCCCCTAATTTGCAAGTCCATCACGTCGAGCCATGGCGCAAAAAGTCGTTCCGCTTCTTTATTGGCTTGGAATAGTGCGTTCAGCAGTGTGGCCAGATGTTCTCTGATCTTGAGGCGCAGTCCAATGAGTTCCTCTAGTTCGGTCAGATTGGATCGTAAGGAGCCCACCAGAGTCTGGATCGTGACCGCCTCATCGACCTTATCGCCGCGTGCGACCTCATTGAGGCTGATGACCAGGCGATCGATTTCCGGCCGCATCCGGTTCGATACTTCGTCGCGCTCCTTCGGAGTCGCGGCGGCAAGCAAGGCAGGAGTCGACGCAATAAGTCGATCGACAGCGCGGGAGATTTCCATCGAGCTGACGACCTGCGGCACGCGCACATCGATCAGTTCGAGCCGTTCGCCGACCTGGCGAAACGCGTAGATGCCAAGGGCGGCGGCAAGCACAGCGAAGGCGCTGATCCCGAAAAATGCGAGCAAGAGCCGCGCGCGGACTCCGATATTCCAAGCCCGACGTATTGAAACGTCCGGCTTTTGCGGTTCTAATGCCCTCACGGTCCACCGGCGCTCGGCAAAATCGCATAATACCAGAAATTTGGCTGAATTTTCAGGAAAGAACGGCTACTGACGGCGCGCCGACCGGCGCATTTAGTGAAGGGACAGCCCATGAGGCGGCGGGATCTTCTAGCTGGCGCGGGATCATTGACGGCTGGCGCCACGTTGAATCTGCCGGCACCCGCGCTCGCCCAGAAAATCCGCCGACTCAAAATGGTGACGGACTGGCCCGCAGCGTCGCCGGGTCTTCAGTCGAGCGCCGACCGTCTGGCGCAAAGAATTGGCGCGGCGACCGAAGGGCGCACCGAGATCGAGGTTTTCCCGGCGGGCGCGCTTGTTAAGCCACTGGAGACCTTCGATGCTGTCGGTGACGGTGTCGCGGACATGTACCACTCCGCCGAATATTATTGGGAAAAGAAGTCGCCAGCCTTTAGTTTCTTCGCGGCGGTCCCGTTCGGCTTTACCGCCAACGAACTATTCGCGTGGGTACAATATGGCGGTGGTCAAGACCTGTGGGATGTGCTTAGCGCGCAATTCAACATCAAGCCGTTCCTCTGTTGTAATACCGGCACGCAAATGGGCGGCTGGTGCACACGCGAGGTCCCCTCGCTGGAGGCGTTAAAAGGACTACGGTACCGAATGCCCGGACTCGGGGGTGAGGTGCTCCGGCGGTTGGGAGCCATCGTTGTGAACGTGGCAGGCGGCGATATTGTATCGTCGCTTAAATCTGGCGCTATCGAGGGCAGCGAATGGGTTGGGCCGTGGCCCGACATGGCCTTGAAACTTCACAACGTCGCCGGCTACTACTACTACCCTGGTTTCCACGAGCCCGGCACCGGCATAACGCTCGGCATCAACAAGCGCGTCTGGGAGAGCTTCGACCCTAGCCTACGGCGAGTGATCGAGGACGCAAGTGCGGCCGAATACGCGCGTTCCCTGGCGGAGTTCAACGCCAACAATGCGCTTTGGCTGAACAAGCTGCGCGCGGAAGGTACGGTAAAAATTCTGAAGTTTGCCGACCCGATTCAAAAGGAACTATACCGCGTCAGCAAGGACGTGGTCGCCGAGGCCGGCGCGACAGATGAACTATCCAAAAAAGTCTACGCGAGCTATCAGCAGTTCCTTCCTTTGATCATAGATTGGAGCGACATTGCCGAAGGGGCTTTCCTGAACAGCCGCAGGCTGGTTTGAAGAACATAGCTCCACTTTCATCCGCTTAGCCCATGCTCCGGCGCTCGGGATTTTCCAATTCGTGGAACGGGCCGTTACCCCGGCCCGACGCGTTTGATTGCCTGTCCGCCCATTGGCTAACTTGCTAAATCGCTAGAGACGCCATTTTCTGAACGGGTTGGACCAAGCGACGGTACTATGAGACGGCGCGAGTTCTTACTCCTGATAAACGGCGCGGCGACGATTTGGTCGATGACGGCTCGGGCGCAGCAGCGGACCATGCCCGTTGTCGGTTTCCTGGACCCGACCTCGCTCGATAAGTACGCACCGTTCGTCGCCGCATTTCGTAACGGCCTAAGCGAGGTCCGCTTCGTCGAGGACCGCGACGTAACGATTGAGTACCGCTGGGCAGAGGGCAAATATGATCGGCTGCCCATGATAGCAGCCGATTTGGTGAAGCGCCAGGTCGCCGTCATCGTCGCGACCGGCATCACAGCCGCGCGCGCAGCGAAAGCGGCGACTGAGACGATCCCAATAGTCTTCAACACGGGAGGGGACCCGGTCAAATTTGGACTTGTCGGCAGCCTCAACAGGCCAGAGCGCAACGTTACAGGCGTTGCATCGTTGGGAAAAGTGCTCGTCGCCAAGCAGTTTGAACTGCTCCACGAAATCGTTCCCAACGCTGACGCCGTCGCCTTCCTTGTGAACCAGAACAATGCGGTTGCGACGCTAGACACGAGCGATGCGCGTGCGGCAGCCGCTGCTTTGAAAAAAAAGCTGATTGTCGTCAAAGCCGCCACTAGGGACGAAATAGAAACCGCTTTTAGGTCCATCATTGAACAAGGCGGCGGTGCCGTCGTTGTACAGACCGATCCGTTTTTCCTGGGCCGACGCGATCAGATCGTGGCCCTTGCAGCGCAGACCCGCATTCCTGCAATTTACTATTTGAGTGATTACCCGGCGGCGGGTGGCCTGATGAGTTACGGAAGCAGTCTTGCTGACGCGCTGCGTCTCGTCGGCAACTATACCGGCCGCCTTCTCAAGGGCGCAACGCCAGCCGACTTGCCGGTCCAACAATCAGTTAAGGTGGAGCTGGTGATCAATCTGAAGACCGCGAAGTCGCTGGGCCTTACAGTGCCAGCATCGCTGCTTGCCGCCGCCGACGAAGTAATCGAGTGAAAATGAGATAGCAGGTTCGGGACGGCATGCGGTAAACACCCTAACACCCCATCTTGTCGGCAATGCCGTTGAAATCCTTCGCCACGATGTCCCAATCGCCGGTCGCCTCGAAGTCGTATTTCTGCAACGGGCCATACTCCGTCGGGCGCGCAACGAATGCGGTTTTCAATCCGAGTTTCTGGGCGGCTTTCAGATCATGGTTGTGCGCGGCGACCATCATCACCTGCTCCGGCTGAAGGCATAGCAAGCGCGCGGCGCCAAGATACGTCTCGGGGTCCGGCTTGTAATGCTCGAACAGCTCGGCCGACAATATCAAGTCCCATGGCAGCCCCGCATGTTTGGCCATGTTGGTCAGCAGCGCGACGTTGCCGTTGGAGAGCGGACCGATAATGTACTTTGTCTTCAGCCGCCTCAGTCCGGGGACGCTGTCCGGCCACGGGTTGAGCCGATGCCAGCCGGTGGTGAGATAATGCAGGTCGGCCTCGTTCAATCCCTTGATTGAAAACTGCGCGACCAGATTCTCCAGTGACTGCCGGTGCAGTCTGTCCAGGATCACGTAGCCGCGCTCCGGATGCTTTCGCACCTCGTCCATTGACGCTGCGTAGACCGCGCGCCAGCCATCGACCAGCGCAGTCCAATCTGCGTTGATGCCACGCTGTCCGCCCCATTTGGTGAAATCCGCGATCAGGCTGGTGCGCCAGTCGACGACAGTGCCGAACACATCGAACACCAGCGCCTTCACCGCCGAGACATCAGACATGGTACGCTCCGTTTCTTTTGCTGTGGCGTTCGAGTTCGCTCGCTTGGCGCACGCCCCCAAAAACGAGCCCGTTCAGAACTTTTTTCGGTATTGGACGAAGCCCGGCCGTTCGGCGACCTGATTGTACAATTTTTGGGCCGTCTCATTCGTTTCGTGCGTCATCCAGTAGAGACGGCTTGCTCCGGCCTCGCGAGCGGCACTTTCGACGGCCGCAATCAAGTTACGTCCCGCTCCGCTTCCTCGCGCCGAGGGCTCCACGAACAAATCCTCCAGGTAGCAGTAGCATAGCGGAGCCCAAGTCGAGCGATGCAGCAGGTAGTGAGCAATCCCAATCAGTTGTCCGTCGCGCTCGGCAACGAACGCGCCGAGACGCTCGAGCGGATCGAAGAATCGCCGCCACGTTGCATCTGTTATGTCGGATGCGAGCGTCGACTTGTAAAACGTCAGATAGCCCTGCCACAACGGCTCCCACGCCGCGCGATCGCCGGGCTTTACAGGTCTGATGGTGATTTCGCCAGCCATGCCCGCGACCTTAGTCGAGGTGGAATTTTTCAAGCTGACGGTGGTCGGCCTTGATGTAGCGCACCGTGCCGGTGACCGAGCGCATGACCACGGTCTCTGTCTCGATCACGTCTTTGCGGAATTTGACTCCCGACAGCAGCGAACCAGTCGTAACTCCGGTTGCAGCGAAAAGGCAGTCTCCCCTTATCATGTCTTCGACGCCGTAGATCATGCGCGGATCGGCAACACCCATTTTGCTTGCCCGCTCGCGCTTCTCCTCGCTATCGAGGATCAGCCGGCACTGCATCTGGCCTCCGATGCAACGCAACGCCGCCGCCGCGAGCACGCCCTCCGGCGCGCCACCGGTGCCGATATACATGTCGACGCCGGTGTTATCAGGATCGGCGCAATGGATGACACCAGCAACATCGCCATCGGTGATCAGGCGAACGGCGGCACCTGTGCCGCGCACGCCCTGGATAATATCGGAGTGACGCGGCCGATCGAGCACGAGAACCGTGATCGCGGAAAGATCAACACCTTTGGCCTTTGCCAGCCGGCGAACGTTATCGGCGGGCGATGCATCGAGTTCGACCACGCCTTTTGCGTAGCCCGGACCCACCGCGATCTTTTGCATGTAGACGTCCGGCGCGTGCAACAAGGTGCCGCCATCGGCCATCGCCATGGTCGCGATCGCGCCGGGCATATTCTTGGCGCATAGCGTGGTGCCCTCCAACGGATCGACCGCTATATCGACTTGCGGACCGGCGTTCATCCCGACCTTCTCGCCAATATACAGCATCGGCGCCTCATCGCGCTCGCCCTCGCCGATCACCACCGTGCCTTCGATCGGCAGCTTGTTGAGTTCGCGGCGCATAGCGTCCACTGCTGCCTGATCGGCGGCCTTTTCGTTGCCGTGGCCACGCAGCCGCGCGGCCGACACCGCCGCACGCTCCGTCACCCGCACGATTTCGAGCGTGAGAATACGCTCCAGCAGTAGCTGCGGCGGAACGGAAATATGGGTGGACATCAGGAAACTCCTTGAAACTTCACAGCGGGTCTTGCAGCCCGCATCATCGGTTAGTTTTTTTCGATCCGTATCACCTGTGGCCGACCGCTGATCACCTTGTCACGCTGCACCGCCTGCAGTGCGCGATATACTGCGTCCTCGCTGGTCGCATAGGTAATCAGGATGACCGGGACCGGCGAAGCTTTCTCCTTCGCGTTGGCGGCGTCAACGCCATCCGGGTGGCGCTGGACGATCGATTCGATAGAAATTTTTTGTTCCGCGAGACGGGTGGCGATGGCAGCGGCGGTACCGGCCAGGTCGCGGGCCATCAGGCGGATATAATAGCCGCCTTCATGGCGCTCCATTGGAGCCTTTTTGATCGCGCGCAACTTCGCCACCGGCCGCCCGAAAGGCCTGGCGCGTATCCCGCGTGCCACATCGGCGATATCGGCGACTACGGCCGATGCCGTCGCGGCGCCGCCCGCGCCCGGACCGACCAGCGTGATCGGCATCAGCCCTTCGCCGTCGATAGTCACCGCGTTGGTGACGCCCATTACCTGGGCGATCGAGGACGATTTCGGCACCATGGTCGGATGGACGCGCTGTTCGAAGCCTTTCGCGGTGCGGACCGCGACCCCAAGCAGCTTGACACGATAACCGAGTTGTTCGGCCGCGCGCAGGTCTTCCGGCGCGATTGAGGAAATGCCCTCCACATACACAGAGTTCTGCGCGATCTTGGTGCCGAAGGCGATACTGGCGAGAATTGCAAGTTTTTGCGCGGTATCGTGGCCGTCCACATCGAACGACGGATTGGCCTCGGCGTAACCGCGGCGTTGCGCATCCTTCAGACATTCTGCGAACGACAATCCTTCCTGCTCCATCCGGGTCAGGATGTAATTGCAGGTGCCGTTGAGGATGCCGTAGACGCGGTTAACGTCGGTGCCCGCCAGCCCCTCGCGCAGCGTTTTCACGACAGGAATAGCCGCGCCGACCGCGGCCTCGAAATTCAGCGCGCCGCCATGCTTCTCGGCTGCCTTCGCCAAGCGCAATCCATGCCTGGCAATCAGCGCCTTGTTGGCGGTGACCACCGATTTGCCTGATTTCAGCGCCGCCTCGATCGCCGACAGCGCGGGCTCGCCCGATCCACCCATCAATTCGACGAAGCAGTCGATGGTGGGATCGTTAGCCAGCGCCAGCGGATTTTTCGCCCAGCCGATACCGCGCAGATCGAGACCGCGCTTTTTCACCTTGGAGCGGGCCGTGACAGCGACGACGCGCACGCCGCGTCCGCAGCGCGCCGACAATTGCCGGCCTTGCTGCTCGATGAGACGGACCACTTCGGCGCCAACAGTGCCGAGCCCCGCAATACCCACTTTCAGGGGTGCGACCATGACGCAAAAAACCTGCCGGAGAGACGATAATGACGCATGATCTGATCCGAAAAGCCGGAATCGGTTTTCGGGACCACGCCTAACGCCGGTTGGCGAGAGGAACCACGTTGTGCAACGTTTCAATGCCGCTTTCAAGGAAGCGCCGCACACCACGGGCGGCTTGGCGGATTCGTTGCTCGTTTTCAACCATGGCGATGCGAACATAGCCCTCGCCGTGCTCGCCGAACGCAACGCCCGGCGACACCACCACTCCGGACTTCTCGACCATCAGGGTCGCGAATTGCATGCTGCCGAGGGTGCGCAAGGCCTCGGGCAATGGAGCCCATGCGAACATCGAAGCTTGCGGCGGGGGGATTTCCCAGCCGGCGCGGCCGAACGATTCGACGAGGGCGTCCCTCCGTTTGCGGTAGGTGTCGCGCATCTCGCGGATGCAATCCTCCGGACCGTTCAGGGCCGCGGTAGCAGCGACCTGGATCGGCGTGAACGCGCCGTAATCGAGATAGGATTTCACCCGCGCCAGTGCTGCGATGATGCGGTCATTGCCCACGGCAAATCCCATGCGCCATCCGGCCATCGAAAACGTCTTCGACATCGAGGTGAATTCCACAGTTACGTCGATCGCGCCGGGAACCTGTAGCACCGATGGCGGCGGATTATTGTCGTCGAAATAAACTTCCGCGTATGCCAGGTCCGAGAGCAGGAATATCTCGTGCTTCTTCGCAAACGCCACGAGATCCTTGTAGAAGTCGAGGCTCGCGACGTAGGCGGTAGGATTGGAGGGATAGCAGACCACGATCGCCAGCGGCTTGGGGATCGAATGAATGATCGCACGTTCGACTGCTTCGAAAAATTGCGGCGTCGGCTCAGAGGGGACCGAGCGGATTACCCCGCCGGCCATCAGAAAACCAAATGCGTGAATCGGATAGCTCGGGTTCGGGCACAGCACCACGTCACCGGGCGCGGTGATCGCCTGGGCGACATTAGCAAAGCCCTCCTTCGAGCCCAGCGTTGCGACGATCTGAGTGTCCGGATTGAGCTTCACCCCGAAACGGCGGTCGTAATAGGCCGCCTGCGCCTTGCGCAGCCCGGTAATCCCGCGCGATGCGGAATAGCGGTCCGTCCGCGGCTTACCCAAGGTTTCCTTCAATTTTTCGATGACATGGGGCGGCGTCGGCAGATCCGGATTGCCCATGCCGAGATCGATGATGTCGGCTCCCGCGTTCCGTGCGGCCGCCTTGGCGCGATTGACCTGCTCGAATACGTAAGGCGGTAACCGGCGGATGCGGTAAAATTCTTCCATAACCTCGCTCCGGCAGGGAGAATCGCCGACACTCCGCCTTTTCGAAACCGAATTTGGCTTCCTCTTGAAACCGCACCAAATCAATGATTTAGGGCGAGTTCAGGCGCAGAATTAGTGCATTTCGCCCTGATTTGAATTGCGCTTCTTTTTACCACGGACGCACCGCAACGCCAGTGCGGCAGGTCACCTGCCGGCCGACTCTTTAGGGGCCGGTGCCGAAGCCTGACGATCCCGCGCGGCAAGCAATTCCGCCTCGATCTTGGCTCGTTCGGCAGGCGCCATCGCAGCTTCCTCGCGATTGGGAGGCAAATCATGAACCGGTAGGTAGGTGCCGGCCTCTTTCGGGCGCGCCGGCGCGTCGGCGGGAGTGCCTAGCGGCAGGTCCGCGATCGAACTCGAGCAGCCGCCCAATGCAAGCGCCGAGATCACCAGCACAGCGAACGCCAACACCCGGTTGTGTCGATCCACCAACATGCCCTTGGAAAGCCCTCTCCTGAGCTCAATGCGCCGAAACGGCCGACACTATTTTCATCAACTGTTGCGGCAAACGCTCAAACCATTGTCGTCCGAAACGATTAAGCCCAAGCAGGGAAGCCAATCGCTGAGGCTTCAATATGACCGAACCAAGATTGGTTGTCGCAGTGCAACAAGTCCGCCCTCGACATTAACCTCGAAGCTGGCGTGAGCGGTGGACGCGGTGACGAACTTCCATTGAACCTGTAGTGTTGTCCACATGAGTGACGTTTCAACCGAGATCAAAACAGCAACAAAATTCGATCCGGAAGCCTTCGCGATGAATCTCGCACGGGCAATGGAAAGTAGCGGCAAGGCGCTTGCCACCTACCTGAAGTCGCGCGAGGAAACCGAACTCAACAAGCCGCCGGGCGAGTTCGCCGAGGTGATCAAGACCTTTACCGAGGTGACGGAATACTGGCTTTCGGAGAAGGAGCGATCCTCGGAACTGCAGAAGAAGATCGCACAGGGCTATCTGGATCTGTGGGCCTCATCGGCGCGGCGTCTGGCCGGCGAACCGGGAGCGCCGGCTATCGAACCGTCACCCCGCGACAAACGGTTCAGCGATCCCGAATGGAAATCGAACCCGTTCTTTGAATTTGTGATGCAAGTCTATCTGCTCACGACGCAATGGGCACACGATCTGGTGCGCAACGCCGAAGGACTTGACCCGCACACCCGCAAGAAGGCCGAATTCTACGTCCAGCAAATCACCAACGCGCTGGCGCCGTCGAATTTTGTCCTCACCAACCCCGAAGTTTTGCGCCAAACGCTGGCGACCAGCGGCGAGAATCTCGTTCGCGGCATGAGGATGCTGGCGGAGGATATCGAGGCGGGGGGCGGCACCCTGCGTATCCGCCAGTCCGACCCTTCCAATCTGGTGGTTGGGGTGAACATGGCCACGACCGCGGGCAAGGTGATCTTCCAGAATGAGCTGATGCAACTGATCCAGTACGAGCCGACCACCGAGAAGGTGCTTCGCACGCCACTTTTGATCGTGCCGCCGTGGATCAACAAGTTTTACATCCTGGACCTCAAGCCCGACAAATCCTTCATCAAATGGGCTGTCGATCAGGGCGTCACGGTTTTCGTCATATCGTGGGTCAACCCGGACAAGAGCCTGGGTAGCAAGACCTTCGAAGACTACATGAAGGAAGGGCCCCTCGCCGCGATGGACGTCATCGAGCGTGCCACCGGCGAGATGAAAGTGCACACCATGGGCTACTGCGTC
>Ga0209474_10003359_pt1 | contig 14071 bp, 9 predicted proteins | sample GraSoiAngelo_145_FD_185902 | JGI IMG/M metagenome (GOLD analysis project Ga0209474, IMG submission 185902) | Grasslands soil microbial communities from the Angelo Coastal Reserve, California, USA - 14_1009_05_20cm (SPAdes) (version 2) | ecosystem: Environmental > Terrestrial > Soil > Grasslands ...
CTACCTCGCGGTCAGCCTCGAGGACGTCGAGGAGGCGGATTGGGCGGAGCGCCGGCGCGTTCCACGCCCGCTGAAACGGCGAGGCACCCCGAACGTGATCGGCTGGGTTGTGCCGCCCGTCGGTCCTGGCTCCGGCGGCCATCTGAACATATTTCGCTTCGTCCGCTACCTCGAGGAGCACGGCTATACGTGCCGCGTCTACGTCTACGACCCGCACAAGACGCAATTGCCGCCGCAGACGGCGCAGGTATTGCATGACCACTACGCGCCGATGCGCGCCACGGTGCTGCACGACTTCTCGACGGTGGGCGAATGTGACGCGCTCTTCGCCACCTCATGGACCACCGCCTACCCCGTGCGCAACGCCAAGATCGAGGGTGGCAAGTTCTACTTCGTGCAGGACTTCGAGCCGTCGTTCTATCCGGTCGGCTCCGAAAGCGTGCTGGCCGAGAACACGTACCGATTCGGTCTCTACGGCATCACCGCGGGAGGATGGTTGTCGAAGAAGCTGGAGCACGACTACGGGATGCAGTGCGACCACTTTGAGTTCGGCTCCGACTTCGGTCGCTATTACTACGTCAACAGCGGGCATCGCTCAAAGGTCTTTTTCTACGCCCGGCCGGTTACCACGCGGCGCGGGTTCGAGCTCGGCGTACTCGCGCTTGACCGCTTCCATCGCGCCAAGCCTGAATACGAGATCAACATGGCAGGCTGGCCGGTCAAGGGCTGGCAGCTGCCCTTTCCGTTCGTCGATCACGGCAGCCTGCCCCTGGACAAGCTCAACGATCTCTACAACAGTTGCGCGGCGGCGCTCATGCTCTCGCTCACGAACTTCTCGCTGCTTCCCCTCGAGCTTTTGGCGGCCGGATGCATACCGGTCATCAACGACGGTCCGAACAACCGCCTGGTCAGCGACAACCCCCACCTCGTTTTCACCCGCCCCACCCCCCGCGCCCTGTCTGAAGCGCTGTGTCAGGTGGTGGATCAGCCGAACCTGCCTGATGTGGCTCTTCGCGCCTCACAGAGCGTCGAGCCGCTGAGCTGGGATGCGGCAGGCGCCCAGCTCGAGCGAATCATGCTCAGGGTGCTCGGCGCCGAGCCGCCGGACTAGGCGCTCGCTACGGTTGTGAGTGTGAAGTCGAGCCACGAGGCGCCGCTCGCCGCCGCGTATCGCGGCCGGGTGGCGCTCGTCACCGGTGGATTTGGATTCATGGGTTCCAACCTCGTGCCGCGACTGGCCCAGCTCGGCGCTGAGGTTCGCGTCATGGCCCGCTCCTGGCCGCCTCAGGCTGAGTTCGACGAAGGCGTGCACCCGGCGGTCCGTTTCTTCAAGGGTGACATTCGCGATGAGGCGGTGCTGCAGGACGCGGTCGAGGGCTGCGACTACATCTTCCATCTCGCCGGCAAATCCGGGGCCTCGACGAGCAACGAGTCTCCGATCGAAGACCTGGACGTCAACTGTCGCGGCCTCCTGCTGCTCCTCGATGCGATGAGGCTCGGCGCGACCGAGGCGGTGATCGTGTTTCCGAGCTCGCGGCTGGTCTACGCTCCCAAGCTCCCCGTCCCCGTGCCCGAGACGGCGCCCACAACTCCACTCTCGATCTACGGCGCCCACAAGCTGGTGGCCGAGAACTATCTGAGGATCTTCGGCCTGCAGCACGGCTTGAAGAGCGTGGTCATGCGCATCACGAATCCATATGGACCCTACCAGCGGCCCGAGCAGCGCAGCTACGGCGTGATCAACCAGTTCATCCACGAGGCGATGCGCGGGCGATCGATCACGGTGTTCGGGCGCGGCGAGCAGCTCAGGGATTACATCCACGTCGATGATGTCGTCGAGGCACTTCTCGCCGTGGCGATGTCGCCCGCGGCCGCGGGGGCGACCTACAACCTCGGCTCAGGCACCGGAACCTCGCTGGCCGATCTTGCCGCCCTGATCGTCGACGTTGCAGGCAGCGGCCGGGTGGAGCACGTGCCGTGGCCGCAATCCGAGGCCAGCGTCGAGACCGGGGACTTCTGCGCCGACATCGCCCGCATCGAGGCGGCGGTCGGCTGGGCGCCTCGGGTCAAGCTGCGGGACGGAATCCAGGACGTGATCACGCGGGTCCACCGCGCACCCCAGCGCGGCTGACCGCGGGACCGCCTGCGTATCATCCTTACCCTTTGACAAGAGTGAGATGCACGCTGCCCGATCCCCGAGGGGCGGGCGCCTGATGGCTACAACCACGGCGGATTCGAAGCCGGCGTCCCCCTCCGGACGCCCATCGAAGTCCTACGCCAACCTCCTCCGCGAGCTGGCGATAACCGACTACAAGATCAAGTACCAGGGCTCCTTTCTCGGCGGGTACATCTGGACCATCGCCAAGCCGCTCCTGATCTTTGGGGTGCTGTACCTGGTTTTCACCCGCTTTGTCCGCTTTGGGAACGGCGTGCCGAACTACGCCGTCAACCTGCTCCTGGGCATCGTCCTGTGGACGTATTTCTCTGACGCGACCGTCCGGGCGATGGCGTCCATCGTCGAGCGAGGCGACTTGATCCGAAAGGTTTACTTCCCCCGCATGATCATCGTCATCGCCACCAGCCTCAGCTCGCTCATCACTCTTGCCTTCAACCTCATCGTCGTCGCAGTGTTCGTGATCTTTTCAGGTGCCGGTTTGCAGCTGACCGCACCACTGTTTCTGCTCCTGGTGCTGGAGCTGTACGCGCTCACGCTGGGCTCTTCGTTCCTGCTCGCGGCGCTGTACGTGAAGTTTCGCGACTTCAAGCACATCTGGGAGCTCGGGCTGCAGCTGTTGTTCTACGCCAGCCCGATCATCTATCCGCTTTCCTTCGTCCCGTCGCGCTACCAGGCGCTGTTCGCGCTCAACCCGATCGCTCAGATCATCCAGGACTCGAGGAGGGTCCTCATCAGCCCCACCACGCTGACGCCTCTCGACGTCATTCACTCGCCACTGGTGGTAGTGCCGTACGCCATCCCCATCGTCGTACTGGTCGTCGGCTATCTGTACTTCGAATCCGCCGCCTCCCAGTTCGCTGAAGAGATCTAAGTGCAGACGGATGTAGCGATCTCCATCGAGCACCTCACCAAGGTGTTTCGGGTGCCGCTGGAGCGGACGACGTCGCTGAAGCAGCTCGCGGCGCGTGGGTTCCGGCCCGCCGGCTCCCGACGCCTCGAAGCCCTGCAAGACGTCTCGATCGAGATCACGCGCGGGGAGTTCTTCAGCGTCATCGGGCCGAACGGCAGCGGCAAGAGCACGCTGCTCAAGATCATGGCCGGCATCTACCGGCCGACGAGCGGCCGGGTTTCGGTCACGGGCCTGCTGTCCCCCTTCATCGAGCTTGGCGTGGGCTTCAACGCCGAGCTCACCGCGCGGGAAAACGTGTTCTTGAGCGGCGCGATCCTGGGTCTCTCGCGATCCCTGGTCGCCGAGAGGTTCGACGATATCGTGCGGTTCTCAGAGCTGTCGGACTTCATGGACCAGAAGCTCAAGAACTACTCATCCGGAATGCTGGTGCGACTGGCCTTCGCGGTGGCCATCCAGGCCCATGCCGACATCCTCCTGGTCGACGAAGTCCTGGCGGTAGGCGACGCCAGCTTTCAGGAGAAGTGCTTCGACGTTTTCCGACGCTTCAAGAAGGAAGGGAGGACGATCATCTTCGTCAGCCACGACATGGGGTCGATCCAGGAGTTTTCGGATCGAGTTCTGATTCTCAACCACGGGCGGCCGCGCGGCATCTACAGCCCGGCGGGCGCCGCGGTCGAATACAGCCGGCTCAACGAAGAGCACGCGAACAGGCTGCTGTCCGACTCCAAAGCTGCACCGACAAGCGCGACCAGCAGCCGCCCGCGGATCGTGTCTGTCGAGATGCTGGATGGCAACGGTCAAACAACGCACGCGATACAGCGCGGCCAGAGCGCGACCATCAGGTTGAAGATCGCCAACCCGCAGCGTGAACCGGTGAACGCCGGCGTCGCCATCTACCGCGACGACGGCCTGCACTGCTTCGGCACGAATACGGTCATCTCGCATGCCGCGGTGCCGACCGACGCGGAGACCGTCCTGCTGCTCGACTACCAGTGCATGGACCTGCAGCACGGGACGTACTGGCTGACCGTCGGGCTGTTTGGCGGGCGCCTCGGCACCGTGTACGAGATGCTGGAACGCCTTTATTCATTTCACATCGGACAGAGCGATGCGTATGAGGGCGTCGTGTACATGCATCACCAGTGGCGCACACCGGACCAGCCACCGCAACTGGCGCACTGAGCGCTCCTTCGGAGATGAAGGCCACAATCGCGATTCCGACCTACAACGGCATCGAACGGATCGGCGAGCTGCTCGATTCTTGTTTGCGGCAGGAGGCCGATTTCGAGTTCGAGGTGCTCGTGATCGATTCGGGTTCGACCGACGGCACGCTCGATGCCGTGCGCAAGCGCGCAGCGGTGCGTCTGCATGAGATTCCAAAGTCAAGCTTTGGCCACGGCCGCACCAGAAACCTCGCGGTGGAGATGGCCAGGGGAGACTTTGTCGCCTTCCTGACCCAGGACGCTGTTCCCGCCGACAAGCACTGGCTCAGCGAGATACTGCGGCCGTTTGACGTATCGGACAGGGTGGCCTGCGCATACGGGAAACAGGCGCCCCGCCCGGACTGCTGTCCGACCGTCAAGCGCGACGTGATCAACCACTTCCGTTCGTTCGGGCCTGACCACTTCCTGATGCTGCAGGTCGACAACCCACGACTGACATCCGAACGTGAGCGTGACGCGCTGACGTACTTCTCCAACGTCAACTCGGCCGTGAGGCGCACGGCGATGCAAACTGTGCCCTTTCGCGACGTCGCGTATGCGGAAGACCAGGCACTCGGACGCGATGTGATCAAGGCGGGACTGATCAAGGCCTACGCGCCGATGGCGGTGGTATTGCACTCTCACAGCTATCCGCTGCGGGCCTATTTCAACCGCATGTACGAGGAGATGCTCGGCCTGTGGAAGACCACCGGGCGCAGCATCGACACGAGCCTGCCGCGCCACGTTGCGCTCGTGATCAGGGGCACGGCCCAGGACTGGCGCTTCATCCTGCGCGACCGCGACTACAGCGCTCGGACCAAGGTCAAGTGGTTCCTGCAGGCGCCTGGGTACAACATCGCGCGGAGGCTGGCGGTCCGGCTGGCTCGGCGCCCGGAGCTCCCTGCCTGGGCAGCCCGGGCGATGGGCCGCACCGCCGCGACGCCTGCAGCGCGGGCTTGACCTCGGTTTCCGCCCTCATCGTCAGCTTCAACGTGCGCAGTCACGTCCTCGACACCCTGCGCGCGCTTTACCTCACAACTGGCAGCGATACGGAAGCGATCGTCATCGACAACGCCTCGAGCGACGGCACCGCCAAGGCAATCCAGGAAGCATTTCCCCAGGCCAGGGTGATCGCGCTCACTGAGAACGTCGGCTTTGGCAGGGCCAACAACGCCGGATTCAAGGAATCGCACGGCAAGTTCGTGCTGCTCCTGAACCCTGACGTCATGGTCGACGAAAACTGCGTCGACCGCCTGGCCACCTTTCTGGCCGCGAACCCGGAGGCAGGTGCGGCCGGCCCACGGCTCGTCCGACCCGACGGACGCCCGGACCTGGCCGCCCGCCGGGCCTTCCCCTCCCCTCTGGCCGCCCTCTACCGTTTCACGGGCCTGAGCCGCCTCTTCCCCCGCAGCTCACGCTTCAACCGCTACAACCTCGGCGCCATCTCGCCGGAGACGGTGCACGAGATCGACGCCGGGACCGCGGCGTGCCTGCTTGTCCGGCGTGCGGCGTTGGACAAGGTCGGTCTGTTCGATCCCGAGTTCTTCATGTACGGCGAAGACCTCGACCTCTGCTTCCGCCTCCGCAAAGGCGGCTGGAAGATCTTTTACCTGCCGGACGCGGTCGCGGTCCACGTGAAAGGCACGTCGACTCGCCAGGCGACCCAGAAGATGCTGTACGAGTTTCACCGAGCGATGTGGATCTTCCACAAGAAGCACTACGCCCCCGAGTCGCCGGCCATCGTCAACGGCGGCATCTGGCTTGCCATCTGGGCACGGTGGGCCGCCGTCAGCCTACGTGCGTGGATTACGAGAAGCTCCACAGTGTCGCCCTGATCCCCGCTCGGCTTTCCTCTCGGGCGATGTGGATCGCGGTTCTCGGGCTGGCGGTGGCCAAAGGCCTTGTGTGGTCGGCCGTGCTGCCGCCCTGGTACGGCCCTGATGAGGCGTCGCACTACGCCTACGTCCAGGAGCTGGTCGAAAACGGCTGGCTGCCACGCGCCACCGATGCGAACGCGGCGCTTTATTACCCGCCCGACATCGTGTGCTCGGAAAGCAATCTCGACCTGACCCTCTACGGCGGGTTCCACGCCGAGCCCCCGTTCGGCATACCGATGGCCCCGTGCAGCGCGTCGTCACCCGCGGATCGTCTTGGCTCCCGCCCGATCAACGCGGCCGCCGGCTACTCACCTGTGTACTACGCCGCCGCCGTGCCCTTCTACCTTTTGACGCGGCCCCTGGCGGTCGAGGCCAGGCTCGACTCCGTCAGGCTCTGGAGCGTGGTCCTGGGCGTGCTTGCCGCGGCCTTCGCCTACCTCGCCGCCCGGTGGGCGTTTCCCGAGTCGCCCTATCTCGCATTTGCGGCAGCGGTGCTGTTCACGGTTCAGCCGATGAATTCCCAGCAAACCGCCATCGTCAACAACGACGCGCTTTTGATCGCGGTGGCGGCCGCCTTCTGGTGGCGATTCTTTCGTGCCTTACGAGTGGGCGTCTCTGCTCGGGAGGGAGTGGTGCTGGGCGGATTGATCGGCCTGGCCTACCTGGCCAAACCGCAGGGCCTGTTTCTGGCGGCGCTGCTGCCCGTCCTCTATGTCGTCGGGCTCCCGCGCATGCCCGTGCGCTCCGAAATGTCCCGTCTGGGAGGCCTCGCCGCTGCCGCTGCGGTGCCGATCATCGCCGCCATCGGGATCGGGCGGATCTTCTCGCAGGTGGCGGGCAACACCTCGGCGCTGATTCCGACGGCCCCCGGGGTCCACGGAATCTCGCAGTACCTCAGCGTGTATTCGGTCTACCACTTCGAACGTCTCTACATCATCTGGATAACCAGCTTCTGGGGTTACTTCGGCTGGTTCCAGGTGGACCTGCCCAGTCTTGTCTACGTCGCCATCGCTCTCGCCGTTGCGGCGGGTCTTGCCGGCGCGGTGTGGATGGCGGCGAGGTCGGCGCCACTCCGACCGGTGCTGGTCGCCGCGATGCTCGCTTACCTCGTGCCCGCGGCCCTGATCCAGCTGCTCGAGGCGTACACGTTCCAATCCAGCGGCCAGCTGATCCTCCAGGGACGCTCGTTTCTGATGGTCCTGTTCCCGCTCCTCGTCCTGCTCATCCGAGGGTGGCAACGATTGCTGCCCGCGAGAGCGAGCGGGCTCCTCGCGCCGGCCGTCATCCTCGCCGGGGTTGGGCTCAACGTCATCAGCGTGCTGGCGATGGTGGATGGGTTTTACGGATGAGACGCGTGATTGCCTGGGCCGTCGGGATCGCAGCCATGACCGGCGTGAGCGCCGCGATGCTGATGACGACCGTCCCGGGTGACCGCGGACGGGACGAGATCAACCTGGTGACGATCCATGAGCTTCCCCTGCCATCCGGCGGCGTGCTGACCCAGGCTGTGCCGCTGCAGAGGGCGTCGCCGTATGACATTCGGCTGCCCTATCACTGGCGCGGACAACGCCCCGCTCGCATCCAGGTGCAGTTGACCGGAGCGGATGGCGTGCTCCTCGCGAACAACGTCGAATCACTGGGCGACTCGCGCGCACCGCTCTGGCTGCAGCCCTTTGGCGACGGATCCATCTGGCAGCATGAGAGGGCCGCGTTTCGCTCGATTCGCCTTCCGCCCACCGCCGGCGGCAGTGTCGTCCTCCGGCTGACGCGGATCGATCAGGAGCCGGGGATGCTTGTCTTCTTCGCGAGCGACCGGCTGCCGCCCCCATCAGGTGACACCCGCCCAACGCTGGTCGAGAAGCCGTCGGAGTTCCTCGACCTGGAAACGGAGTACGGCACACCCGGACGCGCGATTGCCAAAACGCCTGTCTACATCTCGAGGTTGCATACGCTCACGCCGCCGTGGATGCCGTTCCCGGTGCCCGAGCTGCTGCTCGGGCTGATCGCCGCGGCGGGAATCTACCTCTTTACGGTGCTGCTGTTCAGCCCGCCCAGATCTCGTTGAACGTCGAGTAATACTGGACCCGCTGGGCGGCCAGGACCGGCTGCGTCGAGCTCACTGTGACCGGGCCTCCGATGCTGCCCTGGGGGAAGCTCACGTAGGCTTCGGCCCCGCCGGCCACGGTCAGGGTCTGGGTCGCCGAGCCGGGCAGGCTGACCGTGACGCTGGCCGCTGCGCCGCCCGGGTTGAGGATGTGGATGTTGTCGTTGAACATGCCCGCCGAGGCCTTGTCGTACCAGTTGAGGTGGCCGGTCGTGGCGGCCTGGGCCGCGCTCTCCGCCCAGACCTCGTTGAAGGACTGGTTGAACTGGACCCGCTGCGAGGCCAGCACCGGCTGGGTCGAGGTCACCGTGACCGGTCCGCCGATGGTGCCCTGGGGGAAGTTCGCGTAGGCCTCGGCACCGGGCGCGACGCTCAGCATCTGTGAGCTCGCCCCGGGCAGGCTGACCGTCACGCTCGCCGCCGTCCCACCTGGGTTGAGGACGTGGATGTTGTCGTTGAACATGCCGGCCGAGGCCTTGTCGTACCAGTTCACAAAGCTGGTCGTGGCGGCCTGGGTCGCGCTCTGGGCCCAGACCTCGTTGAAGGTCTGCTGGAACTGGACCCGCTGCGAGGCCAGCACCGGCTGGTCCGAGGTGATCGTCACCGGTCCGCCGATGGTGCCCTGGGGGAAGGTCGCGTAGGACTCAGCACCCGGCGCCACGCTCAACATCTGCGCGGTCGCGCCCGGGAGGCTGACCGTCACGTTGGCGGCCGTGCCGCCGGGATTGAGGACGTGGATGTTGTCGTTCAGCATGCCGGCCGAGGCTTTGTCGTACCAGTTCACGAAGCTGGTCGTCGAGGCCTGGGTCGCGGTTTGCGCCCACACCTCGTTGAACGATTGGTTGAACTGCACTCTCTGGGACGCAAGCACTGCTCCCCCGCTGCTGACGATGATCGTCACCGGCCCTCCGATGGTTCCCCGCGGCATGGTGACGTATGTCTCCTGGCCCGGCCCCGCGCTCCATGACGCCACAGCCTGACCGCTCACGGTGACGCAGCCGGAGCTCGTACCGGCGCCGGGATTGAGGATGTGGATGTTGTCGGCGACCATGCCGGCCGACGCGTTGTCGTACCAGTTGAGGAACGACCTGGCGATCACGGTGCCCAGGCAGTTCGCGGCGGCGTAGTACTGCCCGACGAACTGGCGGAGAAAGCCCCCGTCGTCATCCGCCACGGTCGAGGTATGCGTATTGCAGGCGGCGCATCCGCCCAGGGCATCGGTGGTTGTAGCCCCACCGTTGTTGGTCACGCCGTCCTTGGCCCCATCCAGGTAGGTGGTCTGACACTGGTTGCCGGCGCCGAACAGGACCGCGATCAGACCCGCCGAGAACAGGTCGCTCGCGTGGCTCATGAAATAGGGCGCGACATTGTCCTGGTAATGCCCGCACGTGTTGTTCATGGTGAGGAAGTACTGGTTGCCGACCGGCACCTGCCACGCAACCTGCGGACGGCCGGTCTTCGTCTTCAGCTCGCCGACCCATGCGAGGTAGCGGGTGAAGTTCGGATAGGTCGTGTTGGACGGGTCCCACCAGTGCGTGAACGACGCATTGTCGCGACCCTGCTGCTCCCACCACGCGGCGTCGTGGTCGTCCAGGTCGTTGAAGACCAGGTCCCACGTGCTGCCGTAGGGGTTGCTCGCGATGCCGGCCGAGTTGAGGAAGCCAGCGGTGGCATCCGCGACGGCGACCGCGTTGACCGTCGGGTCGGTCGAGCTGTCGATGTCGGTGCCGTTGGCCCAACCCGACGCGTGAATCGCCAGCTGCGCGTTCGTCGCGTAAAGGTCGCGAATCTTGAGCAGCGCCCGTCCGAATCCCTGCGCGGTGTTGGGGATTCCGGCCACGTCGGCGAAGCCCGAACCCGACACGCTGGCGCTGACCGTGGAGGCGTCACCACCGGACGCGCGCTGCTGCAGGTAGCCCCACAGGTCGGGCTCCACCTGCACGACCACGGTCTTGCCGTACGCGCCTGCCTTCTGCATCAGCAGCTTGAAGTTCGCGTAGTAGGCGGCCATGGTGCTCGCGTTGTTGAGGTTGCTGTAGTCCCGGTCCGACTCGTTGGTGCCCGTGGACGGGTTCGACTGCAGGAGCTCGTAGTAGCTGAAGACGGGGAGGTATCCGATGGCGCTGGACGCGTCCATGTAAGAGGTGGCGAAAGCGCCGGTCGGGCTGTTCCAGGTCTCCCAGCCCTGGTTCGTGTTGACGCCGGCGGAAAGGTATTGATAGCGGTATCCCCACGGAACGCCGCTCGCCGTCATCCAGCCCAAGTTCCCCGGATCGTTCGCCACGCCGAACTCGAGCCTGGTCTGCGGCAGCGCAGCCGCCACAGCTGCTGCCTGGCTGGGCGCAGCGGCGTGGGCCACACCGAGGTTCAAGGCGGCGATGCTCGCCAGAGCAAGCACCGCCTTGATGTTCACCAGACCGAACCGGGGGTTCGTCAGCCGGCCCAGATCTCGTTGAAGGTCGAGTAGTACTGGACCCGCTGCGCGGCCAGGACCGGCTGCGTCGAGCTCACCGTGACCGGGCCTCCGATGCTGCCCTGGGGAAAGCTCACGTAGGCTTCGGCGCCGCCGGCCACGGTCAGGGTCTGGGTGGCCGCGCCGGGCAGGCTGACCGTGACGCCGGCCGCTGCGCCGCCCGGGTTGAGGATGTGGATGTTGTCGTTGAACATGCCCGCCGAGGCCTTGTCGTACCAGTTGAGGTGGCCGGTCGTGGCGGCCTGGGCCGCGCTCTCCGCCCAGACCTCGTTGAAGGACTGGTTGAACTGGACCCGCTGCGAGGCCAGCACCGGCTGGGTCGAGGTCACCGTGACCGGTCCGCCGATGGTGCCCTGGGGGAAGTTCGCGTAGGCCTCGGCACCGGGCGCGACGCTCAGCATCTGTGAGCTCGCCCCGGGCAGGCTGACCGTCACGCTCGCCGCCGTCCCACCTGGGTTGAGGACGTGGATGTTGTCGTTGAACATGCCGGCCGAGGCCTTGTCGTACCAGTTCACAAAGCTGGTCGTGGCGGCCTGGGTCGCGCTCTGGGCCCAGACCTCGTTGAAGGTCTGCTGGAACTGGACCCGCTGCGAGGCCAGCACCGGCTGGTCCGAGGTGATCGTCACCGGTCCGCCGATGGTGCCCTGGGGGAAGGTCGCGTAGGACTCAGCACCCGGCGCCACGCTCAACATCTGCGCGGTCGCGCCCGGGAGGCTGACCGTCACGTTGGCGGCCGTGCCGCCGGGATTGAGGACGTGGATGTTGTCGTTCAGCATGCCGGCCGAGGCTTTGTCGTACCAGTTCACGAAGCTGGTCGTCGAGGCCTGGGTCGCGGTTTGCGCCCACACCTCGTTGAACGATTGGTTGAACTGCACTCTCTGGGAGGCCAGGACCGGTGGACCTGAGGTGACGGTCACGAGCACCGGACCCCCGATCGTCCCCTGCGGGAGTGTCACATACGTTTCCTGGCCCGCGGCCGCGCTCCACGCGGCGCCAGGGTACCCAGCCACAGTCACGCATCCTGAGCTGGCGCTGGCCCCCGTGTTGAGGATGTGGATGTTGTCACCCACCATGCCTGGCGAGGCCTTGTCGTACCAGTTCAGGTAGCTGGTGGACAGAGGCGTGCCCACGCACGCGAAGTTCATGTTGAAGGACCTGATCACCGTGAGCGATGGCACGTACACCGAGCCGCCGGCCTCGGCCGGCGTCACAAAGCGGTTGGCCCCAAACCCCGCGCTCTGGAACACCGGCGCTCCCGTGGCGGCGTTGAAGGCGGATAGGCCACCACCGTTGTCGACGGCCCAAACCGCGCCGCCCGCCACGATGGGCGCTCCAAAGGTCGAGGTGCCGCCGGCGCGCCAGTTCGGCGCCGGACAGGAGCTCAGCGAGCATGGGGTGAACGATGGCGCCGACGTGTTCGTGCTCAGGGCCACGAGCCCGTTGCCCTCACATTCGATGTAGATGTAGGGCGCCGCGTAGGCGAACGAACCGTAGGTGGCGGCGCTGTGGTCACTCAGGCAAACCTCTGCCTGGGCGTATCCAGAGCGCGCCGGGAAGAGCTGCCCGTTGTTGACCCCGGTGAAGTTGGTCGGGTCGAGCAAGAAGCCTCCACCTCGCTTTCCTGCCATGAACATCAGGCCGGGGCTGATCAACACCGGGCTGGCCGAACCGAGGTCGGAGTCCGGGCTGCACCAGTTGGCCTGCCAGTCGGGCGGTGTGAAGTACGTGGGCGTAGGCAGGGAGAGGGTGGCGGTCTGCTTGACGATCGCGTCGCTCATGGTCGAGCCGCTGCAAGGAATCGCGTTTCCTGTCGGGATGAAGACATTCGTCGTCGAGTCATCGATCACCACGCCGCCGGGTGACCACACGCTCTCGGCCTGCGAGGGTGTTTTGAAAACAATCGGGGCAGCTCCGCTCGTTGGAGCGGCCACCACATAGCCGAAGTAGGGAGCGCCGTTGTGGAAGCAGTCGCCGGCGCGGCCGCCAAACGGGACGTAGACGTAACCGCTGCCGAGCGCCAGCGCGCCCCTCTGCTGCTGGATCGTCCAGTCGAAGCCGGCCGGGGTGATATCCGTGTTGAGCACGATGTTGCCGCTGGCCGCCAGGTCCAGGCCGAACAGGTGGTAGGTCGGTGTGGCGCCGGCGATCTCGGTTGCCGCGTAGATCCGGTTTGCCGCCGTGTCGATCACCGGCGTGGACAGGATGCCCATCGGCGAGACGTTGCCGCAAATCCAACCGCTGGCCTGGGGGGCTCCCAGATTCTTTGACCACAGCGTGGCCCCGGTCGACTGGTTGAACGCGTAGACCGTGTTGTTCAGGGTCGCCGCGTAGACAATCCCGTTGAAGACAAGGGGTGAGGCGTAGACCTGGCCGTCCATGGCGCCAGATGTCCAGCCTGTGGACACCGACTGGACCAGGGGCAGCGTGGAGTCGTAGCCGGTGCGGGCGTTGTCGTGGTGGTACGTCGTCCAGGCTCCTGTCGAGGCGATTGGCTTGGACTTGATCGTCGCGGGCCGCGACGCCACGGTTGAGATGACCAGGACCAGCGCGAGCAATGCCGCGGAGGCCAGACACAATAGCCGCACAGCCCGCATCTTGCTCATCAACGCCTCCAGGGCGAGCTACGGTCGCCCGACACTTTCAATCCGACGGGATCTCGTTGAACGTCTGGTAGTACTGGACGCGTTGTGACGCGAGCACGGGCTGGGTCGCGCTCACCGTCAACGGCCCGCCGATGGTACCCGACGGGAAGGTGACGTAGACCTCGCCGCCTGGTCCGACGGTCACGACCTGCGCCGTCGCGCCAGGCACGCTGACCGTCACGCTCGCGCTCGCGTTCCCCGGATTGAGCAGGTGGATGTTGTCGTTGACCATTCCCGCCGATGCCTTGTCGTACCAGTTGATGTAGCTCGTCGTTGCGGCCCTGGCCGCAGTCAGCGCCGGGACCTCGTTGAACGACGAGTAGTACTGCACGCGCTGCGAGGCGAGCACCGGCTGGGTCGCGGTCACGGTGACCGGCCCGCCGATCGTGCCCTGCGGGAACGAGACGTAGGTTTCCGCGCCCGGACCGACGCTGACCGACCGCGGCGCCGCGCCCGCCAGGCTCACCGTCACATTGCTGCTGGTGGTGCCCGGGTTGAGCAGGTGGATGTTGTCGTTGGACATGCCCGGCGAGGCTTTGTCGTACCAGTTGAAGTAGCTCGTCGCGCTCGCCTGGGCAGGGTTGAGGGCCCAGACCTCGTTGAAGGTCTGGTTGTACTGCACGCGCTGGGCGGCAAGCACCGGCTGGGTCGAGCTCACCGTGACAGGGCCGCCGATCGTGCCCTGCG
>Ga0209474_10003360_pt1 | contig 14070 bp, 11 predicted proteins | sample GraSoiAngelo_145_FD_185902 | JGI IMG/M metagenome (GOLD analysis project Ga0209474, IMG submission 185902) | Grasslands soil microbial communities from the Angelo Coastal Reserve, California, USA - 14_1009_05_20cm (SPAdes) (version 2) | ecosystem: Environmental > Terrestrial > Soil > Grasslands...
TCGTTCCGGCCAGGACTGTGGCTAGTGCGAGGTCGCTCACCGCGTTCTCCTTCCAGGCGTGGTCTCATCTGCAGAGGCCATCAGCCCGGGAGGGCGGTTGGCGGGAGCCTCATCCCGCGAACGACGTCAGCATCGTACCGGGCAGAATGGAGGAGTGGATTCCCTGCGCGGACACCTCCTCGTCGCCTCGCCCGCGCTGCTCGACCCGAACTTCCGGCGTGCCGTCGTACTCGTGACGGAGCACACGGAGGACGGCGCGGCAGGGCTCGTCCTCAACCACCCCTCGCCCGTCGAGGTGGCGGGCGCGGTGCCGCAGCTCGAGCCGGTCGTCGACGACGGCGACCAGGTTTGGGTCGGCGGTCCGGTGCAGCCGGAGGCCGTGCTCGTCCTCGGCGAGTTCCTCGACCCGGACGACGCGGCGGTCCCGCTCTTCGGGTCGCTCGGCTTCCCGTCCCTGATGGAGCCGGAGGAGATCCTCCCGGCGACGACGCGGCGACGGGTCTTCGCCGGCTACACGGGCTGGGGCGTCGGCCAGCTCGAGGCGGAGCTTGCCGATGAGGACTGGATCCTCGAGCCCGCACTCGCAGACGACGCCTTCACCGAGGATCCCGAGGAGCTGTGGCGCGACGTGCTGCGCCGCAAGGGCGGCATCTACGAGCTCGTCGCCCGCATGCCCGAGGACCCGCGGGTCAACTGAGCCGCGCTGCGGCGACCACGTAGGTTCTGATCGCGACGGTTCCGCGATGTGATGCCGCAAGTCGCCGCACCTCGCGGTCGATCTCCATCTGCTCCTCGGCGGGAGCTGAGATGACCCGGCTCGTGGACGCGACCCAGGCGGCGAGCTGGTTAAGGCTCATCGGCCGCTTCTCGTAGAAGGCTTTCTCCTCGAGCGCGCCGAAGTGTTGCGAGTCGTAGCGGTCGCGCCAGCGTGAACGGCGCGCCGGGTCGCGCGCGCGCAGCAGCTCGTCGACGGCGCCGAGCAGTGGATCGTCTTGATTGAAGTGATTCCAGAGGAGCGCAAAGCCGCCGCGCGGTCTGAGCACGCGGTGCATTTCCGACAGCGCTTTCTCCGTCTCGAACCAGTGGAAAGCCTGGCCCACCGTGACGCCGTCGACCGATGCGTCGCGGAGCGGGATCTTCTCCGCACGGCCTGCGAGCGCCTCGACGCCGGGTAGCTCATGCTCGAGCACCGTTCGCATCTCCTCGCCGGGCTCGACGGCGACGACATGGAGGCCCCGGGCGACGAGCTGGCGGGTCAGCTTCCCGGTACCGGCCGCGAGGTCGAGCACGCGCGATCCCTCCCGGAGGCCCAGCCGCTCGAGCGCCCAGTCCACCGCTGCGTCGATGTATGGCGGGCGGGCGCGTTCGTAGTCCGCCGCGACCTTCTCGAAGCTGAAGCGGTAGCGGTCGCTAGACACGGCTGGAGGGGCAGAGATCGTTGACGAGGCAGTCCTCGCAACGCGGTCGTCGCGCGTCGCAGACGCGGCGACCATGCCAGATGAGGAGGTGCGGGAAGCGCCCCCAGTCGGCGCGCGGCACGAGCCGTACGAGGTCGCGCTCGATCTTGACGGGATTCTCGTGCCGCGTGAGCCCGAGTCGCTGCGAGAGACGCCGGACGTGCGTGTCGACGACGATGCCCTGTGCGTCCCCGAGCTCGGATGCGACGACGTTGGCCGTCTTGCGCGCGACGCCCGGCAGCCGAATCAGCTCTTCGAGGCGGCGCGGCACCTCGCCGTCGAACTCTTCCAGCAGGAGCCGCATCGTCCCGCGCAGCGCCTTCGCCTTCTGGCGATAGAAACCCGTGGGAAAGATGTCGCGCTCGAGTTCCTCCTGCGGCACCGCGAGGTAGTCCTCGGGCTTGCGGTACTTCTCGAACAGCACCTGGGTGACCCGGTTGACGTTCACGTCCGTCGTCTGCGCCGACAGCATCACGGAGACGAGCAGCTCGAGCGGGCTCCGGAAACGGAGGGCGATCGCGGCGTCGGCGTGCTCGGTCGCCAGCCGGTCGATGATCGGCCCGATCCGCTCCCGCTTCGGCCCGACCCGGCGGCGAGCCTCCTTCAGGTAGCTACGAGGCAACGACCTCCGGCAGCCGCGGCCGCAGCCGTGGCCCTGCGCAGACCAGGTCGAGGGCCGGACAGCCGGGGCACGCGAAGTCGCTCGGAGTCGGCGGGAACTCGCCAGCCTGGATGCGGGCGATCGCGGCCGACAGCTCGGCCTCGAGCTCGAGGATGTCCGCGCGGGAGAAGGCCACCTCCACCGGCGCGTCAGGACGCTCGAGGAAGTGATAGACGATCTCGACCTCCTCGGCGCCGGCGCGGAAGCACGCGAGCGCGTAGACGAGCCGCTGCAGCCGGTAGTCCTGGTCGACGATCTCCTCCGGAGAGGCCTCGCCGAGCAGGTTCGTCTTGTAGTCGACGACGAGCGCCCGGCCGTCCGCGAGGTGGAACGCGTCCAGATAGCCGTGCACGAGCACTCCGTCGTGCTCGAACGTGAAGTGGCGCTCCTTCTCCACACCCCTCAGGGCCGCCACACGGCGCGCGAGATCGGACTCGCAGTACGCGGCGACGAAGCCGCGGATCAGCTCGTCCTCGAGCTCCGGCACTACGGGCGCGGCGAGGTCGATCTGCTCGAGCAGCGCGTGCACGGCACTGCCTATCTGCGTCCCGGACATCTCGCCGGTCCCCTCGCCCTCGACGGGACGCTCGCTCATCCCGAGCCCGTAGCGGGCGAAGTACTTGTACGCGCACTGCTCGAAGAGCGAGAGCGCAGTGAAGGAGAGCTTGCGGACGCGATAGAGCGGCGGCTCCGGCAGCGCGACGAGCGGCGGCAGCTCGGGCGCCGCGAGCGGAGCAGCGATCTCGTCGACGGCCGCGAACAGCGCCAACTGTCCTTCCTCCTCCGGCTCGGGCTCCGCCGTAGCGGGCTCCGGCCGGTGGCGGTCGAGTCGCACGAGGAGCCGTGCGTCGCCGCGGACGAGCTCGATCGGCGCGTCCTCCGCCTGCGCGAGCTCGTAGTCGGCGTCGAGCCGGTCGAGCACCCAGGCGATCGGTGTCGGCACCTCGCGTTCCGAGCCGAGATCGACCGATCCGGAGACGATGAGCCGCTCCTTCGCGCGCGTCATCGCGACGTAGTAGAGGCGTAGGCGCTCGGCCCTCTCCGCCTCCTGCCGCGCCTCCTTCACCGCCTCGTAGTCGAAGGCGCCTCGCCGCTTCGCGGTCACAGGATCGGCTACCCGGAACCCGAAGCGTCCGTCGGGCAGGGCGAGGATCTCGTCCGGCGACGGCGGCACGCGGTCGCGACCCGCGTCGGCGACGATCACGACCTTGAACTCGAGCCCCTTCGCGGCGTGGATCGTGAGGAGGCGGACGGCGTCGGCACCCTCCTCCTCGGCGACCGCCTCGAGCTCTCGCGCGCCGACCGCCTCCTGCTCGGCAACGAACCGGACGAATCCCTCGACGTCCGGCCCGCGCAGCTCCTCGTACGAGCGGGCGAGGCGGGCGAGCTTCCGCAGGTTCGCGTAGCGCCGGCGCCCGTCCCACTGCGCGAGCACGGCGAGGTCGTAGTCGTGCTCGGCGACGACCTGCTCGCAGAGCCGTTCGAGGGACAGCCGCGGCATTGCCTCGACGAGCCGGTCGTAGCGCTGGCGGAAGGCGCGCATCAGGCGCTCGTCGCGCTCACCGAGGCCGGGCGGCAGAGCGTGCTCGAGTCCGGAAAAGAGCGGGCGCCTCGAGGCAACCCGGCGCAGGAGCGCGAGCGCGTCATTCGAGACGCCGACGAACGGCGACGCGAGCACGGACAGGAGTGCGGTGTCGTCGTAGCGGTTCTGGAGCAGGCGGAGGTACGCGAGCAGGTCGACGACCTGCTGTTGGCCGAAGTAGCCCTTGCCGGTGGCGCGGTAGGTGGGAAGTCCCGCCCGGCGCAGCTCGTCCTCGTACCACTCCGCATCCGTCCCGGCCGCGAAGAGGAGGACGATCTCGCCCGGCGTCGCCGCGCCACCGTCCACGAGCTCGCGCACGCGCCTCGCGACCGCGCGGGCCTCCCCTCGCCGCCAGTGGACACCGCTGTCCTGGTAGCTCTCCTTGTCGGTGACGAGCAGCTCGACTGGGTGGCCGAACACGGGGTCCGGGAACTCGACCGCGGCCGCGAGTTCCTGGAACTCGCCGCCGAAATGAGGGCCGAAGAGCTCGTTCACGACGGCGAGCACCTCCGGCCGCGACCGATAGTTGAGCGTCAGCGAGAGGGGCTGAGCCGCAGCCTCACGCCTCTCGCGGAAGACCTGCACGTCGGCGTGGCGGAAGCCGTAGATCGACTGGAACTCGTCGCCGACGGAGAAGAGCTCGGTCTCGGGTGTCCTCAACAGGTCGACGATCTCCGTCTGCAGCCGGTTCGTGTCCTGGAACTCGTCGACGAGGATCGAGCGGAAGCGCCCCTGCTCGCGCTCGCGGAGCTCGGACTGCGACTGGAGGAGATTGCGCGCCTCGAGCTGGAGATCTTCGAAGTCGAGCGCCGACTCGCGCGACTTCGCCTCGGCGTACTGCGAGCCGAACAGGCTCAGGAGCTCCTGGAGGAGGGCCCGGTCGCGCGCGGCGGCCTCGTCGAGCGCGGCCTGCTCGACCGCGGCGAGCGCCTCGCAGTACGTGGCGGCCCGGTCTCCGCGAGCCTTGAAGCCCGCGAGGTTCATCAGCCGGTCCGGGCGCTGGTCGCGGTCCAGCAGCTCGAGCAGCTCCGCGGCCGCCTTTTGCTGGCTCTCCGAGGCGCCGGGGTCGGAGGCGAGCGCTGTCGCGGCAGCACGTAGCTCGTCCACCCGCTCCGCGAGCTCCGGCCGCGTGGCCACCGCCAGATCGAGCTCGCGCCCGGCCGCGCGGAGCGTCTCGTAGACGCTCGTCAGCATCCGCCGCAGCCGGTCGCTGCCGTACGTCGCGAGCAGCTCGAGCCGTTGCGGGTCGTCGCCCGCACAGAACTCCGCAAGTGCCTCACGGAACGCCTCCGAGCGGAGCACTGCCGCCTGCGCCTCGTCGAGCTCACGGAAGCGCGGGTCGAGCCCGGCGGCGAGCGGGTACGCCTTCAGGAGCCGCGCGCAAAAGCCGTGGATCGTCGAGATCCAGGCGCCGTCGAGCTGCCGGGCGAGGTCGTGCCGCCCACGGTCGGCGAGGGCCGCGCGGATCCGTGTCCGTAGCTCGCCCGCGGCGCGGCGCGTGTAGGTGATGACGAGGATCGAGTCGACGTCGAGGCCGCGGTCGCAGACCGCGCGGACGACCCGCTCGACGAGCACGGCGGTCTTGCCGGTGCCGGCGCCGGCGGAGACGAAGACCTCCCCTCCCGCCTCGACCGCCGCGAGCTGCTGCTCGTTCAGCTCGTAGCCGCTCACGGTCGCTCGATCCGGCAGATGGGCCAGAGGTCGCACCAGCTCGGGCACTCGCCGCCGAGCGGGTCGTGGCGGACGTCGCCTTTCCGCATCCGCTCGGCGAGCGCCGTCGCGGTCTCACGCGCCGACTCGACGACGCCCCAGAACGCCTCCTCGTCGAGGTAGTCGTGCGACACGTAGCCCGGCAGCGTCTCGGCTTCCGAGCCGCGCACGAGCCCTCGCGGCTTCCGCGCTCCCGCGAGCGGCCGGTAGAGGCCGCCGAGCGGCTCCAGCCCGACGAGGTCGCGCAGGACGAGCATGTAGAGGGGGATTTGGAGCCGCAGCTCGCTCTCGATCTGTCGCGCCGAGTGGGCGCTCTTGCCCGACTTGTAGTCCTGGACGACCCCGCGCGCGCCGAACGGGTCGACGTCGATGCGGTCGATCTTCCCGGAGAGGGTCAGGCCCGCACCGAGCTCGAGCCCGCGCTGCAGCTCGGGCGCCGCCCGCTCGCTGCCGAACGAGACCTCGAAGCGGCGCGGCACGAGCGGCAGCTGCGACTCGCACTCCTCTTCAACAAACGCCGCGAGGTCGCGCCACAGCGTCTGGTCGAGCTCTCGCTCCTGCATCTCGGTGAGATCCATGCGCACCCCGGCCAGCGACTCGTCGAGGCAGCGGCGCATCAGCCCGGTCGCCGCCTCCACGTGCTGCGGCTCGAGCTTCTCTACACCCAGCTCGGCGGGGACCCGCGTGAAGAAGCGGAAGAGGGCGTTGTGGGCGACGCTGCCGCGCTGCTTAGCGTCGGGCTCGGCGTCGATCGTCTTCGGGTCGAGGAAGCGTTCGACGAACCAGGCTGAGGAGCAATCGGCGAAGCGCTCGAGCTCCGTCACGGCGAACGCGGTACGCGAGCCGAGCTGCTCGAGCACGAGCGGGTGCGTCAGCCGCGTCGACCGCCGGAACGCGCGACGAGCGCGTTCGAGCCTCCGGTCCCACCCGTTTGCGCGAGCGAGCGCGTCCGCCGCGGCCGCGTCGTGCGCGGCGAGCTCCGCGAGGGCCCGCAGCCGCTCGCGGTCGGTCGGCGCGTCCTCGAGCGGCCAAGTCAGCGCCGAGAGTGGACGGCGGCGCGTCCAGCGCCGCACGTCCTCCCCGTCGAAGAGCGACTCGACGTCGTGCCAGAACGGGCTCGCCTCGCGCGGGCTGCCGTCGTCGTCCGCCGCCTCGCGCACGAGATAGAGGCGCTGCGAGGCGCGCGTGCAGGCCGTGTAGAAGAGGTAGCGATCGAGCGCGACCGGATCCGGCCGCGCGAGCCGTGCACCTCGCTCGTCCAGCCCCCGCCGAGCGTCGTCGTCGAGGAACGGAGACCCGGCGCCCCGGCGGGGGAGGCTCCCCTCCTCCAGCCCGAGCACGAAGACGGCGTCGAAGCGCCGCGTGCGAGCGCGCCGCAAGTTGACGACCGCCACCCGGCCCGCGTCGTCGCCCGGCCGGGAAGACAGCGCTGCACGCTCGACCGCCGCGAGAACGTCCTCGCGGCTGACCTCCCCGGTGAGCTCGCTCCAGCCCTCGAGCTCGTCGAGCAGCCGCCTCAGCGCCTCGTAGGCTCGAAGGTCGAACCGGCTCGCGGCGTCCGCCGGCGGCCGTTCGACCCCGTACGCGTTCCGGAGCATTCGTTCGGCGAGCTCCCGCACCGCCGCGACCGGATCGGCGGCGTCGCGCAGCTCCGCCAGCTCAGGCAGCGGCTCGCCGCGCAGGCGTTCCGCCTCGTCGACGACCCGTTCCGGCGCCTGCACGGCGCGCCCCCGCAAGCGTCCCTCGACGAAGTCGACCGCCCGCCGCTCGAGCCCGGAAAACGGTGAGCGGAGGAAGCGGAAGAGGTCGGTGCGCGTCCCTTCTCCCCACCCGAAGCGCAAGAGCGCCGCGAGTGCGTTGGCGAGCGGCGTCTGCGTGAGGCGGAGCTCGCCGTCGACCGCGTACGGGATGCCGAACGAGCCGAGCACCGTCTCGAGCGCGCCGCGAATCCGGTCGTATCCCGGGACGACGAGCCCGATCCGCTCGGGCGGCATGCCGCCGCGGGCGAGCGTCAGCACCTCCTCGGCGACGAGCTCGAGCGTGCCGCGGCTGCCCGCTCCCTCGAAGAAGCGAATCACGCCGTCGAGCGGCGGCGCGCTCCCGGGCTCGTCGGCGAACAGCGTGCGCTCGAGATGCGCGAGCGCCGGCGGCGCGACTGCGGCGTAGCGCGGTGGGAGCTCCTCGACCGGATGCGGGGCGAGTGCCGCCAGGTCCTCGGCCGTCCCGCGGAGCGCGGCGAATGCGGGCCGACCCGGCTCGTACGGGAGCGAGACAGTCACCTCGGCGCGCGCGGCGAGCGCCTCGAGCAGTGCCCACTCCGCGCCGGTGAGGTCCTCGAAGCCGTAGGCGAAGACGGGCTGGCCCTGCCAGGAATCCAGATCTGTACGAAGGCGCTCGACGGCGCGACTGCGGAGCACGCCGCGGTCCCACCTCGCGAGCCGGTCGAGTTCGTCGCGGTAGCCGGCATAGAGCACGCCGAGCTCGCCTTCGACCGCGTCGGGATCGAGCAGTCCCGACTCGAGCTCGTCGAGCACCTGCTGGAGCGCGTCGACGAACCCTGCGTGGGCGGCGGATCGTCCGAGACCGTTGAGGTCCGTGCCGCTCACGACGCGACGGACGAGGAGCGTCTGCTCCGCCCGTCCCAGCTGCCTACGGGCATCGGCGATGCCGCCGGCGAGCCCCCGGAACACGTCGTCGAAGGTGCCGATCGACCCGCCGAGGAGCGCGGGCCGCCGCGCCAGCAGCTCGAGCTCGACACGGTCGACGTCAGCCCGATTCGGCACGATCAGCATGGGCTCGGGCCCGTTCGGGACCTCGAGCGCATCGAGGTAGCGGCCGAGCAGCAGCTCGACCTTGCCCGCGTTGGCAGGTCCCGCAATGAGGCGAAGCGGCACCCGCCTACGCTAGCGCGAGAGCGGGACGCTCTCTAGGCGCGAATCAGGCGGCTGTGGCGGACTTGGGGCGGCGGCCGCGGCGGGCGGCGGCGCGGCCGGGCATCCTGCCGGCGCACGGGTCACAGAGATCGGCCTGCTTCGCTCCACGCCGCGCGTCGGTGTACGTGACCCGCATCACCGCACCCTTTCCTTCGTCGACCTCGTTGCCACAGCTGTCGCACACGAGCACCGTTTTGCGAGCCACCGTTCTCCTCCTTCGCTTAAGCGTTTTCCGGGGGAAACCTATAGAAACTCGAGGCGCAACTATGCCACCTCCCGTGCACGCCGAATACGCCACGATCGAAGCAGGCTGAGCATCGCCTGCTCTTCCGGCAAGAGCGCCGCATCCCGCGCTTTGACGACGCGCAAATGTCGCGGCCGGAAATCGTCGATCGTTCCACCGTCCAGGTACTGCTCGACGACGGCGGGTGAGACGTACGACTCCTGCGTCACCGCCGGTGTATTTCCAAGTTGCTGCGCGACACGCCGCATCACCGACGTGACCGACCGCTTCTGTTCACGTTCCGACTCCGGAAATCCCTGCTGGTCGGCTCGCTCCGCGAAATAGATCGCTGCGAGGAGCGTGCCGCCCCACGTCCGGAAGTCCTTGGCGCTGAACTCCTCCCCGAGGTAGATCTTCACGTAGTCGTTCAAGCGCTTGCTCGTGAGGTTGTAGAGATCGTCCTCCCAGCGGTACTTGAAGACGCGCGGCCCGCCCTTTACCTCTAGGAGGCCGCGGATCGCGTCGGCGAGATCCTCGTCCACCAGCTCGGAACGGACCCGGATGCCACCCTTCGACGGGAACGAGAGCTTGATCCTCCTGCCGCGTACCTCGACGTGCCGTCTGAGCAGCGTCGTGACCCCGTAGGTTCCCTCGCGCGCATAGCGCTCCGAGCCGACGCGGAACCAACCGAGCGCGATCACGCGGAGCGCGATGGCCGATACCCGCTCGCGGTCGAGCTCCTCCTTGTCGAGGTGCGCGGTCATCGCGGCGCGCAATTCGGGCAGGCGTTCACCGAAACGGATGAGCCCGTCGTATTTCGCCTGATCCTGCGCCGCGCGATAATCCGCGTGGTAGACGTACTGCTTGCGGCCCGCCTTGTCGTAGCCGGTCGCCTGCAGCTTCGCGTACGGGCGCGGCGAGATCCACACGTCGGTCCAGGCCGGAGGAATCGCGAGGGATTCGATCCGCGCGAGTTGGATCTCGTCCGCGATGCGCCGGCCTTTGGCGTCGAGATAGCGGAAGCGCCCTTTCCGCCCTCTGCGAGTCCAGCCGCCGCGTGGCCTGCTTCGTTCCTCGGACATGTCCGCGGATTGTCGACCGCACCAGGCGATGCGAAACCGCCACTAGGATCGACCCGATGCGCGACGAGCGGACGATCGTCGTCCTCGAAGGCGACGAGACGGGGCAGGAACTGCTGGAGGAGAGCCTGCGCGTTCTCGAGCCCGGCGTGATCGGGGTCGAGCTCGACTTCCCGCGCTTCGATCTCTCGCTCGAGCGGCGCCGCCAGACCGAAAACGGGATTGTCCACGAGGCGGCCGCGGCCGTCCGCGAGCACGGGCTCGGGCTGAAAGCGGCGACGGTCACGCCCGAGGGACGGGGCGACGTCGGCTCTCCGAATCGCATCCTCCGCGAGGAGATCGGTGGAAAGGTGATCGTGCGCACTGGCCGCCGGATCCCGGGCGTGGCGCCACTGGGCGGCGTGCATGCGCCGATCTCGATCGTCCGGATGGCGGTCGGCGACGCCTACGGCGCGAAGGAGTGGCGGGAGGGCGAGGGAGACGACGAGGTCGCGTTCCGCACCGAGCGGATCGAGCGCCGCATCTGTCACGCCGTTGCCGAGTTCGCGTTTCGCCAGGCCGGGCGGACCGCTGCCAAGGTCTTCGGCGGCCCGAAATACACCGTCAGCCCGACGTACGAGGGCATGCTGAAGGAGGAGATGGACGTGGCCGCGGCACGCCACCCGGACGTGCCATACGAGCCGCAGCTCATCGACGCGACGTTCGCGCTCCTCCTCTCCTCCGCCGGCGACCCGCTCGTGATTCCGGCGCTCAATCGCGACGGCGACATCCTGTCCGACCTCGTCCTGCCGCTGTTCGGCTCGATCGCCGGCTCGGAGTCGCTGCTCGTTGCCTTCGAGTCCGATTTCGAGCCCGCTGCGATCATGGCCGAGGCAGCTCACGGGACGGCGCCGTCACTCCAGGGGAAGAACGTTGCGAACCCGATGGCGATGATCCTCGCCGGTGCGGCGCTGCTGTCGCACGCTGGCGAGGAGGCGCAGAGCGCCGGGCGGGCCATCCGCGAGGGGTGCCTCGAGGCGGTCGCGCAGGGCGCGCGCACCGCTGATCTCGGCGGTCACCTCGGCACGCGCGAGTTCACGGACGAGGTGATCGGCCGGGTCCGGGCGAAGCTCGAAATTTGGGCTGCGCTCTAGCCCTGCTACGAGGCGACGGCGGTGCGCTGCCAGGTGTCCCAGCCCTCCGCCCACGCCTCCACGAAGATCTCCGCCGCGACGGGGTCGAACTGCGTCCCTGCCCCTTCCTCGACCTCGGCGAGCGCATGGTCGTGCGTCAGCGGACGGCGGTAGGGCCGCTGCGAGATCATCGCGTCGAAAGCGTCGGCGATTGCGAGGATCCGTGCCTCGATTGGAATTCGCCGGCCGCTCAGCCGCGCCGGGTAGCCGTCACCGTCCCAGCGCTCGTGGTGGAAGAGGACGTACGGGAGCGCATCGTGGAACCTCCGCAGCGGCAGGACGAGCTGAGCACCGGCCGCCGGATGGCTTCGGATCTCCGCGACCTCCTCGAGCGTTAGCGGGCCGGGCTTGCCGAGCAGCTGCGGCCGCACCTTGACCTTGCCCACGTCGTGGAGAGGCGCGGCGAGCCGAAGGGCGCGGATCCGCTCGCGATCCCATCCCAGCGCCAGTGCGACAGGCTCGGCAAGCGCGGCGACGCGTGCGCCGTGGCCGAGGGTCTGGTCGCGCTGCTCGAGCGCGCGTGCGATGGACTGGAGCATGCCCGTGAGGATTCAGCACTCAGGCTCGGAGTCCTACCTCCTCCAAATACGTCCGACCGGGGTCGCGGTGCGGGAGAGCCCGAGCCGTGGTAGCGCCCAGGCGTCCTCGATCGTCCGCAGGAGGCCGTAGTGGTTCGTCGCCTTGGCGAACCTCGAACCGCGCCGCACGGTCGGCCCGAGCGCAAGCGCCTCGACACGGCCGCCGCCTCCCGCATCGCTCGTCCCCTCGTCGAACACGACGAAGACGACGCCGCCGCGCAGCTCGGGTGAGTGCAGCAGTGGCACGACATGCGCCTCGAGCCAGGCGTCGCCGGTCGCCACGGAGCAGTCGTGCATGTCATCGCAGAGGTTCGGGATCACGAGGGAGAAGTCGGGAAGCCGGTGACCGGCGAGATCCCGCGCGAGCCGGGTGAACGGGACGACGCGGTCGCGGCGGGCACGCGAGTCGACGACGTCGCGGAAGTAGAGGAACGGGTCGTGCTTCTTCGCGTGCCGGCCCGCCGAGCCGCCGGTGAAGCCCGGATACGGGAGCCCCTCGGCGTAGGTCTTCCACGTCTTCCCGGCAGCCGCGAGCGTGTCGGCAAGGCTCCGGGCCTCGACGATGCAGCTTGTGCAATCGCTCGAGATCCCCTGTGTCGAGCCGGACACGAGCGCGAGGTAGTTCGGCAGGCTCGGGTGGGCGACGGCGTCGTAGTCCGTCATCGTTGCGTAGCGCCGCGCGAGCGCGTTGAACGTCGGTGCCGCGGGATTGCCGGCGATCGACGTCGCCTCGTGGTTCTCGAACACCACGAGAACGACGTGCGTGAAGGCCGGCACCCGGACGGACGGCGGAGCGGTGGTCGGAACGGTCGAACCTGCCGAGCCGCCACCGCCGCCGCAGCCGGCAACGATGAGCCCGAGCGCGAGGGCGAGCGCGAGCCGACGCGCTACAGCCGATTCTCCAGCCACTTCTTACCGCGGTGCGTGACGAAGAAGCCGATCAGGAGCGCGAGCACGATCCCGGCGGCGGCATAGATCCCGTAGCGCTGGATCGCGTCGGCGGCGGCGTGTCCCGCGTAGTAGGCAACGAGCCCCACCGCGGTCGCCCAGCAGATCCCCCCGGCCGCGTTCCAGAACAGGAACCTCCACCACGGCATCCGGCCGATGCCGGCCACCCAGGCTGCCGTGTACCGCAGTACCGTAATGAAGCGGCCGAAGAAGACCGTCTTCCCGCCGTGCTTCGCCATGAGCCGCTCGGCCGCAGGGAGGAACCGATCGGCGTAGCGGCGCAGCGGCTCCCAGCGCTCGAACAGCCTCCGCCCGCCGAGCCGCCCGATCAGCCAGTAGCCGAGATTGTCCCCGACAATCGCCCCTGCGGCGGCGACCACGATTACCCAGCCGATCGAGTAGTGCCCCTGCGAGGCGAGCACCCCGAAGGCGATCAGCGCCGTCTCTCCCGGCAGCGGGATCCCGAACGACTCGAGCAGGACGACCGCGAAGAGCAGGGGCAAACCGTGGCTCGTGAAGAAGTGCGTCAAGCTGCGTAGGCTATTCGCGAATGAGGGTCGGGATCCCGCGCGAGACGACGGAGGGCGAGCGGCGGGTCGCGCTCGTTCCCGAGACGGTCGGGAAGCTCGCGGCCGGCGGCTTCGAGCTCGTCGTGGAGAAGGGCGCCGGGGCCCCGGCCTCGTTCCCCGACGACGCGTACGGCGAGTCGGGCGCGACGATCGGCGACCCGTGGGACGCTGACGCCGTCGTCAAGGTCCGCAAGCCCTCGGCGGGCGAGCGCGAGCAGCTCCGCGCTGGACAGCTCCTGATCGGCTTCCTCGAGCCGCTGTCCGACCCGGCCGGCGTCGAGGCGCTCGCTGCCCGCGGCGTGACGGCGTTCGCGCTCGAGTCCGTGCCGCGGATCACCCGCGCCCAGCCGATGGACGCGCTCTCGTCGCAGGCGACCGTGGGCGGCTACAGAGCCGCGCTCCTCGCCGCGGAGCACCTCCCCCGCTTCTTCCCCATGCTCATGACGGCCGCGGGCACGGTTCCTCCCGCGAAGGTGCTCGTGATCGGCGCGGGCGTCGCGGGGCTCCAGGCGATCGCGACCGCGCGGCGCCTCGGGGCCGTGACGACCGGCTTCGACGTGCGCCCCGTCGTGCGCGAGCAGATCGAGAGCCTCGGGGCGAACTGGCTCGATCTCGGAGTGACCGGCGCCGAGGCGGAGGGCGGCTATGCGCGCGAGCTGACACCGGAGGAGATGGAGGCGCAGCAGCAGGCGCTCGAGGGGCGGATCGCCGACTTCGACGTCGTGATCACGACCGCGGCCGTTCCCGGGCGGCCGGCGCCGAAGATCATCCCCGCCTCGGCCGTTCAGACGCTGCGGCCCGGGTCGGTGATCGTCGACCTCGCGGCCGAGACCGGCGGCAACTGCGAGCTGACCGAGCCGGGCGAGATCGTAGAGCGCTCCTGGGTGACGCTCGTCGGGCTGACGAACCTCCCGAGCACGATGCCGTACCACGCGTCGACGCTGTACTCACGGAACGTCCAGGCGCTCCTCCTCCACCTCGCGCCGGAGGGCGAGCTTACGCTCGACTGGGGCGACGAGATCACAAGCGGCGCCTGCGTCGCAGGCAAGAAGGAAGGAGCCGCGGCATGAGCCATAACTCCCTCCTCGTCTTCGAGGTGACGATCCTCGTGCTGGCGATCTTCCTCGGCTTCGAGGTGATCTCGAAGGTGCCGACGCT
>Ga0209474_10003361_pt1 | contig 14069 bp, 17 predicted proteins | sample GraSoiAngelo_145_FD_185902 | JGI IMG/M metagenome (GOLD analysis project Ga0209474, IMG submission 185902) | Grasslands soil microbial communities from the Angelo Coastal Reserve, California, USA - 14_1009_05_20cm (SPAdes) (version 2) | ecosystem: Environmental > Terrestrial > Soil > Grasslands...
GATGATAACCGAGTGTAATGCTAAAGCCGGTTACAGTTAGCAGCGCTGTGGCGATTGCGAAGTGGAACCAATCAATACCGAAGTACCACAGGTACCACGGCACCGCCGTCAGGGTAAGAACAAAGGTGCCGATCAGGAACGAGCTTGTTATCCAATTAATACGGTCGGTCGGGATTCGAAAAATCACGGGAAAGTGGGATTTGTCAGGTCATTGCGAGTGCAGCTCGCACCGAAGTGCCAGTGCGGCTCGCACCTTATTGAAGGGGCCGACCGAGAACCACGTCTTCTTTGGTCCAGATATGAACACCGCCGCAATGCGCACAGGTGAACTTTTGCGCTTTCACTTTGGCCGTCGGCCAGAGCTTTTCTTTTATGGTGCGTCCGGTATCGGTCAGTCTTGACGTCGAAGGACAGCGCACGAGCAAGCTCTTGAGACCGGTGCCGATTTTTGGTTTCGGCCGCCGCGGCGGATCAAACAGAAATCGCGTTGCCATAAAATTAGAGTCGATAAACGATCCGCGCCTTGGCAGTATCGTAAGGAGACATCTCCATCTTTACTCGATCTCCGATGGTTAGGCGAATAAAACGTTTGCGCATTTTTCCCGAGATATGCGCGAGAACGAGGTGATTGTTCGCCAGCGCGACGCGAAACATCGTCCCGGGCAGCACACTCATGATGGTGCCCTCCAGGGTGATGGCTTTTGTCGCATTCATGATGTCGATCTTGCGATCAGCGCGGCGCTCATCTGAGCGCCGGCTGTGCAATCAATTCCGGATCTACCGGCGATTGCCCGCAAAACGGTTCCCGCCGCCGTAAGGACGCGGACGCTCTTCGCGTGGACGAGCTTGGTTCACGTTCAGCGCGCGGCCATTAAGCTCTTTGCCATTGAGCGCGCTCATCGCGGCATTGGCTTGGGTGTCGTCATTCATTGTGATGAACGCGAACCCGCGCGATTTGCCCGTCATCTTGTCCATCATCAGATGGACTTCGTTGACGGCGCCATGTGGTTCGAACAAATCCTGAAGATCGTTCTCGGTGGTCTCAAAAGAGAGATTACCTACGTACAGTTTCATTGTGTTTTGAATATGGAAAAACTAGGAGCTACAGAGCCGTTCCCGTGAATCGGGTTTCAAACCACCAATGAGCGAGGCTCACCTGACGATCTTCCGTGCAGTGAAGTTAAACAGAGTGTTCCAATAAGGCCCCATTATCGCCCGGATTGGATGAAACACAAACGATCATTTCACGGCAAAGCACGGTTCCCGCATGGTGTTAATTACTGCCTGACAAACCGCGACGGCGCGTCCTTCCGGCCTAAATCAAACGAACCACTTCATCAGAGAGAGATTCCCACCTCCGGTCGTCACGATAACGAGGTTCATGACGACGAACATTGTGTCGTAGCTCCATCCATTCGTTCCAGATTTCCCCCAGAAACCAGTTTGCCAAGCGAAAATCTTTTTCCAGATCGCCCCGAGCATGATCAAGGTCAAACCGATGGCAGCGAGCTGAGTGAGGAAGCCAAAGATCAGCCCCAGACCTCCCGCGAGTTCAGCCGCGCCCAAAAAAATCGTGAAGCCTTTGCTCATGCCAATGTCTTTGCTCCGGGCCTCAGGATCCTGGAAGTGCTTCCATCCACTGGTGATGAACACAATCCCAACCATGACGCGCAAAAGAAGAAGCGCGACATCAGTGAAATGGGCCAATTGTGGAAACATCATCCGCCAATTATACGGGCGCCATCAAACGCTCGATCAAGAGCAAAAGCGATCTGTCGGCGCGTTGTTGACCTGATCGGCGACATACCGAATCACGGCCGTTCGAGTTAACGCTTCGGCCACGCCCGCAGTGCCACTTGCGCGACTCGCCGTAGTTGATCGGGACTGGCGCCGTCGGCCCCCTGAACCGCCATTCCGTGCAGCACAGTCATCACGTAATGGGATAGTTCGGCTGGGTCGGCGTTTGACGGAAGATCACCTTCCCGCTTTGCTCGCTGAAGGCGGCGACGCAAAGCAGCTTTGGCTGCGGCGCGGCGCGCGCCTATTTCCTTCCGAACAGAACCGGCCGCATCTCCGCACGCCAGCGCACCCTGGACCACAAGACATCCTGCTGGAGTCCGCGGGTCACTTGGCATGTTGGCGGCGCCGAGGAAAATTTGTTCGACAACATCCCGCGCCTTCACCGCCCCTAAAGCCTTGCCAAAATAGGCGAGCGGTCCGTTCATGTACCGATCAAGAACTTTGCGGAAGAGCTGCTCCTTGTTGCCAAATGCAGCGTAGAGACTTGGCCGATTGATGCGCATGGCCTGTGTCAGATCGGAGAGCGAAGCGCCTTCATAACCTTTGGCCCAAAAAACGTGCATCGCACGATCCAGGGCCGCGTCAGGGTCGAAACCGCGCGGTCGTCCGCGAGGCGCTGGAGCCGTTTCTGATTTCATACCGATGGGTAAATAAATCACTTGACAGGCTTTTGTCCAGCGTCGAGTTTTGTACCAGTCGATACATAATGAATCACCAAACCTCACTAAGGAAAACAAAATCATGAATAGAAAACTGGAAGGAAAGATTGCACTTATTACGGGCGGCTCGCGCGGCATTGGTGCGGCCATCGCTAAACGCCTGGCTTCGGATGGGGCGAAGGTAGCCATCACCTACACGAAAGGCACCGATGCAGCCGCGTCGCTGGTCAAGGAGATTGAAGGCGACGGCGGAAAGGCGATCGCGATTCAGGCGGACGCCACTGATGTCGACGCCAGTAAAGCAGCGGTCGAAAAGACCGTGACTACTTTCGGCCGCCTCGATGTCCTGGTAAACAATGCCGGCACTGCCATTCCGAAAACGTTCGAGGAGACAACGCTGGAAGAGATGGATCGCGTGCTCGACATTAACGTTCGTGGCGTGTTCATCGCGACGCAGGCGGCGCTAAAGCATATGAAGAGCGGCAGTCGCGTCATCATGATTGGCTCATCCCTAGGTGAGCGTGTCCTGGTTCCCGGCCTTGTCGCCTACTCGGCAACGAAAGGAGCCGTAAAGATATTTACTCAGGCACTCTCAAGAGAAGTCGCGAGCCGGGGCATTACGGTCAACAACGTTCAGCCGGGTCCGATCGACACGGAGTTGAATCCCGCCACGAGCGAGTGGGCGGTGCCACAGAAGGCCGCCACAGCACTCGACCGCTTCGGGCACGTGGATGAGGTCGCTGCACTGGTGGCGTTTGTCGCTAGTCCGGAGTCTTCATACATCACTGGAGCGAATCTTACGGTAGATGGCGGAATGAATGCCTGAATCAAAGGAGAAATCATATGCATGCAATGAGAGCCGAAACATTTAGTGGTTATCAAGGGCTGAAGCTCATCGAACTTCCGAAACCAGCGGTCGCAGACGGGAAAGTACTCGTACGAATGACCGCGGCCGGCGTCACGCCGCTCGACCATACAATTCTCTCCGGCAAATTTCACGGCTCGAAGGCGCCATTAGTCCTGGGCAACGAAGGAGCGGGCGTGGTGGAGGACGGAGGCGGAACGGACTTTCCGGCCGGCTCGCGCGTGATGTTCTTCGGCGGCTATGGCGCTTTTGAGGATGGAACCGATAGTGAGTGGGTTGCCGTACGGAAGGAAGATCTTTGCCTGATTCCTGACAATGTTAACGACGTGAGTGCGGCAGGTATTCCGGTCGCGTATCTCACCGCACAGGTGGCTCTTACCCTGGCTGGTTTTCGGGCAGGCAAAACTGTTCTGGCGCCGGCGATCGGAGGATCGATCGGCAATGCAGTGACACAATTGTCGCGCGCCTTGGGCGCAAAACACGCCATCTCAAGCACGACCAATCATGCGAAAGCCGAGCAGGCGAAGGCGCTCGGATTCAATGAAGTCATCGATACGTCCCTTGGAAAGTTGGGTGACGGCGTCCGTCGTATCACGAGCGGCTACGGCGCAGACATTGTCATCGACGGAATCGGTGGTGAAGTGTTGAGCGAGGCGCTCGGATTACTCGCGTTGGGAGGAAGCCTCACAACACTGGGATATTCCGCAAGCCGCCAGACAACCATTGACGTGACAAATCTCATCGTGCCACAGGCCAGCATCCGAGGTCTCAACATGTTCGCTCAGCCGAAGGCGAGCATCAGGGCTGCCTGGAAAGTTATTGTCTCTCTACTTAAATCCGGTGCGATCAAACCGATCGTGGCTAAGACTTTTCCGCTGGTAGAAGCGGTTGATGCTCTTCGTTACCTGATTGAGGGCCGCCCGTTCGGCAGAGTCGTCCTAACAATCTGAGGAGTTCCAAAAGAAAAAAACATGAAAGAAAAGCAGATCAGAATTCCAGGTCCGGATCATCCGATTTCCGTCCAGCACAATCCGGCTCACGTTCTCGTATCCATTGCGGGCCGTGTGATTGCGGACACCCGTAACGCATTGACCCTTCGGGAAGCGGACTATTCCCCCGTTCAATACATTCCCCGTAAAGATGTCGATCTTTCTCAATTGAAACGGACAGATCACACGACCTACTGTCCTTATAAAGGCGACTGCAGTTACTACAGTATTCCCGCTGGAGGAAAGAAGTCCGTCAATGCGGTGTGGTCGTATGAGAATCCGTTTCCTGCTGTTGCGCAGATCAGAGGGCACGTCGCGTTCTATCCCGACCGGGTCGATGAGATAGCAGAGCAACTCCCAACGTGAAGAAAGATCGACCGACTATGAGGAAAAATTGAATGAACCCGACCAAACAAGAAAAAAATAAGGCACTAGTTCTTGAGGCTTTTGACACCCTTTTCAACAAGCGGGACTACGCCGCCGCTGAGAAGTATTGGTCGCCTAACTATATCCAGCACAGCGCGCACATTGAACCGGGTCGCGATGGATTGTTCAATTTGATCCGGAGCACGCCTGATACGCTGCGTTACGAACATCAGCTTATCGTCGCGGAGGGCGACTACGTCGTTGTCCACGGACGTTTCACAGGATACGGCCGGCCGGTTGCCTGGATCGCCGCGGATATTGTCAGGATCGAGAACGGCCGCCTTGCTGAACACTGGGATGTTCTGCAGGATGAAGCGACCAAAGCCGAATCGAAGAGCGGCCTGCCAATGTTTGGCGATCACTTCACTGGCTGACGTTCCGGCCACAGCGCTACGACCGCGAGAGCGACGATAATCCCGACCGAAACTTCAATGAATCGGTGAAGCGCGATGCTCCACGGCGGATTCGATCGCGGAATTAAAACGACGATCGCAAGGGTAATGCTCGCGTAACGGTAGGCGGTTTTCTCCAAACGAAACGCGACCGATAGCAACCCAACGAAAACGATCGCAAGCGCGAACGCGACCAGATTTGCGCCAAAGTAGTTTGCCTCGAGCGCTCCAACGGACGCACCCACCGCGGTGGCGACGATCCGCTCGAGCGATAGCGTCAGCGTTGCACCGAGAGTGGATTGCATCACTACCAACGTCGCGATCGCGGCCCAGTAGGCCTCAGGCATTTGCACGAGCCGTGCGATGATGACCGACGCGGTCGCAGCCACTGCGGTGCGAATCGCGTGCCCGATCGAAGGAAGGTTTTTCTTGTCCCAAGCCCAGAGTTTCATGCGAGCATGATCTTTCCAGAGCAGGCGCTTTGGCAAGATCGACAAACGTTCCCGCGACCGCATTAAACTAGGCGTGCGTTGGGTGTTTTCTGTTAAAGAAATTTTGTCAGCGCCTCGCTCATCTCCTTTGGCCGTTCCTCGTAAACATTGGGAACTCCGGAAACTATTTCGCGGTGCCCATAGAGGCGGCGCTTTTCGGCAAGGCAGTTAGGGCGCCTTTGTTTTGAAGATGAGACTAACTTCCCATGTTTGGCCGAACGCTTCTTCTTTTCCGTTCGTCGCGAGCTTCCCTGAAATCTGACCGCCTTCGTTCTTGAACTCGCTCATCTTGACTGACGCAGGCGAACTAATCGGTTTCTGTTTGAGCGCCTCGTGCGCGATGTCGCAGGTCACGACTTTTCCGTCCGGCTGAATTCCAATCATGAGAGCGCTGCCATAATCGCCGAACAACGCTTTCAAACCGGGTCGTTCATCTTTGGCATGATCTTTCTCGGTAAACACGAGCTTAATCGTGTCCTTCCCTGCGAGCGCCGTGTCTTTGTGAGCGGAAACAAAAACCAGTTTCGCCGGCTGATCATTCCCCTTGAAAACGCCGCTTACTTCCGAATCGGCCGCGCGCAATCGTACTGCGCTCAGCCAAGTGACAACGACCGCAGAAAAGATAACGAACCGTTGGATCGGCATCTTCGTGACGATTTCTCAGCTTTTTGCTCTGTTTTCAAGCGCCGCCCGCGTAGAAATCACGCTGCCAAACTTGCACGGCGGCTTCATCGCGCGCTGATTCGCCTCCACGCCAGCCCGCGACTTATCCACCCGATCCTCACCTGAAGATTTGAGATCGTTCGATGACGTTCGTAGCCTATTCCCATTTGCGACTGCGCCTGATTGCCTCATTCCTTTCCCAACCTGGAGGAATTCACTATGCAAAATCTGATCCGTCAAATCTTTGCCAAGCTCCCAGCTATCGCCGCCACATCCGCTCCCGGACGATCCGCAAACTCAGGAAATTCTTTCGGATGCAATATTCCCGCCAGAATTTCGATGCTGTCGACAATGCGCGGCCCTGGCCGTGCGAAATAAGCACTCGCATTAACGAGATAAATGTCGCGGCTGCGTGCCGCCGGAAGCGAATCGAATCCCGGAAAATTTTGCAGTAATTCGTAATCGCGGCGCGCAAGATCGACATCATAGCCGCAGAGCGCGAGCACGATAATGTCCGGGCTCGCATCCAGCACTTGCTCCCAATCGATCTGCGCCGACGGCTGATGCTTACGGCCTAACGGATCGTGTCCGCCCGCGATCTCAACCAGCTCCGGTCCCCAATGACCGGAACAAAACGGCGGATCGACCCATTCCATCAGAAAACATCGTGGTCGATCGGCGACCTGTGCAGCTCGCTCGCGCACCGCTTCCACTCGCGCCGATAAATTGGCAATCACTCTCTCTGCGCGTTCCAAAACTCCGCATGCCTGTGCGACATGACGAATATTCTCGAAAATATCGGAGAGACTGGTTGGTTCCAGGTTCACAAGTCGTGGCGGTTCGGGCAGAGTTTCAGCGAGCCGGGCTACCGTGCCGTAACCGACCGCACACACGTCGCACAATTTTTGGGTGAGGATCACATCCGGACGCAGAGCGCGCAGGAGCGGCTCATCGATCGCGTAGATCGTCCCCTGCTCGCGCAGCGCGCGGCGCACCCATTCATCCACTTGCCTGCTAGTCATCCCAGCTTGATTCGAAGGCGATAGCTGGGCCTGCCGCGCCGTAGCATTGATGCGAAGGCGGGTCACGCACGGACGCGTATTGGCTTCATTCGGAAAATCGCACTCATGTGAAACGCCGACCACCTCGTCCATCAATCCAAGCGCAGCTGCGATCTCAGTCGCGGCAGGCAGGAGCGAAACAATCCGGCTCACGAATATTACTTTAGTGAGTCCCGTAACGATTCCGAAATAATTTCTGTCTTCTCTCTTCTCTGACCTCCTTGGCTCGCCGTCTTGTCACGCCGAAGCGTGCGTAGGCGGAAGTTTCAACGTAGGCGGCTGTCCTCTGACTTGTAACCCATCCGCGCCATCCGCGTAATCCGCGGTTAAAAAGTCCCCGTCTTTACGTCAGGATTTCAGCTTTTCAGCGTTTCAGCTTTAAAGGACAATCCGAAGCAATGGGCCTCATCGGAAAAGTAGAAAGCCTTTGGCGTTATCCGGTCAAAAGCATGCGCGGCGAAGAGTTGGACGAGATCTTCGCCGGCTATCCCGGAGTTTACGGTGACCGCGTTTTCGCTTTTACGAGTTCGCTCAGTCCAAAAGGATTTCCGTTCTTTACCGGACGCGACCAACGTCAGATGATTCGTTACCGCGCGCGCTTCCGAAATCCGGAGAAGGCGGCGCGACCAATTAATTTGGCCGACGCTGAAAGTTCGGGAGCCAATCCCATCTCGGCGAATGCGTCCGAGTTGATGATTGAAGTTGAAACGCCAGACGGAAAAACTATCGCGATCGACGATCCGGCTTTGATCGACAATCTCCGGGCAAACATCGACGGAAAACACGAGCTCAAACTGCTGCGCTCGGACAAGGCGATCACCGATTGTCGTCCATTGTCGATCTTTGCCGTGCAATCAGCGAAAAAACTTGGCGAGGAAACGGGAACGAACGTCGATAAGCGGCGGTTCCGAGCAAACGTCTATGTCGATCTTACGAACGCCGACGGCTTCGCCGAAGACCAATTCGTCGGCAAAACATTGCGGATCGGATCCAAAGTCGTCGTGTCAGTCCTGGAGCGCGATCCGCGCTGCATGATGATCACGCTCGATCCCGACACCGCCGAAAAAACGCCGGCGATATTGAAACAAGTCGCGCAAGCACATGAAGGCATGGCCGGTGTTTATGGCGCCGTGTTAATGGAGGGCATGATTCGTAAAGGGGACTCGGTTGAATTAATCGACTAAGTCTCGCACCTGGTTGCTCCTTGCTCTCCGTGCGTTTTCTCATTTTGCCGGACTGCCCGCATCATAAGCTGCTGCCAATGCATGAGAGCTGGAAGTCGCTACCGCGCCCGCAATAACTTGTTTCCTTACCTTCCGCCTTCATATTTGAGCCAAGATGGAACGTCGCCTCGCTGCTGTCCTTGCCGCCGATGTGGTGGGCTATAGCCGCCTGATGGGCACGGACGAGGCAGGCACCCTCGACGCGCTAACCAAAGTGCGAGGCGAATTCATCGACAGCAAAATCGCCGAGCATCAGGGGCGCACTGTCAAGGTCAGTGGTGACGGGCTTCTCCTGGAATTTCCCAGCGTAGTCAATGCCGTCAGATGCGCCGCTGAGATTCAGCGCGGCATGCGTGATCGCAACACGAACGTGCCACAGGAAAGACGCATCGAATTCCGGATCGGCGTCAATCTGGGAGATGTGATCGTGCAAGATGAAGACATTTTTGGCGATGGTGTCAACGTCGCGGCGCGGCTTGAACGGATCGCCAAGCCTGGCGGGATCGCTATCTCAGGCTCCGTTCGCGATCAGATCGGTAACCGGTTGGATCTTGTTTTCGAAGACATGGGCGAGCATAAGTTGAAGAATATCGAGCAGCCGGTTCGGGTTTATAGTCTCTCGCAGGAGGAATCAACCATCGCTAACACCGCACCCAACCCCGATCAGCGGCCGTCGATCGCCGTGTTGCCATTCAGCAACATGAGTGGCGATCCCGAACAGGAATACTTCAGCGACGGCATCACTGAGGACATCATTACCGACCTGTCGAAAATCTCCGGGTTATGGGTCGCGGCGCGCAACACCGTCTTCACCTATAAAGGCAAACCGGTAAAGGTGGAGCAGATCGCACGCGATCTGGGCGTCGCTTACATTCTGGAGGGAAGCGTACGAAAGGCCGGCGCACGCGTGCGCGTGACGGGCCAGCTAATCAGCGCCAAGGACGGCGGACACCTTTGGGCCGATCGTTTTGATCGTGACCTGACGGATATCTTTGCCATTCAAGACGAAATCACGCGCGCGATTGTAGAACAGCTCACCGTTAAGCTGCTGCCGCAGGAGAAAAAATCGATTGAGCGGCCGCAGACAGATAACATCGAAGCTTACACTTATTATTTACGCGGCCGGGAATTCCTTCATCGGCACACCAAGAGTTATTATCAGGTCGCCCGGCGGATGTTCACCAGAGCGACTGAGCTCGATCCCCGCTACGCCCGCGCTTACGCCGGCATTGCCGCCTGCGATTCCTTTCTCTTCTATCATTACTTCCAATACGAAACAGAGGAAGCGATTGAGAACATCATGGCTGCCACCGGGAAAGCTCTTGAGCTGGATGACGGACTGGCCGAAGCGCATGCCTGCCGCGGCGTTGCTCTCACCTTTGCCAAACGTTTCGAGGAAGCGCAAACCGAGTTGGAGCGTGCCATCGCTCTCGATCCAAATTCTTTCGAAGCACATTACTTCTATGCTCGCTACTGCTTCGTTAAAGGCGAGCTCGAGCGCACTGCTGCTTTTTTCGAGCGGGCCGGTGAAGTTAAGCCCGACGATTATCAGTCTTGGTGTCTGCTCATTCACGTCTATCGCTCGCTCGATCGTCCGGATAAAATCGAGGCTGCAGCGCGCAAAGGCATTGCGCTGGCAGAAAAGGAGCTTGCCCTGCATCCGGAAAATCCCAGACCCGCTGCGCTCGGTGCTGCCGGTCTCCTTGCTATTGGCGAAACTGAACGTGCCAGAGAATGGCTAACGAGAGCCCTCGCTATCGACCCCGACGATCTTCTTACTCTCTACAACGCAGCGTGCGTCTACGCGCAGCTCGGCGAAGCGGAGCCTGCTTTGGATTTGCTCGAGCGCTTTATCCCACTCGCCAACGATCTGAACAGGGCGTGGATCAAGCATGATTCCGATTTCGAGTCGCTTCGGCGCCACCCGCGTTTCCAAAAAATCCTCGAACAAATCGGTTAAAAGGTCGGCGGCCAAAGGCACGATTCGCAAAGGCGATTCGGTCGAATTGTTAATCGTTGTGTTCGAAGCAGGATCGGCAGCGTTCGGCGACGCAAGTGAAGAGCTCCGGCTACCAAGTCATGAAGAGAACACTCGTTTCCGCCATTCGTAGACGCCGTCGTCCTTGTTACTTGGCATCGGCCTGGGAAGGCGGGATTCATCTTCGGTCGGCACCGGGCCGAGAGCGACACGAGTCTTCTTACTGCGAAAGCGATTCACTGGTTGTTCGAGTAGTTGCCACGACGCAGCCGCGACGACTAGCGTGGCCGTGCCGAATAGGATCAACCGCACCGATGGGATCGTCAGCATCCATTGCATCGGCCCTGGCAACCAACGCTCAAAGACCATCGCCACCAGTATATGATATATATAGAGGCCGTAGCTGATCCGGCCCGCAAAGACCAGCCCGGGAAGAGTCAGGAACCGGGCAATGTAGCCATCAAATCCGGTCGCCGTCCGCGCCACTAAAACCACAAAGGAAGCGGCTTCGAGCGGCTCGACCATTACCGACCGTAACCGGATCCCGTCGCCGACCCGCCAGATCGCGGCCAGCGCGAGCATTGAGAAACAAATTGCCGCGATCAACCAACCGGCGCGGCTGGGCCGGAGTCGGCCGCCGCACCAGCCAAGGGCTGCACCTGCGGCGAGAGAGTCGAGGCTGCCGAAAGGCAAAACCCAGCGGGCGATCATTGGCACAGAAAAAATCACGCAACCAATTCGAAACGCGACTCCGGCCAACGCAACGGACACGATTATCTGCAGCATCCATCGACGCGGAAGCAGCAGAATGAACAGCGGCCAAAGCAGATAGAATTGCTCCTGCACGCAAATCGACCAAAGATGCGAAGAAGCGAGCGGCCACTCGTTTTTCAAAGCAATGAGCCAATTGACGGTGCCCGTAAATACCCAGGCCCAATTCTGGCGGATCGTGCCTAGACCGAGGATTAGCGCAATGACGACATAAACCCCATACGCGGGAAAGATTCGCAGGAAGCGCCGCCAATAAAATGCGCGCATCACCTTACTGGCCGATAGACCACCAATCTCCATTCGGCCCCGGGCACGTCGCAATGAGGCCGTGATGAAATAACCGCTCAAAACGAGAAAAAGCCGCACCCCGGTCGCGCCGAGATGAATCCAATCCGGCAACGGAAAATTAGGAACATCTGCACCGAAATGATCGACCATGACCGTCAGCACAGCGAGCGCGCGCAATCCTTCAAATTGCGGCTGATAACGATCCACCGAATTTTCGAATGGTGAGGTCTGCTCTGACACGACCGCGCTTGCTGCACCTGACCGCCAATACGAGCAGCGAGCAACCCTGAGCAACGACATCCCAATGGGGTAGACCGATTGCGGCGCGATTTGTTACAAACTTTTATTTAATTAACGCGTTTTGAGCGGAAGTTGCTCTGTCGGAAATGCAAATCGACGAGAACTCGCGAACACAATCGCGGGCTGGTCGCGTGTCGCTCATCACCTGTCACTCTTCTTCGTAAAGTGAACGCTCAACCAGATGCTGATGGCGGCGATCCCGGCGAAGAACGAAATTAAAACTGGGCCGCTTCCGCTCGACACTTTTTCGATCCGAAACAGGATGTAACCGACGACCAGATTAAATAAGGTCCAGACAACGTTCACCGTTGGCGATGACAATCCTTTCCCGGGAGGACGAGCAAATGGTGTTGGGAAACGATCGCCAGAGATCCCGTGCATGAAATAAGGCACGGCATTAGCGAGAAACATTCAGGCGAAGAAACAAGCAATGTAATCATACCAGTTCACGACGACTTTCCTTTCGATGAGTCCCGGATCATATCGCCGCTTCGCCCGAAATTAGATTTGGTCGATAAACTTGCCACGCCGAAACTTTCGGCGTAGGCGGGTTCGACGTTCTGCGTTTGCTTCTTGATCTATGCCGCGTTGTCCCTGGGCGATTACTGAACCAAGCCTAACCTATCACGATCAGGAATGGGGCGTGCCCGTTCATGACGATCGAAAGCTGTTTGAGTTTCTGATCCTCGAGGGCGCGCAGGCCGGGTTGAGCTGGACGACGATTCTCAAAAAACGGGAGAACTATCGCGAGGCGTTCGATGGATTTCGTGCGGAAAAGATCGCGCGCTACGGCGCGCGCGATGTGAAACGGCTGCTCGGCGACGCCGGCATCGTGCGCAACCGGTTGAAAATTGCGGCGACGATCCAGAATGCGAAAGCGTTTCTCGCGGTCCGGAAAGAGTTTGGCAGCTTCGACGCTTACCTCTGGAGTTTTGTCGGCGGCAAACCGAAACAAAATCGTTGGCGACGAATGGCTCAGCTGCCGGCGCGAACAATCGAATCCGACGCAATGAGCCGGGATTTGGTTAAACGCGGATTCAAATTCGTCGGCTCGACCATCTGTTACGCGTTGATGCAAGCGACCGGCATGGTCAACGATCACCTCACGTCATGTCCGCGACACCGTGACCTCCGCGGCGAGCGCTGACGCAGTTAACGAACGTCAACATGTTCTACACCGGGCTCAACATCTCAACTCTCTTCCGATTTCCATCTACCAATCTGACCGGTTACAAAACGCGCTTGCGGTTTTCACTCGCTTGCCAAGCCGTAGTTTCAACGAAGGCTGGTCGCTCCTAGCTCCCCGCTCCGAGTGATCCGTGGGGGATCAGAAGGGGCGCGCTTGTGAATCAATCTGCGCAAGTCGCGCCCATTCAGTTTTATTCACAGTACACTACGCCTTCAGGATAATTGCAGCTGGGATCAAAACCGTAGGCCGGATACCAGCAACCGTTGTCCGCCAGATAATAGTGACAGCCATCCATCAGGACGATGGAATAAGTTCTGAGCCACCAGTCTCGAGGATGTATTCCGATGCTGAAGTGAGTGTCACTTCGGTCCCGGAAATCTCGATGCAGGTCGAGATGCTCCTGCGTCTCGCTCCCGTTGCGAAAGACGGTCGTGCTGTGCGAGACCGTTCCGGCGTGCTCGTCGACACGCGCACCGCTGTGGCGCTCGTCTCCGCGAATTTTCTCTTCGCGATTCGTGCGGGTGCCTGCGGGCTGGTTCGTGTTTTGCTCAACGTTGGTCCGTGTTCGCTCACCTTCCTTCGGCTGAACGCTTTGACTTGTCTGGCCGGGTTGAACGTTCTCTTCCGTCTTGGTTTTTGCCTTTTGCTCGCGGGTAGGCTGCTGTTGTTCGTCGGTCATCGTTTGCGCGCCGACAGATAAAGCAACAGCGAGCCCAACCGCTGCTAGCGATAAGTGCTTCATGCCTTTCCCCCCTTTCTTCATTATTATATCGCTCTTATATCGCTCGTCGCGGAAGCGGCGGATCTTCCATTTCGCTTACGCCAAAGACCGAATTGCTGGTCCGGCCTCGCACTACGAAGGCCATGAGCTTTATTACATTTGGAGTGTACTTCCTAATTCTTCCATCTTCCATCTCCTGGCTCCGAGCTCCATCCTGTTAGCTGCAATGCCCTCGGTTGTATTTCTTCGCGCG
>Ga0209474_10003362_pt1 | contig 14067 bp, 14 predicted proteins | sample GraSoiAngelo_145_FD_185902 | JGI IMG/M metagenome (GOLD analysis project Ga0209474, IMG submission 185902) | Grasslands soil microbial communities from the Angelo Coastal Reserve, California, USA - 14_1009_05_20cm (SPAdes) (version 2) | ecosystem: Environmental > Terrestrial > Soil > Grasslands...
AATCAAAAGCCCAAGGTTGGAGAGCAGGCTCGCCAACCAGATTCGACGAAACGCGGAGTGCCGCAACGGAGCAGCAACGCCATCGGCGGCAAACATCGGACGTTTCGCCTGATCAGTCATATCCCGTTCCGTTGGCTCGGTTGGTGGCCGGCATTTAGGCTTTGCGTCCGTTAGTGATGCGCGCGAAAGTCCGTGGCTGTCCAGTTTTTCGAATTCGGAGTTCGCGATGCAGCGCCACTGTAGCGAAGTTCGGATTGCGAAAGACATTGGAAATCGGTGATTCGGCCGGGTTCTGCTTTAGAACTTCTCGTTATCAAAGCCCGGCGAACATGAGGAGAACTTCCAGAGCTTCACATCGCTGCTTAAGCCCGCTATCAGCGGCCGCACCAGGCGGCTAAGGTGCCGGAGGATTAGGGGGAGAAAAGGATGAACATATCTCGGCGGACGATTCTGAAGGGCGCCGGAGCCCTGCCGCTGGTCGCGGCGGACTTTGGGCTGCCGGCGTTCGCGCAAGCACCTTCCGCCGGCCAGAACGCTGTTGGAGTTCCGCCGATTCTGTTCGCGCACGGCAACGGCGACCACGCAGCGCTGTGGATGACTACGCTTTGGCGAATGGAATCCAACGGGGTCCCTCGCGAGCGCATGTTTGCGATCAATTTTACGGATCCATTGGCGCGCGCGGACGACACCAAGCCGGAGCCAAACAAATCCTCGAGCGAAGACCAGCGCCGAGAACTCGGCGAGGCCATCCAGCAGTTGAAACGCCGTACCGGTGCCTCGCGCGTGGCTCTGGTTGGCAATTCGCGCGGCGGCAACTCAATTCGCAGCTACATCAAAAGCGGCGGGGCTGCCGATGTCAGCCACGCAGTCCTGTGCGGCGTTCCCAACCACGGCGTCTATGACTGGGAAAGCGGGCTCAACAACGAGTTCAACGGCCGGGGTCCGTTTCTGCGTGGGCTGAACGAAGGCGAGAGCGAGGTGACGCCGGGGACCGCGTTCCTGACCTTGCGCAGTGACGGCATGGACAAGTACGCGCAGGAAGACGGCCGGTTTGTCGGAAAGCCGGGCACGTCGACCGGCATCACCGCGGAAGGGCCTGCGCTAAAGGGCGCGACCAACCTCGTTCTCGGCGCGCTTGATCATCGTGAGACGGCGTTTTCTCCGCGCGCGTTCCGCGAGATCTACAGATTTATTGCAGGCCGTGAGCCGGACAGAGTAGCGGTTTTGCCGGAAGCGGGAGTCAGCCTCGGCGGCCTGGTCACCGGCACACCCGGCGGTATTCAGACCAATCGCCCGGTGACGGGCGCCTCGGTCGAGATTTATCGAGTGTCTCCCGACACGGGCGAGCGCGTCGGTGGCCCCGTTCATAGCTCGCAGACCGCCGCCGACGGGCGCTGGGGTCCGGCGAAGGTCGATTCGTCGTGGTGTCTTGAAATCGTGCTCACATCGCCCGGTTCGACCACCACCCATTTCTATCGTTCGCCGTTTCCGCGCTCCTCGGACGTCGTGCATCTTCGAGCGGCCCGGCCGCTCGGAGCCGCCGATGCCGGTGCTGGCAGCGTCCTGCTGATGTCACGGCCACGCGGCTATTTCGGGCGGCCGCGCGACGTCGTGCTGTTCGACGGCAAGGAGCCGGCGGATGTAAAGCCGGGCGTGCCAGGCGATTCGATCAGCACATTGCGGCTCACGGCAGCAGAAGCGAGCCGGCCGGTGCCGGCGCTGTTCAACGAGGAGCGGATTGTCTCGCGGCCGTGGCCGGCCTCGGAAAACAGGATCGCGGTGGCCGAACTGACCTACTAGCTGGCCTGAGCTGCGCGCGCTTGCTGGCGCCCGCATTCAGGCATCTGATAGGGTGGCGTTCGCTTATCAAATCGTTGTCTCATTTCGCGAGATTGTCCATGAGCATAGCCGAAGCTTGGCACACGCCGGTCGCACGCCCTCCGCTGGTGCCGCCGAGCCCGCCGCGCGCGCCGGATAACATGACGACGCTCGGCCGCATGGCGGCGATGCGGGAGAGCGCGATCGGCACCTGGGGTCAACGCGCTTATGAAGAGGACATTGTCAGAGGGCGCTTCTTTGGGCGTTCCAGCTTTATTCTCAATGCGCCGGACGCCATTCGGCATGTGCTGGTCGAAAATTACGAGAACTATACCCGAACGCCCGCCGGGATGCGGGTGTTGCGCCCGGTACTCGGCGAGGGCCTGCTGATTGCGGAAGGCCGCGCCTGGAAACATCAGCGCAGAACGCTCGCGCCGGCATTTACGCCGCGCGCGGTAGCCTCGCTCGTGCCGCACATGATCGCGGTGACCGATGAAACGATCGCAAAGCTTCAGGGGGCCTGCGGCCAGCCGGTCGATCTCCGGGAAACCATGCAGCGGATGACGCTGGAGATCGCCGGGCGCACCATGTTCTCATTCGGCATGGCCCGCCATGGCGCCCAGTTGCGCGAGTTCGTGATGGAGTACGGCGCGCGACTGGCGCGGCCGCATTTTCTCGATCTGCTGTTGCCGTTGGGCTGGCCAAGTCCGCAGGATTTTTCGCGCTCGCGATTTCGCAAGCGATGGACGCGTTTTATCGGCATGTTGATGGCCGAGCGCCGCGCTGTCGGCAAGAACGACGGCGCGCCGCACCGCGATCTGTTCGATCTGATGGGCGAGGCGCGTGATCCCGAGACCGGAAAAGGCTTTCCCGACGAACAGCTCGGCGATGAAGTGGCGACCATGATCCTGGCCGGTCACGAGACCACCGCCACCGCGCTGTTCTGGTCGCTGTATCTGCTCGCGCTTGATCCCGCCACCCAGGACCAGTTGGCGGCGGAAGTGCAGGGCGCCACCTCAACCGCCGAGTTCGATGTCGAGGCGCTGAAATTCACTCGCGCGGTGATCGATGAGACGATGCGGCTTTATCCGCCGGCCTACTTGATCGCGCGCGCCGCCGCCGCGCCGGATACCATCGCGGGCATGCCGGTCAAGACGAACGATGTGGTCCTGATCGCGCCTTGGCTGTTGCACCGCCATGAAAAGCTCTGGCGCGATCCCAATGCTTTCATCCCGCAGCGCTTCATGCCCCCTGCGCCGCCGCCCGATCGTTTTGCCTATCTGCCGTTTGGCGTCGGCGCGCGAATCTGCATCGGCGCGCATTTCGCGCTGGTCGAATCGACGCTGGCATTGGCCAGGATCATCGGTGCGTTCCGTGTCGAGCTTCTCGACAAGGTGCCGGTGATGCCGATGGGCGTGGTGACGACCCAGCCCGATCGCTCGCCCATGTTCCGCATCACGCGTCGGTGACAAAGGCCTTCCTTGGAGACGTGCGCAATCTGCTCTAAAGTTGCGCCATGAGTGACACTCAGGCGCAGTTTTCAGTACTGAAACAGACCGCCGACCCGGCGGTGGCCGATGCGATTCGCGAGTTGATCGAAAACGGCGAGGACCACGAGCTCAACCGCATCAATGTCCTGGATTTTTCAGCCCGGACCGGGCTCGACGAAGAGCGGGTGATTTCCGCCTTCCTGCATGCTTCGCGGCTCGGCCTGTTCGATCTCACCTGGAACGTGCTGTGTCCCGGATGCGGCGGCGTGCTGGATGCCCACTCGACGTTGAAGTCGCTGCGCCACGACGACTATCACTGCGGTCTATGCGCCTGCGGGTACGAGGCATCGGTGGACGAGCAGGTGGAAGTCGCGTTCACCGTCAGTCCGCGGATTCGCCGCATCGCCGCGCATGACCCCAACACGCTGCCTGTCTGGGAGTATTTCAAGCAGGTGTTCTGGAGTTCGGGCGTCGATCTCAACAAGGAGTCTTTCACATCGCTAACCGAGGAGGTGACGCTGGATGCGCTTGAATTGCCGGCGGGCGAGAAGGCGACCATGTCGCTCCAGTTGCCGCCGAATTTCATTATCGTATTCGAGCCGGTTACGCATACGGCGCAGTTCATCGATGTCCAGGGTGAGCCGACCAAAGGGCGTCAGCAGCTATCGCTGATCTACAACAAGATGCCATCGCCAACCGGCGGGACCATCACCATGCGGCCCGGGCCGTTGCGGCTGTCATTTGACAACCAGGCCGGCGTTCGGGTGCTGCCCTCGGTCTTTGTCGCTGCCGACGCACTCCATCGTCTGCTCGGCAAACGCAAGCCGTTCCTCACCGCCAAGCGCATGCTGACCAACCAGACGTTCCGCGATGTCTTCAAGGCCGACAATCTCAACATCGATCAGCGGCTCAAGATCACGTCGTTGACTTTCCTGTTCACAGACCTGAAGGGCTCGACCGCGTTGTACGAGCGGGTCGGCGATCTCGCCGCCTTCGATCTGGTGCGCGCGCATTTTCACGCGCTGCTGGAAATCATCTCATCGGAAAAGGGCGCGGTGGTGAAGACGATCGGCGATGCCGTGATGGCGACCTTCATCAGGCCCGAACATGCCATCCTCGCGGGCTTACGGATGCGCGCCGCCATGGATGCGCTCAATGCCAAGCGCGGCACGGACGATCTGGTGGTCAAAATCGGCATCCATGAAGGCCCGTGCCTCGCGGTCATGCTCAACGAGCGCCAGGATTATTTCGGGCAGACCGTCAACATAGCGGCCCGGGTCCAGGGCCTGTCGACCTCGCAGGCGATCCACATCACCGGCCCGGTAATCGACGCCCCTGCCGTCGCTGCAATTCTGCACAAGGAGGCGATCACGCCGATTCAAAAACAGGCGGCGCTGCGCGGGATTGCTGACAAAATGGTCGTGTACGAGATTCCCTGAAATTGCCGAACGGTAATGTATCCCCGCCGCGCTTGCGGCCAATCGCCCTCACACAAGCCTGGTGAAACTGATGCTGGACGGACTTCGCCAATTCATCGCCGATATAGTTTCTCCGGGCGAGCATGAGCAGCGGGTTTTTGACGATACCGGATATCGTCTGGCGGCGACCGCGCTGTTGATACATGTGGCTTCGATCGATGGTGAGCCGTCGGCTGCGGAAAAACGCAAGCTTCATAGCCTCATCGAAAGCAGCTTCGGACTTGATCCCGGCACGGCAGACCAATTGATCGCCTCTGCGACCCTGGTGGAGGGCGAGGCGGTCGATCTCTATCACTTCACCAGCGTCATCATGCGCTCGGTGGATGAGGCCGGCAGGCTCCGCATTGTCGAAATGATGTGGGAGCTGGTGTATGCCGACGGTCAAGTTAGCGAGTTCGAGGACAACGTGGTCTGGCGGGCCGCCGATCTGCTCGGTGTGTCTTCGCGCGACCGGATCGATCTCAAGCATCGCGTCGCGGCCAGGCAGCCCGCGCCTACAGGTGGCTAAGACATCAGGGCTGTCAACGTGCGTGCGACGGCAGCCTATTTCAACGGGAAAAAGCTTTTGGGCAAATTTTAATCACCTCGGAATTTCATGCCAATTGGCGCTCTCAGGCCAGATGCGACCCATCTCAAGCGCCGCAGCGTTGTGTCTTTGACCACGCCGCTATGCTTGCGCGTGGCTTGCGGGTGGGTTGCATCCCGCCTAAAGCCTGTTTTCTGTTCAACGCGCTGGCCGTACATCCTGCAAACAATCAAGAGCATCGAATCGTGACCGAGCGTGTGACGCTGATTACCGGTGCCTCGGCGGGGATAGGCGCCGAGCTGGCGCGGGTTTTTGCAGCAAAGGGCCATCGCCTGGCGCTGGTGGCCCGACGAGTGGATCGGCTGCGGGCGTTGGCGGATGAAATCAGCGCCACCGGCGCTGCCGCGCCCATCGTGATTGCGTGCGATCTCGAGCAGCGCGACGCCAGCGACCGGATAGCTGCCGTGCTGGCCGAACACGGCGTGCAGGTCGAATACGTCGTCAACAATGCCGGGTTCGGCTTGTTCGGCCAGGCGATCATATTGGACCGCGCGGCCCAGCTCGGCATTATCGACGTCAACATCCGCGCGCTGACCGATTTGTCGCTGCGGTTTGCCGATCAGCTGATCCGTCATCGCGGCGGTATCCTGAACGTCGCCTCGATCGCAGGCTTTCTGCCGGGGCCGGGAATGGCGGTGTATTACGCGTCCAAGGCCTACGTGCTGTCGTTCAGCGAAGCGCTACGCCGCGAACTCGCTTCACGGGGCGTGCGCGTCACCGCGCTCTGCCCGGGGCCGGTGCCGTCTGAATTTCAGGCGCGGGCCGGGCTTCAACCGGGGTTTGACTCAGCCGTTCTGAACCTCTCTCCCACCGAAGTCGCGAACGCAGGTTATCGCGGGCTGATGGCCAACAAGCGGCTAGTGCTTCCCGGCAGCATCAAGCTTGTGCCGTTTCTGCTGCGGTTTTTTCCGCGATCGTTTATCCTGGCCGCGGTCGGCAGCTTTCAGCTCCGCAAGCGCAAATAACCGACGGCCACCGTCCGAACGCTTTCAACCGCACAGCGTCGCTAAGTCATTTTCTGCGCGGCAGCTTTTTCGAAATTAAGGGCGCATTAAGGACGTATCTGGCTTGATAGGCCGGAGAGCGAAGATCAGTCGATGTCGTTTCAATGATCAAGTTGAGCGCCAACAGCCGGATGCATCCGCCCACCAGGATGAACGCAGCGCCGCTCTCCAATTCGAGCACCCAACGGTTACTGCCGGTTCTGATTGTCCTGCACCAGGAAAGCTCGACGCCGGGCCGCGTCGGCAACGCGCTGCGGGCGCTCGGGCACCCCCTGGATATACGGCGTCCGCGGTTTGGCGATTGCCTTCCCGGGACGCTGTCAGATCACGCTGGCGCGGTCATTTTCGGAGGGCCGATGAGCGCGAACGATCCGGATGAATTCGTGTGCCGTGAAATCGACTGGATCTCGGTGCCGCTCAGGGAGCAACGGCCGTTTCTGGGGATTTGTCTCGGCGCGCAAATGCTGGCCAGGCAGCTTGGCGCGCGGGTTGCGCCTCATCCCGAGGGCCGCGCCCAGATAGGCTACTATCCGATCCGCCCGACCGCCGCGGGCCTTGAGGTCTGCCCGCACTGGCCGGACCACGTCTATCACTGGCACCGCGAGGGCTTCGAGCTTCCCTCGGGTGCCGAATTGTTGGCCGAGGGCAGCGATTTCCCGGTAGAGGCATTTCAGCTCGATCACGCGTTCGGCTTACAGTTTCATCCTGACGTGACCTACGCCATGATGCATCGCTGGACCACGCGCGGCGATGCGCGCCTGGAATTGCTGGGAGCGCGGCCACGCCATTATCATTTTGCCGATCGCGCGGTGCATGATGTGAGCGAGCGTGCCTGGCTGAAGCAATTTATCGAGGGCTGGCTGACCAGAGTGCCATTCTCGGTGATGTCGGAGGCCGCGGAATAGCGGCTGACCGCCGAAAATCACCGCGGCGTCTCTCAAGTCTTGTCAAATTTGCAGATATGCTAGGGTCCGCTCAACAAGCGCGGCAGTAACCAAGCGCGCGCAAAGTGGGAGGCGACATGACCAGCGAGGAATTCTCAGCTCTGTTGAATGAGTTCACGTTGTCAGCCGAATCCGGAGACGGCGCGCGCTTCGCCAGCCATTTCACTGAAGATGCGATCTACTACGACTATATCTATGGCCCGCACAAGGGCCGGGCCGAGATCGCCCAGATGATGCAGGAGTTGTTTCACCGCGACGCCGCCGATTACCGCTGGGAGATGTTCGACCCCGTCTTCGACGGCGCAATGGGATATGCCTGGTCATTGTCGAGTTTCACGTCGAAAATTCCGCAGTTCGAAGGGCAGCGCGTGGTGATAGACGGCATGAGCCGCTTCCTGGTGCGCGACGGCTTGATTGCCGAGTACCGCGAATCCGTCAACGGCGGCGTGGCCATGGCGCAGCTCGGGGTAGAGCCTGAGCGCATGACCAAGGTATTCAAGCGCTGGACCGGATGGCTGAAGGAGCGGCCGGAAACCGTGGAATATCTGGCGCGGCCCAAAGGTTCACGGCGCAAGCCCAGCTCTCGCGAGAGCATCAAGCAATAACAGGGCTGTCGAAGGCAGCAGCCACGGGGAGATCGAGATGACCTACCAGCATGTTCTCTATGAGGTGAGCGAGAAGATCGCCACCATTACGCTTAACCGGCCCGACCGCATGAACGCGTGGACGCCGATCATGGAGCGCGATGTGCGCCACGCCATGCAGACCGCCGCCGCTGACGACAATGTTCGCGTCATCGTGCTCACCGGTTCGGGGCGCGCGTTCTGTGCTGGCGCCGACATGGATGCGCTCAAGGGACTCGATCCCGAAGATATCAGGCGTGCCCAGAACCTGCCGCCGTTCGACATGAACCGCAGGCCCGATTGGCAGGCCCGCTATGCTTATTATCCGTCAATTCCAAAGCCGGTGATCGGCATGCTGAACGGCGCCACCGCCGGCATTGGCCTCGTGCATGCGCTTTATTGCGATCTTCGTTTCGCGGCTGACAACACCGTCTTCACCACAGCGTTTTCGCGCCGCGGGCTGATCGCCGAGCACGGCATCAGCTGGATGCTGCCGCGCATTGTCGGACACGCCAATGCGCTGGATCTGCTGATGTCGGCGCGCCGGGTTTCGAGCGAGGAAGCGTTGCGGATCGGCCTCGTCAATCGGCTGTATCCGCCCGACCAGCTGGCCGAGCAGACCTATGCCTACGCGCGCGATCTCGCCGACTTCGTCTCGCCGAGCGCGATAGCCGTGATCAAGCGGCAGCTTTATGACGTGCCCTTCCAGACCTTGGCCGAGGCAACCATCGACGCCAACCGGGAAATGGAGGCGGCCTTGCGCGGCAGCGATTTTCGCGAGGGCGTCGCCAGCTTCATGGAAAAGCGGCCGCCGAGATTTACCGGGAAGTAATTTTTTGTGTCGGTGGCAGCCCGTCTTCGCCCAAGCGGGCTACGCCGGGCACAACCTCGCACAGGTTAAACGAACTTCAGATTTGGAGATGCGGATGCAGCCCGTGTTCGCCCAAGCGGGCTACGCCGGGCACGACCTCGCACAGGTTCAACGAACTTCAGATTTGGAGATGCGGATGCAGCCCGTCTTCGCCAAGGGGGCTACGACGCGGCAGCCTTCGCTACGAACGGGCTTGCCGAGCCGAAGCAGGCGCAGCCTGCGAAGGCTGGTGGAGCCAGGCGGGATCGAACCGCCGACCTCGTCATTGCGAACGACGCGCTCTCCCAGCTGAGCTATGGCCCCATGCGGCCGCCTCGTGGGTGCGAAGGCGGACATCAATCGGCGCATTTACAATCCGCGCCAACGCCAAGTCAAGAACGGCGAATTCGCCGTTTTCCGCTTTATTTGGCCGGAACTTCCCTTGTTTGCGCGGGAGGGAACCGGTATTTAGCGAGCAGTCGAATCCGCGACCGAACCTCCGAGCAAGCCAGTCATGCGAGCCGTTCTCGACATCGTTCTCATCGTCCTGGATCTCTATGTCTGGCTGTTGATTGCGTCCGCGATCCTGTCATGGCTGATCGCTTTTAACGTTGTGAACACGCGCAACCAGTTCGTGGCCGCGGTGGCGGAATTTCTCTATCGCATAACCGAACCATTGCTGGCGCCGATCCGCTCAATGATGCCGAATCTAGGCGGGCTCGACATCTCGCCGATCATCCTGATCCTGATCATCCTGTTCATCCAGCGGGTGATCACTTATTACATTTATCCCAGCGTATTCTGATCCGGGGCACGGGCGCCGATGGATCCTTGGCGCTATTCCACCCAGGGAGTGAGTGTGACGTTGCGGGTCACCCCGCGCGGCGGCCGTGACGAGATCGATGGGCTTGAGACCCTCGCCGACGGACGTACCGTGCTCAAGATACGGGTCCGCGCCATTGCCGAGGGCGGCGATGCCAATCGCGCGGTGACGGAGTTAATCGCGAAGTCGCTCGGCGTGCCAAGGGCGCGAGTGCGAATTCTCTCGGGCACGACTTCGCGGCTTAAGCAGGTTGCGGTCGACGGCGACCCGGCAAAGCTCGGCGATGCCTTGCGAAAGTTGACCGCGGAGAAGCCGGTTTAGCCATTCTTCCGCAAAGATGAGGACGGTTTTGTGAACAGTACAGGCGCCAACTGTCTATTGAGAGCAGAAGGAACCGAGATGACGGCCCGGATCATCGACGGCAAGGTCATTGCATCGGAGCTTCGCGCCCGCGTTGCCCAAGAGGTCGCGCGCGTGCAGCGCGAGCATGGCCTGACACCCGGGCTTGCGGTGGTGCTGGTCGGCAGCGATCCGGCGAGTCAAATCTATGTCCGCAGCAAGCATAAGCAGACCCAAGCCGCCGGCATGGCATCTTTCGAGCACGTGTTGCCGGCGGATGTCGGACAGAGCGATTTGCTGGCGCTGATGGCAAAGCTCAATCGCGATCCCGCCGTGCACGGCATTCTCGTGCAACTGCCGCTGCCGAAGTCGCTGCATACTGAAACCATCATCAACGCCATCGACCCCGCCAAGGACGTCGACGGACTGCATCCGAACAACGCCGGACGGCTGGCCGCCGGCCTTGCGGCGCTTTCGCCGTGCACGCCGCTCGGCTGCATCATGCTTACCAAAACCGTGCATGCCTCGCTGGAAGGCATGAACGCGATCGTCATCGGCCGCTCCAATCTGGTCGGCCGTCCGCTGGTCCAATTGCTCCTGAATGAAAACGCCACGGTGACGATTGCGCATTCGCGCTCGCGCGACCTGCCGCAACTCTGCGCCCGTGCTGATCTGGTCTACGCGGCGGTCGGCAAACCGGAAATGGTGCGCGGCGACTGGATCAAGCCGGGCGCGATCGTAATCGACGTCGGGATCAATCGGGTGCCTGGATCAGACGGCAAGACCCGACTGGTGGGCGATGTCGCTTTCGCCGAGGCCTTAAATGTCGCCGGCGCGATCACCCCAGTACCCGGCGGCGTCGGTCCAATGACCGTGGCGTGTCTCTTGGTGAACACGCTTCGCGCGGCCTGCGCCATCGCCGGATTGCCCAAACCGGGTGTTTGAGGCTTCTCGCTCCGAATGAAGACCTCACCCGGCGGTATTCTCGATCAGCCGCCGATAGAACCGGATCATCTCGGCATAACCCTCGATGCTGAGGCGCTCATTAGTGCCGTGAAAGCGTTTTAGGTCGTCCGAGTTGGCGCGCACCGGCGAAAATCGAAAAGTATTGTCGGCAATTGGCGCATAATGCCGCGAGTCGGTCCCACCCAGCATCAGGCCTGGTGCGACCACGACGTCGGGAAAAATCTCCCGGATGGTGCGGTTGAGCGCCTGGAAGGATGGGCTCGACGCGCCCGTCACCATTGCCGGTTCGGCATTTCCCGCAGACGGCTCGACAGAGATGCGCTCATTATTGACGGTGCGGTGAACGTGAGCGGTCACGCTTGCCTCACTATCGCCGGGCATCAGGCGGAAGTTGACCGAAGCGGAGGCGTTGCCGGGCAGCACGTTAGCCTTCTCTCCGGCATTGAAGATCGTCAGCGCGGTCGTGGTGCGGACCATCGCCTCGGTAGGACCGGTCTTTTCGAATTCGCGCAGCAGTAAAGGCTTGAAGAGCCACAGGTTCGACAGCACCACGCGGTTGAAGCCGCGCATCTCCGGCGCCAGCGTATCGAACATCTGCGAGACCGGACTGCGAATCTCCAGTGGCAGGCGATGATCTTCCAGCCGCGCCAATGCCGCACTCATCATGCCGATTGCGGTATCGCGCGGCGGCATCGATGAATGACCCGGCGTGGCATGGGCGGTCAGAACCAGGGTGGCATAGCCCTTCTCGGCGACCCCGATCAGCGCGGCTGGCTTGTCGAGACCTTTGATGATGCCATCGGTGATCAACAGGCCTTCATCGATCACGAAATCGAACCGCACTCCGCGCGAGGCAAGAGCGGTGACGATGGCTTTTGCGCCGCGTTCGCCCGTGACCTCCTCGTCATGACCAAAGGCGAAATAGATGGTCCGCTTCGGGCGAAAGCCCTCCTTGGCCATTACTTCGGCGGCTTCCAACATCGAATAGAGGTTGCCCTTGTCGTCCCAGGAGCCGCGGCCCCAGATAAACCCGTCGGCGATGACCCCATCGAACGGCGGCTGTTGCCAGTCGTTCTCGGTACCGGGCGCGATGGGCACCACGTCCTGATGGGCGAGCAGTCCGATCGGTAGCGCCTTTGCGTCCGAACCTTCCCACTTGTACAGCAGGCTATACTGCCCGATCACCTCGCGCTTGGCCGCGGCATGAAAGGCGGGAAAGCTTTTCAAGATGTGCGCCTGCAAGCCGCGCAGCGCCTCGCTGCTCTGATCCGGATTTTCGAAACTCGAAATGGTGCGGAAGCGGATCGCCTCGCTCAGCCGAGCCGCCGCGCCCCGCTGGTCGACCGCCACTCGCGGCACGGCTGCAACCTGAAGTTGCCGAGAGGTACGCGTGAGCACATTGAACGCGAGCACGCCGGCGAGAACGAGGATTGCCGCGATCAGCAGCAGTGCGACATTGCGGATTATTCTGATCAATCGGCGCATCGGGATTACCTGTCGTTAGGGAGATTTGCAGTCGGGTGTTTCTTTGCTCTGCCTTCAGAGGGGATCAGCGTGCTGGGACTGGCGGCTTTTCCCGTCTCTCGCGCCATCGGAGAGGGCAGAGCGTGCGAATGCTGGGTCTTGGCTGGATCTTCTACTGCTCCCTGGCGCGGGCGGCGCCTTCGAGAATCAGCTTGTGCGCATCCTCAGGCCCACCCCATCGCAATACCTTGACCCATTTTCCGGGCTCAAGGTCTTTGTAGTGCTCGAAGAAGTGCTGGATCTGCTGCAGCGTGATTTCGGGCAGGTCACTGTAGGTCCGCACCTTGTCGTAGCGCTGGGTCAGCTTCGATGCCGGTACCGCGATGATTTTCTCGTCACCGCCGGCTTCGTCTTCCATCAGCAGCACGCCGACCGGCCGCACGCTCATCACCGCGCCCGGCACGATGGCACGGGTGTTGGCGACCAGCACGTCGCAGGGATCGCCATCGTTGGAGAGGGTATGCGGGATGAAGCCGTAATTGCCGGGATACCGCATCGCAGTATAGAGAAACCGGTCCACGACAAGCGTGCCGGCCTCCTTGTCCATCTCGTATTTGATCGGCTCGCCCCCGACCGGCACTTCGATGATGACGTTGACCTCACGCGGCGGATCGATCCCGATTGAGATGGCGTCAATTCGCATCGATTGGTTAGCTCAGCTGGTCCAGGCGAAGGCGATCTTGTCGAGCGACTTGGGTCCGAATTTTTCCGAGGAGCGCGCGACCATCCGGCCGCCCAGCGCGCGATAAAAGTGGGTGGCGGGATCGTTGTCCGAGAGCGCCCAGATCACCATGCTTTTGAGCCCGCTCTGCAACAGGTCGCGCCGCGCGGCCGTGAACAGGCGCCGGCCAAAGCCGAGACCCTGAAACTCCGGCCGCAGATAAAGCTCATAAATCTCGCCTTCGAAGTGCAGGCTGCGGGCGCGGTTGCGGCCGTAATTGGCGTAGCCCGCGACTCTATCGCCGAACACCAGCACGCTGACACGGCTGCCTTTGCGAATCGCGCTGTCCCACCATTGCGGGCCGCGGCGGTTGATCAGCTTCTCCAGCTCGGCGCCGGGAATAATGCCCTGATAGGCCGAGCGCCAGGCTTCATCATGGGTGGACGCTACCGCCGCCGCATCCGCAGCTTTGGCCGGCCGAACCTCGATCAGGGTTGTGCTCATGATGCAATCAAAGCAAGTCGCAGCGTCCGCTTCAAGGTCTATCGTTAATTATGAGTTAACGTGTGGATTTTCTGCATCAGTTTTCGCCGCTCGGCTGTGCCGAAAAAGGACATGGCGCCGTCTTGGGCGACATAGCTGATGTTTGCAGGGCACAATAGGCCGCGCTGGAGTCGCCCAGCGGCCACCAAGTTCACGGAAAAATGCACTGGATTTGATTCGCCAGGTATTCTGCTCGCGAATCGCAAGCCGCCGGCCCCCGTCCCCATCAGGCGAATTGATGCAATTCCTCAAAGCACTTTTCGCGCTGCTCATAGCGGCGGCGCTCGGTAGCCCGGCTGCAATGGCACAAATGCGCTTCGGCCCGGAGGGCGCGGAAGGCGAGCCGAACCGCATGCAGCAATGGCTGGTGCCCTCGCCCGAGCCGGGCATTGCGGCGCACGCCTTGCTGTTTCGCCCC
>Ga0209474_10003363_pt1 | contig 14066 bp, 10 predicted proteins | sample GraSoiAngelo_145_FD_185902 | JGI IMG/M metagenome (GOLD analysis project Ga0209474, IMG submission 185902) | Grasslands soil microbial communities from the Angelo Coastal Reserve, California, USA - 14_1009_05_20cm (SPAdes) (version 2) | ecosystem: Environmental > Terrestrial > Soil > Grasslands...
TACGCAGCAGGGCAATCCCAACCGGCAGGGGCCGCCAACCAATACAAATCTGCCGAACCAGCAGGGTGAGAACAATCGGCAGGACCGGCGGCAAGGCAATTGGAATCGGCCTGGGCCGGGAAACACGAACCCGGCAAATCCGCCGACGTACAACCCGCCACCAAACATTCAGAACAACAAGCCGGCGAATGCGAATCCGGGCAATTCGAATCAACAGGGGAATATGAATCAGCCAAGCCAAGCGAACCGGCCAGGCAATGCCCCGGGGAACGCGGCCGGAGACCGCGACCGCGGCAACCCGCGCGTCTTCAACGACCGGCCATCTTCTTCGCGCCCGAATAATTCCGGCAACGCGAATCCGCAGCCTGAACAAAAACAGCAGCAACAAGTTCAGGATTTGCGCTTGAAACAGGACCAGGAGCGCCAAAGGGTCGAACAGCAACAGGTCCAGCAAAAACAAAATGTGGACCTGAACAATTCGAATGCACAACGTCCGCCGCAAGCCGATCAGCGCCAGCCTCGGAATGAGCAGCAGCCCCAAAGGGACCAAAAACAGTCTCAGGTCGACCAAAGACAGCGTGAAGCCGACCAGCGGCAGCAACAGCGACCCGACCAAAGACAACAGCAAACCGACCAAAGGCCGCGCCAAGTCGAACAGAGACAGCAGGCGGAAAGTCCGCGACAGGAAAAACCGGCCAAGCAGGACAAGCCGTCAAAACAAGACAAGCCGGCGAAACAAGACAAACCCTCGAAAGAAAAAGAAAAGGATAAGCCGCACCACTAAGTGCAACGACTTTCGAAAGAGCCGAGCGGCTAAACAGCTCTCGGCTCTTTAGTTTTTAAGGCACGTAACTTTGGGTTTTCTTTGAGCTGCGATGTTGAATCCATGAAGAAGCCTGCGAAGGAACGGCGGGCGAAATCGCGATTGGGATTGCGGGCTGGCCGCGTAATATTGTCAGACGCGATGAGGAAATCTCCGAGAGCACGTCAAAAGTCACGGGCGGGCATGGGAGGCGGCGCGGGGCTGCGCTTGCTCGGCATTCCGGGGGTGCCGGAGATTCGAGAGGGCGAGAATCTGGCTAGCGTGCTTGCCGGAGCGGCGAGGAAGGCGGACCTGAGGTTTGAGGATGGCGACATTTTGGTTGTGGCGCAGAAGATTGTTTCGAAGGCAGAAGGCGCGGTTGTTTCGCTCGCGAAGGTAAAGCCGTCGGAGAGGGCGCATGCGGTCGCCGCGGAATTGAAGAAAGACGCGCGGGCCATTGAACTCGTTTTTCAGGAGTCGCGTCGCATTCTTCGCAGCGAGCGTGTGCTGATTAGCGAGACGCATCATGGATTTGTTTGCGCGAATGCGGGCGTGGATCATTCCAATGTGCCCGGAGAGGATATGGTGACGCTGCTTCCACGCGATCCGGATGGCTCCGCGGAGAGGCTGGCGACGGAAATTCGCAGGAAGACCGGGAAGCGCGTCGCGGTCATCATCAGCGATACGTTTGGCCGCCCGTGGCGCTTGGGGCTGACCAATGTGGCCATCGGAGCATCCGGCTTGCCGGTGCTTTTGGATTTGCGCGGCACACGCGACCGGCAAGGAAAGTTGCTTACTGCAACGGTTCTCGCTGTGGCGGATGAGTTGGCGGCGTCCGCCGGACTCTTGATGGGCAAGTCCGAAGGGACTCCCGCAGTGCTCATCCGCGGTTACCGCTACAAGCCCGCTTCCGAAAAAGCCGCGAGCATCATCCGTCCCGCCTCTGAAGACCTTTTCCGTTAAAGCAAAACTGCAAGACGCAAGCCTACAATTTTGCACGGATTGACGGGCAAAAAGCGGGGCGATATTTGTTGGGCAACTCTTGGAAGTACGGGTTGAACTCAATACGGGGTGAACTTTAGTTGAATGAGGTGAGAAAATGACGCGTAAAACCCTCATGATCGCCGCCGTTCTAATGTTTTCGATCATCGCTTCAGCCCATCCTGTTCAGGCGCAGTGCACTCCCTTGACGCTCACGGTCCGGCAGCAGCAGCGTAACCGTGTCTCCGGGGAGCACGCTGACCGTCGCCGGCGCCGTGACCAATTGCGGCACGCAAGCAGCGACGATCAGTGTGACTCTTGCAATTACCCGCAATGGAAGTGCGCTGGCGACTTACACCAGGAGCTTCCAACTGCAGCCAGGGCAGACCCAACCCGAAAGCACCAGCTTCGTTGTGCCCAATGCTCCGGGCGCCTACGTGGGAACGGCGACGAGCAGCAACGGAGGCTCGGCTACTGCGACGGTTACGGTTACGTGAAGACTGCCGCAACGTAGTAGCGAGTGTGGGTGCGTTCCCGCTTTGGTGAAAAGGAGGAGTGTGCGTTCGCGTGCACTCCTCCAACTGTCTTAAGCGAGTGCTGTGATAAATTCGTTTTGCGCATTTGTCACGGCGACTCATGGCTCCCATCAAAGTTTTCAAAAGCCGCACGATAACCGCGTTGGGCGGCGGCGTCGGGGCGTCGAAGCTGCTTCTTGGGCTCTACGAGGTGATGGACCCGGCGGCGCTGAGCATCATCGTCAACACCGGGGATGACATTGTCCTGCACGGGTTGAAAATTTCTCCGGATCTCGACATTGTGACGTATACGCTGGCTGGAATCGTCGATCCGGCCAAAGGCTGGGGGATTCGGGGGGAAACGTTCCATGCGCTGAAGCGGCTGGCGGCCTACGGCCGAGCCAACTGGTTTAATTTGGGCGACCGGGACCTGGCCACGCACATTCATCGAAGCGCGCTGCTCGAGGAAGGGAAAACTCTGTCGGAGGCGGCGGAATCGATTCGCGTGGCGCTGGGGGTGAAGGCGCGGATTCTGCCGATGTCGGATGATCCCGTGCCCACGATTATTGAATCGAACGAAGGCGCGATGCATTTTCAGAAGTATTTGGTCAAGCGGCGCGCGGAACCCGTTATTGAAGACATTCAATTCCGAGGAGCGGAGGCGGCGCGTCCGGCGCCCGGCGTGTTAGAGGCGATCAGCGAAGCGGGCCGCATCATCATTTGCCCTAGCAATCCGTTGATTAGCATCGGACCGATTCTGGCTGTCCCTGGAGTGCGAGGGCAGTTACGCGCGCGAAAGAAGGACGTTTTTGCCGTGTGCCCGATTGTTGGAGGCAAGTCGTTGAAAGGTCCATCGGACAAGATGCTGGGGCAGCTAGGCCATGAGGTGACGGCATTGGGCGTGGCAAAACTCTATACGGATTTCACCGGAACTTTTGTGATCGATCCTGCGGACAAAGCGCAGGCGAAGGCGATAGAAGTGTTGGGGATGAAAGTTGCGGTCTTACCAACGGTCATGAATACGCTGACACAGAAACGGAAGCTGGCGCGCGCTCTGCTCAGCCTGTGAAGTGTGGTATCTTCAAAAACTTCGAAGAACATGGCGACGGCACTCACAGCGCGTGAATTTCGCAACGCCCTGGGGCAATTTGCGACGGGCGTGACAGTGGTAACCGTGGAGCGCGAGCCGGGTTCGGTGTTTGGGATGACCGCGAATGCGTTTACGTCCGTTTCGTTGAATCCCATGCTGATTCTGGTTTGCGTGGATGAACGCGCGAAGATCCTGCCTTTGCTCGACAAACATAAACGTTTCGGAATCAGCGTACTGAAGCAAGACCAACAGGCATTGTCGGAATACTTTGCGCAGGCTGAGCAGAGCGCGGAGGCCGAACATCGCCTGGCCTTGCGCTATCGGTGGACGACCGAGGGGGTTCCCGTACTGGAAGATACGGTTGTGCAGTTGAGCTGTAGCGTTATGACTGCGCACGTCGCCGGGGATCACACCATTATCGTGGGAAAAGTAGAGGATGCGGAGATTCGGGGCGGGGAACCGCTGCTTTTCTTTCGCGGAGAGTATCGGCACATCGGGCGCCAGTAAAAGGTTTAGCCACTTGGGCGGCGCTGGCGAACACCGCGGCCTAGGTCAGACGCACGTCAAATAGTGCGAGCCAATACTGGAAAGACTGCAAAGCAAACCCGCAAAGGATGAGTCCAATGCCGAAGGCTCCCAGCCGCCGTTCGGGAAGATTGTCCGCGTAATATTCAATGTAAGGATTCACAGTGACTCCGACGGCGGTGACGATTCCCGTCACTAGGCCCACGCGAATAGCGAACGACCAGGGATGGTCCAGGTGATGGATAAAGGCGCTGCAGGCAAGAGCCGAAGCTATGTAACCAACCGTGCGGACGATAGCTCCCCAGAACTGACGGCGAGTCAGGCGTGGACGGCGGGAGGCGGTGTAATCAAGGGCGGGACGCATGCCGCGAGAATACGCGAGAATTTGGCCGATGGTGATGAGAGCGGCGAAGGAAGCTGCGAATCCGAAGCCGACAATGCTGTACAACCCGGCTCCGACAGCGAAGCCTCGGATGGCGGCAAAGACTCCTTCCCAAGGCAACCCGTAATGATCCAGTCCGCGAGCTGCGCGATTGAGTTCAATCGACATGGTGATGCCGGTGGCAACGCCAGCGGGCACGCCAAAAAAGAGCCCAAGGCCCAAGCCATAACCGACGACGAAAACCATGGAGTAGGTGACGGCCCGGGTAAGCAGCCGCAAAGGGCCATGCTGTCCGCCCAGCAGGTCATAGGCTAGGTAGAGGCTGCCTACGACATCCAGACAGGTACCCGTGATGCTGACGGCTGCGAGTGTGTGGTGGTCCATTCGAGATTAACGCCGTACGTCCCCTTGGACTATTCTTCCGGCCATGCAGCATCCGTTTCCCAATGGTCCGATTCATTTGGTGTCTTTGTCTGCTCGGCATAGCCCTGGCGGTCGCGCGTTTCCTTATCGCAGACGTCCAGTCTCCCAAGGTGTTCACGCAAAGCGTCGCGTACGAAGCCCGAACGATTTCGCTTCGCACGCCGCGCCGCACGATCGGTAGCGACTAAAAGCTTCTTATCGAGAACAATCTGAATCGTTTTCATGGGTGCGTATTGGGCACAGCATATTCCACACAACAAAAAGGAACAACAGCAGGAATAAGACAGTAGGTTCGCCAGGGTACTTGCTAGGAAGTTAGTGGTGGCCGCCCAGGGGATCGCGTTTTACGCCGTATTCGGCGCCCCACTTGTCGGTCATTTTTGAGCGGATTTCCCAGAGTTGAGGGAAGAAGTTCTGCCGCATGCCTTCCTCGAGGATTTCCACGGGCCGGCCCTTCAGCGATTTAGCGGCAAAGCCAATGGTGCGGTGAATGAGTTGCATGTGCTCGCTGCGGAATTTCTGGAAGAGCTCGTCAAACTCCGCCAGAGCTTCGGCCACGACATAAGCGCCGCTGTGAGAATATTCAGTATCGTAGATTTTCTCGATAGTTAGTCCATGTTTGTCGAGGTACTGGACCTGGAACGAGTTCCACAGCGGCTGGTACATCTTCAGCAGAACGCGGAAGCCGGGCGATTCCTGGCCGCTGCCGTTGCCGAGGCGCTTGCGAATCTCCTGATATTCCTTGGGCGACATGGTTTCGAGCAAAGCGAGTTGTTCGTTCATCAGCCTTTGGGCGATGTGGACACGCCGGAAGAGCGTGATGACGCGATTGGTGTTTTCCTGTTGCAAGTATTCGTCGATGTCCAGAAGCGTGTAAGCAATCAGCTTCATCCACAATTCCTCGATCTGGTGCACGAGCTGGAATTGGAGTTCGTCTTTGTTGCACAGCTCTTCAAATTTGGTTTGGCAGGAGAGAAGTGTTTTTGTGTTCAAATAAAGTTCGTAGTCGAGCGTGCCTTCGCCGCTCATCAAGGCGTAAAAATGTTCGCGGTTCACGATACCCCCCGTCCGCCACAAAGCTAGCTAACGCATACACGTCCCAGCGCTCCCCGCAGCGCAAGGGGATATGGTGTCAGCGAGATCTTCAGTGCCTGTTCACGGTCGCGAGCCCTGTCCAACTGTATCCCCGGTGCGAGCGTAACAGAATGTCCTGCAATCCGGTGGAGAGCCACGGCCTGACTTCCTCTTCCTTGAGGTAAAACGCCACGGGAGTCACTAATTGGTCGAACACGTTGGCATGAATCTCGTCGAACGGGTAGCTGTGCATGGCAGCGAAATAATCTCCATAGGGGAGATACTGAGGGCCTTGACCATCTGCGCGAGGACGGTAGAAAAGCTTGATGACGGCCCACAAAAACACAGACGGCGCGAGACACAGCACTCGCAATAACCCCGCCGGCAATTTGGAAGTGACGGCCTTCCTGATCGGGTTTATGTAACGCGTAATCCACTCATTTCCTTCATATCCATAAACCCAAAAAAACACGCGCCCGCCGTTGCGGACGCGGGACGCCAGGCTGGCAAATCCTGCCGCCGGGTCGGGCAAGTGATGCAAAACCCCCACCGAAAATGCCAGGTCGAAAGCAGGGCGCACGGGTGGATGCAACAAGTCGCCGATGATTACATGCGCGTTCGGGAGATCGCGAGTGTGCGCGAATGCGATAAAAGCGCTTTCTCCCAAGTCAAGCGAAACAATAGCGCGCGCGCCATGTGAGGCTACGATCGCCGTATGGCGTCCTTTGCCGCAGCCGCCCTCAAATACCGTCTTGCCCCTGAAATCTTCTCCGGTTACCGGCGCAACCCAAGCAAAGAATTCTTCCTCGTAATATCCGCGCAAATCCTTCCATCGCGTCCATTCTTCCGCAAAGCGCGAAGCTGTTTCCAGTTTCACTGTTTCGAGATTTGCGGGCAAAAGAACCGGCACGCCATCGCAAATCGAAAACAGCGCTTGGCATGCGGCACAGGCGAGCTTGCCTGCCATGATGTGTTCTTTTTCTTCGCGGACTTCTCCGCAAAGCGCCAATCCATTGCTGCAATTCGGGCAGGCAATAAAATTTAGGGCCTCTCGCCGCATATCGAGTGAAGACGCCAGCTCTCCTCAAAATTATGAAACACGAACAGGTTCTAGGATGAAATGGAAACCTGAAATCAGCGCAATCTTATTTGCAGGTTCGGAGAAATCACCAGCCGGCAGCCCCGGCGGTCCGTGGAGGTTCATCGCGCCCAGCCATAGCTTCACGCCGGCTGCGGACCTCTCGAATCGTATACACAGACTTGTTCTGCGACTCGTAATAGGTTCGCGCCAGCATCTCGCCGATCAGTCCGGTGGCGATAAACTGAATCCCCCCCATCACCAGCGCCATCCCAAGAATCATCAGCGGTCCATGATTCGCCAGGAGCCCCTCGTCCAAAAGCGCCTTCCGGAGGAACACCCACAAACCGATTCCACCACCTGCGGCCAGGCACAATAATCCGCCCAATCCGAAGAACTGCAGCGGCTTGGTGGAGTAGTCCAACAAAAACTTGACGCTTAGCAGATCCAGCAATACTCGGACGGTCCGCGAAATCCCGTAGTTCGAGGTCCCATTCTTCCTTTGGATATTCGAAATGGGAACCTCTGCCACAGACGCTCCGGCCCAGCTTGCCAGGGCGGGAATGAAGCGGTGAAGTTCGCCGTACAAATGAATCTCCGAGAGGACTTCCCGGCGGTACGCCTTGAAGGTAGTCCCGAAGTCGTGCAGGTCTACACCGGAAAGCTTCGCCATCATCTTGTTGGCAACGCGGCTTGGCAGTTGCCGCATGAGCCAGTGGTCCGTCCTTTCTACGCGCCACCCGCTGACGATGTCGTAGCCCTCTTCCATTTTTTCCAGGAACCGCGGAATTTCATCCGGGTCGTGCTGCAAATCCCCGTCCATGGAGATGATGACTTCGCCGCGAGCAAAATCGAATCCGGCTTTTAGAGCGGGGGCCTGTCCAAAATTGCGGCGAAGCCGGACGACGTTGACGCGGTGGTCGTGTTCGTAGATGTCCGAAAGGACCTTGTACGAGTTGTCCTTGCTCCCGTCATCCACAAACACGAGTTCATACGGTTCGCCGATTCCGACCATCACTTCGGTGAGTTTCATGTACAAAGGCGGAATGTTTTCCTGTTCGTTGAAGAAAGGAATGACAATCGAGAATTGGATGGGCGAATCACTTCTCATCAGAAACTTCCAGCACCCCTTTACCCTTCCTGAGTCAGGGAACCATAGTCTATCAGGCGAATCCCATGAGAAGCGACAAGATTTCGGATGCGGGTGTCGGTAAGTATCTCCAGTTCTTTCTGGCGCGAGGCTTGCAGCCGCGTGGCAGTTTTTTGGAGAGCTTCGTCGGCGTATCCCGGGTGGCAGATCAGCTCGGTAGTGCCTTCGGGAAAGTTCTTAAGGAGCTTTTCGACACCCTCTAATGTGAGCTCTCCTGTTTGGGCGATGCCGCAAAAATAGTCGGCGGTGGCAATGCCCATGCGCGCAGCTTGTTTGCGAGCGTCGCGGGCGAGGAGTTTAAGGCCGCGGGCCTGCACGCCTTGCTTCATTACGACCCCAGTGCGATGTTGAGAGCCAGAAGCAAGCGCAGCGCGCAGGCTTGATTCCTCCAGGGAGACGCGGATGGCTTCGATGCCATGCCTCTTTGCCAGCCGCAAGGCAATCTCGAACAATCCGGGTAGCATATGAACATGTTTGTGACCGTCGAGATGCGTAGGACGGATGCCCGCGTCGCGCACTTTCTGAATTTGCGCGTCCCACTCTTCTTCCACTTCGTCGAGGATCAGCCCGCCGCGCGCGCGCTTCAACAGTAAGCCCTCAGGGCCCTCGGCGAAGTTCCCATCGTCGTTGAGCAAGCTGGTAACGCTTTCCGGGTCGGCGACTGGCGCGCCGTCGCTCAAGTTCAAATGGACGCCCACAGCCAGGCCCGGCGCTGATTTCGCGGCCTTAACGGCCTCCGCGAAGGCTGTTCCGTTGGCGAGCAGCGTGGCGCTGGTAACAATCCCACCGCGAAAAGCGTCGAAGATACCCCGGTTGACCCCCTCCGTCCATCCCAGGTCATCGGCATTGACGATCAGGTTTTTCATGGCCTGTCCTATTCCGGCGATTTTACCTGTCCATTCGTACAGCTATTCTTTTGCGCGTTCATACATTTTCGTACCATTGACCCTTTCGCTGCTCAACTCTAGCATGGCGTTTTAGAGGGAAGAATGCCTGCGAGAGTGCATGAGAGAAACGCTGGGGCCGGCACCCCCGGACAATCCTCGGAGCGGCGCCGCGGCCGGCGCATGAATTCGCGTGTCCCGGTGCGCCTGGAATGGGACGAAGCGTCGGGCAAGCGATCGAGCGCTGAGGCCCACACGCGGATCATCAATCCCTATGGCTGCATGGTGGTTCTCCCGCATCCCTTGGGGCTCGAACAGCGCGTGGCCCTTACCAACCTGGCGACGCACTCCAGCAACGCGGCCATTATCGTCTGGAAAGGCCAGTCCCGGCCCGACGGATGGGAATACGGCGTTGAATTGGTGGCGCCGGAAATGGACTTCTGGGGACTCGAACTGTGAAACCACCAGTGCCCGGGGCAAAGCCTGGAACGCCCTCGCCGTATGCGAGGCCCGGCCAGACACCGGGTGCGCGCCCTGCTCTGCAACGTCAACCTACGTCTGAGGAGCGGCGGCGCGCCCAGCGGGTGCTGCTACGCATCCCCGTCTTGGTGCACCTGAAAGACAAGGACAAACCCATAGAAGGAATGACACACACCGTCAGCGCCACCGGCGGCATGATCATTCTTCGTCAAGGGCTGGAAGCGGGGACAAAGTTCATCCTCGAAAATCCTAAGACCCAGCAGAAGGTCGAAGTCAACGTAGTGCGTCCAGCGCAACTCAATCAGGAAGGCTCTCTTGTGCCGGTCGAGTTTCTTTCCCCCGCTCCGCAGTTCTGGAATATCTTTTTCCCGCCGAATGTGAATTGAAGCAGCCGGTGAAATCCGGGTTTGGACTCCTGACAGCGGAGACGCGCCAGCCAGAAAAATCCAGATCGCTGTGTGCTTGTGCCTTGATAAAAACAGGCGGCCCAAGATGCGAGCCGCCTGTTCATTTCACTCTCCTATGACTAATTTATAGTAAGAGTGACGGTCTGCGATTCACTGGAGGCGGCCGACGAAGCGATGATGGTAAAGGTCGCCGAGCCGGTTATCGCTATGTTTAGCGGGCCGCTCTGGGAAGTCTGCGTAAATGCATCGCCCAGATATTGCGCGCTGATGGCATGAGTCCCCACGGCTAGGGTGGGAATGCTGATTGTCGCCGAGCCGCCGGAAAGGGCCGTCGCAGCGCCCAGCCGGATTGCGCCGTCAAAGAGTTGCACGGAACCCGAAGGGGCTTTTCCGGTGGAAGTGACGTTCACACCGAAAGACACGGTGCCTTGGGGGACCTTGGTGCTCGCGACGGTGAGCTTCGTGGTTGTGGTGGCAGCCCCGCCTCCACCCGTTGAGCCGCCGCCGCAACCCATAATGAAGGTAAGCACACAGGCCAAACCGAATGCCAGAGCGGTTCGATAGCGTTTCCTTCCACGGAGTAGCACGAGAAGGATGGCAGCGAAGCCGGTAAACGCGCTGAGAGCCCACCAGCCAGTATTTTCTGGAGTGGGGCCCGACAGGATAGGAGCTAATCCTGCCCAGTACAGTTTCTGTTCTCCGGGGAGCAGGGAAGCGCTGGTCGTCGAAGAAGGCGCTGCAACGGCCAGGGTCAGGGTTCCTGTTGCGGCACTCGTGCTGGTGACGTTGATTGGCAGAGACGCGGGAGCGCAGGTTACACCCGGCGGCAAACTCTTGGGATCACAACTCACGTTGACGGTTCCCGTAAAGCCGCCGTTCGGCGTTACCGTGACCGTGGAACTCGCGCTGCTGCCGGCGGCAACGGCGGTCGCACTGCCGGACACGGAAAACGACGCATTGTTAATCACGGTGAAGGTGATGGGTGCGGCGGTGGTGGAAGTAGCGTAGTTGGTGTCGCCGGAATACGTTGCGGTGATGGACTCCGTGCCGGCCGTGCTGAACGCGATTAGCAGTGACGCTGTGCCGCCCGCAGGCCCGGCGGCGGATGCGCCAGCCGGTACGACCGTAACCGGGCCTCCGACCTGCGTTGTGCCGTTATTGAAAAAGGTGACGGTTCCGGTTGGCCCGTGCGTGCTGCCGCTTGTGGATGCAATGTTCGCGGTCAGCGTGACGCCCGTGCCGGTCCCCACAGGCCCCGGGACTGGGCTCATCGAAGTGGTTGTCCCGGCGGCTACCACGGTGACGCTGTCATTTACCGGCGCTGTAGGGGCGTTGTAGCTGACATCTCCGGAATAGGTTGCGGAGAGGGTGTGCGCGCCGCCGGTAAGTTCGATGAGATGATCCTCGGTGCTTCCCTGGTTGTTTAAGGCGAACGTGCCACCATCTAGAGTTTTTCCATTGTCGGTGAGAGTCACGGTTCCAGTGGCTTCCCGGGCGCAGCCAGTCACCACGCCGCCAGGCGTTAATGGTTGGCAATTAGTGGCCGTACCGGTGCTATTTAGAACGTCCACACGCAAAAGGTATGGCGACCCGTACACGAAGCTTGTTGCGTTGGTCATGAGCGGATTGCCTGCCGAGTCCAGAGTGACAATGCCGAGCTGCAGATTGCTGGCTTCTTTGTTGACGGTTACCGTAACGCCCGTGGGATCATCGCTGGGAGCGAAGGTCCCGTCCCCTGCATAGTGAGCATGGACTGTGTAGCTGGCTCCATTGCTTCCGGGCAAGGTAGTGGTGGTGAAACTCGCCACGTCCGGACTAAGGCCGTTCAGGGTGCCCCTGCCTACGCCCGCATTCCCTGCGGAAACAATCAGCGAGACATCTCCTGTCGGCATGGTTGTCCCAGCCACGGCTGGCCCCACGGTGACCGCAGCCGTCACCGCGGTTCCGTGAGTGATGGTGATGGGGGCGACGCCGCCATTGAGCGTCAAGCTGGTCACCGAACCTTGGAAAGCACCCACCGTCGTTTTCCAGGCGGCAGCCAGGTTCGTCACGTTCATGGAGCCGAGCCCGGTGGCCAAGTCGTAGCCCGCGGCGGGGGCAAAAGCGGGTGTAGTCGAAGCGCTCGCAGTCACGAGTACACCATTCGTTCCTGCAGCCTGGCTGCTGCAAGTCGGCGAAGAGGCGCCTGCGCAAGGAACGGAGATGGAATCATTGGCTTTGGTTACATCGTAAAAAACGCAAGTCGCTGAACCCGCCAGAGGCATTGTGGATGAGTTGCAGCTTGCGAAAGTTTCCGCCTTGGCGACGGTGTAAAGAACGGGATTGGCATTGCCTTGGCGTCCGCCGAGCGTTGGAGTAATCGCCTTCTGCTGCTGATTGATCAGCGCCATGATTCCGGCGAAAGCCGGTGCGGAGGCGGAAGTACCGCCAGCGGCTTGAAAGCTGAAGGACCCGGATGTTGCACAGGAGGGCGGAGGAGTTGTGCCCGGTGGGGGAGGCACATCCGCTTCGCAAACCAGGTAAAAGCTGTGGGTTTGCGGGCCGTCGCTCGCGAAGAGGGAAACATCGGGCAAATCGCGGTGAGCGTCCGCAGGTGTGATCGTTCCGCTTTGCCAGGAAGGTTTAGCGTAGACCGAACTAGGGCCGCCGCTGCCTGCTGCGATATTGAGCAGCGGATTCGGGCTGGAGATGGCGCAAACGGTGTTTAAGTTGGCGCTCGTCGCGGTGGCGCCGCAGGAATCGTTCCACGCGGTTTCAGGAATGTAACCCAGCGCGGATTCGCGCGTGACCGGGGCGTTGGCGGCGCTGTTCCCCCAAAAACTCGTTTGCTTGCCTACATCGTCAAAGTCGGTTCCACCGACGGCCACGTTGAAGGGCGTCGAGGCAATGCCATTTACAGCCAATCCGCTTTGAGCGACGGACTGGAGCGAAGGATCCGCGCAACCCGCCGGCCCATTGTCTCCAGCCGCGACGACCACCGTGATTCCCTGGGCGGAGGCTTGCTCCCAGAGCGCGTTGTAAAACTGATTGCCGGTGGTCCCCAGTGCAGCCTCACAAATGCCAAAACTGTCGCTGATGACGTCAGCGATGTTGTTGTCCACGAGGTACTGCGCGGAGAGGTCGGCGCCATGCGCAGCCAGCGTAGGTTTGGAGACTACGAGTTTGATTGTGGCGCTGGGCGCGATCATACCTGCTACCTGCACGTCAAGATCGGCCTCCAATTCGTCGCGACCTACATCCAAGCCGGGATCCTGTCCGTTCACAATAATGTTCGAGGACGTGAAACTGGTTGAAGAAGAGAGGCCGAAGAGGGCCCGGAAGGCAGCGACGTCTTGAGAATTGACGTTGGACTCCGCCACGATGCCAATCGTCACGCCCGTGCCGTTCAGCGTCGCAGTGGGCAGGCTGTAAATCTTTGCAAAGTCCGCCGGGCCAACGACATAACATGGCAAGGCAAAATCCGGCGCCGGCCCGCAACCGGTGTTGGTGGAGAAAAGAGGAGTTGTGGCATTTTGTTTCGTCGCCACCATCGTCCCGGCACTGCGCTTCATGGACTGGATTGGAAAGTTGTGAAGAGTGACCACTCCCGCCACGACCGGCGCCAACGCGGCAGGAATTTGCGGATCCGCGGAGTTGGCCTGGCGCGTTTCTCCGTTGACCAAGTAGCGGCGAATCTCAGTGTGAAAAGCATTTTGCACCTGGTCCACGGTTCCGGAAAACTCGATGGTTGTCCGCCCGTTGCTGACTTTGATTCCACGGAACCCCTGGCTCGTGAGCCAGTCCGTAACCGCTTGAATGTCCGCATCGGCGGGCCCGAACTGCGCGCCGAATTGTTGCGGGGTCAGCCACTTATGAAAATTCGGCGAGTCTTTCGCTTGCTGTTCCGCGAGCAGTTGCTGAAGAGCTGTTTCTTGTTCCGGGCTTCTTTGAAGCAGCAGAAGCATACGGTTCATCGGCTGCCAGTCCTCCACCGGTCCGAGATCAAACTCCGGACGCGCCAGTGGGTTGACATTCCCGTTCAGGCGAACCAATTGCATGTTGTTGATGGGCTGAGTGATCCGCGGTCGAACGGGCGATAACTGGGCGAAAGAGGATTCGCTTACTGCTTGCGTCTGCGCCAGGCTTCGTGGCGTTGCCATCAGAAGAGCCGACAGAGAGACCAGTAGGATGTAGCGGACTTTCGAGAAGTGGAGGCGCATAGTCTGCTCACTGCCTTTTTTGGATTTGTTTGTTGAGAGATGCTTCCGGTCCGAGGGCGCCCGCCATTCCAGTCGA
>Ga0209474_10003364_pt1 | contig 14066 bp, 7 predicted proteins | sample GraSoiAngelo_145_FD_185902 | JGI IMG/M metagenome (GOLD analysis project Ga0209474, IMG submission 185902) | Grasslands soil microbial communities from the Angelo Coastal Reserve, California, USA - 14_1009_05_20cm (SPAdes) (version 2) | ecosystem: Environmental > Terrestrial > Soil > Grasslands ...
AGAAACCCCCAGCGAAGCGCGCCGCGGCGGAGCACCGAATGCGGTGGCGCGTAAAATGTCGCCATCAGGAGGGCGCCCAGGACGAGACACCCCGCATCGCCCGCAAACACGATGAATTGGCGCGCGGTGTCGGGCCCTATCGCCGCCGTGCAGAAGATCTGCGCGAAAACGAGCGCCGCCAAACCCGCGGCAGCGGCGCGCCGTTGCTCGGTCCAGCAACGCAGGACCGCGTAACCGAGGGCGCCGAAGATCAACGCGGGCAACAGGACCGAGCGCGATCCCGCGGTGAACGTCCGCCACGGTCCCGGAACCGCCGGGTAGCCGCAAAGCCATGCCGCGGCGGCGTGTCCCAGCTCGTGGACCCACATGCTGAAGAAGATGCGGACGAGCGCGTGGCCGGGGCCGGTCTTCACCAGTAGCCAGAAGAGGACGAGCGCGGAAGGGACCGCCCAGGTGCGCAGGCGAGCTTCGAGCGCGTCGTCGTCGAGCGCGTCCATGACCACACTGTAGCGCGCCATACGTGTGTGCTTGTGTAAGGCGAATGAGAGAAATGAACGGGCCCGACCCGGCGTATCTTGGCGCGTGAGCGGCCCTGGCGGCCGTCGGTCGCTCGCAAGGACGCACGGAGCGGGGACGGACGAAGCGGGAACGGCCGGTGGTTTGAGGATCGGGATGGAGCGCGAAGAGCGGCGTCGGCGCATCTTGCACGCGATCTGGATCGGCGCGCTCGGTGTCGCCGCGTGCCTGCTCATCGCGCTCGCGCTGTTGTGGCCGCGCTGCCAGGGGGGCGCCTGTCCCTCGGTGGAGGCGCTCGAATCGTACCGTCCGCCCCAGGCGAGCGAAGTGCTCGATCGGGACGGACATCTCATCGCCCGCCTCGCTCCCGAGCAGCGCATCGTCGTGCCGATCTCCGCGATTCCGAGCCGCGTATCGGGTGCGTTCCTGGCCGTCGAGGATCGGCGCTTCTACCAGCATCGCGGCATCGATTTCCGCCGCATGGCCGGGGCGCTCTGGCGCGACCTGAAGAGCTTCAGCGTGCGCGAGGGCTCGAGCACGATCACGATGCAGCTCGCGCGCAACGTCTTTCCGCAGCAGATCGGCCCGGCGCGGACGTTGCGGCGCAAGCTGTGGGAGCTGGTGCTCGCCCGTGAGATCGAATCAAAGCTTTCGAAGGACCGGATTCTCGAGCTGTACCTGAACCAGATCTATCTGGGGAACGGTCTCTACGGCATCGAAGCGGCCGCGCGCGGCTACTTTGGCAAATCGGTGCGTGACCTGACCGTCGCGGAAGCGGCAGTGCTCGCGGCGCTTCCCAAAGCGCCCACGACGTACGATCCGCGGCGGTACCCGGACGCCGCGCGGCGCCGACGCGACCTGGTGCTGCGCGTGATGGCCGACGCCGGGACGATCACGCGAGACGAGCTGCGCAAGGCGCTGCGGGAGAAGCTCCGATTGGTGCCGCCCGAAGAGACGTCGGGCGCGCCGTGGTTCGTCGCGGCAGTCCGGCGCGAGCTGCACGACCGCTTTGGCGCCGAAGCCGACACCATGGGCCTGCGCGTGCGAACCGGGTTGGACGCGGGGCTGCAGCGCGTTGCGGAACGAGAGCTCACGCGCCAGATCGCGTCGCTCGAACGCCGCCGTAACAAGGCGTGCGTCGACGACCACGCCGAGTGTCTGGAAGGTTTTTTCGTCGCGCTCGACCCCGTGAGCGGCGACGTGCGGGCGCTCGTCGGTGGCCGGGATTACGCGATGTCGGAGTTCGATCGCGCGACGCAAGCGCGCAGGCAGCCCGGCTCGGCGTTCAAGCCGATCGTCTGGGCGGCGGCGCTGGAATCGGGAATCCCGCTCTCGACGCTGCTCGCGCCGGACGGCGGCGACTATCAACCGGCGGATCGCATCGCGCTGCCCGTCGGGCCACTCAATCTGCGCGAAGCGCTGCGCGTTTCTTCGAACCGGGCCGCCGTCGCTCTGGGCAATCGCGTCGGCATCCCGAAGGTGATCGAACAGGCGCGCGCGCTCGGCATCACCACTTCGATACCCGAGTACCCCTCGACGCTGCTCGGCGCCGCGGAGGTCGTCCCGCTCGAGTTGGTCGCGGCGTTCGCCGCGTTCGGCAACGGAGGCATGCGGGTCACCCCGCGGTTCATGACCGCGGTCGAGGGTCGCTCGGGCGAGGTGCTCTGGCTGCCGCCCGTGGAAATGGCCACCGCGGTCCAGCCCGGCGTCGCGTACTTGATGACCACCGTGCTACGCGACGTGGTCGAGCGCGGCACGGGCATGGCGGCGCGCAGCGAAGGACCGCCCGGAGTGCCTCTCGCCGGCAAGACCGGTACGACGAACGACGCGCAGGACGTCTGGTTCGTCGGGGGCACGCCCGAGCTCGTCGGCGCCGTGTGGCTCGGCTACGACAAGCCGCGGCCGCTTGGACCGTCCTCGTCCGGAGGCCGCCTCGCGGCGCCGGTATTCGGCCGCATCTTGCGCGAGTACTACCGCAACCGCCCGGCGCCCGAGCCCTGGACGCAGCCGCCGGATCTGGAGGATCGCGAGATCGACGTCGCTTCCGGTGGCCTGGCGATCGCCGGTTGTCCGCCGGATCGCGTCGGGCGCGAGCTGTTCCTGCCAGGCACGGCGCCAACGGATTGCACCGAGCACCACGGTGGCGTTCTCGGGTTCTTCGACCGCGTGAGCCGCTGGCTGTCTTCTCACTGATCCGCACGCCCGTCGCCGTACCCAGCGCAACAAAGCGAAACACGATCGAAACGCGGCGCTGCTTGACCGGCGACCCGCCGCAGATTAGTTGCAATACGCAAATGTTTCAATCGCAAGAATACGTCGGCCTGTTGATCGCGGCCGCGCGGCGGTCCCTGCGACAGGCGGTGCAGGACCGCGTCCGCCCGTTGCGATTGAATCCGCCGCAGTTCTGGACGCTCCTGGCGATCGGCGAGATGTCCGGTGCTTCGCTCGGCGAGCTCGCACGCCGGCAGCGAATCGATGCTCCCGCCGCATCGCGCACCGTCGCCGCGCTGACGCGCCGCGGGCTCGTCCGGTTGCAGCTCGACCGCGATGACCGCCGGCGTTCGCGGCTGAGCCTGACCCGCGCGGGCGAGGATCTCCTGCGTAAGCTCCGTCCCATCGCGGACGAGCTCCGGGCTCGCGTCATCTCCGGGATGAATGCCGCCGAGGAGACCGCACTGCGCACGCTGTTGCACAAGGTGATCCGCAACCTCGACGGATCGCAGCAGCAGCGACGAGGTGCGCGATGATGCCGATTTTGCTCGTCCTCGTCGCGCAGGCGGCCGCTCCGCGCGTGGTCACGCTGCACGAAGCGGAGAGGCTCGCCACCGAACGGCAGCCGCAGCTCCGCGCCGCGCGCGCCGGGACGCAGGCGGCTACCGCGCGAGCGGACGAAGCGCGCTCGGGCCTCTTGCCGCAGGTCTCGGGCACGGCGGGTTACCAGCGCAGCACCGCGAACCTGATCCCGCGGCCGGGCTCCTTCAACGCGACGACGTCGAACACGTTGAACACCTACAATTTCTACAGCACGAACGTCTCGCTCTCGCAGCTCCTCTGGGATTTCGGGCAGACGACGGATCGCTGGCGCGCCGCGAAGGCCGGTGCGGAGGCGACCGCGGACCAGGAGCGAAGCACCGCGCAACTGATCGTGTTGCAGGTGCGATCGGCGTTCTTCACCGCACGGGCCGACAAGGAGCTCGTGGTGGTGGCGCGCGACAACCTCGCCAACCAGCGGAAGCACCTCGAGCAGATCCAGGGCTTCGTCGAGGCCGGCACGCGGCCGTCGATCGACCTGTCGGCGGCGCGCGCGGCGACGGCCAACGCCGAGGTCCAGCTGACGACCTCCGAAAATGCATACGTCACCTCGAAAGTGTTGCTGAACCAGGCGATGGGCGTGGAAGGGCCCATCGACTACGAGGTTTCCGACGAAGCGCTCCCGCCAGTTCCTGAGGAGGGCGCGGATCCGGGCATCCTGCTGCAAGACGCGCTAGCCGCGCGGCCGGATGTGGCCGCGTTGCAGCAACAGGTCCGAGTCCAGCAGCTCACGCTCGCGTCGATCCGCGGCGCATACTGGCCGTCGCTCGGCGCCTCTGCTGGCTTCACGCAAGGCGGCACGCGGCTCGACGACCTCGGCTGGAACCTGAGCGCCGGCGTGACGCTCACCTGGCAGATCTTCCAGGGTGGCCTGACGAATGCGCAGGTGCGAGAGAGCGAAGCGAACATCGCGGCCGCCGTCGCGCAGCTCGACGCGATACGCCAGCAGGTGCACGTCGACGTCGAACAGGCGCGGCTCGCCATTCGCGCGGGAAAGGCGACGCTGGTTTCCGCGCAGCAGGCGCTCGCCTCGGCGCGCGACGTCCTCGCGCAAGCGGAAGCGCGCTATCAAAACGGAGCGGGCAGCATCATCGAGCTGGGCGACGCGCAGGTCGCCGCGGCTTCGGCCGGTGCGCAGGTGGTGCAGGCCGATTTCCAGCTGGCGACGGCGCGCGCGCAGCTGCTCAGGGCGTTGGGTCGCCCGTGAAGGGGAGGCGGCGATGAGGCGATGGCTGATGGCAGCCGTCGGGGTCGTGCTCGTTGCGGCGGTGATCTGGTTCGTCCGCCGCTCGCACCGCGATCAGGGCGGGGCCGCGACGGCCGCGCAGGCACAGCAGCGCGCCGTGCCGGTGGTGACCGCGCAGGTGCAGCAGCGCGATGTGCCCATCTACCTTGACGGCCTCGGCAGCGTGATCGCCGCGAAGACCGTCACCGTGCGTGCGTTGGTCGACGGCCGGCTGGACGCCGTGCTCTTCCGCGAGGGTGACTTCGTCCATCGCGGCCAGGTGCTCGCGCAAATCGACCCGCGTCCGTTCCAGGTGCAGCTCGAGCAGGCCCGCGGCGCGCAGGCACGCGACGAGGCGCAGCTTCGCACGGCGAAGATCACGCTCGCGCGCAACCAGGATCTCTTGCGTCGCAAGCTGATCGCGCCGCAGGACGTCGACAATCAGTCGGCGGTCGTCGGCCAGTTCGAAGGTGCGGTGCGCATCGATCAAGCGCAGATCGACAGCGCACGCCTCAACCTCGACTACGCGCGCATCACTTCTCCCATCGACGGCATCACGGGCGTGCGCCTCGTCGATCCCGGCAACCTGGTGCACGCCAGCGACGCGGGCGGCATCGTCATCATCACGCAGCTGAATCCCATCGCGGTGCTCTTCACGCTCCCGCAGGACAACCTTCCGCAGGTCGCGCAGCAGATGGAGCTCGGCAAGCTGTCGGTGGAAGCCTGGAGCCGCGACGGGAACACGAAACTGGGCACGGGCGAGCTGCTGCTCATCGACAACCAGATCAACCAGAACACCGCCACCATGCGGCTCAAGGCCATGTTCGAGAACCCGCAGCGGGTTCTGTGGCCGAATCAGTTCGTCAAAGCGCGGCTTCTGGTCAGCACGCGCAAAGGCGCGATCGTGATCCCCACCACCGCGGTGCAGCGCGGCCCCGACGGCACGTTCGCGTACGTCGTCGGATCGGACGACACGGTACAGGCCCGCAACGTCGAGGTGGACCTCACGCAGGGTGAAATCGCTTCCATTGCGCGTGGCCTTTCGCCAGGAGACGTGGTGGTGACGGACGGAGCGTCGGCGCTTCGTCCGGGCGCGAAGGTCGCTCCGCGGGCGCCGGCACAGAAGCCTGCGCAGCCGAGCGGCCGCGCGCTGGGAGCCGAAAGGTGAGCATCTCCGAGCCGTTCATCCGGCGTCCCATCGCGACGTCGCTGTTGACGGTCGGCCTGCTGCTCGCGGGCCTCATCGGATACAAGCAGCTGGCGGTCGCGGCGCTGCCGCAGGTCGACTATCCGACCATCGCCGTTTCGACGACGCTGCCCGGCGCCAGCGCCGAGACGATGACCTCGGCCGTGACGACGCCCCTCGAGCGGCAGTTCGGGCAGATGCCGGGCCTGACGCAGATGACGTCGGTGTCGAGCTTCGGCACGTCGCAGATCACGCTGCAGTTCGATCTCTCGCGCAGCATCGACGCCGCCGAGCAGGACGTGCAGGCGGCCATCAACGCGGCCTCGAACCTGCTGCCGCGGACGCTTCCCAACCCGCCGACCTACAGCAAGAGCAATCCGGCGGATACGCCGATCCTCACGCTCTCCGTCAGCTCCGAGACACTGCCGCTGTCGCAGGTCAACGACGCCGCCGATTCGATCCTCGCGCAGAAGATCTCGCAGGTTTCCGGGGTCGGCCTGGTGACCATCGCCGGCGGACAGAAGCCCGCCGTCCGGGTGCAGGTCGATCCGGGCGCGCTGGCGGGCAGCGGGCTCACGCTGGACGACGTGCGCCTCGCGCTCGCGGCCGCGAACGTGAATCAGCCGAAGGGCAACGTGGATGGCCCACGGCAGGACTTCGCGCTCGCGACGAACGACCAGCTCTACGAGGCGCAGGCGTTCAGACCACTCATCATCGCCTACAGAAACGGCGCTCCGGTCAGGCTGAGCGACGTCGCGAAGGTGGTGGATTCCGTCGAGAACTCGCAGCTCGCTGGCTGGGCCAACGAGAAGCGCGCGGTGATCGTCAACGTGCAGCGCCAGCCGGGCGCGAACGTCATCCAGGTCGCCGATCGCGTGAAGGAGGTTCTGCCGCGCCTGAAGTCGAGCCTGCCTCAGGGGCTCGACGTGAGCATCCTCAGCGACCGGACCGAGACCGTCCGCGCCTCGGTGGACGACGTGCAGTTCACGCTCGTGCTCACGATCGTGCTCGTCGTCGCCGTCATCTACGTCTTCCTGCGCTCGGTACGCGCGACCATCATTCCCGGCATCGCGGTTCCTCTCTCGCTCATCGGCACGTTCGGGATCATGTACCTGTGCGGGTACAGCCTGAACAACCTGTCGCTGATGGCGCTGACCATCTCCACTGGTTTCGTGGTGGACGACGCCATCGTCATGATCGAGAACATCGCCCGGTACATCGAGGAGGGCGACCGTCCGTTCGAGGCCGCGCTGAAGGGCGCGAAGCAGATTGGCTTCACGATCGTTTCGCTGACCGTTTCTCTCGTCGCCGTGCTCATCCCGCTCCTCTTCATGGGCGGCATCATCGGACGGCTCTTTCGCGAGTTCGCGGTGACGCTCGCCATCGCGATCGGTGTATCCGCGATCCTGTCGCTGACGCTCACGGCCATGATGTGCGCGCACCTGCTCCGGCCGCATGGCGAGGAACGCGAGGGCCGCCTCGCGCGCGCCTTCGAAGGCGCGTTCGCGCGCATGGTAGCCGTCTACGATCGCGGGCTGAAATGGGTGCTCGCGCACCAGCCGACGACCCTCGCGGTCACCATCGGCACGCTCCTCCTGACGATCCTTCTCGCGATCGTCGTTCCGAAGGGCTTCTTCCCGCTGCAGGATACCGGGCTCATCGTCGGCATCTCGGAGGCCCCAGCGGACGTGTCGTTCACCCGCATGTCCGATCGACAGCGCGCCCTCGACGAGGCGATCCTCTCGGATCCGGCGGTAGCTTCCGTCGCGTCTTCCATCGGGCCGGACGGCATCAACGCAACGAGCAACAGCGGCCGCGTTTCGATCACGCTCAAGCCGCGCAACGAGCGCGACGCGGACGCCAGCGAGGTGATTGCTCGGCTGCAGCCGAAGCTCGCGCAGATTGCGGACATCTCTCTCTACCTGCAGCCCGTCCAGGATCTGCAGATCGAGACGCGGACGAGCCGCACGCAATTCCAGTACACGCTCGAAGACGCCGATCCGGGCGAGCTGGCCGAATGGGCGCCGCGCGTCGTCGATCGACTGCGCGCGCTGCCGGAGCTCGCCGACGTCGCCAGCGACGAGGTTTCGGACGGGCTACAACTCAAGCTGACGATCGATCGCGACACCGCCGGCCGGCTCGGCGTGTCGCCTCAGGCGGTCGACGACGCGCTCTACAACGCGTTCGGTCAGCGTCAGGTGTCGACCATCTTCACGCAGCTGAACCAGTACCGCGTCATCCTCGAAATGTCGCCGGACGAGGCGCAGCAGCCGACCGCGCTGGATCACATCTACGTGCGGTCGCAAAGCGGCGATCAGGTGCCGCTCTCCGCGTTCGCGCAGGCGACCCGGACGCTGGCGCCGCTGGCGATCAATCACCAGGGGCAATTCCCGGCGGTGACGATCTCGTTCAACCTAGCCAAGGGCGCCGCGCTCGGGCACGCCGTCAACGCAATCAACCAAGCGACCGCGGAGCTCGGCGTCCCGCCCGGACTACGCTCCGGATTCGCCGGAACGGCGCAGGCGTTCCGCGAGTCTCTGGCGACGGAGCCCGCGCTCATCCTCGCTGCGTTGGTGACGGTCTACATCGTCCTGGGCGTTTTGTACGAGAGCTACATCCACCCGGTGACGATCCTCTCGACGCTTCCTTCCGCGGGAGTGGGCGCGCTGCTGGCGCTGATGCTCTGCCGGACGGAATTCAGCGTCATCGCGCTCATCGGGATCATCCTGCTCATCGGCATCGTGAAGAAGAACGCCATCATGATGATCGACTTCGCGCTCGAGGCCGAGCGCGACCAGGGGCTCACGCCCACCGAGGCGATCTATCAGGCCTGCCTGCTGCGCTTCCGCCCGATCATGATGACGACGATGGCCGCGTTGCTCGGAGGCATCCCGCTCGCGCTCGGACACGGGACCGGATCGGAGCTGCGCAGGCCGCTGGGCATCAGCATCGTAGGCGGCCTGCTCATCTCGCAGGTGCTCACGCTGTACACGACGCCGGTCGTCTACTTGTACATGGGACGCCTCGGCCGGCTCCTGCGCCGGGGCAAGCCAGAGCCGCAGCCTCAGCTTGCGCCATGAACATTTCCGAGCCGTTCATCCGGCGGCCCATCGCCACTTCGCTGCTCGCGGCCGCCGTGCTGCTCGCCGGCGCGGCGGCGTACACGCAGCTGCCAGTCGCGCCGCTGCCGCGCGTCGACAACCCCACCATTTCGATCAGTGCGTCGCTGCCCGGCGCCAGCCCCGAGACGATGGCGGCCGCCGTCGCGACGCCGCTGGAGCGCCGCTTCGGGCGCATCGCGGGCCTGCGCGAGATGACCTCCATCAGCTCGCTCGGCCAAACGAGCATCACGCTGCAGTTCGAGCTGGATCGCGATGTCGACTCCGCCGGTCGCGACGTGCAAGCGGCGATCAACGCGTCGGGTGGCGACCTGCCCGCGAACCTTCCGAGCCGTCCCAATTACCGCAAGGTCAATCCTTCCGATGCGCCGATCCTCATCCTGTCGCTCACCTCGCAGACGGTGCCGCTCGGTCAAGTCTACGATCAGGCGAACAGCGTCCTCGCGCAGAAGATCTCCCAGGTTCCTGGCGTCGGGCAGGTGTTCGTCGGAGGTGGGCAGCAACCCGCGGTGCGCGTGCAGGTCGATCCGCAAGCGCTCGCCGGACTGGGGTTGTCGCTCGAGGACGTGAGGACGGCGCTCGCGTCATCGACCGTCGACCAGCCGAAAGGCGCGCTGAGCGACGCGACGCGACTGCAGACGCTCGCGGTGAACGATCAGCTCCTGCGCGCGAAGGAATTCGCGCCGCTGGTCATCGCGTACAAGGACGGCGCGGCCGTGCGTCTCTCGGACATCGCGCGCGTCGTCGACAGCGTCGAGAACGAGCGCGTCGCTGCCTGGGCCGACGGACAGCGCGCGGTGCTGATCATCATCCGCCGCCAACCGGGCGCGAACATCATCGACGTCATCGAGCGCGTGAAGGCGCTGCTCCCGCAGCTGGCCGGTTCGATCTCTCCAGCGATCGACGTGAAAGTGCAGCAGGACCGAAGTCAGACGATCCGCGCGTCCGTATCGGACGTGGAGCTCACGCTGGTGATCAGCGTCTGTCTCGTCGTGCTGGTGGTCTTCGCCTTCCTGCGCAGCATCTGGGCGACGGCGATTCCGAGCGTGGCGGTCCCGCTTTCGTTGGTCGGCACTTTTGGCGCCATGTACCTGTTGTCCTACAGTATCGACAACCTCTCGCTGATGGCGCTCACCATCTCGACGGGTTTCGTCGTCGACGACGCGATCGTGGTCACCGAAAACGTCGCTCGCTACGTCGAGCAAGGCATGCCGGTCCGGCAGGCGGCTCTCGCCGGCGCGAAGCAGATCGGGTTCACCATCGTCTCGATCACAGCGTCGCTCCTGGCCGTGTTCATTCCCATCCTTCTCATGGGCGGCATCGTCGGGCGCCTCTTCCGTGAGTTCGCCGTCACCCTCTCCGTGGCCATCGCGATGAGCGCGATCGTGTCGCTCACGCTCACGCCGATGATGGCATCGCGGCTGCTCAGGCCGGCGCACCAGCGCCGGGAGGGACGCGCCGCGCAGATCGCGGAGCGCGCGTTCCTGTCGCTGCAGCGTACGTACGACCGCTCGCTGCAGTGGGTCCTGCGGCACCACTGGCTCATGCTGGCCGTGACGATCGCGACCCTGCTCCTGTCGGTATTCCTCTACGTCGTCGTGCCCAAGGGGCTCTTTCCGCAGCAGGACACGGGAGCGCTGGGCGGCTTCTCCGACGCGCCGCAGGACATCTCGTTCGCGGCGATGAAGCAGCGTCAGGAGGCGGTGAACAAGGTCGTGCTGGCGGACCCGGCCATCGACCATTTCGTGTCGTTCATCGGCGGCGCGGGCGCGCAGAACACGGGGTTCATGTTCGTGCAGCTGAAGCCGCTCTCGCAGCGGAAGCGCTCCGCGGATCAGGTCATCGCCGACCTCCGACCCAAGCTGGCGCGCGTCGAGGGAATCAGTCTTTTCCTCCAATCCGTACAAGACGTCCGCACCGGCGGTCGCCTCTCGCGCACCCAGTACCAGTACACCCTGCAGGACGCGAACCTCGACGAGCTGTTGCAGTGGGCGCCGCGCGTGCTCGACAAGCTGCGGACGCTCCCCCAGTTGCGCGACGTCAACACCGATCAGCAGACGGCCGGGTTGCAGCTCGCTCTGCAGATCGATCGCGACACCGCATCACGACTTGGGATCTCGCCGGCCGTGGTCGATTCGACGCTGTACGACGCCTTCGGCCAACGGCAGGTCAGCACGATGTTCACGCAGACGAACCAGTACCGGGTAGTGCTCGAGATGAAGCCCGAGCTGGCGGCGCAGCCGGACGCGCTCCACGCGATCTACGTGAAGGGACAAAACGGCGACCCCGTGCCGCTTTCCGCGTTCGCGCGCTTCTCCCCCCAGCGGACGGCGCTCTCGGTGAGCCACCAGGGACAGTTTCCGGCGGTGACGCTGTCCTTCAATCTCGCCCCGAATGCTTCGCTGGGTCAGGCGGTGACCGCCATCCAGCGCGCGGAGCAGGAAATCCGCATGCCGCCGACGCTGCAAGCGAGCTTCGCCGGCACGGCGCAGCAGTTCCAGGAATCTCTGCAGAGCGAGCCGATGCTCGTCCTGACGGCGCTTTTCGCCGTCTACATCGTGCTCGGCGTGCTGTACGAAAGTCTCATCCACCCAATCACGATCTTGTCGACGCTTCCCTCTGCCGGCGTCGGCGCGCTGCTCGCCCTGCTGCTCTTCAAGACGGACTTCAGCATCATCGCGCTGATCGGGATCATCCTCCTCATCGGCATCGTGAAGAAGAACGCGATCATGATGATCGACTTCGCCATCGAGGCGGAGCGCGACCAGGGACTGTCGACGCGCGACGCGATCTACCAGGCTTGCCTGTTGCGGTTCCGGCCAATCCTCATGACCACGATGGCGGCGATGCTCGGCGGCGTTCCGCTCGCCATCGGCCATGGAGTCGGAAGCGAGCTTCGCCGCCCGCTCGGCATTGCCATCGTCGGCGGCTTGCTCATCTCGCAGCTGTTGACGCTCTTCACCACACCCGTCGTCTACCTCGCGCTGGATCGCTTCCAGACGAAGCGGCGCGCCGAGGCGCAACCCGCGCCGGCGTGATCCGCCTTCAGCGGCTTAGCGTCCCGCGGGAGACCTGCCCGTTCGCCCGCGCGCGACGTGCCCGGCTGGGAGCTGCGCGCGCGTGCGCGGACGCGCGCGGCGGTAATTGCGTACGCAGTTGCCTCTCTTCCGATGCGTACCAATCACCGGGGCCAAGCACGTGCACGCCGGAGCGTCCGTCTCCAAGCCCAACGCCGATCGAGATGGAGCCAACCGTGAAGAGCGCTGCTCCGCGTCTTGCCCCGGCCTCGGCGAGATAGATCGCTCGGATCGATGCGCCTTTCCCCGTCGCCGCCAGCTCGCGCAGCGCTGCACGTCCAGGACCCAGCATCCCCGAGCCGTGCACTGCGAGCCCTTCCATCGCAAACAGACCGGAGAGGACGCCAGGCAGATCGGCGCGGCGCACGTACAGACCGACGATGGGGCGGGCATCGCGGCAGCGCGCGGTGAAGTCCGCGTCGACCAGGGGTCCGCCAGGCCCGAGGCGAAGCGCGGCGCGATCGAAGTCGATGCGAGCCCACCACCCGGGCGCGGTGTCCTCCTCGCCGCCTGCATCGATGAGCCGCGCTCCATCGATTTGCAGACGCGTTCCCGACACGTTCGCGCCTTGGTTGCGGTCTAAATCATGGACGGACGCGTCCAGCCCGGCGTCGCCGCGGATGGCCAGATTCTCCGTCCGGATGTGCATGTCCGAAAGCGACGCTCGCACCCACCCCGACAAACCGTCTGGCGGACCCGCGAGGTGCAACGCGAACGCTCCGTGGCCGGAATCGACGCGCGCCGCGCGGAGGCGCAGCGCCGCGGCAACAGCGCTCGCATCGTCGATGCGTCCGCCGCGGACGTCCAGCCACGCAGTCCGCGCGATCGGCTCGGCGAGGTCCAGCTCGTCAGCTTCCGCCATCGCCGCGGCAGCTTCGAGTCGTGCCGCCGGCGTTCCGTCTCGTGCGGTGAGACTCGCTTCGCGCGCTTCGGCGCGAAGGTTCGTCTGGCCACCTCCGGGACGCGCCGTCAGCGACACTGCTAGACTCCGAACCACTGCGACGAAGGCGCCGTCGCGCGCGGTCGCGTCGCGAAACTCGGCCGCGACCTGAGTGCCTGGAAGGATCCGGCCGCCGCGCACGTGCAGCGCGAAACGCAGCGGCCCTGCGCCACCGTGCAGGGGGACGTGTGTCGCACGGGTGAGGAACTCGACGCCTCGCACGCTTCCCGAACCGTCCGCTTCCACCGAGAACGTGCGCGCGAGCTTGCGCGGGGTCGCGCCGCGCGGATCGAAAGGTCCCAGCCAGATCGCAAACCGGCCGCGCAGCGCGTCCGCGACAGGCGTGCCCGCGTACGTGAGCAGCAGCGACGTGCCGCGTACTTCCGCGGGAGCGATGAGCACGCTGCGGACGGGCTTCAGGTAGAACGCTCCGGAGACATCGGCGCCGCCTTGCAGCCGCAGCCGGTCGACCCAGATGCTCCGAACACGCGTTGCGATGACGTTTTCCAGCCAGACGCTCATCAGGCTGTATCGCCAGTCGGGGATCTCGTAATCAGGGCCCTCTTCCGCGACGGGCGCTGCTTCGAATCGGGCGATCAGCGGCAGACCTTCGAGCTGCTCGGGCGTCAGCTGCGGGCGCGGGATGCGCCTGCGCAGAGCGAACGAGAGCCCATCCGCCTCGACGCTCGTCGCATGAAAGAGGCGGCGGGGGAGTTGCCAGAGGACGAGGGTCGTGGTGACACGATCAAGATCGAGCTGCCACTGGACACCTCGGTCCTGCGACGTGAGCCGCATGCGCCGCACGTGAACGCGGCCCGGCCACACCGACCAGGCGAACGCGTACTCGAGGTGCACCGTCGGGCCCTGCGCGTTGATCAGCTTGCGAAGGAGGGGCGTCCAGAGCAGCGCCTGCGCGGCGACGCAATACAGCGCCCATAGGAGAATCGGCGCGAGCAGCACTGCACGAATCGCGCGGCGCAAGCGCACGTCTCGACCGGACCGTTTTTCCGGCGTGGTCGTCAGCGGTCACGGCCCTCCTTCCGACGAGATGGCGACCCCTTGGCGGGGCCGCAACGATCGCGTTTCCCGCGCTTCGCGCCCTCGAAGACCGTGGCGTTGCTTGCTACGACTGCATAAGCTCGCGCCACCGCTCGTCAGACGATCGCGCGCGCCGCGCGCCAAACGCGCGCCT
>Ga0209474_10003365_pt1 | contig 14065 bp, 15 predicted proteins | sample GraSoiAngelo_145_FD_185902 | JGI IMG/M metagenome (GOLD analysis project Ga0209474, IMG submission 185902) | Grasslands soil microbial communities from the Angelo Coastal Reserve, California, USA - 14_1009_05_20cm (SPAdes) (version 2) | ecosystem: Environmental > Terrestrial > Soil > Grasslands...
TATGGAGGCGGATCAGGTCCTCGCGGGGCAGGAAGCGGTTGATCCAGACCAGGTTCCCGCGCTCGGAGCGAACCCGCTCCGCCAGGGCGTCAACCTCGGCTCCGATCTCGGGCGTGTCGGGCGAGCTCGCCGCGATGACCAGCTGGAATTGGGGGTCGAGGTCGAGAGCCGCGGCCAGCAGCCGGGGCAGTCCTTTCTGCCTCGTGATCCGGCCGTTGAAGAAAGCGTACGGGCGGCTCGGGTCGATGCCAAAGCGCGCCAGGGTGTCCGGCGAGGGGTCCGGCTTGTAGATCTCCGGGTCGATGCCGTTGTGAATGACGTGGACGCGGTCCGGGTCCAAAGCGGAATAGCAGTCGACCACGTCCTGGCGCACCGATCCGGAGACGGCGATGACTCCGTCCGCCGCCTCGATCGCCGTGCGCTCGCAGAACATCGACAAGGCATAGCCGCCGCCGAGCTGCTCCGCCTTCCATGGCCTCAGCGGCTCGAGGCTATGAATGGTCATCACATGAGGGATGGACCACGTGAGCTTCGCGAGATGACCGCCCAGGTTCGCGTACCACGTATGGCTGTGCACGACCTCGGCGCCTTTGACTCCGCCGGCCATCGCCAGGTTGATCGACATGGCCTGCAGGGCGGCTGACTCCGGCTTCGGCTCGGCGACCGCATCCCACGGGAGGTGGCTCACGACGCCTGGCTCGTCTCGCGGCTGGCCCCAGCAGTGGACCGAGATCTCTGTCAGCCGGCGCAGCTCGCGCACGAGGTATTCGACGTGCGTGCCCGCACCGCCGTAGACCTCCGGCGGATATTCCCGTGTGAGCACCGCGACTCGAGTCGCTGCCATCACCGAAAGTCTGGAGCAGCGGCTATGTAGAGAGGAACTCCGGTCACCAGAGCTCTGCGATCAGCCTCGCCGCACGTGCGGCCGTTCCGGTCTCGACATCCGCGTATTCGACCGCTCCTGCCAGGAGCGTCTCGATCGCCGCCGCCACGTTTTCCGCCGTCGCCTCGTCGAAGTCCATGCATCGCCCGGCGCGGTATCGGTCGAGCCGATGCCTGACATGGAAGTTCTGCTCGCAGTGGTCCCTGAGCGGGAAGTAGAGAAACGGGCGGCGGGCGGCGGTCAGCTCCATGGTCGTGCTCAGTCCGCCCTGCGTGAGCGCGATGTCGCACGCGGCGAGGTGCAGGTCCAGGTCGGGGACAAATGGCCGCACCTCGACCCCCTCGACGGTCGGCAGAGAGCCCGGGTCGACGCGGGGACCCGCCACGGCCACCATCCGCAGCCCGGGCACCCTGCGGCGGGCGGCCGGGAAAGCCTCCATGAGTCGGGAGAGGAGCTCGGCACCCACGCCCGAGCCGCCGACCGAGGCGATGCAGACGATCTCTTCTTTGCCGTAGCCCAGACGCCGGCGCAGCTCGTCGCGATCCCCAAGTGCCTGATGGTCCAGGCCGAGGATGTACCCGCCCGTGAACTGGTAGTGCCGCTCCGTCCACGCCCGCATCTCAGGCAACCCCGGCCCGAACGTGCCGGGGAGCACATCCTCAGGCCGCCCGATGAAGATGGCTCGGTCACGCACGCGCGGGAACCTCTCGACGTGCTCGATCATCTCGGCGTTGTAGTCCGCGGTCAGGGCCACGTCGCGCTCGCCCCGTGCCGGCATGGGCAACCAGCCGACGAAGTCCGTCAACCAGACATATGCGGCCTGTTTCAGCTGAGGGTTCTCGTGCAGGTAGTGGTCGACCTCCCACGCCTCGTCGCCGATCCAGACGTCGTAGTCCCGTTCGCGCACGGCGTCGAGGAACACCATGAAGTTGGAGAGGAGGATCTCGTCCATCCGGCGCCACGCCTCGAAGACATGAAGCCGGTGGGAGCCGGACTCCAGCTCGATGTGGCGCGATTCGCTGGCCAGGTCCGTGCTCGCGGGATGAATCCGCTCGCCATGAGCCTCGAGCACTCGAGTCACCGGATCCTGCGCCAGCCACTCGATCTCGAGGTCCGGGACGAGCCTGCGCAGCTCCTGGGCGATGGCGACGTCGCGCCGGGCATGGCCGAGCCCGATCGGTGATGACACCCACAGCGCTCGCCGGCGACGGCGCAACCCTCGCCGGTGAGTCGAGGGCGCAGGGGCCGGCAGCAGAAACTCGCGAAGGGCGAGGTTGACCGCGACCGGGTCGCGGACGTGCGGGCAGTGGCCCGACTCCTCCATCGTCAGCAGCCGCCCGCCGGTCAGGTCGGCCAGAGCGGCGCCGTTCGCGTGCAGGACGATCTCGTCCTCGTCTCCGTGGATCACGAGCACCGGACAGGTGACGCGCCGGCCCAATTCGACAGAGCGCTGGTCGCTCAGGACCTGGCGGGCCGTGGCTATGAGCACCTCCGGCGTCGTTTCGAGTCCCCAGCCGACCGTGTCCTCGATGGGCTTCGTGGAGTGCGGCTCGGGAAACGCCCGGGCGAAGAAGAACTCCAGGAACCCGCGGTGGTCGCGCCGCCAGTATCTGGCGTTGTACTTCATCCAGTCGACGTATTCGTCCAGCTCCTCGTCGAACCAGGAGCTCGCGGCCTGGCGGAATTGATCCCACGGTTCGAGCGGCAGCACCGGGGCGATGAAGGCGGCCGACGACACCCGTTCGGGATGCTCCGCCGCCAGCAGGAGTGCCCAGCGGGCGCCGGCCGACAGCGAAACCAGGGCCGCCGATCTCGTCTCGGTGTCGTCCATGACCGCCAGGGCGTCCGCCTCGAACTCCTCGTCGGCATACGCGGCCACGTCGGTGGGGCGGTCGGAGAGCCCGTTGCCGCGCCCCTCCATCACGAGCACGCGGCAATGGCGAGCCAGGTCGGCGATCTGGAACTTCCAGTGGCGGGAGTGGATGATGGACCACGGCGGGAGCAAGAACACCGTCCGGTCGCCCTGTCCGTAGAGCTCCCAGTGGATCCGGACCCCATCGCGGACGATGTAGCCGTCCCGGTCCGGCGTCCGCGCCCTCATCCGATCACCTCGGCCATGTTCGAACGGTAAGACCGAACGGTTGGAGTCGCATCAGGGGCCCCACCTAGCAGTTGCGTCCGCGGAGGCGGGCGCCGGCGCTCAGCCGCCGGTCTGGTGCTGGGCCTGCTCTTCCTGCTTCATGTTCGGCGCAGGCTCCCCGCCCCTGTACCGGTCGTTGACCTGGACGACCTCCTCGCCGGGCGCCTGGTCGCTGCCCTGCGGCTTCGCCGTGGGGGCCGAGCCGCCCTTCCGCTTGCGTCGTGGCATGCACCAACCGTAGCGCCTTGCGCGTTACTTGATATACCGCCTCATGAGGGGGATCTAGATGGACGAAACGGTTGCGGCAGGCGCACAGGAACCCGGCAAACCGCTCCCGGGCGAGCGGCAGACGCGCCTGAGTGGCGCGTGGACCGCGATCGTCATCGGCCTCGTCGCGCTGGTGGTGATCCTCGTCTTCATCCTTCAGAACCAGCAGAGCGTGGAGGTCAGCTTCCTGATGTTCAGCGGCCGCCTGCCGCTCGCCGTGGCGCTCCTGTTCGCGCTGATCCTCGGCGCTGTGATCGTCTTCGCGTTCGGAGCGGCTCGGATCCTTCAGCTCCGAATGGTGGCCGGGCGCGCCCGGCGGAAGGGCGCCACCCCGCCGTCGCCCGCGGAATGAGCTCGAGCGAGCCGATCAAAGGCCCTGAGAAGGTCGTCGAAGCCGGCCCGGTCGCCGTCGAGGTGGACTCGGGCCAGGTATCCGTCACCGTCGCGCCGCCCGCGCGAGCCGGCTTCGATCGGCGGCTCTTCAAGGTCATCAACGAGCTGCCCCACTCGCCGACGAGCGACCGCTACGTCAGCGTCCTGTCCGACCTGGGCGAAGGTCTCGGCTGGGTGGCGGGAGGCGTTGCGCTGGCCATCCTAGGCGGCCCAAAAGGCCGGCGGGCGGGGGCCGCGACCGCGGTGGCATCGCTCACGGCGACCTATGTGGTGCAGGTGAGGGTAAAGCCCCTGTTCCGCCGTGAGCGGCCCTTTGTCAACCGCGAGGCCAATGTCGTCGGCATCCGGCCGCCCGACCATTCGTTTCCATCCGGCCACTCGGCCTCGTCGTTCGCCGCGGCGACGGCCCTGGCGTTCTTCTACCCGAAGGCGGCTTCGGTGGCGTACACGCTGGCTACGGGAGTCGCCCTGTCGCGGGTGCATCTCGGGGTGCACTTTCCGAGCGATACGGCCGTCGGGGGCGCATTCGGGATCGGAATCGGCACGTTCGTAGCCTGGGTGTTCAAGAAGCGAAACTGACGCACCTCGCCGCGGCGACGTTCTCGGGTCGGGCCACGCCTGGTCTGAGATCCAGCTTATGACATCGGGGGCAGCGGCACCGTCATCTCCCTCGTCTTTACCAACACCACGTCGATCGGCTCCCAGATGCCGCGGGCTGGGCCAGGTCTTCAAGGACATGAAGCACGTGATGGAGGCCAGTCCGTTCACCTACGGTCCGCGAAGACTCCAAAGGCACGGGTCCTAGCGATGGCATTTCAGAGAGCTCCGGGTCCGGCCGCGAGCGGGCCCGGTTGACATCGTCGCGCGTGCCGACGGAAGCGCCTGACAGGCGTTGTTGCTGATGTTATTGCGGGCCGGCCCCCAAGAATGATCGGGCATGAACGCAAGCAGTCCCATTAGGGTCATAAACAGGGTCGTAAACGTGCGGCCGATGGTCTCGTTCGTTTCGAGGTTCGTCGGGGCTGGGCCGAACCGTTTGAAGATCGTGAGGTTCTGGCACGAGCTCGACACGGCTCCATTTCAGCCTGAGTAGCCGGCCGCGACCACGATTGCCTGCTAACGGTGAACCTGCGTCAGGCGGCGTCTGCGCCAACGCGTCGCGGCTAAACCGGACTACGAACAGGCAAGGAGTACGGTCCGCGGTTCAAAACTGCGGAAAGTTACGGCCCTTCTTATGGCTGCGCGCGTAGCAGTGGGGCCATCATGGCCGACTTGGACGCCTTGACGACGATCGGATCCGAGCAAAGCGGCGATTCCGCTTCATCAGCCGATCCGGGAGCCATCGCGAGCGCACCAGGCACAAATGGGCCGCGCTCCCAGTGGGGCAAGCATCAGATGTATCGATATCTCTTCGAGAACCACTCGGAGCCGATGTGGATCTACGACCTCGCGACACTGCGTTTCCTCGAGGTCAACGATGCCGCGATCAAGCGCTACGGCTACTCACATGAAGAGTTCTTGCAGATGACCCTCAACGACATCCGGTCGCCGGAGGCCTACGCTCCAGCGCCCAGCACCCTGTCCACGGTGCATGTGCTGTCGCAGTCCGGACCTTCGGTCCACCGGGCCAAGGACGGAACCCTCATCAGGGGCGAGATCACGTCGCAGGTGCTCAGCTTCGGCAACCGGAAGGCCCGGATGGTGATGGAGCAGGACGTCACCGAGAAGGCCGCCAAGGAGAGGCAGCTTCAGCAAGCCCAGCGTTTGGAGAGCCTGGGCCAGCTGGCCGGCGGAGTCGCCCACGACTTCAACAACCTCCTCGCGGTCATCCTGAACGTGACCGCCCTGCTCAAGACCCAGGTCCAGGCCACGGCCGAAGAGGAGCGGAAATGGGCCGGCGCGATTCGCGACCTCGAACGGGTCGAGAAGGCCGCACAAAGCGCGAGCAGGCTGACCAAGCAACTGCTTGCGTTCGCCCGGCGGGAGGTGGTGCAGCGGTCGGTGATCGACCTCAGCGAGCAGATTGCCAGCCTCTCGGAGCTCCTGCGCCGCACCCTCGGCTCGCACATTGTGCTGACCACGACACTGCCGGCCGACATCTGGCCCGTCCTGATGGACGCTGGACATCTCGAGCAGGTGATCATCAACCTGGGCGTCAACGCCCGCGACTCCATGCCGAGGGGTGGCTCACTGTCGATCACCACAGCCAACGTCCTGATCGGCGACTCCCTCATCGAGGGAATACAAGGCCTCAAGCCTGGTCGCCACGTTCGGCTCCAGGTCGCGGATTCTGGCGCCGGCATGGACCAGAGCACGCTCGATCATGCTTTCGAGCCGTTCTTCACGACCAAGGGCCTGGGCCTTGGCACGGGTCTTGGCCTCGCGACCGTCTATGGGATCGTCAAGCAGGTGAGGGGTCATGTCTCCATCGAGTCAGAGCCGGGGCGAGGCACGACCGTCACCATCCTCATTCCCGCCACCGACGCGCCGCTGCCGGCGACCGCGCGGCCGGGTTCGGGACCGCGCGAGCCGGCAACGGGCACCGTGCTGGTGGTCGACGACTATGGCGATCTGCGCGAGCTGATGGGAGAGATCCTCAGAAACGCTGGCTACCGCGTGCTCTTGGCGAGTGACGGCACGGCCGCTCTTGCGATCGCGAGGAATCACAAAGGCGAGATCGACGTGTTGCTCACCGACATCGTGATGCCCGCCATGCTTGGCTCCGACCTCGCCGACCAGATGAAGCTCGAGAACCCAGACCTGCGGATCCTGTTCATGTCAGGGTTCGCACGGCCCATCGACGCCGGCGTAAGCGCGACCGGACCTGAGACGCCGATGCTGCAGAAGCCCTTCATGGGGCCGGAGCTGCTCGACAAGATGCGCGAGGTTATCGCTTCTCCCCTCGATAGGAACAAGGCCCCCGCAGCCTCATAGTCGGGGGTTCTGCTCGCGGCGAGCGGCCTGGACCAGATCTGAAATGATTAAGGCCTGGATGGCCGATCAGCCAGAGCTCGCCAAGCGCAAGCCGCGCCGCCAATCGAGACCACTGGAGGGAGAGGACCTCGCCACCACCCGGTGGGAGGACGCTCGCCACTGGATGAGCATCTACGCGGATCTCCTCGAGTTCAAGCGAGGAATCCTCGGCCGCATGGAGCGCGACCTCAGCCGCCTGCAGCCTGTCGCCCAAAAGGCGGCTGCCGAAGACGTCGAGATCATCGAGACGCAGATGCACGGGTACCAGGATCGCCTGGACCTGTGGTTCGCCCGGCTCTGGGAGCTCCAGGGCCTCCGGCTCGACCCTGAGGGCCGGATGGTCCGGCACCGGGGCCGTGAGATGGCGCTGACAAAGCGTGAGTACCAGCTCCTGCAGTTCCTCCTCGATCACCCGCAGCGATACTTCACGACCAACCAGATCCGCGATCGGGCATGGGCGGACCCTGCGCTCTTTCCGGAAGAGGTTCGCAACTATGTGGGCAGGGTGAGGAAGATCCTCCTCGAGCTCGGGATCCCGGTGGATCTCGTCAACAAGCCCGGCCGCGGGTATTCGCTGGTGCTCCGCACCGACTGAAGCGTCCCGTCGTCCATCGATTTGACGTCGCGGCGAAATGTTGCTGTTTCTGTTATCGCGGCCGCCGTATTTCAAGGCGGTGAGAAAGCTCAAGTCCGAAAATGCGCGGCCCGACATAGACGCCGCGGTGCGTGGGGGCGACTGGAGTCTACGCATGGACGGCGAGGGTCTTCCGGCCGAGGCTTCCTTGAAGCAGGCCCTCTACTGGCGCCAGATCTACACCGAGATCCTCGAGATGGAGGAGAAGGTTCTGGAACGGATCCGCCAGCTGATGGCCGGACAGTCGGACGAAGGCCGCCGCGAGGTCGAGTTGACGAACGTCCCCGTGGTGGTGGCGCAGGCCGAGAAGTTCCGGCAGCGCCTCGGCTATTGGGAGGCTCGCATCGCTGAGCTGGGTATTGAGCCGTCTTGCTGACTTTGTTATGACGCCATCAGCACGATGGAGGAGTGATAAATAAGCGCCGTTCAGTTCTATCGTTTGCCCTCGCCGCCCTGGTCTTGATTCTCGTGCCGGCTACAGCGATGGCCGCAACCGACCCCGGACTCGGGACGGCCGGCAACTTCGCAGTCCTGGCAGGCACCACCATCACCAACACCGGCCCCAGCTGGATCACCGGTGCGATCGGGGTGGCCCCCGGGAGCGCGGTGACCGGGTTCCCGCCCGGGACCTCGGGACCTCAGCACAAGGGTGACTCCGTGGCCACCACCGCGCAGACGAACCTGACGGCTGCATATGTGAATGCCGCGGCTCAACCCTGCCCGGGTACCAACAACTTCACCGGCGTCAACCTTGGTGGCAAGAACCTGGTTCCTGGCGTCTACTGCCAGACCACAGCTCCGAGCCTGACGGGGACCCTCACCCTCAATGGCTCCGGCATCTACATCTTCCAGATCGGCAGCACGCTGGTCACGGCATCCGGCGCGAGGGTCGTCATGACCGGCGGGGCGCAGGCTTGCCAGATCTTCTGGCAGGTGAGCAGCTCGGCCACGATCGCCACGTCGACCACCTTTGTGGGCACGATCATGGCGTTGACGTCGATTGCCATGCAGACCGGGGCCACGCTCAACGGCCGAGCCCTGGCCCGCAACGGCGCCGTGACCCTTGACACCAACCGCATCATCCAGGCGAGCGGATGCGGTTATGGCGTACCCGCCTTCGTCCGCGCGCCGAGTGGAAACGTGCTGCCGGCGACTCTCGGAGTGCCATGGGAGCTCCGTGGTCAGTTTCCGTGGCTGATCGTGATCGGCGCCGGCTCGGCGATCGCCCTCGGCGGCCTGGGTTTCAGCAGCTGGAGGCGCCGGCGCCGAACGGCTTAGGCGGAATTGATGGCGAGAGGACTCGCGCGTAAAGTCTCGGAACGTCACAGTCGACGGAACGCCACGCTGCCCGGCGCCATCTCCCGATTCGGTAAAGGCGGCCGCGGTCGCCGGGTCCTGGAGGCCACTGTCGTGATGCCCGTCCACCCGGCCGGCCGCCCGGCCCTGGCCGCGGGCGCCGTGAGCCTGTGGCGTCGCGGGCGGGCACTGCGCGTCGCCAGCGAGCTCTCGCTGGTCGTCGCGCTTGCCCTGGCGCTCGGCGCTTCCTGGCGCGACGGCATTCCCACGGATGACTACGGCCTGGCCGGGCCCGTCCCCGCCGCGGCGGCCCCGACTTTCGTCTCCGGTCGGGGCGCCGATCCCGGCCAGCAGGTGATGGCCGTCGGGTCAGCGCTCGCGCCCCCGGAGCCGGCCGTGCCGACGGCGCGGCCCATGCTGCTGCTGATCCCCGCGCTCGACGTTCACAGGGCGGTGGAGACAGTCGGCGCCGATCGCTGGGGGGTGATGTACCAGCCCGTCAACGCGTGGAACGCGGGTTGGTACAGAGGCAGCCCGGTGCCCGGGGCCCCCGGTGATTCGGTCATCGAAGGTCATGCGGGCTTTCCAGGTGTATCCATGATCTTCGGCCGGCTGATCACGCTCAAGCGCGGCGACCAGATCATCGTCATCCTCGGCGACCGGACCAAGCAGCTGTTCCTCGTGGACTCGATGACGAGCATTCCTGTCGGCACGGCGCCGCCCGGCATGGGCCAGCCGTACGGGCCGGCTCGGCTGACACTCCTGACGTGTACGGGCCATTTCGACAAGACCAGCTTTCTGTATTCGAGCCGGCTCGTGCTCGAGGCGCATTACGCCGGCACGGTCTGAGCCCCGAGGGCATTGCTGACTTTGTTATGGCACCTGAGCCACCGTGGCCCAAAGAGGTGAAAGACAAATGGCAATTCAGCAACCCGCTTCCGCACCCGCGTCTGCGCCCGCTTCCGCACCCGTCCAGCCGACCTCGGTAACCGAGGAAAGCCGCTACAACTTTCGCGCGGTCGCCGTCGTCGGATTCGTGGTCGGCGTCGTCGACATCTTCATCGCCGCCCGCTTCCTCGGCAAGCTGCTTGGGGCATCAGCGCATTCGGCGTTCGTCAACTTCATCTACCAGGTGAGCTCGCCGATGGTCGCCCCGTTCACGGGCATCTTCGGCAACGCCGGCTCAGGCGCCAACAGCTTCGAGACCGCGTCCCTGGTCGCCATCGCGGTCTATGCGGTCATCGGTTGGGGCATCGTGGTCCTGATCCGGATCGTGACGGCGCCGCGTGGCACCAAACCGTCGACGTCGTGAGCAACCTGAGGTCCCTGCCGAGGCATTGGAACGACGCCGCCATGCGGCGCATTGCGGAGCGGCTCGACAGGCCGAGCTCCGGATGGCCACTGCTCGGCATGCTGGCGCTCGGCCTTGTCGTCGGCGCCGCGATAGGCGGCTATGCGGTGTCCCAGCGTGCGCAGCTCAAACGGCTCTCCACTTACACACGCCGCATGGGTGGCGAACTGGCCGGCATGGGCGCGTCCGAAGACGAGCCTGAGCTCATGGTCCCTCGTTCGAATCACCGCCGCAAGGCGACCTCAGAGGTTTAACTGCACATGGGAATAGTGGTCTGGATCATCGTCGGCGCGATCGCCGGCTTCGTCGCCAGCAAGGTCCTCACCGGCAAGGGCATGGGGCTGATCTGGGACATCGTGGTCGGCATCCTGGGAGCGTTCCTGGGCGGCTGGCTGGCGTCCCTGGTCGGCATCCCGGTCAGCACAGGCACCTTCACGATCAGCGGGCTCCTCGCCGCCTTCGTGGGCGCGGTCATCCTCCTGGTCGTTTTCCGAGCGCTCACCCACCGCGGGATGTTGCACAGCTAGAGACTCCTTTTCGTAAGGCGTCGCGGGCTACCCCCCGCGACGCTTCGTCGTCCCCGGTAACGTTCGACCGTATTGGCAAAAGAGATGCAAGCCGGCGGATCTCAGATAGCGATGATGCAGCCGCTGGCGCATGCCTATCAGCACTCGGTGCCCGAGCGCCCGACCGACGTGGGCCTGTTCGGACCGGGGAGCGTGGTCTGGCGGGTGCACCGCGACCGCAGCTTTCCGCTGGCCGCCATCCGCTCGCTGATGGTCCAGGCGCTTCACCCCCTGGCCATGGCCGGGGTGGCGCAGCACAGCACCTGGCAGCGCGATCCGTTCGGTCGCCTGGCCGCCACCGCCGGCTACGTCCTGACCGTCACGTACGGTGACACCGCCGCCGCCGAGAGCGCGGCCCGCAGGGTGCGCGCGGTTCACACGCACGTGCGCGGAACCGATCCGGTGACCGGGCTGGCCTACCGCGCCGAGGATCCCGAGCTGCTGCTCTGGGTGCACGCCGGCATGGTCGATTCGATCGTCCAGGTCGTCCAGCGCTACGGTCGTTCGCTCGACGCCGAGGATGCGGACAGCTACGTGGCCGAGATGACGCGCTTCGCCGAGATCCTCGGCGTTCCGGCGCAGCGAGTCCCGGCGAGCGTCACGGCCCTGCGCGAGTACCTCGAGTCGGTCGAGCTGCGGCAGATCACACCGGCCGCCTCGGAGGCGATCGCGATCGTTCTCAACCCGCCGGGCCTCGACGCGCCCACTCGCGAGCTGTGGCACGACCTCGGGCAGGTCGCCGTCGGCACCCTGCCATCGTGGGCGCGCTCCATGTATGGCTTCGACGAACCGCCGGCGGAGCTGATGGAACGCGAACCGGTGCGCCAGCTGATCGGCGCGCTTGACTTCGCGTTCGAGTCCTTGCCGGGCGTGCTGGAGGCCCGGGAGCGGATCGAGCTTCGGACGCGGGCATGAGCGCCGCCCGGCGCAGCCCGATGCGTCAGTCCCAAATCGGTCGTGGCGCTGCGCTGGCACGCCTTGCGCTGCGGATCGGCGGGCGCTACGCGGCCCGGTCGCCGCAGTTGATCTTCGCGTCCGTGGAGCGTCGGGGGGAGCTGCGACATGAGCTTGCCTTGCGCACCGCCGACGACGTGGTGGAGGAGCTCGGCTCCATGAAGGGCGCGCTCATGAAGCTCGGGCAGATGGCCAGCTACATCGACGAGGACATGCCCCAGACGTTTCGCTCGGCGATGGGTCGGCTGCAGCACAACGCCCCGCCGATGAGCCCGGAGCTCGCGAGCTCGGTGATCGAGGACGAGCTCGGCGCACCGCCGGAGCGAATCTTTGCCAGGTGGGATCCGCTGCCGTTCGCCGCGGCCTCGATCGGACAGGTGCACAGGGCAATCACAGCGGGCGGGCGAGCCGTGGCCGTCAAGGTCCAGTACCCCGGCATCGCCAGAACCATCGTCTCGGACGTTCAGAACGTCGCGTTGCTGCGCCGGATCGCCGCGGCGGCGTTCCCGGGCCTGGACACCCGGTCGCTGATCGACGAGCTGGGCGAGCGGCTCCGCGAGGAGGTCGACTATCTCCTGGAGGCTGAGAACCAGACGCTTTTCGCCACGTACTACGAGGGCCACCCGGTCATCCATGTCCCGCACGTGGTGAGCGAGCTGAGCACCTCCCGGGTCCTGACGAGCGAGCTGGTGGTCGGCAGCCGATTCGACGAAGTCCTGCTCTGGAGCCAGCACGAGCGAAACCTTGCGGCCGAGACGATCAACCGGTTCGTGTCCCGCAGCCTGTACCGCCTCCACGCGTTCAACGGCGACCCGCACCCGGGTAACTACCTGTTTCACGGCGAGGGCCGCGTCACCTTCCTGGACTTCGGGCTGACCAAGCACTTCAGTGACAAGGATCTCGCCCCCCTCGTCGACGCGGTGCGCTTTCTGGTGGTCGAGAACGATCCGGAGGGCTTCCGGGTCTCGCTCGAGCGTGCCGGCTTCCTCCGCGTGGGCGCACCGGTGCCGACCGAGGCGGTGGTCGACCGTTTCGGGGTGTTCTACTCGACGGTCCTCCGCGACGAACCGATGACGCTGACGCCGTCGTTTGCCTCTGCCATCGTGAGGCGCTTCTTCGACGCTCGCGGTCCGCTCGCCCCATACAGCGACGTGCCGCGCGCCTACGTGATCCTGCAGCGCATCAACCTTGGCCTCTATGCGTTGCTCGGCAGCCTTCACGCCACCGCCAACTGGCGGCGCATCTCGGAAGAGTTCTGGCCGTTTCTGAACGGTCCGCCTTCGACTCCGACCGGCGAGGCCGAGGCGCGGTGGGAGCAGAGCCGCAAGGGCCAGGAGGCTATTGCCGCTCTGCCGGCCTGACCGAACGCAGGTGCAGCAGGTCTGCCACCGGCAGCAGCAGCCCGCCCTGGATCAGCAGTGAGAGCACGACCATTCCATAGGCAAGCACGGAGACGAGCGGGTTGACCTGCGGGTACCCGGCCACCGACAGCGCCAGCGCCACTGACAGGGCGCCGCGAATGCCGCCCCAGAACGTCATGTGTCGCCAGCTCCACGGGATCGACGAGCCGCGGAAGTCGGCGAGGCCGAGCAGCGCATAAACCGGTAGCGCCCGAGCCGCGAACATGATCAGGTAGGCGCCGAGGGCCAGCCCGGCGACCGAGATCAGGCGTGTCGTCGGCAGCGCAAGGCCGACGACCAGGAACAGGATCGCGTTCAGGATGAAGGCGAAGAGGTTCCAGAAGCCGACCAGCTGCGTGCCCTTGAGGCGGCCCGTGCGGCTGCCGTATCGAGCTACGACGATGCCCGCGGCGACGACGGAGACCACACCCGATGCGTGGACGACGTCGGCTGCCAGGTAGGCGCCATAGGCGACGACCAGCGTGATCAGGATCTCGAGCTCCGCCTCGCCGACCCGGCGGAGGAGCAGGACTCCAAGCGCGCCGGCGCCGAGTCCGATCGCCACTCCAACCCCGGTGACGAACACCAGCCGCAGCGCCCCGTCGGCGAACGAAGGATGGCCGCTCAGGATCGTGCCGAGGACGGCGGAGAAAACGGCCACACCGGTGCCGTCGTTGAACAGGCTCTCGCCCTCGAGGATGGCGTCCAGCCCGATCGGCGCGCGTACCTGGCGCAGCAGGCTGACCACCGCGATCGGATCGGTGGCCGCCACGATCGAGCCCAGCAGGACGCCGCTCGCCCAATCGAGTCCCAGGCCGAAGTGGGCCAGGGCGCCGATCCCGACCACCGTCAGGAGCACCCCCAGGGTCGCCAGCAGGCCGATCGGGATGACTCGGCGCCAGATCTCCTCGAGGTCGAGTGCGAGCGCGGCCTCGAACACCAGGCCGGGGACGAAGGCGAGCAGGATGAGGTCGGGGCCGATGGGAGGCAGCCGGATGCCCGGGATCAACCCGATGACGATGCCGCCCACGGCCAGCAGCACCGGATACGGAACCGTGGCCGTCGTGCGCGACAGGAGCCGCACGGCCGTGGCCGCGCCGCCGAGCAGGATCAAGAAGAAGAGGAAGCTCTGGGCGGTGGTCATGCGGTCTTGCTCATAGCGGTCAGTGCCGCCGACCAGACTTCCCGGCACACCACGCGATTAGACA
>Ga0209474_10003366_pt1 | contig 14064 bp, 15 predicted proteins | sample GraSoiAngelo_145_FD_185902 | JGI IMG/M metagenome (GOLD analysis project Ga0209474, IMG submission 185902) | Grasslands soil microbial communities from the Angelo Coastal Reserve, California, USA - 14_1009_05_20cm (SPAdes) (version 2) | ecosystem: Environmental > Terrestrial > Soil > Grasslands...
GCCGCTGGGCGCAGTTCATGGAGGCCGAGAGCTGGGCGGATCTGGCGACCTGGCGCAAATTGGCGGCGGCCGAAGCGGCGGCTGACGGGGGTTGTTGATCGCGGCAAGCGCATGGCCGGCTTGCATACCGGCAATTGACTTTGCCCAATCGCGCTCGCCGCGCCATATCTAGAGCAATGGTCGACCTGGTTGAATCATATCTGTCATTCGTCATGGCCGGGCTTGTCCCGGCCATCCACGAAAAGAAAGACGTGGATCCCCGGGACAAGCCCGGGGATGACGGCTGGGGAATGATCGAATCAGATCGGATCCCGCACTAGGCCCTGCGACGCCTGCAACGCATTTTCCGGAGAAGCGGCCCGATGGCCAAGGTCGAGATGTACAGCACCATGTGGTGCCCTTATTGCGCCCGCGCCCGCGCTTTGCTCGAACATAAGGGGGTGGCGTTCACCGAGATCGACCTGATGGAGGAGCCCGGGCGGCGCGACGAGATGATCCGGCGCGCCGGCGGCCGCACGACGGTGCCGCAGATCTTCATCAACGGCGAGCATATCGGCGGCTGCGACGAGATGGTGGCGCTCGACCGCGCCGGTGGTCTTGACCCGAAATTGGGGATCGGCTCGTGAGCGCCGGCTTTACGGCCGCCTGCGTCCAATTCACCGCCGGGCCCGACCCCGAGCCGAACCTGCAGCAGGTGTCCGGGCTAGTCCGGCAGGCGCGCGAGGCCGGCGCCGATCTGATCATGACCCCGGAGGTCAGCAATTTCATCGAGAGCGGCCGTCGGCGGCGCGACAAGGCGCGGCGCGAGGCCGACGACCCGTTCCTCGCCGGGATGCGCGAGTTGGCGCGCGAGACCGGTGCCTGGATCCTGATCGGCTCGCTGGTCATCGACCCGGCCGGCGAGCCCGGCGCCGAGCCAGCCGAAGAGCGGCTCGCCAACCGCTCATTCCTGATCGATGCGCAAGGGGCGGTCGTCGCCCGCTATGACAAGATCCACATGTTCGACATCAACCTCCCGGGCGGCGAAAGCTACCGCGAGAGCAACGCCTATCGCCCGGGCGGAGGGACCGTCGTCGCCGAGACCCCGTGGGGCCGGCTCGGCATGAGCGTCTGCTATGATTTGCGGTTCCCGCATCTCTACCGCGCGCTGGCGCAGGCCGGCGCCGATTTTCTCGCGGTTCCATCGGTCTTCACGGTGCCGACCGGGACGGCGCATTGGCATGTGCTGTTGCGGGCGCGGGCGATCGAGAACGGCTGTTTCGTGTTCGCCCCGGCGCAATGGGGCGAGCATGCCGGCGGCCGCCGCAGCTACGGTCACTCGCTGGTCGTCGACCCGTGGGGCGAGGTGCTGGCCGATGGCGGCGAAGAGCCCGGCATCATCACGGCGCAAATCGATCCGGCGCGCATCGCCAAGGCGCGCGGCATGGTCCCATCATTGCAGCATGACCGTGGCTTTACGCCACCCGAGGTGGCCCGCCCGCCACTTGCCGCGGAATAGCTTCGGCGGAATAGTTGGGTCTGTCCACGGCGACGTTATTTTGCCTTGTCGATCACGCGGTAGGTGGAGTGCCCCAACTCGCGCGCCAGTGCGCGCGCGCGGCGTTTGGCCTCGTCCTTGGTCTTGACGAGAAAGGTCTCGGGATCGCCCATCATCGCCTTGCTGTCGTCATCGCGCCGGGACAGCGTCGCGCGAAAACCGTCGTCAGCTTCCTCGATCCTCAATCTCACGAACACAGTCGGGTCTCCCTCAAATCTTCGATGAATCCTCGGGCGCGGCGAGCTTCAGCCGGGCGGCCTCGAGCCACGCCTCGCGCACGATACGCCCGCGCTTGACCCAGGGAATGCCGCCGGGGTCGCTTGCTTCATAAAGCGCTTGGGCGAGTTCCTCGGCGGGTCGGCTGCTATCGGATTGTGCCATCTGATGGGCCCGTCGGGTTGCAGAGCCGGCGCGACAGCCGCTGCTGTAAATCCTCGCACGGAACCGCAGCGCTTAAGTCGCGTGATGCGCGTTCGCGCAATCTCGCTTTTGCCTGTTATCGGCGTCGGGCGAAAAATAACAAATGGGAAGAGCAGATCGGTTATTCAATCTGAAATGATCCCGGCCAGTTTGATTTCCCAACTGTCTTATTATTCTTGCAGATCATTCGGAAGGCGCTTAGGCTGTGAGCTTAGCGGCAATTGCATTGCCGTTTTTACAGGCAATATCCCGCGTGAAATTCCCCCGGCAATTGGCGATTGTTGAACGCCAGTTCGGCCCTAAATGAGGGCACCCCTAACGAAATAGCGGCTGCGCCGATCACGTTTTGCGGCACCGCCCCGGTATTGTGGCTGCTGCGGCGCCACGATGACATCTGAGCAAAGGAGTATCGATGAATTTCCGTCCGCTGCATGACCGTGTGCTGATCCGGCGCGTCGAAGGCGAAGAAAAGACCAGGGGTGGGATCATCATCCCAGACAATGCCCAGGAAAAACCGATGGAGGGCGACATCGTCGCTATCGGTCCCGGCCTGCGCGGCGAGGATGGCAAAATCCAACCGCCCGACGTCAAGACCGGCGACCGGGTGCTGTTCGGGAAATGGTCCGGCAACGAGATCAAGATCGATGGTGAGGACCTCATCATCATGAAGGAATCCGACATCATGGGCGTCATCGCCAACTAAACGCCAACTGGAAGGAAAGACGATTATGGCTGCAAAAGACATTCGACTGAGCAGCGATGCCCGCGAGCGTATGCTGCGCGGCATCGATATTCTTGCCGATGCGGTGCGGGTCACGTTGGGGCCAAAGGGCCGCAACGTGGTGCTCGACAAGTCATACGGCGCGCCGCGCATCACCAAGGACGGCGTGACCGTCGCGAAGGAGATTGAACTCTCCGACAAATTCGAAAACATGGGCGCGCAGATGGTCAAGGAAGTCGCCAGCAAGACCAGCACGATCGCCGGCGACGGCACGACGACGGCGACGGTCCTGGCTCATGCCATCGTGCGCGAGGGCGTCAAGGCGGTTGCCGCGGGCATGAACCCGATGGACCTGAAGCGCGGCATCGAACTGGCGGTCGAGGCCGTGGTCGCGGATGTGCAAAAACGCTCGAAGAAGGTCGCCAGCAACGACGAAATCGCGCAGGTCGGCACGATTTCGGCGAATGGCGATGCCGAGATCGGCCGCATGCTTGCCGAAGCGATGAAGAAAGTCGGCAATGAGGGGGTCATCACGGTCGAGGAGGCAAAATCTCTGGACACCGAGCTCGACGTCGTCGAGGGCATGCAGTTCGATCGCGGCTATTTGAGCCCCTATTTCGTCACCAACGCCGAGAAGATGGTGGCCGAGCTCGACGACCCGTACATCCTGCTGCACGAGAAGAAGCTCTCCAGTTTGCAGCCGCTGCTTCCGGTGCTCGAAGCGGTGGTGCAGAGCAGCCGGCCGCTGCTGATCGTCGCCGAGGATATCGAGGGCGAGGCGCTCGCCACCCTGGTGGTCAATAAATTGCGCGGCGGGCTCAAGGTCGCGGCGGTGAAGGCGCCGGGCTTTGGCGACCGGCGCAAGGCGATGCTCGAGGATATTGCCGCGTTGACCGGCGGCGAGGTCATCTCCGAGGAGCTCGGCATCAAACTCGAGAATGTGACGCTCGACATGCTCGGCCGCTCGAAGAAAGTGCGCATCGAGAAGGAGAACACGACGATCATCGACGGCGCCGGCAAGAAGGAAGATATCACCGCCCGCGTCGCCCAGATTCGGGCGCAGATCGAAGAAACCACCTCCGATTACGACAAGGAGAAGCTGCAGGAGCGGCTGGCCAAGCTGGCCGGCGGCGTCGCGGTGATCCGGGTCGGCGGGGGCACCGAGGTCGAGGTCAAGGAGCGCAAGGATCGCGTCGATGACGCGATGCATGCGACCAAGGCGGCGGTTGAGGAAGGGGTTGTCGCCGGCGGCGGCGTGGCGCTGCTCTTTTCGATCAGGGCGCTCGACGGTCTGAGCCCGGCCAACAACGACCAGAAGGTCGGGATCGAGATCGTACGCAAGGCCTTGCGGTCACCGGCTCGACAGATCGCCGACAATGCCGGAGCGGATGGCGCGATTATCGTCGGCAAGCTGACCGAAAGCGGCGATCCGAATTACGGCTATGACGCCCAAGCCGGCGAGTACAAGGACATGGTTGCTGCCGGTATCATCGATCCGACCAAGGTGGTTCGCGTCGCGTTGCAGGATGCCGCATCGGTCGCCGGCCTCTTGATCACCACCGAGGCGATGGTGACTGACCGGCCGGAGCCGAAAGCCGGCGCCGGCATGCCGCACGACCATGACCACGGCATGGGCGGAATGGGTTTCTAACCGGCCTCAGACGACAGGCAGAATAGGCCCGCTCCGTCCGATGGGATGGAGCGGGCCGTCTTTTAGGGCAACCGCCCGAGCGGGCCGGCGACCGCCGCCATGCGCTGGATCACGGCGGGTCGCGGTGCGGCGACTTCGCCCTGCTCGAAGGCAATGACGGTCAGCCCGGCAAAGGCTTCGAGCAGCTCGCCGGGGCGCAGCAGAAAATCGGGATTGCTCGGGCGGCCGAACCGCTCATTGCCGACAGCAAACGTCTCGTAGATCACGACGCCATCCGCCGCCAGCGCCCCAACGAGCTGGGGCAGCAGCAGGCGATGCAGGTAATTGGTCACGACGATGCCGTCATAGCCGCCGCCGATTGGCCATTCGGCGCCGCTTTCCAAATCAACTTCCCGCACCGTGCAGCGCGGGCAAGCGAATGCCCGCAGCAGCCCTACATCGCGGTCGACGGCCGTCACCCGGTACCCCATATCGAGAAGCAGCCTGGTGTGGCGACCGGCGCCGGCGGCGAGGTCGAGAACATGGCCGTCCTGCCGGATCAGCAGCGCAAATCGCCGCACCCAGGCCGATGGCTCGTGTTGGTGGTTCGTTAGCACTCGCGGCTCAGAATTGCTAAAGCGGCGATTCGACTATACATAAATGGGTCAGGAGGTCGGCTCGATGATCCTGTTCACCCTGCGATGCGCTTCCGGTCATGAATTCGAGGGCTGGTTTCGCGACGGCGAGGGTTTCGAGGCCCAGCAGAAGGCAAACGAGATCGCCTGTCCGCAATGCGGCGATTCGCAGGTCGAGAAGGCGCTGATGGCACCGCATATCGGCCGCTCGCGCGACAAGACGCCGATCTCGCCAGCCCAGATGCGTGCGGCGCTGACGGAGCTGCGCCGGCAGGTCGAAACAAACTGCGATTATGTCGGCGAGCGCTTTGCCGAGGAAGCGCGCCGTATCCATTACGGTGAGGTCGATCCGCACGGCATCTACGGCGAGGCGAGTAACGAAGAATCGCAGGCGCTGGCCGAGGAAGGCATCGAGTTCGGCCGCATTCCCTGGGTCCAGAGCGACGCCTGATCCGCCGGCCGGCGTCGTCGCCCGGCCGATCATCGCCGCACTGCCGCAACCATGTAATTGACGCTGAGGTCGTCGGATTCGTCCCAGCCGCCGTGCCGCCAATCATAACTGAAGCCGGCGAGGCGGGTTGCGGCGAAGCCGTGGCGCCGCAGCCCGAGCACAAATTCGGACGGCCGCACAAAGCGCCGCCAATCATGCGTGCCGCGCGGCAACCAGCCCAACAGGTACTCGGCGCCGATGATTGCCAGCGCAAAAGATTGCGCGGTGCGGTTCAGGGTGGCGCCGATAAAGACCCCGCCCGGCCTGACCAGGGCGCCGAGCGCGGCGAAGAACGTTTCGCGATCGGTGACGTGCTCGACGATTTCGAGCGCCAGGGCGACGTCGAAACGCTCGCCGATGGCGCGGATCTGTTCGATGCCGGCATTGTGGTAGTCGATCACGAGACCGCTCGCCTCGGCATGGGCACGGGCGACATCGATTGCTGAGGCATCGGCATCGATCCCGGTCACGGCAAAGCCGAGCCGGGTCATCGGCTCGGCGACAAGACCGCCGCCGCAGCCGATGTCGAGCAGCCGCAAGCCGTCGAACGGCCGCAGCGTGCGGGGATCGCGGCCGAGGGACGTTAGCAGCTGGCGCCGGATGAAATCGAGACGGGCGGGGTTTATTCGATGGAGCGGGCGAAAGCTGCCCTCAGGGTCCCACCAACCGGCGCTGTGTGCAGCGAAGCGATCGATGTCCTCAGGATCTACGGTATCGCCGAATTCTGTCATACCATCGGCATCCCGCGCCCGGCTGGCTGCCGCCAGCATAACCGAACCGCCCGGCGAGTATGCGGGGCCGGCGGCGCGCCGACAATATGGCGCACATCTCGCCTATTGGCCCGAAACGTGCGACAGCAAGGCCACACGGTCGGGATCTGGACGCGGGCTGCGCGCGTTGCGATCTAACGCGTAGCGCTTTACGAGAGAAGCATGTCGCGCATCGTTCAGAAATTCGGCGGAACTTCGGTCGGCGATGTCGAGCGGATCCAGAACGCCGCCCGCCGGGTCAAGCAGGAGGTCGATGCCGGCAACGAGGTTGCGGTCGTTGTCTCGGCGATGGCCGGCACGACCAATCAGCTGATCGATTGGGCCCGCCAGATGAGCCGGGTGCACGATGCCCGCGAATACGACGTCGTCGTTTCCGCCGGCGAACAGGTAACCGCCGGACTGATGGCGCTGGCATTGCAGGATCTCGGGGTGCATGCCCGCTCCTGGCTCGGCTGGCAGGTGCCGATCCGCACCGATGACGTGCATGGCAAGGCACGCATCGAAGCGATCCAAACCAGCGAGGTCGAGGGGCGGTTTGCCGAACGCCAAGTGCCGGTTTTTGCCGGGTTTCAAGGGCTCGGCCCGCGCGGCCGGATCACGACGCTGGGCCGCGGCGGCTCGGATACCTCAGCGGTCGCGCTTGCCGCCGCGCTCAAGGCGGATCGATGCGACATCTTTACCGATGTCGATGGCGTCTACACCACCGACCCGCGCATCGTTGCCAAGGCGCAGAAGCTGAGTAGAATCACTTACGAGGAAATGCTCGAAATGGCATCGCAGGGAGCGCGGGTACTGCAGACGCGCTCGGTCGAGCTGGCGATGAACCACCGAGTACGCCTCCAGGTTTTATCGAGCTTTGCCGACATGCCCGGTACGCTCGTGGTCGACGAGGACGAGATCGTGGAACAACGAGTCGTCAGCGGCATCGCCTACAGCCGCGACGAAGCCAAGATTACGGTGCAAAGAGTCGCCGACCGCCCCGGCGTGGCGGCGGCAATTTTTGGCCCGCTCGCCGACCATGCGATCAATGTCGATATGATCGTGCAGAACATCTCGGCGGACGGCAAAACCACCGATCTGACCTTCACCGTCGCGCGCGCCGACCTCGACCGTGCCGTCGAGGTGCTGCAGGGCTGTCGCGAGGCGCTTGGCTTCCATGGCCTGAAGCCGGATCCCGACGTCGTCAAGGTTTCGGTCATCGGCGTCGGCATGCGCAGCCATGCCGGCGTGGCCAAGCTGATGTTCCAGACGCTGGCCGACAAGGGGATCAACATTCAGGTGATCTCGACCTCAGAGATCAAGGTCAGCGTCCTGATCGCCGCCGAATATACCGAGCTCGCGCTGCGGGCATTGCATACGGCGTACGGGCTCGACGCCCCCGGATGAGCCCCGGGGTCAGCGACGGATTCGCCGCGGCCGATCGGGCGGAGGCCCGACCGCGCAGTGCGGGTGCGCCCGGCGCTGGGCAGGATCGCCGCCGTGCCGAATTGGACCGGCTATGGGCGCGCGGCCGCGCTTTTCTCGGCACGAGCCGCGCCATCATGGGCGGCGCGATGACCTGGGTGTCGGAGCGCAACCTGGTCGCCGCGATTTCCAATGCCGGCGGATTTGGCGTCATTGCGTCGGGCTCGATGTCGCCCGACTTGCTAAGCCGCGAGATCGCCGCGACCGCGGCGCTGACAAACCGGCCGTTCGGCGTCAACCTGATCACGATGCATCCGCAGCTTTTGGAGCTGATCGATGTCTGCATCGAGCACCGGGTCGGCCATGTCGTGCTGGCCGGCGGCATCCCGACGATCGCGGCGATCCAGCGCATCCGCGCCGGCGGATCGCGGGTGTTGTGCTTTGCCCCGGCGCTGGTCTTGGCCAAGAAGCTCGTGCGCATGGGGGCGGATGCCATCGTCATCGAGGGCAGCGAGGCGGGCGGCCATATCGGTCCGGTATCGACCGCGGTTTTGGCGCAGGAGGTATTGCCGCATCTGACCGAGGTGCCCGTATTCGTCGCCGGCGGGATCGGCCGCGGCGAGGCCATCCTGTCCTATCTCGAAATGGGCGCCGCCGGGGTGCAGCTCGGCACCCGTTTCGTCTGTGCTCATGAATCGATCGCCCACGCGCAGTTCAAGCGCGCCTTCATCCGCGCTTCGGCACGCGATGCGGTGGCATCGGTTCAGCTCGACGCGCGCTTTCCGGTGATCCCGGTGCGCGCCCTCGCGAACCCCGCGACCGACCGCTTCCGCGAGATTCAGCGTCAGGTGATCGACCGCTTCAATCGCGGCGAGCTGTCGCAAAAGGACGCACAACTGGAAATCGAGCATTTCTGGGCAGGCGCGCTGCGCCGAGCGGTCATCGACGGCGATGTCGAAGCGGGTTCGCTGATGGCCGGCCAGAGCGTCGGGCTGGTCACCCGCGAACAGAGCACCGCCGAGATCCTCGCCGAGTTGGTCGACCAGGCGCTGATGGCGATTGCCGGCCGCGATCAGCGGTTCACCTCAGCCTTTGCGGGCTCGGCGGAGGGCCAGGGCGCCGGCGGATGAGCGAGATCGAGAATCCCCCGGGCGCACCCCAAGGGAGCTCCCCGAGGAACTCGATGGGGCATGTCACCGCGATACGCCGGCTTCTGGGCCGGCTGCGCGGCATCATGGCCGGATCGGGCAGCGCGCAGGAGCGGCTCGACCGGATCGTGCGGGTCATCGCCGCCGAAGTCGTCGCCGAAGTCTGTTCGGCCTATGTCATGCGCGCCGGCGAGGTGCTCGAGCTGTTCGCGACCGAAGGCTTGCGTCCCGAGGCGGTGCACCGCACCCGGCTGCGGGTCGGCGAAGGGCTGGTGGGGCAGATCGCGGCAACTGCGCGCCCCCTGGCATTGGCCGACGCCCAGTCGCATCCCGATTTCGCCTACCGCCCGGAGACCGGCGAGGAAATCTACCACTCGCTGATGGGGGTGCCGATCCTGCGCGGCGGCCGAGTGTTGGGCGTCCTCGTCGTGCAGAACCGCACGCCGCGCCACTACACCGAGGACGAAATCGAGGTGCTGCAGACGATCGCGATGATCGTCGCCGAGCTGGCCGCGAGCGGCGAGCTGGTCAATCCGCTCGAAATGGCGCAGAGCCGCAGCGGCGCTTCGCTGCCGGTGCGGCTCGATGGGATCCGGCTCAATCCTGGCCTGGCAATCGGACCGGCGGTATTGCACGAACCCCGGGTGGTCATCCGGCAAGTGGTCGCCGAAGACGTCCCCGCCGAGGAGAAACGGCTACGGCAGGCCGTCAAGGCGATGCAGCAGGCAATCGACGCGCTGGTCGACACCAGCCATGGGCTAGGCCCCGGCGAGCACCGTGACATCCTCGAGACTTATCGCATGTTCGCCGCCGATCGCGGTTGGCTCGGACGGATCAACGAAGCGGTGCGCAGCGGCCTGACGGCTGAAGCGGCGGTGCAGAAGGTACGCGACGAGACGCGCAGCCGGATGATGCAGATCACCGAGCCCTATCTGCGCGAGCGCCTGTTCGATCTCGAAGATCTCGCCAATCGGCTGCAGCAAATTCTTGCCGGGCAAGAGCCGGGCGTGGCCGCCGCCGACGCACCAGCCGAATTTATCCTTGTCGCGCACGCGATGGGCCCGGCCGAGCTGTTGGATTACGCCAGCCGGCGGATCAAGGCCCTGGTGCTGGAGGAAGGCTCGCCGACCGCACATGTCGCGATTGTCGCGCGCGCGTTCGACATTCCGGTGGTCGGCCGCGTCGCCGAAGCCACGACTCGCATCGACAATGGCGACACGGTGATCGTCGACGGCGATCACGGCCAGGTATTGATCCGGCCGCGCGCCGATATCGAGCAAGGTGTCGCTGCGACGGTTGCGGCCCGCAACCGTCGCCGCGCCTATTACGACACCCTGCGCGACACGCCGGCGGTGACCCGCGACGGTGTGTCGATCAGACTGCTGCTTAATGCCGGGCTGCTGCTCGACTTGGCGCAGCTGCCAGCGACCGGAGCCGAAGGCGTCGGGCTGTTTCGCACCGAGATCCCGCTGCTGACGCGGCACGCGTTTCCGGATGTCGCCGACCAGACCGAGTTCTATCGCCGGGCCTACGAGCAGGTCGATGGCCGGCCGATCGTTTTTCGCACGCTCGATATCGGCGGCGACAAGGTGCTGCCCTACCTCGCCCATACGGTTGAAGAAAATCCGGCGATGGGCTGGCGCGCGATCCGCATCGGCCTCGACCGGCCGGCCATGCTGCGGCAGCAGTTGCGCGCTTTACTGCGCGCCGCCGGCGGGCGCGACCTCTACGTCAAATTTCCGATGATCGCCGAGATCGCCGAACTCGAGGAGGCCCGCGCCCTGCTCGACAAGGAGGTCGCCCGGCTCGCGACTGAAGGGCGCGAACCGCCGCGCTCGATCAGCATCGGTGTGATGCTCGAAGTGCCCTCGCTGCTATGGCAGCTGCCGGCCCTGCTCGAACGGGTCGATTTCCTGTCGATCGGTACCAATGATCTCGCCCAATTCCTTTATGCCTGCGATCGCGGCAATCCGCGCCTCGCCGACCGCTACGATCTGCTGTCGGCGCCGATGCTTGCGTTGTTTCGCCAGGTCATCGCCGAATGCCGCTCCGCCAACAAGCCGCTCAGCATGTGCGGCGAAATGGCCGGCACCCCGATCGAGGCCATGGTACTGATTGCTCTCGGTTTCCGGACCTTGTCGCTGGCCGCGACCGCGGTCGGGCCGGTCAAGGCGATGACACAGAGCCTCGATGCCGGGGTGTTTGCCGGGTATCTCGACGAGATCGGGCAGCGCCCGGATCATTCGCTGCGGCGCTGGATCGAGGCCTACGCCCGCGACCACGCCGTCGCGGTGTGAGCGAGGGAGCTCGATTGGACAGCGCTCGGCGCGATCCCCTACAATGCCGCAACAGCGAGAGCCCGTCGTGAGCATATTTCAGCGGATAAAGGCGCCTTTTACCGAGAGCGGCGAGGACGAGATTGCGGCGGCGATGCCGCGGCCGCGGCCGGTCGGCGAGCTCCTGCGCGAGCGGCGCGAGGAGTTGCGTCTCGACATTAACGACATCGGCGAGATCTTACGCATCAAGCCGGCGTTCCTCGCGGCTATCGAGCAAAGCCGCCCCCAAGACCTGCCTGGCCCGACCTATGTGATCGGGTTTGTCCGCGCTTATGCGCGGCACCTCGGACTCGACCACGATTGGGTGTTGGAGCGCTACAAGGCTGAATCGGCCGGCGGCCACCTCCGCCCCGATCTGAGCCTGCCGGTGCCGCTCGGCGAGCGCAGCGTGCCCGGCGGGCCGATCCTGCTGGTGGCGCTGATCCTGGCGATATGCGGCTACGGCACTTGGTACTACCTATCGACCGGCGAACGGGCGCGGCCCGAGCGCGTCACCGCCGTCCCGCCGGCATTGCAGATGCAACCGGAAAAAGCCACCTCGCCTGACAAAGACGCCGGTGCTTCGGCATCGCCCAAGCCCGCAGCAGATGCCGCCGCTTCGGGGGGCAAGCCCGCGACGGATGCTGCTGCCTCAAATCCGGTAAACCCGCGGCTCAGTTCGGGTCTGTTCGCCGGCTCGGCAGAGGCAACAACCAGCGGACCTGCGGCCGCCCCGCCCGCGACCGCTAGACCCGGCGCGCCGGCACCGGCTAGCTCGGCAAGCAGCCCGCCGGTACAGTCTCCGGCCGGGACCGCAAAGACCCTTGCATCGCCGCAAACGGCTGCGGCGATCCCGCAAGCCCCACCTGCCCCACCGCAGACCGCGATGGCGGCACCGCAAGCACCATCCGCGCCCACCCCGCCGAGCGGCGACGGCAGTACCGCGGCGGCCGGGCGCATCGAGATCCGCGCGACGGCCGATTGCTGGGTCCAGGTGCGCGCACCCGATCAGTCGATCGTCTTCTCGCGCGTGCTGAAGGCCGGCGAAACCTATCGGGTTCCGGCGCGTTCCGGCTTGGTCATGCGGACCGGGAATGCCGGTGCGCTCACGATTGCGGTCGACGGCAAGACAGCGCCCTCGCTCGGGCCCGTTGGTACGTTGCGCCGCAACGTCGTGCTTGAACCCGCGGCGCTGCTCGGCGGGACCGCAGTTCAGGGCTAGCAGCCGCGATTGGGCCGACATCGGCGCGGCGCGGTCTTTTTTCCGTCACCGAAGCGTTCTATAAGCCGAGCGATCAATTCCGGCGAGGTTGAGCATGAGCGTCCGGCCCTATCGCGATATTCACCGTCGGGCGTGCCGCAAGATCCATGTCGGCAAGGTGCCGGTCGGCGGCGACGCGCCGATCACCGTGCAATCGATGACCAATACGGTCACGAGCGACGTCAAAGCCACGGTCGAACAGGTGCAAGCCCTGGAGCGGGCCGGCGCGGATATCGTGCGCGTCTCCTGCCCCGATCAGGAATCGGCGCTGGCGCTCAAGGACATCGTGCGCCAGGTCGAGGTGCCGATCGTCGCCGACATTCATTTCCACTACAAACGCGCGATCGAAGCCGCCGAAAGCGGCGCCGCCTGCCTGCGTATTAATCCGGGGAATATCGGCTCGGCCGAGCGGGTGCGCGAGGTCATCAAGGCGGCCAAGGACCATGGCTGCTCGATGCGCATCGGCGTCAATGCCGGCTCGCTCGAACGCGATCTGCTGGAGAAGTACGGCGAGCCCTGCCCCGAAGCGATGGTCGAGAGCGCGCTCAACCACGCCAAGATCCTCGAAGACAATGACTTTTTCGAGTTCAAGATCTCCTGCAAGGCGTCGGACGTGTTTCTCGCCGCGGCGGCATACCAGCAATTGGCCGAGGCTTGCGATTACCCGCTGCATCTCGGCATCACCGAGGCCGGCGGGCTGCGCAGCGGCACCGTCAAATCGTCGATCGGGCTCGGGATGCTGCTATGGGCCGGGATCGGCGACACGATCCGCGTGTCGCTGTCGGCCGACCCGGTGGAAGAGGTCAAGGTCGGCTACGACATGTTGAAATCGCTCGGCCTGCGCCGCCGCGGCGTCACGGTGATCTCCTGTCCGTCCTGCGCGCGCCAGCAATTCCAGGTCATCAAGACCGTCGAAATGCTGGAAGAACGGCTCGCCCACATCACCACGCCGCTGACCCTGTCGGTGATCGGCTGCGTCGTCAACGGACCCGGCGAGGCGCGTGAGACCGATATCGGCTTTACCGGCGGCGGCAACAACACGCATCAGGTTTATATCAGCGGTGTCACCGACCACCGGCTCAAAGACGCCGATATCGTCGATCACCTGGTCGAGCTGGTCGAGAAGAAGGCCGCCGAACTCGAAGCGGCAAAGACCGGTGCGCCGGCGCCGGCTCTCGAACCCGCGAAATGATCTCGGCCGCTATTTAGTGCGAGGTGATCCAGGCGCGGCCTTCCGGCGCCTGGAAGCTGGTGAACACGCGCACATCGCTGGCGATCAGAAAACGCAGAGCGTTGACCGTGTGCCTGACCCAGCCGACATCGGTCACGACCGCCACCCGCTCCCACTGCGGAATGTGCTCGAGTCCGATCCTGAGATCTTCCCACGCGGCGCCGGGGAAGCGGCAGCCGATCTCGTAGTAGAGCCGGACCTTGTCGTGCCGCTTCAGCGAGGTTTCCATCAAGGGTTTCAGGATCTTATTGCAGTCCTCGTTGGTGACTCGCCCTTTCGCGACGATCCCCACGACATTGTCCGGGAGCCCCTCGACAATTTGGATCATCGGTCGCTCCTTTGCTCCACCTCCCGGAGTACCTGAGCCGGTCCCGCAGGCCCGCCGGGGGAGGCGGGCCCCGAGGATTAAGTCCGGCAGGCTTAGAAGCGGAACTTCATCGTGCTCTGCAAGGTCCAGGCATCGCCGCGCTGGTTGCCGACGGTGACGCGGTGCCCCCAGGCG
>Ga0209474_10003369_pt1 | contig 14055 bp, 9 predicted proteins | sample GraSoiAngelo_145_FD_185902 | JGI IMG/M metagenome (GOLD analysis project Ga0209474, IMG submission 185902) | Grasslands soil microbial communities from the Angelo Coastal Reserve, California, USA - 14_1009_05_20cm (SPAdes) (version 2) | ecosystem: Environmental > Terrestrial > Soil > Grasslands ...
GCGTTCCGGCGTCCAGTTCGATTCCGGTTCGTTCAGCATTCGCGCGAAACCGAGTGCGATCTCGAAGAACGTCCAGCAATCCATGCCGTTGAAATTCGCCGAAGGCGACTCGATCCGGTTGTCGATCTCCAGAGTGAAATGCTTGTAGCGTGTCCCGGCCAGAGCTTTGCCGACGGCCGCAGTACGTTCACCAATCGGCAGCACTTTCCAGTTCTCCGCCTTGGCCTTTGCCACTAGCCGATTGAATTGGTCTTGTCCTTTAAAAACCGTGCTAAATGGCAATCGCGACTCGTACGCCAACGCGACCGAGCAAATTAACAATATGGGAACGAAAACTTTCCAAGTCTGCATTTCGCCCACAACTCAACGCGGAATTGCGCTGCAATCAACTCGCGTTAGCGGCTTGGTCTTCAACATACTGCCATCTGTCATTCCGACCAAAGTGGAGGAATCTCTTTACGGATTGATTTTCCATTCCTCGCTTCGCTAGCGGATAACGATCCCGCAGCAGCGGGAGACTTCGCTCGACATGACAAAGAGCACATCTGCAAAGAGTTTTACTTCGCTGGAGCAGACTTATATCGTTGACATTGTGCCAATTCGTTTTCCAAAAAAGAGTCGGCGAAATATTGTTCGCCAACCATCAAGGGACGGCGCGCCAGTCGCGCGACTGCGGGATTCTACGCGTGTCCGGCTGCGTCCGCGAGCGGACTGGCACAAGCGCAATTTTCTTACGAGCGTATTGATCCCTTCGCTTTTCGTGAAGCGTTCGGGTGGTCCTGCGGCTCCGCAATTCCCGAAAATCCGCGAAGGCGAGATCTGCATCACCTGGATCGGTCATGCCTCATTTCTCATTCAAACCCACGAGGTCAATATCTTGATCGACCCGATCTGGTCGAAATGGCTCAAGGTGATTAAGCGGCTGAAGCAACCAGGCTTCGAAATTCATCATTTGCCTTCGATTGATTTTGTCCTGGTAACGCATGCTCATTTCGATCATCTCGACCGGCGCACGCTGCGGCGCGTGGCAGCAGATCAACCGATCGTCGTGCCGACGGGCGTGGGAAATTTGGTCCACGATCTCGGCTTCCACATTGTGCACGAGCTCGATTACTGGCAGACGGTCGAGCTCGGGCCGCTGAAAATTTCTCTCACTCCGTGTCACCACTGGGGCGCGCGGTTCCTCGCGGATTTGCACCGCGACTTTGGCGGCTTCGTCATCGCCTCAAATGGCCGCACGATTTTTCACTGCGGCGACACTGCCTATTTCCCCGGGTTCAAGGAAATCGGCGACCGCTTTAATATTGAGGTCGCATTGCTTCCCATTGGCGCTTATGAACCGCCCACCGGTCGTGAAGTTCATATGAATCCAGAGGAAGCAGTCCAGGCGTTTCTTGAGCTTCGCGCGGGGACTTTGATCCCGATGCATTACGGAACATTCCGCCTCGGCTTTGAACCGCTCCACGAGCCACCCCAGCGCTTACTCAAATCCGCTCGCGCCCATGGCATCGAGGAAAAGGTCCTCGTGATGACCGAGGGAAAGCCGGTGGTTTTATGAATAGGAAAACGCTGAACGCCCAACGTCGAACGCCGAATATTAAATTTAGAAGCTGGCGTGTCGCTGAGATTCCTAACGGAGAGTACGACTCCAAGCGCAAGCCCCCTTACGATCTCGAAGACCGGCTGCTGGAGTTTGCTGCAAACATTGTTGAACTCACGGAGTCGTTGCCAAATACTCGAGCTGGAAATCACATAGCGGGACAGCTCTTGCGATGCGGCCCATCATCTCTTTCCAATCACGGAGAAGTTGAAGCCGCAGAATCCCGCAGAGATTTCCTGCACAAACTGCGAATTTGTCTCAAAGAACTGCGCGAGACAAAACGGTGGTTGCGACTCGTAGGGCGAGTGAAAAAACTCGGATCACCTGCGAACCTCGTAACGTGCTTAAATGAAGTCGAAGAGCTGATCCCGATTTTCGTGGCTAGTATCAGGACGGCTGAAAAGAATGCCAAATGATGCGCGGCCCTTCCGAGTTCGACGTTGAGCGTTGGGCGTTGGGCGTTCTGCGTTTTCTTTCTTAAATGCCTCGTCCGCGCTCCACGCGTTCGGAATTTCCTGGCGCGATAACAGCAGGCGTAATCGTTGTCGCATTCTGTCTTATTCTTCTCTGGCATAATCCGCTCGCCTTTTGGAATGACGACTACCAATTGTCAGTTCTGCCGGTGTTTGCCGACATGGCGCGCAGCTGGTCGGAGGGGAATTGGCCGATCCTGAGCCCGTACTCGTGGGTATGCGGCAATCTGACGGGTGAATTTCAGTACGGGACGTTTTCGGTTTTTATAAATGCGGCTGTCATTCTCATCTGGAAATTTCCACTGACGTTTCCGCAACAGGCCGCGGCACTCTCAATTACGCACCTTTTTGTCTTGGCGATCGGCGCATTTTTGCTCGCACGCGATCGCGGATTTTCAATTCCATTATCAACCTTTGTCGCGCTGGTTGCCTCACTAAGCGGCTGGATCATTTGCTGGGGCGCGACCGATTGGTTCGGCGCGCTCGGTGCGTTCACGTGGTTGCCCTGGGTATGGTGGGGAGCGAAGCGGGCATTGGATCCACAACGAACGAAATGGCGATTCCTCTGGCCGGCGCCATTCGTTTATCTCGTCGTGACGGGCGGATTCCCCTACACGGTTTTGATGTTGCTGCTCTTGATAGGGTGGTTGTCCGTTAAAACAATGTGGGAGCGTCGTGAGCGCCGCGACGGGCGGGACACTGAGGTCCCTCCCACATTGGCAATGTTGCCGATGCTCTTTGGTGTCGCGCTCGGTTTCGGATTGTCCGCGCCTGCGTGGCTCGCAATTCTTGATCTCGTTCAGGGTTCAGCACGTGAATTGCAATCGCCAGCGGCGCATTGGCAATGGCTGGTTCCGCCAGCGGCGTTGCCCGGTTTGATCTTGCCGTGCTGGACTGTCAATTGGGCGGATTTTTCAAGTCGTTATCTGCCACACACAGCAACCGAATTAGCATCCGGATTAGTCGCACCCGCGGCACTTATCGCTGGGTTGCTCTGGCGTGGACGTGTGCTCGTGAAGCAAATCAAGTGGGAGCTTCTCTTGCTCTTGCTCGTGCTTCTGCTGTGCATGATCCCAACGGCGGGTCTTTTCCGTTGGAGTTTTCGCTGGCTGCCTTTTTTCCATTTGGCTCTCGCAATTTGCGCAGCGGAAGCGCTGCAAATGGCGCCCCGATCAGCGACCGTGGCTACAACCACTCTCGGTCTCGTCGTTTTGACCGCGATCGCGATGTTGATTCTCCGTGCGAGCGGCCCATATGCATTTCCGCTTGTTTGGATTTTTATCGCTCTTGCGGCCGGTTGGTATCTTTCAGAACTTGCGCTCCGCGATTTTGAATTTCGTACATGGATCCCCGTATCGATCACATTTCTCGCTTTCCTGACTACATATTACTTCATGCCGACTAACTGCGGCGTTCCCACGTACAATTTTTCTCAGGAACTGCTCAAACCCGCGCCGCTCGATCGAGCTCGCCTTTATCTGAGTATCTATCCGTGGGCGGAGCTTACCTATTGTGTGGCAAACAAGCCGGAACCGGTTGGCCAGACTCTGCGGCCAGGCAGCACCTCGATGTGGGCCGGATTGCATTTCATCAATGGCTACAGCCCAGTCCGGCCCGCTGGTGTGGCCCGCGAATTCGCGACATCGATTCACGGCGAAATCAATCCTAAGGTTGGAAGTTATTTGCTCAATTCCCAGGCAGGCAAGGACGGCGAGCTGGCTCTGTTAGGCGTGGATGGAATTGTTGTTGCACGAGAATTAGATATCACGCCCCAGCCGAGCTCGGAATGGGAACAGATCGTTTCAACAGACGAAGGACGCATCTTTCACCGGCGCGGCGCGCCGTTGGCGCGCGTGCGCTCAGTCGCGTCAATCGATTCGCGGCCTAACGAGCAGTTTGTCGCCTCAACGATTTCGCAGATCGATGATTCGCGAAACCGAGTGGAACTTGATGTGGATGTGCCAAATGGCGATCGGTCTGCGTTACTGACTTTTTCGCGGCCGTATTTTCGCGGATATCAAGCGCGCCTGGGCGATCAAACGCTCGCGGTCACTTCCTATCGCGGATTATTTCCAGTGATAGAAATCCCGGCGGGCACTTATGGGCGACTCACGCTTGCCTATCGGCCAAATTGGCTGATCTGGGGACGCGCCGCCACCATCGCCTGCGCTTTAATCATTGCGCTGAGCCTTCTCGCAGCGATTTTTTCGAGATACGCTGAGCACAGGCTTACATAAGTACGTAAGAATGTTGAACTGTGAGAATTTGGTTCGATTTTATCCAATCGTGAAAAGGTCACTCGTCGCGCTTACCATATTTTTCTCAGCTCTCGCTGCGACGCTCGGAGATCTCAAGCCCAGCGATTCGAGCGCTCCAATCCTGCAATATTTCGCGCCTGTTCAAATTGCTCCCAGGCCAGGCCATGAGGATGCACCAAACCTCACATTTGATCAGCGAAAACCGTTGCTCACCATAACGTCTATCCGCCAATTATTCGTTAATCGCGATGGAAAGGGAGTCACAATCCTTCTGAACGAAAAAGACAGAAAGCATTACGCGGAGATGACGCGTCAATTCAAAGGTCGGCAACTGATATGTGTTGCTGCGGCTGATGTGATCAGCGTCGGCACGGTGACTTCTCCGACGGAAAACGGGATGATTGAGTTTAGTGATGCCCGCGATACCGGACACATTGCGAAATATCTTCGTCGCCGGTTTGGCACGTAGCGATGGGAATCCCGAAAGCAGTAGCCAAACCCTCTACAACTTTTTCGGATCCTCGAGCAGCTCGATCACGCGTTTGAGCAAGCGGCCTGCGCCGCCGCCGTCGATGCTGCGATGGTCGAAACTCAATGTGATCTGAGCTTCGGTTTTAGGAACGAATTCTTTCTTTTCTTCGTCCCACGACGGAACTTTTTTCCCGACGCCGAGACCGAGCACCAATGTCTGATCTGGCAGGGGGATCGGCGTGCCCCATTCCATTCCGAAGGTTCCGAAATTGGAAACCGTCGCGATGCCGCCGGCCTGCATGTCCGGAGAAATTCGCCGTTGTCGCGCTAGTTCGACGAGTTCCTTGTATTTGGTGGTGAGATCGGCAAGCGAAGTTTTATCTGCGGTACGAACGACCGGTACCATGATTCCGTCTTCCGCTTCAACCGCAATGCCGACGTCGAGCGAATTTGATTGCACTACACGGTTGCCGATCAGTTTCGCAGCTGCGCCCGGGTTTTCCGCGAGCGCGAGGGCGAGCGCGCGCAAAGCGTAAAGACCGGGGCCAGGCTTTGGGTCACGCGATTGCCGATCTTGCAACACTGGATCGAGATTCACAGACGAGCCAATGGTCGAAAGGGGGCGCGTCCAACTGCGCCGCATTGCGTCGGCCACGCCCGCGCGAATAGCGGAAGCTTCATGCGCTGTTTGCTTCTCGATCTTTTGCACGAAATTTTCGAGATCTCTAATGGTGACGCGATTACCTGCGCCGGTGCCCATGATTCCGGCCAAGTCCGCCGTTGTTAATTGCAATTCGGCCACGCGTGCGCGCACGCGCGGCGACATGAAGGTGGCGCCTTTTGTGATTGCAGGGACAGGTAGATCGCCAGCGCGCGCGCCTTCGCCGTCTCGCGCAGCAATTTTTTTCTCGTGTGCGGGAACAACTTCCTGATCAGCGCGTGCCGGAATTTCCTCAGCGACTTCGCGCTGCGGAGGAGGTGGCGCGTGTTTCGCAAATCGCGCAGCGTCTTGTTCGCTTGCTTCTACATAACCAAGCACTGTGCCAACTGGGTAGGTCTCCTTCAATTGCACAGTGATCTTGCCAATTTTGCCTTTACACGGCGTAGTCACGCCCATGACCGCTTTGTTCGTTTCGACATCGATAATTTCCTGATCATCCACGACCTCGTCGCCGGGTTTAACCTTGATATCAACGATCGTGGCTTCAGCGATCGATTCGCCCAACTGCGGCATGATGATCGGAACTTGCGCCATAGATTCTATTCTCGAAGCAGTTGTCTCGCCTTCGCGACAATATTTTTCGCATTCGGACGATGCGCGCTCCAAAGATTTGGGTGGTACGGAATGGGAGTGTCTTTTGCATTGAGACGTTGCGGCGCAGCGTCGAGCAGATGAAAGCCCTGGCTCGTGACGCGTGTGATGATTTCTGCGGTTGCGCCGCCCCAGGGAAATGACTCCCCAACGCAGAGTAAACGCCCCGTGCGCGCGACGGATGCCAGTACGGTATCGGTGTCGAGCGGTTTAACCGTGCGCAGATCGACAACTTCAATTTCGAAACCTTCACGCGCGAGTTCCGCCACCGCCGTGAGCGATTCCTGCACCATTGCGCTGTAGCTCACGATGGTGAGATCGCGTCCCTCTCGCACAATTCTCGCGCGACCGCTCGGCAAACCTTTGTCCGGCAATTTGTCGGCTTTGAGATGGTAATAGAGATATTTGTGTTCGCAGTAGATGACTGGGTCATCGATCGCTACGGATTCAATGAGCATGGTGTAAGCGTCTTCCACCGTCGCGGGCGTCATGACGATCAGTCCGGGATAATGCGCGTAAATCGATTCCATCGATTGACTGTGAAACGGCCCGCTGCCTTTTGTCCCACCGGAAGGCAAACGCACGGTGATCGGCACTGCCACGCCTGTTCGCCAGTAATGCGTGCCGGCGTGGTTTAAGATTTGGTTGAGTGCAATGCTGGAAAAATCCGCAAACTGCATTTCTACAATCGGCCGCATTCCCTGAATCGCGGCGCCAATCGCGGTGCCCAAGATCGCGTCTTCGCTAATCGGCGTGTTCAACACGCGCCCGGGAAATTCCTTCGCCAGACCCTTGGTTGCTTTAAATGCGCCACCGAAGTTCCCCCCGACGTCCTGGCCGTAGATGAAAACGCGCTGATCGTCGCGCAACAATTTTGCCTGCGCTTCCCTGATCGCTTCCAGATAAGTGATGCTCATTCGAAGGAATCGCTGAGATCGGGCATCGATAACGCGCACCAATCCTCTTTGTCGCCCTCGGGCGCGGGCTCTTTTTGCGCGGCGGCAATCGCCTCTTCTACCTGCGCGACCGCATCTTTGCGCCATTCGGCCAGCGTATCCGCGTCCAAAAGGTTAAGGTCGATAATCGTCTGCTCGGCCACTTTCAGGCAATCGCGCGCGAACGGCTGCTGCTTGACCTCCTCCGTCACGTAGCTTGCATCGTCGTGCTCGCCATGACCGGACAGGCGCAGCATGGAAGCGACGACCAACTGCGGCGGACGACCTGCGCGCGCGCGCTTCACCGCGCTACCGATCACGTCCAGACACGCGCCAAGATCTGTTCCGTCGAGACTGTAGCCCTCAAAGCCATAACCGATGGCGCGATCAACCAAATCGTGGCACGCAAACTCCCGATCATTTGAAGTGGAGTAAGCGTAATGATTGTTTGTGGCGACGACCACGAGCGGCACTTGTTCCACGGCGGCAATGTTCATTCCTTCGTGAAACGCACCGGTCTGCATCCCGCCTTCGCCGATGCAGGCAAGGCCGACGAAGTTTTTCTCGCCCTTAAAACGTTTCGCCAACAACGCGCCCACCGTGACCGAAATCATCGCGCCGAGATGGCTGATCATCGCGAGTTCATTCTTCCGCGGATGACCCCGATGAATGTTGCCGTCGCGCCCGCGCATCGGGCCGAGGCGCGAGCCGAGGTACGTGCGCGTGACGTCCAGTAGCGGTTCGCCAAAAGCAGATCGCCCCGCCTGGTCGCGAATCAACGGCGCAAAAATATCGCTCTTCTGCAAAAATAAGCCGCACGCGACGCTGACTGCCTCCTGGCCTTTGCCAATATAGACTCCGCCCGTGATCAATCCGCCGCGATAAAGGCTCACGAGCTTTTCTTCCAGCGTACGCGCCAGAAGCATCCACCGAAACGCTTCGAGAAAGCGCTCATGGGGCAGCGCTCCCTTTTTCTTTTTCGATTTTACGGTGCGCTGCGCCGTCTGAAGCATCGAGTAACTTTACCCAAAATCGACGATGGCGCGCAAAAGTTTTTTGCGGTGAATCGGTAACCCCGCGGGTTTGGGTAGCGCATGCGTCTCGCGTGCTGGTTTCGGCGTCGTGCCGAAACAATCTTTGCTTAAGACAACAACATGAGCCTTCGATTGATCGAACCGGAAGTTCGCGATGGCGAGGCACCATCGCCAGCACGCGGGACGCGTGCGCTACCCTATCGCATCGCCAAGGCGAGGCGACCTTGTCTCGGATTCTGCTCGCCTCCGTTCGATGGTAATTCGGCGGATATGTGCTGTGGCGCAGTTAATTTCATTCCGACCAGCTTGCTCACGCCGCGCTCCTCCATTGTTACGCCGTAAAGAACATCAGCTTTCGCAATGGTGCGTTTGTTGTGTGTAATGATGATGAATTGGCTCTGCTCTACGAAGCGCTCTAGCACGCGGATAAAACGGTTGATGTTGCCTTCGTCCATCGCCGCATCCACTTCGTCGAGAATGCAGAACGGGCTCGGGCGCACCATGTAAATCGAGAATAACAACGCCACTGCGACCATGGAGCGTTCCCCGCCGCTGAGCAGCGAGACACTTTGCAGCTGTTTGCCGGGAGGCTTGGCGCTGATTTCGATTCCGCAGTTGAGCGGGTCGTTCTCATCCAGCAACGACAGGTCCGCGCGCCCGCCGCCGAAGAGTTCCGTGAACATTTCCCGGAAGTTGATTCGCACCTGAGCAAAGGTCTCGCCAAACAACTTTCTGGTGGTGGAGTTGATCTGCGCAATCACATCGAGCAACTCGCGACGCGAATTTGTCAGATCGTTATTTTGCGCTTCGAGAAATTTGTATCGCTCTTCCAGTTCATCGTACTCCTGAACAGCATCGAGATTTACCGGCCCCATGTTGTCGAGCTGCGTGCGGAGATCGGTGATGAGTTTTTGGAGGTCTGCGTCCGCAAGGTTCGTGGCATCGGCATCCTGCCGATCCGTCGCGGGCTGGAAGCCCGCGCCACGTTTCAGTTGCGCGCGCAAAACTTTCTCCCACGCGGGCTGATCCACTGCAAACGCGCGAAGATCAATCTGGTAGCTGCGCGAAATATGCTCGGCGAGATTGTCGATCTTCATTTGCAATTGCGATTCGCGCACTTGCAACTGGGCACGGCGGTCCTGCAATTCGCCTAATGAATCACGCAAACGTCGCAATTCGATTTCGCAGTGGGAAATCGTGGAGAGTCGTTTAGCGCGTTGCTCGACGATTTTCGCCGCGTTCGCTTCTGCTTGCGCGCGTTGCGCCGTCTGACTCTTAATGAAGCTTTCAGATTCACGGGACTCCTCAGCTTGTGCAGTCAATTTCGCTTCGTACATCGCTATATCGGTTTTTCGAACAGCGATCAGCTCCAGCAATTCGGCCTCGCGTGCGCGCATTGATTCGTGTTGTGCGATGAAATTTTCATGACGCTGGTGCTCGGTCGCGACGGCCAGTCGCAGTCGGTTCATTTTTTCGGTCAACTCTTCTTCGCGCAGTGTGGTTTTTTTCTGTGCCGCTTCGAATGCAGCCAACCCTGTCTGCTCTTTTGCGAGCTGATCCCGTATCGTTTGCAGTTCCTGCTCCAGATGCGCGATCCGTTCGTCGGCTGTAGCCACCTGGTGCTCGAGCGCATTTTTGTCCGATCGCAAATTGTCGATCTTGCGTTCAGCCTCGCTTAATTCGCGCTGGAGCCGCGAAGCGATTTCGAGCGCCTCTTTCGCTCCGTCGCGTCTCGCGCAAAGCGATTCGCGCTCTTTTACCAGCGCGGTTTCTTCCTTTGCCAGATCGGCAATTTGCGCTTTGCGCTCCAGCAATGATGGCGCGCGCACTTCGCTACTGCCGCCAAAGACGATTCCTTCAGAAGAAATAAATTCGCCGGCGAGCGTGGCCATCGCCAACGTAGGCTCGCGCTTCTTGCACTCGAGCGCCTGTTGTAAATCCGAGAAAATGGCCACGTCGCCGAGCAATTGTCCGACGAGTGGTTCGAGCGACGAGGGCGCAACGAGTTTGTCCGTAGCCCAGGCGAGCGCGCCCTCCGGCAGACTTTGCCGCGCTGGTTTTTGCGTCGAGCCTGTCAACTGTGAAATGACTAGCGCAGCCTGGCCAAGTTTCTTTTTTCTTAGTCGCGCGATGATTTCGGAAACAAGGCCCGCGTCTTTTAAAATGACGGCGTGGAGATTTCGCCCCAGCGCAGCTTCGATCGCCGGAACGAACTTCGGATCGACATCCAGATGGGCTACGAGTGAACCGGCAATCACCTCACGAAATTTTTCGGGATCGTCCAGACCTTTGAGGACAGCTTGCGAACCTTCAGCCAAGCCTTCGCCCTCTTCATTGAGCTGACGCAAAACGTCCAGACGCGATCGTTTCTCCGTCAGCGCCCGCTCAACCGCAGCAAGATCCTGTTCCGCTTCGCAGAGCAGTCTTTCTTTTTCCCGCAAGCTCGCCTCGACATCGATCGCGTCGCGTCGGCTCGTTTTGCCTGAGACGGCAATGTGCCTGGCGAGTTTTTCGCTCGCTGTGCTTAGCGTTCGAATCTGGTTGGCGAGCTGTTCACTTTGAGCGTGTGCCAATTCCCGGCGCGTTTTGGTTCCCGAGAGTTCCTCTTCGAACGTCGCGACGCGGCTTTCGGATTTGGTCAGCGCGAGTTGCAACTCCTGCAACTGCATCCCGCTCTCGGCTCGATTTTTCTGGATTTGTCCGGCCGAGCTGCCGAGCTCGGTCAGCTCGGCTTCTTTTTCTTCCAAGTGCCGCTCCATTTCTGCGATCGCGTTATTGGTTTGCTCGACCTCAGCGGCGTGCTGTTTGCATTTTTTTCCCGCGTCGCCGATGTCGCGCTGCGCGCGTTCGACCAACTCGGCGAATTCTTCCGCACGCTGCCGATTGAATTCAATCCGGCTGCGGTGCGCGGCGATTTCGCTTTCCAGTCGCTGCACCTCTGCTCGTGAGTTGGCGATCTCGATGTCTATCTTGTCGAGCGCGCGGCGTTCTTCGGTTAGCGCATTCTCGCTGTTGTCGATTTTCTCACGCGCGGCGTGTTCGGATTCGTTCAGACGCTCAAGTTCTTCGCGGCAAGCGGCGAGCTCGCTCTCGAGCGAATCAAGTTGTTTGCGGGCCTGATGAGTTTCCAGCACGCGCAGGTCCGCGTGCAGCGCCTGGTATCGCCGCGCTTTGCCTGCCTGTCGCTGCAATGAACCAATTTGACGTTTCACCTCTTTAATAACGTCACCAATGCGCAGAAGATTTGCCTCGGTCGCTTCCAGCTTGCGCAGCGCCTCGCGTTTTTGCGCCTTGTATTTGGTAATTCCGGCCGCTTCCTCGAACACTGCGCGGCGATCTTCCGGACGTGAACTCAGGATCATATCGATCTTGCCTTGCTCCATCATGGAGTAAGCGGCCCGTGCGATGCCGGTGTCGGCGAAGAGATTTTGAATGTCACGAAGACGGCATGGCGTTTTGTTCAGGAGGTATTCAGAGTTGCCATCGCGATACACACGACGTGTAGCGCGTACGTCGTGCCATTCGATCCCCAGTTCTTCGGCACAATCGGTGAACGTGAGTGATACCTCGGCAACACCGACGGGTTTGCGGGTCTCGGCGCCGTTAAAGATCACGTCCGCCATTTCGTCGCCACGGAGCGACTTGGCAGATTGTTCTCCGAGCGCCCAGCGGACGGCGTCGAGGACGTTGGATTTTCCACAACCGTTCGGCCCGACGATTGCGGTGGTGCCTTCGTGAAAATTGAAGATGGTTTTATCGGCGAATGACTTAAAGCCGAGTAGCTCGAGTGATTGTAAATGCATTTTGGGCCACACCCCGGGCTTCGGCAGCGTCAATACAGCAGCCTTAGCGGGGTTACAAGCGGAAAATCATACAATTTGAAGTGGTTCCAGATGGGCGTGGCCACAGGATATTGTGTTTCCCTACAAGGTCGCTCAAAATGATGCGCCGCTTTCCCTCTCCACTTGGCAAGGGGAGAGAATGAAGGTGAGGAGTTAGGAAGAGTTACTGGCGGCTTAAACCTGACCCTCTCCCTCGGCCGAGCTAGGGAGAGGCGTCCCTCCGCGCATTCCATGCTACGATTCCCCGTCATTCTGAAAAGTACTCCCCTGGCGCGAGAAGATTAACCCGCATTCTTGCTTTGGACAATTCATTCACTCAGGATGCGCCAATGGCAGATGAATCGCCGGCATGGATACAGCAGGAAGAGCGCATCGATCATCAGTTGGTCCGCGGCATTGGGGTTCCGGCTCTCACGGCGAATATTGTCAGCTCGACAATAGGTGCGGGAATTTTCGTGATCCCGGCGACGGTTGCGAAAGGATTAGGCTCGGCTGCGCCGCTCGCATTTGTTTGTTGTGCGATTGCGATGGTCTTGTTCGTTACTTGTTTCGCGATTGCCGGCAGCAGGGTGTCATTGACGGGCGGCTTGTACGCGTATGTCGAAGTAGCGTTCGGTCGTTATGTCGGATTTCTCGCCGGCATGCTTTATTTTTTAACAGCGATCGGCGCGGTTGCCGGCGTCGTGAACGTGTTGGCAAACTCGGTCGCGCTAGTGGTCCCGCTCCTCGGTGGTCCGATAATGCGCATAGTCGTGATGTTCGCCGTTTACGCGTCGCTCGTGTTGATCAACATCCGCGGGGTGCGCCAAGGTGCGGGTGCGGTGACCGTGATCACAGTCGCAAAGCTCCTGCCGCTGTTGCTGTTCATTGGCGTCGGAATATTCTTCATTCACCCGACTAATCTTGCCTGGAGCAGTTGGCCCGGCAGCAAGTCGTTAGGCGACGCTGTTATCTTGTTGATTTTCGCCTTTGTCGGAATCGAGGTGGCCCTGATTCCGAGCGGTGAAGTGAAGAATCCGGCGCGAACCGTTCCACGGTCGGCTTATCTCGCTCTCGTCGTCACGACGATCATCTACCTCATGATCCAACTCGTCGCGCAGGGAACGCTCGGCGGCGAGCTTGCGAAATATCCTGACGCGCCACTCGCCGAATCGGCGGCAAAATTCCTCGGCAACTTAGGCCGCACGATTCTTTTGGCTGGAGCCAGCATCTCGGCATTTGGATTTGTGACGAGCGATATCCTGAGTTCACCGCGAATGATCTTTGCCTTCGGCCGAGACGGCGCGTTGCCGCAATTTTTCGCGCACGTTCACCCGCGCTATCGCTCACCGGACGTGGCAATCATTACTTATGCGACGCTAGCCTTTGCGCTGTCACTTAGCGGCACGTTTGAACAACTGGCGGTGCTTTCGAACGTCGCCGTGTTGTTGATGTACCTGCTTTGCTGTGCTGCCTGCTGGATTCTGGTGCAACGCGATGTCCGCTCGGATGGTGAGCCTTTCAGTTTCCCAGGCATGAAAATTGTGCCCGCGCTGGCGATCGTCGGTATATTTCGTGCGCAAGTTCGTTGCGCGTCCCGAGCGGGCAAACGTGTGAGTATTGTCGTTGTAGGGCAAGCGCTCCGCTTGCCAGCTTTGCGCCCGGCAGGCGAAGCGCCCCCCTACAGTTGGTTCGTGCGGGTTGATTGGTGGACGCTTGCGGCAATCCGGGTTTACTCTTGTGGCCATGCGCGACAATTACCTCGAAGAGTTTTATTCGTTTCTGCGTTTCCCAAGCGTTTCGACTGATGACCAATACAAAGAAAAGCTGAAGCAATGTGCGGATTGGCTCGTGAACAAGCTCACAAGTATCGGGCTTGAGACACAGCTCGTTCCCACCAACGGGCATCCAATCGTCTGGGCGCGCAATAAACATCAGCCCGGACGCCGGACAGTTCTGATCTACGGGCATTACGATGTGCAGCCGCCCGATCCACTGGAACTATGGGATTCGCCGCCGTTCGAGCCCGTTTTGAAAAACGGTTACGTCTTTGCTCGCGGCGCTACCGACAACAAGGGCCAGATCCTCTCGCACATCCTCGGTATCCAGGAGACGATCGAACAAAGCGGCGGCCTGCCGGTGAACCTGCAT
>Ga0209474_10003371_pt1 | contig 14049 bp, 14 predicted proteins | sample GraSoiAngelo_145_FD_185902 | JGI IMG/M metagenome (GOLD analysis project Ga0209474, IMG submission 185902) | Grasslands soil microbial communities from the Angelo Coastal Reserve, California, USA - 14_1009_05_20cm (SPAdes) (version 2) | ecosystem: Environmental > Terrestrial > Soil > Grasslands...
GATCGGGCAGCTCTCGCCATCGAGCCTGAACCACCTGCGCGCGTACTGCCATCGGCTGTACGCGCTCGCATCGATGCGTTCCGTGGGCTGGTGGATGGGCCCGAACCCCGTGAACCGGCTCGAGGTACCGAAGTTCAAGGAGCCGAAGCGCAGGCGACCGACGGTCGCGGCGGAAGACGTACCGTGCGTCCTGGCCGCGCTCTCGCCCGCGTGGCGCCCGTTGTTCGCGACGGCGTTCTTCCTCGGCCTGCGACGCGGCGAACTGCTGGCTCTCCAGAAAGAAGATGTCGACCTGCGCGACTGGACCATCACCGTGCGGCGCTCGAACGGCGCCAACGTCACGAAGGGCGGCGACCGCGGCGACGACGGCACGGTGCCGATCCCTGAGCCCCTCCGCCCCTACCTCGACGCGGCCATCCAGCTCTCGCCCTCGAAGTGGGTCTTCCCCGCAGCGGACGGAACACAGCGAGCGCCGGACACGAACCTCAAGGCCGTTCTCCAGCGCGCCCTCGGCCGCGCAGCCATCGTCGACGGCTACGAGCACCGCTGCCGCAAGCCAGGCTGCGGCCACGTCGATCTCGCCAGCGACGACAGGAAACCGCCGCTGCCCGAAGGACAACCGCGCGCTCTGGGTCCGGCCGCTTCCGAAGAAAGGGATCGTCTTCCACTCGCTGCGGCACACGACTGCGACGCTCCTCGCCCGGGCGAAGGTGCACCCTTCGGTCGCGCAGAAGATCCTCCGGCACGCGAATATCGAGACGACGCTCGCCATCTACACGCACCTCGACGGCATCGAGGACATGCGTGCCGCGGTGGCGAAGCTGGACTTCGGCCCGCTCGAAGAGCGCGCGCCTGCGCCCATCGTGCCGTTGAGAAAAACCGCGACCTTTGCTACCAATTTGCTACCGGCCGCCCGAATCCCAAAAGGTGAGGCCCCTGACCGAGCCGGCAAAGCCAGCAAGATCAGGGGCCTCGATTGGTCGGGGCGACTGGATTTGAACCAGCGACCACTTGCACCCCAAGCAAGTGCGCTACCAGGCTGCGCTACGCCCCGGCACGGGTCCAGCGGGGGCAGCGTCGTAACATCGGCCCCTGGAGCCGTCAATCGCGGGCTTCAGGCGCTCTTGTTCAAAGCGTTCTTCAACACCTGCGAGGGCCGGAACGTCAGGACGCGGCGGGCGGAGATCTCGATCTCCTGTCCGGTCTGCGGGTTGCGGCCGACGCGAGACTTCTTTTCGCGCACCACGAAGTTCCCGAACCCGGAAAGCTTGATCTTTTCGCCTCGTTCCAGCGTGTCCTTCAGCGTGTCGAAAACCATCTCGACGATCTCGGCGGATTCCTTTTTGGAGAACCCGACTTTGCTGCAAACGCTGTCGATGACGTCAGCCTTGGTCATCCCGAAACAGTACACGGACACAGCCAACTCGGTCAAACCCCGAAGGAAATAGCCCTCCCCCGCCTGCCTGACGCGATGCGTCTAAACCCGCCAGCCGTGGCGCCGTCCTACCCAGGCCTGCACAATGGCGCCATGGGCTCACTGCGCATGCCTGCTGCCGCCGAAGCGCTTCCCGGCCGGGACGAGTCGATGCGGGTTCCCGTGCGGCACCTCGTCCTCGGCACTCCGCTGTTGCCGCCGTTTCCTGAGGGCTCCGAACGGGCGCTCTTCAGCATGGGGTGCTTCTGGGGCGCGGAGCGCAAGTTCTGGAACCTGGACGGCGTGTACACGACGGCGGTCGGCTACGCGGGCGGATACACGAAAAATCCTACCTACCGGGAGGTGTGTTCCGGCAGCACCGGGCATGCGGAGGTGGTGTTCGTCGTCTACGACCCGAAGCGCGTGAGCTACGCCGACCTGCTGCGCACGTTCTGGGAAAGCCACGATCCCACCCAGGGAATGCGGCAGGGCAACGACGTCGGCACGCAATATCGCTCCGCTATCTACGCGACCACCAAGGGGCAGCGAGAAGCGGCGGAGGCTTCGCGCGAGCAGTACCAGGCTGCTCTGACGAAAGCGGCACAAGGGCGGATCACGACCGAGATCGCCGACGAGCCGGCGTTCTATTACGCCGAGGACTACCACCAGCAGTACCTGGCGAGGAACCCGGGTGGGTACTGTGGCCTCGGTGGCACCGGCGTGTCGTGTCCGGCGGGCGTTTCGCGCTGAAAGCCCTGCTACCCTGCGTCCGATGCTGCAGTTCTGGTTCGACTTCGGTTCCACCTACAGCTACATCGCGGCACTTCGTGTCGAGGATCAGTGCGCCCGGGCGGGGCTGGAGGTGGAGTACAGGCCATTTCTGCTCGGTCCGATCTTCACCGAGCTGCTCGGCATCAAGGATTCCCCTTTCAACGCCCAGCCAGTGCGCGGCAGGTACATGTGGCGCGATCTGGAACGCCTCTGCGAGAAGTACGCGCTTCCCTGGCGGCGGCCGGCCGTGTTCCCGCGCAACGGCCTGCTGGCCGCTCGCGTCGCTTGCTGCGCCGCCGCATCGATCGGTCCGCTGACGCGCGCGATCTTTCACGCCAACTTCGTCGAGGATCGCGACATCGGGGATCCGGACGTCCTGCGCGAGGTGGTCGATTCCATCGGCGGCGACGGCGCGCGACTCGTCGAGCTGGCGCGGACGCCGGCTATCAAGGCGCACCTTCGCGCCCAGACCGCGGAGGCGCAGCGTCTGGGAATTTTCGGTGCTCCCGATTTCGTGGTGAACGGCGAGCTCTTCTTCGGACAGGATCGGCTGGAAGATGCGATCGCCTGGGCGAAGCGGCCTTAGGCGCGGATCTCCGCCCCCACCCTCGCCTTCAACCGGTCGCGGATCGCGACGCAGAGCGCGTCCGCTTCGGAGTCCGTCAGCGTCCGGTCGAGAGCGCGCAGCGAGAGCCCGAAGGCGACGCTCTTGCGACCTTCCGGCACGGGCGGCCCCCGATAGACATCGAAGAGCGTCACCCGCTCGAGGAGCTTGCGCTCGTCCGCGGCGTGGATCTCCTCGAGCAGCTTTTCCGCCAGCACGGCGGTATCCACCACGAATGCCAGATCGCGCGCCACTGCCGGAAAGCGCGGCACCTCGCGAAGCTGCTTCAGCGCGACTGAGTGGTCGAGCAACGCCTCCCAATCCAGCTCGGCGACATATGTTTCGGCGGGCACCTCGAAGTGCGCCGCCGCCGCGGGATGAACCTGCCCGAGATGTCCCGCGGGCTGACCCGCGACCACCAGCTGCGAGGCGCTCGCTGGATGGAGCGCGGCATGCGGTCCGGGCCGGAACCGCGGATCGGAAATCCCCATCGCCTCCAGGACGTCCTCGACGCTGCCCTTGAGATCGTAGTAGTCCGCCGCGTCGCCGCCGCCGGTCCAGCTCTTCGCTCGCCGGGCGCCGGTCAGGACGAGCCCCAGGCGCCGCGGCTCGTGCACCGGCCAGGCCAGCTCGCCGGAGGGATGGCGCGGGTGCGGCTCAGCGAGATAAACGCGGCCAAGCTCGTACAACTTCACGTCGCGCACGCCGCGAGCGAGATTGTGTCCGACGTTGCGGAGCACGCCGGCGAGAAGCGTAGTGCGCATCGCGCCCTGCTCCGAGGTCAGCGGATTCGCGACGCGTACCGGCTTCTGCGGCGACACCACCGCCAGATCCTTCTCGGCCACGAAGCTGTAGTTCACCGCCTCGTCGAACCCGTGAGCGGAGAGCGCGGTGCGCGCCTGGGCCGTGACCCGCCTCTGCGGGGAAATGGTCGCGGTCTCGCCCACGCCGGCGGGGTGGAGCTTGACCGGGATGGTGTCGTAACCGCGCAGCCGGGCGATCTCCTCGATGCAATCGATCTCGCGCGTCAGGTCCCGCCGCCAGGACGGGACGCTCCAACGCCCGTCACCCACCGGCACGAGTCCCAGGGCGCGCAGCCAGCGATCGACCTCCGCCTCCCCGACCGCGACCCCGAGCACCGCCGAGACGCGCCCCGACCGCACCATCACCTTCACCGGCTCGCGGGGCGCCGGGTACACGTCGATCGCACCGGGCAAGAGGCGGCCTCCGGCGAGCTGAACGATCAGGTCCGCGCAGCGATTCGCCGCCCGCTCGGCGCCGCGCTCGTCCATTCCCCGCTCGAAGCGGTGCGAGGCCTCGGTGCGCAGCCCGTACCGCCGGGAGGTGCGGCGGACTCCCGCCGGGTCGAACATCGCGCTCTCCAGCAGGATCCGCGTAGTCCGATCGCCGACCTCGCTGGTGAGGCCCCCCATCACCCCGGCGAGCGCCACCGGCTTCTCGCCGTCGGCGATGACCAGATCGTCGGCGCTGAGCTTGCGCTCCTTCCCGTCGAGCGTGGTCATCGGCTCGCCTTCGCGCGCCCGGCGGACCAGGATCCGGCGGCCGGCGAGCTTGTCGAGGTCGAAGCCGTGCAGCGGCTGTCCCAGCTCGAAGAGGGCGAGGTTGGTCGCGTCGACGACATTGCCGATCGGACGCACCCCGCAGGCGCGCAATCGCTCCTGCACGTGCAGCGGAGAGGGACCGATGTGGACACCCTCGATCACGCGCGCGACATAGCGCGGGCATCGCTGAACGTCCTCGATGTCCACCCGCGCCGGCAGCTCGCCCTTCCCCGCGGGCCTGGCCTCGGGAATGCGCACGGGGACTGCGGTGATCGCGGAAAGCTCGCGCGCGATGCCCAGGTGCGAAAGCGCATCCGGACGGTTGGGCGTGACGTTGACCTCCAGGATCGTATCGGGAAGTCCGAGCACTTTGTCGAGCGGCGTTCCGACGGGCACGTCCGGCGGGAGGATCATGAGCCCGGAGTGATCGTCCGAAAGCCCGAGCTCCCGCGGCGAGCAGAGCATCCCGTCGCTCTCCACCCCGCGCACCTTCGCGCGGCGGATCTCGGTTCCGTCGGGGAGCTTGGCGCCCGCGCGCGCCATCGGCACGATGTCCCCCGCCGCGTAGCTCGGCGCTCCGCACACCACCTGGTGTGTGCCCGCGCCGTCGTCCACCTGGCAGACGCTCAGATGATCGCTGCCGGAGATCGGCGTGCGCAGGATGACCCGGGCGGCGACGACGCCGGCGCCGATGGCGCGCTTCTCGGTTCCTTCCACCTCCAGACCGATGGAGGTGAGCTTGCGCGCGATCTCGTCGTCGGAGAGCGTGACCGGGCACAGCTCGCGCAGCCATCTCACCGAGATCTTCATAACTGCTCCAGGAACCGGACGTCGTTTTCGAAGAGCGTGCGCAGATCGTCGAGGTTGTGGCGCAGCATCGCCAGACGATCGATGCCGACGCCGAATGCGTAGCCGGTGATCCGCTCCGGATCGTAGCCGACGCCCGCGAGGACGTCGGGATTCACCATCCCCGCTCCGAGCACCTCGAGCCAGCCGCTCCCCTTGCACAGCTTGCAGCCCCTTCCGCCACAGAGCGGGTGCGAGATGTCGACCTCCGCGGACGGCTCGGTGAACGGGAAGTAGCTCGGTCGAAGCCGGGTCTGGATGGTGGGCCCGAAGAACGCTTTGGCGAAAGCGTCGAGCGTCCCCCGCATGTGCGCCATGGAGATGCCCTCCTCCACGTGCAGGCACTCGACCTGGTGGAACATGGGCGTGTGCGTCGGGTCGGAGTCGGAGCGGTAGACCTTCCCTGGGCAGATGATGCGGACCGGGGGCTGTTGCGCGAGCATCGCCCGCACTTGCACCGGGCTCGTGTGCGTGCGCAGCAGCAGCTGCTGCAAGGCGCCCTTCGTCGGTGGAGAGCCGGGCGGCGCAGGCGGCTGCGAGTCCGGGTCGAGAAAGAACGTGTCCTGCATGTCCCGGGCGGGGTGGTCCGGAGGAAAGCCGAGCATCTGGAAATTGTAGAGGTCCCATTCGATCTCGGGCCCGTCGGCAACGTGAAAACCCAGCCGGGCGAAGATCTCGACGATGTCGTCCATCGCCTGGCTCACCGGGTGCCGGTGGCCGCGGCGGCGCGTACGGCCGGGCAGCGTGACGTCGAGCTTCTCGCGCTTGAGCTCTTTGTCCAGCTCCCGCAGGCCAATGTTCCGGCGGGCCTCCTCGAGCAAGGTTTCGAATTGCGCAATGCCGTCGGTGACCAGCTTCCCCAGGCGAGGCCGCTCGGCGGCGGGAACGGAGCCGAGCGACTTGCGCAGCCCGGAGAGAGAGCCGCTCTTCCCCAGGTACTTGACCCGCGCCGCCTCGATCTGCTGCTCGTCGCGGGCGCCCGAAAGCTCCTGCCGTGCCTCGGCGAGCAATGCATCGATCCGCTCGATCACCTCAACACTCCTTCAGAAACGACGAAAGCCGCGCCGGTTCCCCGACGCGGCCTCGTTGCGAACTGCCTCGAGGGCCTACGCCGCGGCGCGCTTGACGATCGCGGCAAACGCCTGCGGGTCGATGACCGCGATGTCCGCGAGCACCTTGCGGTCCAGCGCGATCTTCGCCTTCTTCAGGCCGGCGATGAAGCGCGAGTAGGAGACGCCGTTCAGGCGCGCAGCCGCGTTGATGCGGGCGATCCACAGCGAGCGGAAGTCCCGGCGCCGCATCCGGCGGCCGCGGGAGGACTGCATCATCGCGCGCTCGACCGCCTCGACGGCCCGCTTGTACGTGCCATGACGCCGGCCGCGGAAGCCCTTCGCGAGCTTCAGGACGCGATTTCTCCGGCGACGTGCCTTGAATCCACGCTTGACGCGCATTGCTTCTCTCCTCGTCCACCACCGGGGACTTCCCGGAGGCCCGCCGCGGGCGATGTCCGTGCGGCGCGTGTGGGTCCTGCTCCGACCTACTTGGGCAGCCCGTAGGGCAGCGCCTTCTTGAGGTGTCTCTCGTCCCGCCGCTGCAGGATGAGCGTATTGCCCAGCCGGTTCTTCCGCTTGCGGTTCTTGCCCAGGGACAGGTTGTGCCGGCGGCCCGCCTTGCCGGCCTTGATCTTGCCCGTCGCGGTCATGCGAAAGCGCTTGGCGGCGCTCCGCTTCGTCTTCAACTTCGGCATCTTGCGAGTCCTTCCGGGTGTGCTGCGAAGGAGCGGCGCGTTGTACACGCGCCGTCCTGAGGCGTCAAGCCTTCGGCGCCTCCGCCCGGGGGACGGCCACGCTGGCGGGCTGCCCCACCGCAGCGGCCGGGCTGGCGCCGGGCTGCCCGGACGGCGGCCGGGGTTGCGGCGGTCGGGGGACAGGGGCGGGTTGGGCGCTGGGGGCAGCCTTCGCGCGCTGCGACTGCAGCCAGCGCGGATTGGGCGAGCGGCCTTCGAGCCTGGGTGCCTGCTCGACGATGGCGATGTCCTTCAGATCCTGCGCGATGCGGCTGAGGATCGCCTGACCGATCTCGCGATGGGTGATCTCGCGCCCACGGAACATCACGGTGCAGCGCGCCTTGTTGCCCTCTTCGAGAAATTCGCGGATCGCCTTCGTCTTGAACCCGTAATCGTGCTCTTCGGTCTTGGGACGGAACTTCACTTCCTTGAGCTTGACCACCGTCTGCTTCTTCTTCGCCTCGCTCGCCTTCTTCTTCGCTTCGTACTTGAACTTGCCGTAGTCCATGATCTTGCAGACCGGCGGCTTCGCCATCGGCGAGACCTCGACCAGGTCGAGGCCATATTCAACTGCTTTGGCGAGGGCTACTTCGAGGGGCAGGACACCGAGCTGCTCTCCCTCTGGACCGATGACTCGAAGCTCACGGGCGCGGATTCGGCGGTTCGTACGTGCGTCGCGGATGGCAGACTCCCTGGTTTTTGGACCTCAGAAATGATTCCGGCGGGACCCCGCGCGATTCAAGGGGCTCCGCCAGCTTGAACCTGGTGTGATGTAGCGAAAAATCCCCAAATAGCGTGCGAATGGTAGCCGCTGTATGCGGCGTGTCAAGCCGCCGGTTCTACTCGGTGGCGGCGAGCGCACGCACCAGCGCGTAGGTCATTTCGATGGCCGGCCGGAGCGCTCCGACGGGAATCCGCTCGTCCGCTCCGTGTGCGCGGCTAGAGTCTTCATCCGTGAGCGCCATCCCGGTGAAGCCGTACGCCAGGATCCCCGCAGCGCGGAGCTGGCGGGAATCGGTCACGAAATTGCTCATGTAGGGTACGACCGGAATTCCGGGGAAGAATCGATGCGTGACGGCCTCCAGCGCCGCGGGCCCCTCGCCGTCGATCGGCACCGGGGGCGAGCCGCCGAAGCTCTCCTCGGCGACGATCTCCACGGCGGAATCGCCGACTACTTCCTGCAGACGGCGGCGTGTTCCTTCGACCGTTTCGTCAGGCAAGATGCGGCAATTCACGTTGGCCTTGGCCTCGGCGGGGAGGACGTTGGCTCCCGTTCCTCCAGCCAGCTGCGTCGCCACGCAGGTAGTCCTGAGCAGCGAGGCAATCCCGGGGTTTTCATCGAGCGCAATCAGGGCGTTCCGAGGGAGGTCGCCCCGGGCAGAGGCAAGCGCCCGCATCGCCGCTCCGATGGCAGGCTTCTCGCTGTCGGCGGTGGCGAGGAAGAACGCGCGCGTGACCGGCAGGAACCGCGGCGGGAACCGGTGCTCGGCGAGCCGCCGCAACGCCGCGGCGAGCTTGTAGATGGCGTTGTCGGGGACCGGCCGTGAGGAATGACCGCTCTGTCCACGCGCTCGGACGGTGAAGTCCTGGTAGATCTTCTCCGCGACGTGGAGCGCGGCCAACTTGCCCTTGCCTTTGGCGTCGATCTCCACGCCCCCACCCTCGTTGAAAGCCAGCGCGGCATCGTTCAGGACTTCGGGATGGTGCTGCAGTTGCCAGCGGATGCCTTCTCCACCCCGCTCCTCGTCGCCGGTCCAGGCGAGGATGACGTCGCGGCGCAGCGGCACCTTGAGCTCCTGGAGGAGCAGGACGACCTCGAGATCCAGGGCGGCATCGGAGAGATCATCCGTCGTTCCCCGGCCGACCAGATACCCGTCCTTTTCCGTCAATCGGTGCGGCGGACTCGACCAGGATTGGCCAGCGGTGGGCACGACGTCGGTGTGGGCGAGCAGCAGCAGAGGTCTTGCAGACCCGTTGCCCTTGATGCGGGCGACGAGGTTCTCCCGGCCGGGAGCGAACTCGAATCGCTGGTACGGGATCCCTGCGGCCTGCAAGCGGGCAGCGCCGAGCGCCGCGGCCCGGGCCTCGTTTCCCGGTGGGTTTTCCGTGTCCGCCGCGACCAGTTGCTCGAGGAGCGCGCGCACGCGCATCGCGGATGCATCGAAATCCGGCGTGGCGACAGGAGGTGATCCGGCCGCCGGCCGATGCGCATGCGGCGCCTCCGACTCGCGCGCTGGTACGCGGCCCGTCGAGCAGCCTGCCAGAACCACTCCGACGAGAGCACCCGAAAGCGCGGACCGGGCTGCGCAGATGCGATGAAGCGTCATGTTCCGTGCTGAGTACGGCGATGCCGCCTCCAACACAAGCTTCGCGGCGAACAACCCAGCCCGCATTTGCCGGCCTGCGTAGGAGCGATGCTTCGCGCTGTTGCAGGATGCCGGCGGCGTCCCGTCGCACGCCCGCCGCGCGGTGGCCCCGGCGCTGCCGTACCTCGCCCGCCCGTCCACCCCCCCGTCGGCACTCCGACCCACGACGGTGCGCATGTTGCCGGCAACGACGCGACGACAAAGGTTATTGGAAGCAGGCACTGCGGATGAAACTTTCCGCGGTTGCAGGCGCTGCGGGCGAACGCGTCTGCAGCTCCACGCGGGTGAACGCGAGGGGAGCCGCCGGCCAGGCCATGACCGGCGGCTCCGTCGCATTTGCTCTTCATCGGAGGTCGAACATGACGCGATTCGTGAAGCGCATTGCGATCCCACTCGCGGTCGTTGGGCTGTTGTTCGCGCCCGTAGCAGTTCGCGCCGACAACAAGCACAGCCCGTTCTCAGGCATCCCGGTCAGCAACAAGGACGGGACGTTCACGGGCACGATCGACATCGTCGGATTCGTCACCGACGGGACGAGCGGGATCAAGGCGATCGGCTTGGTGAACGGAACGTTGCGGCAGGGAGGCGCGGTCCAGCAAGTCGCGAATGCCGTCGTGGAGACCCCGGTTACCAACATCGTTCCGAGTACGACGGGATTCGGTGGCAGGGCGCTCTCCTCATCGGCACCCACCGCGCAGCAAGCTGCCGGGAGCTGTCAGATCTTGCATCTCGATCTTGGCCCCATCCATCTCGACCTGCTAGGGCTGGTCGTCGATCTCAACGACCTGCATCTCGACGTCGCCGCACAGCCCGGCTCGGGCAACCTGCTCGGCAACCTGCTCGCGCGGTCACGAATCTCTTGAACGGTGTGAACCTCGGCACGGCGATCACGAACTTGCTCAACGCCGTGACGACTCTGCTCAACAACCTCCTCGCGGCGCTATAGCGCGGCGGCAGGGGCGGTCCTCGCCGCCCCTGCCGGTCGCATGGTGACCCCTAGAAGGGAACAGCCGCTTCCGACGAGAGCTGTGCGGCGAACGCGTCAAGGCCGTGAAAGCCCAGATCCGCTTCCTTCCCCTCGCCGTGCTTGCGCGGCGAGACGCCCTTGCCCTCCACCTCTTTGTCCCCGACCACCAGCGTGTACGGGATCTTCATCAGCTGTGCGTCGCGGATCTTCGCGCCCAGCTTCTCCGAGCTCTCGTCGAGCTCGACGCGCAGGCCCCGTGACTGGAGCTGCGAGAACGCCTCGCGCGCCCAATCCATGTGGCGATCGGCCACCGTGATGAGCCGGGCCTGGATCGGGGCGAGCCAGACCGGGAAATTGCCGGCGAAGTGCTCGATGAGGATGGCGATGAAGCGCTCGAAGCTCCCGTAGATCGCCCGGTGGATGACGACCGGCCGATGCTCCTTGTTGTCCTCTCCTACGTAGCCGAGCTCGAAGCGCTCGGGCGCGTTGTAATCGAGCTGGATGGTCCCCAGCTGCCACTCGCGGCCGATGCTGTCCTTTACGGTGAAGTCGAGCTTCGGCCCGTAGAAGGCCCCATCGCCCGGGTTCTCGACCCAGTCGACGCCCGTCTGCTGGATGGCGGCGCGCAATCCGGCTTCCGCGCGATCCCACATCTCGTCGGTGCCGATGCGCTGCGGCGGCCGGGTACCGAACTTGGCGCGGAAGCCCAGGCCGAGCGCGTCGTACACTTTCTTGATCAGCTCGGTGAGCCGCTTCACTTCGTCGGCGATCTGCGACTCCATCAGGATTACGTGCGCGTCGTCCTGCTGGAACTGGCGCACGCGGGTGAGGCCGGAGAGCACGCCGGTGGCCTCGTTCCGGTGCAGCACGTCCTGCGTGTGGTACCGGATCGGCAGCTCCCGGTAGCTGTGCTTCTTCATCTGGTAGAAGAGGTAATGCGAAGGGCAGTTCATCGGCTTGAGCGAGAAGCTCGCGCGCTCCTCGATATCCTTCTCCTTCGACTCCGGGTCGAGCACCAGGAACATGTTCTCGCGGTACTTGCCCCAGTGGCCGCTCCGCTCCCAGAGCATCTTGTTGAACATCAGCGGCGTCTTGATCTCCTGGTACCCGTTGCGCAGGCACAGGCCCCGCATCGCGTTCGACAGGGCGTGGAAGAGGAGCGTTCCCCGGTGCGTCCAGAAGACCGCTCCCGGCGCGGACGGATGGAAGGCGAAGAGGTCCAGCTCCTTGCCCAGCTTGCGGTGGTCGCGCTTGCGCGCCTCCTCCTGCTGCTTGAGCCAGGCATCGAGGTCCTTCTTGTCGAAGAAAGCCGTGCCGTAGATACGCTGGAGCTGCGGGTTGCGATGATCTCCGCGCCAGTACGCGCCCGCCACGTTGAGCAGCTTGATCACCCCGATCCTGCCCGTCGAAGGCGCGTGCGGCCCGAGGCAGAAGTCCACCCAGTCGCCGTGCGAGTACAGAGTCAGCGTCTTCGCCCCCTTGCTGAAGATGTCCTCGACGATCTCCTTCTTGAACGTCTCGCCCAGCCTGTCGAAGAGCTGCAGCGCCTCCTCGCGAGAGACCTCGTTGCGCACGAAGGGAAGGTCCTTCTTGATCTCCTCGTTGGCGGCCTTCTCGATCTTTTCCAGGTCCTCCGGCGTGAAGGGCTCCTTCCGGAAGAAGTCGTAATAGAAGCCGTCCTCGGTGCTGGGGCCGATGGTGACCTGCGTCCCGGGAAAGAGCCGCTGCACCACGCTCGCCACCACGTGGGCGGCGTCGTGGCGGATGAGGTCCAGCCCCTCGCGCTGCTTGCTGGTGATCACCGTGAGCTTGCCGCCGTGGCTCAGCGGCCGGGAGAGATCGAGCTCCTCGTCGTCCAGCTTGGCGAACAGCGCCGCCTTCGCCAGCCCTGCCCCGATCTGCGTCTTGACGAAGTCTCCCACCGTCGTGCCTGCGGGCACCTGCTTGCTGGAGCCGTCGGGCAGCGTGATCTGTAGCATGTCGGGCATCGGGCGATCTGTATAACGCAGAAGGCCCGGCACGCGGGCCGGGCCTCCAGAGTGGTGCGTCCTGCTGGAATCGAACCAGCGACCCCCACCGTGTCAAGGTGGTGTTCTACCGCTGAACTAAGGACGCGAGCCGGGGTGTGGCGTGTAGCAGCGAGGCCGGTGATGGGTCAAGGAGTTCGCACCTCAGGCCGGCTGCTGGGGACGGCGCATCAGGGCGATGAAGATCGCCAGGTACTGCCCCCAGGAAACGACGATGTACTCGGCGGCGACGAGCGCGAGCGCGATCAGCAGCGGTCCCGGCTCGACCTGGCGCGCCCCCTGCACCAGCGCGAAGATGCTGGCTGCCGCGAGGAAGGCCGTCGCGTACTTGCCGAAGCGCGTCGGCCGGATCGCGTAGCTGCGGCCGGCGCGGGTGAGGATCGCGATCGCGCTGAAGATGCAGAGCTCGCGGAAGACGAGCATCCAGAGCAGCCAGCGCGGCAACCGGTGCGTCAGGCAGAGCAGGACCACCGCGGAAAGGCCGAGGAGCTTGTCGGCGACCGGGTCGAGGATGGCGCCGATGGCGGTGAATTGCTTGAGCATGCGGGCGGCGATGCCGTCCAGCCAGTCGGTGATCATGGCGCCGACGAAGACGAACAGCGCGGCCGCCAGGCGCCCGGAAAGGAAGAGCGCGACGAAAACGGGCACCGCGGCCAGACGCAAGCCGGTGAGGAAGTTCGGGACGTTCACTTGGCCGCGGCATCGCGCTGCAGGTTCCAGCGCCCAAACGGGTCGTCCTTGTCCACGTCGGGCGAAAACTCCTCCGGGTCGCCCGGCGTTCCGTCGGCGGAGATGAGGATCTGCATCTGCCGGCCGACGAGCTTCTCCCACTGTTCGCGCGTCACTTCCCGAGGTCCTTCCACCTCGCGCCGCTCCGCGGCGGGGGCACCCGGCGGCGGACCCGTTCCCACGGCGACGGTGCCGTCATAGACGCGCACGAGCACGCTCTTGTCTTGGTTCGCGTCCATGCGGAACGTCGTTCCCCGCACGCCCGCGACTGCATTCTCCGTCTCGATCTGGAACTTCTGCTCGCCCTGGATCACGGAGGTGACCTTCGCCCAGAGCTTACCGAAGAACAACCTGGCGCTGAGGCTGCGCCTGGCCGAACCGCCGAAGTGCGCCTCGGCGAGCTGGAGCCTGGCGCTCGGCCCCAAGCGCAGCACGGAGTTGTCGCTGAAGCGGATCTCCAGCCGGGCGCCCTGCCGCGTCTCCACGGTGTCGCCTTGACTTACGGAAGTGCCAACGCGCAGCTCCATCCTCGGACCGCTGGCGCGCGACTTCTGCGCGCTCCCCTCCAGCGCGGAGATTTGAGCGGTCTTCGGCTGCGCCGCGAGCGCCGGCGACAGCGCAGCGACGAGGAGGGCGCCCCACTTCACTGGCCGAGCTCGAGATCGACGGTGTTCGCCGTCAATCCGATCACCCGGACCGAAAACCTCCCGAGCTTCTTCGCTTCCACTTCCTGCGCGAACTCCTCGGTGCTGCCCTGCAGCGTCACGTCCAGCTCCTGGGTGCCCGCCGCGAAGCTGCGCTGGGAAACGTTGCGGACGCCGCGTACGCGCTGCGAGAGCGCCGCGCGAAAGTCGGTGGCCATCCGGAAAGAGGGGACCTTGCGCACGGTGACATGGATGTCGTTGCCCGAAGAGACGTCTTTGGACCAACGTGCGGCGATCTTCTTGATCATGTCCTGGCCGAACGCGCGCGATGCC